>WNFR01000158.1_pt1 | contig 65212 bp, 59 predicted proteins | sample 5400221 | NCBI WGS metagenome assembly WNFR01 (sample SAMN13153357, study PRJNA577476) | soil metagenome | isolation source: 40 cm soil under Madrone tree | place: USA:California | collected 2016-06-14
AGACTGCTCCTGCAACAAGCCCAGCCACGAGTACGCCGCACAGCGCCCATGCCAGCCGTTTCCGCGACCTCCTCGCTTCCGGACGTATCGCCGGAATCGCCACCTGGCTTCCGCTCTCGCCGATCCATTTAAGTTCAACAGCCAGGTCGCGGGCGGTCTGCCAGCGGTCTTCGAGATCCTTCGCCAGGCAACGGCGGATCGCGTGATCGAGATTTACAGGCGTCAACGGCTTCACCGAGCTGATTGGCGCAGGTTCTTTTTCGAGAATGGCGGAGGCGACGCTGAGTTGGCTCTTCCCTTCGAACGCTCGCTTCCCCGTCAGCATTTCGTACAACACCGCGCCAAGCGAAAAGATATCGGAGCGCGCGTCCAGTTCCTTGCCTTCCACCTGCTCTGGGGACATGTACTGGAATGTGTCAACGATCGTGCCCTGCTCCGTAACCGGGGAACTTGGCGTCGCAGCAGTTAGCGTTGCAGCCGTGGCCAGGGCCAGGGACGCAACGGGCCTGGCAAGACCGAAAGCCAGCAGCTTCGCGCCGATGGGAGTCAGCATGATGTTGCCCGGCTTCAAGTCGCGATGCACGACTCCGCTGCGATGCGCTTTGTCCAGCGCATCGGCAATTTGCATTCCGTACTTGAGAACTTGCTCGATCGGCAGCGGGCCTTTCTCCAGCCGCTTCGCCAGCGTCTCCCCTTCGACGCACTCCATCACCAAATAATCGATGCCGTCCTGATGACCGATGTCGTGCAGCACGCAGATGTGCGGATGATTCAGGCGGGAGATGGTTTTGGCTTCTCGCTCGAATCTCTGCCTCCCTACCGGATCAGCGGAAAGCTGCTCTGGCAAAATCTTGAGCGCCACCGTGCGATCGAGCCGGGGGTCCCGGGCACGGTACACCTCTCCCATCCCACCCGCGCCAAGAGCCGCGCCGATCTCATAAGGTCCAAGTTTTGTGCCTGGAGGGAGCGCCATGAATTTCCGTGATTATAACCCTGACCCGCACAAAGTGAAGTGGGCTAGGACTCCTCCCGCCGCCGCGTGCCGCAACCAAGTCGCCATTCGCCGGTAGCGGGGCGGCGTCCGCCGAATCGTCCGCGCCACCCCAGGGACTGGCATTTACTGTGGAATTGCCCGCAAGGAATCGCGGGTTGGAGGGCGGCAATGGTAGCGGCAATGGAAGGCCGGCGGACGGCACGGAAGCACAACGCGGGACGGATCCTGCTGGCGATTGGCGGGGCAGCCTTGTTTTTGCAATTGTGGGCATTGTGGCTGGAAGCAGGCGAGGCATGGAGCCGCGTAGCCGCGGCATCACTGGGATGGACTGGCGCGCTAGGCATGGCTGCTTTGCAGATGATGAACTTTATCGCATGGAACCCGAACGGGATCTTGCTGAGTCTGACCAGGGTGCTGCTATTATTCTGGCCGGTGGCGGTAATGATTGCCGGGGTGGCGGTCTCGCGCAGATCGAGTTAAGTCGATTGTCGGCCCAGGTAGGGAAAGCCGCACGCGATTCGAGGAAGTTTGCAGCATCCGGATTGAGGAAGTTCGCGATGAGCGAATTGAGGAAATGATGGACAGCGGAGAAAAATACGGTCGCGACCTAGGAGAGAAAATCAGGTCGCGCCTGAACAACAGGATCAGGAATGGCGGTCACTACGGCGGCGGTCGCTACGGCGGGCTAATTCCGGGTGCGGTGATTTTGGCTATCGGCGCGATTTTCTTGCTCGACAATTTGGGAATCGTGAGAGCCGGGCACTTCCTCCAGTTCTGGCCGCTGATTCTGATCTTTGCAGGCATCGTAAAACTTGCCGATCCGTGCCGGCGGGCCTGGGGCGCGATGTTGCTGGTCTTCGGTGTGCTCCTGCAACTGAATCAACTGGGATTCGGACATTTTTCCTGGGGCGAGATGTGGCCGATGGTGCTGATTGCGGCCGGCGCTTTTGCCATGTGGAGCGCGCTGCAAGCGCGAAAAATGGCTGAAAGCGGAGGCGCGAACCATGGCGATCCGCTCACTACGCTGAATGAAAGCGCTATCTTCGGCGGAGTACAAAGGCGCGTGAACACAAAAGAGTTTCGTGGCGGGCAATTGCAGTCGCTGTTCGGCGGAATTGAGATTGACCTGCGCGACGCCGACATTGCGGAGAACGAGGCAGTGCTGCATGCGAATGCGCTCTTTGGCGGCATCGAGTTGCGCGTTCCGGAAACCTGGTTTGTGGCGGCGCGGGGCCAGGGAGTCTTTGGCGGATACACGGATTCGACACGCTACACCGGGCCGGCCGACCCGGACAAGCCGAAGAAAACTTTGATCGTGGTGGGCACGGCGATTTTTGGAGGCGTGGAGATCCGCAACTGAGGATGCCATGACGAACTTCGCGGATCGGCCAAAATCAAAAATAGGGGGCGTGAACAAGTACACCTGGATCCCGGTGGCGCTGGTGCTGGTTCCGGCGCTGGCGACGCTGGGAAAACTTTCCTGGGCGAGCAGTATATTGCTGGGCGTGCCGCTGGCGATGATTTCGTTGTTCATCCCGATTGATGCGGCGTATATCTGCCGGTTTGCCCCGCTGGGAAAAGCGCAAATGTGGCGAATTATTCTGACGCACTTCGCCGCCGCGCAAGTGCTGAGCCTGCTTTGGATGCTCATCGCGGGACCGTTTTCGCGGGCGCTGGCTTACATCCCGCAATTGCACGGAATTGATCGAGATTTTGTGCCCGACCGCTGGATCGTTTATCTGACCGGCTGTTTTTTTTATGTGATTTCCGTGGCCTATCACTATGTGGCGATGGCGCAAGACGCGGCACGCGCGGTGGAAATGCAGGTGATGCAAACCAGCGTGCTGGCGCGTGATGCGGAGTTACGCGCGCTGCGGGCGCAGATCAATCCGCACTTTCTGTTTAACAGCCTGAATTCAATTAGCGCGCTGACCAGCATTGACGGCGCGCGAGCGAGAGAGATGTGTTTGCTGCTGGCGGATTTCCTGCGCTTGACGCTGGGCATGGGAGAAAAAACCGTAATTCCCTTCTCCGAAGAATTGGACTTGCTGGAAAAGTTTATGGCGATTGAGAAGGTACGTTTTGGCGCGCGGCTGCGCATGGAGGAAAAAATCGACGACGAAGCGAAGCGCTGCATTATTCCGGCGCTGCTGCTGCAACCGTTGCTGGAGAATGCAGTGAGCCACGGAATTGCTTCGATGGAGGATGGCGGAATGATTCGCCTGGAAGCAAGCCTTCGCGATGGCCGCCTGGCAATTTTGGTCGAGAATGACCGCGACGAGGAAGCGCCGGTGCGAAAACACAATGGAGTGGGACTGAAAAATGTGCGCAGCCGCCTGGAAGCTCGGTATGGAAAAGAAGCGACGTTTCGCGCGGAGGCGGAGGAGGAGAAGTTTCGCGTGACCATGTCGTTGCCTGCGGAATACGCGCCGGCAGAACTTGTGCCAGTAGAAATTGCAGCGCCGAAATCCGGAGAAACGATGTGAGCAAAACGGAAACGAAAAGACTGCGGACAATTGTTGTAGATGACGAAGAGCTGGCGCGGCAAGTGCTGCGCGAATTGCTGCGCGCGCATGAAGAAATTGAAGTCATCACGGAATGCAGAAACGGTTTGGAAGCGGTGAAAGCGGTGGCGGAACATAAGCCAGACCTGCTTTTTCTGGATGTGCAGATGCCGAAGCTGACCGGCTTTGACGTGCTGGAGTTGATTGGCCCGGATGTGCCGGTAATTTTTGTTACTGCGTACGACGAATACGCAATGAAGGCGTTTGAAGTCCATGCCGTGGATTATTTGTTGAAGCCGGTTGGCAAGGAGCGCCTCGCGGCAGCGTTGCAGCGAGTGAAAATTCGTTCGGTCGAAAACCGTCCGACAGCGGCGGAGTTGGCTATTGCCGCGCGGCCCGCGGGACAATTCGCGGAACGCCTCGTAGTCAAGGACGGAACGCGGGTCACGCTGATTCCAGTCGGGAAACTCGACTACGCGGAAGCGCAGGACGATTATGTGGCACTGGCGAGCGAAGGGAAAAAACATTTAAAACAGCAGACGATTGCGAGCCTGGAAGCGGCTCTCGATCCAAAATTATTTGTGCGAATTCACAGATCGTATGTGGTGAACCTGGAACGCGTCGCGCGGATTGAGCCGTACGGCAAGGAAAGTCGCGTGGCAATTTTGTCGAACGGAGCAAAGCTGCCGGTGAGCCGGGCGGGGTATGCGAGGTTGCAAGCGCTGCTCGACGGACGGGGTTAGCCGGCGCTAATCACTAGACACGGCTCGAGCGATGTTGTGCTCGACAAGCAATTCACTTCACGGCGCGGATCGAAGAAACTTCGAGAACCATGTAATCGCCGCGCTCCATGCCGGTATGATGCGCGAGCGTTCCCTCGACGGTAACCCTCTGGTCCTTAAGCTTTTCCAGCTCTGCGGCCGGGCCAGTGACTTCAACGGAGCGCAGCTTCTTCCCTTGCAGCGTAATTCTGTGCTTCAGCTCCAGCGACCATCCTGAAGTCTCGCCGCCAATGGCCATGACGCGAGTGAGCTTTCCAGTAATGGTGATTTTTTTCGCTGGCGGGGCTTCCTGCGGCCGGGCTTGCGTTGCAACGAATGCGAATGCCAGTACACAAAACAGGAATCGAACGATTCGCATGGCGCGTTCCTTTCCAGCTGCGGCACCTTGGATTCTACCTGTGAGTCAGGAGGTGTGGTTGGCTTTCCCATGAACTTCGTACGGATGCCCGGCAACCCAGAAAGAAAATGACTTCCTTGGCGAGGAGTTCCGCGCCCGTAAGGGCCTGGTTGAGTGTGGGCGCATCAGGCACGCAGAACCGCCATTCTCCAAACGCGCACCACCTGCATTGCTGACCGTCCTGGAACCGGCATGCCCAACGCAAGAACCAGCCTAGCAGCGGGATTGATGCCTACCAAGTCGCTCCTTCATAGATGCCCGCGATATCCGCTCCGAGAATCGCGGAGTCCGCCGTAATGAAGCTATTTGCGTCGAAGTCCTCTCCGCAAGATTACGGTTTCGACTCACGCCGAGCGCTTTGCGATGATCAGGGTGATGTCGTCCTGTTGTTCGTGGGGGGAGAAGGCGCGGACGTCAGCGACTATGGAAGTGAGCAGGGATTGGGGAGGATGATGGCAGTGGCGGCGGAGGGATTCGACCAAGCGATCTTCGCCGAATTCTTCGTCGGAGTGGTCCATGGATTCGGTTACGCCGTCGGTGTACAGGGCTAGCAAATCACCGCGACGGAGGAAGGATTCGCCGACCGTGCACTCCCAAGTTTTGAAGATGCCGAGGACGGTGGAAGTGGATTCCAGTCGATCGAAGGAGCCGTCGCGGCGCAGGAGCAGAGCGCAGAGGTGACCGCAGTTGACGTAGCGCAGGAATCCCGACGAATCGTCGTAATCACCGAAAAACAGTGTGGCGAAGGCGCCGTCCGGTGTGTTGTCGCAAAAAAGGCGGTTTACCTTTTGCAGCATGCGCTGCGGTTGTTCCAGCGCGAGGGCGAACTGACTGCGGAGATTAGCCTGCAGATTGGCCATCAAAAGGGCGGCGGCAATTCCCTTCCCGGCGACGTCGGCGATGACGAAACCGAGACGATCGGGGCCGAGGCTGAGGAAGTCGTAGTAATCCCCGCCCACGGCACGAGCGGGGATGCAGGCTCCGGCATATTCGAGAGATTTGAGTTGCGGCATGGATTGCGGAAAGAGTCTGGAATGCACTTGCGTGGCGATGGCCAGTTCCTGGGCGGCGCGGCGTTCGGCTTCGAGTTTTTCCGCGGCGATGCGGCGCTGGGATTCGATGGCGTGGGTAACTTCGTCGAAGCTGACTAGCGAAAATATATTGCCGTCGATGTCGCGGAAGCGGACGAAGACGCCGCCCCAGACGGGAGATTCTTCCGCGGCCTGTGCCTCGGATGGCGGCGCTGGCGGGAGGTCGGGAGAACGTTTGTATGTGATGCGTTTCAGGCGCGGCGTTCCAACGAAGCGGACGCCGTTTTTGGACCAATCGCTGAATTTTGCGGCTACGTCGGACGTGACCAGAACAATTTGGGTTGCGCGGCCGATGAGTTTGTATTCAGGCGCGTGAGTTCCGGGTGCGACTAGCGTGAGCATGGTCGAGCTGTCGGGCGGAGAGACGGCTACCCAGCGGTCGCCGGACTGGAGGCGCGTGTCAATGACCAGGTTGAAGCCGAGTTGGTCAACGTAGAAGCGGAGGCTGCGGTCGAGGTCGTGGACGAAGATGCGGATGGCATGGATGCTGAGAAAGGGATTCGCGGGAGTTGGTCGGGCCGTGGCCATGTGCGGAATTATAAGGCCGAAAGAGTCGGTAAGGACTCGCGGATCCTAATCCGGTTTTGTTCAATGATGCAAAGTTCCGTCTACTGAGAAATCAAGCGGGGATGCGACGGACCCAGATGCGGGAGGTGGCGGGTTTGCCGAGGTGCAATGTGCGCTTAGAAGAGCGGAGAGTGAGGGTTTCGTCGTATTCGCGGCGGGAGATGGAGAGTTGCGTGCCGGGATAAAGATGGAGGCCGTCGAGGAATTCGAGGAACTTGCCGTCTTTTTCGTAGACGCAGACGATTTCGGCGCGATCGTTAGCTTGCAGATCGGAGAGCAGGACCGCGCCTTGTTTGCGGAGTTGCGCGAAACCGCCGCGCAGAGGAACTCCGTGCGGGCAGGATTTTTTGTCGGCGAAACGTTTGAGGAGGAGAGATTCGACTTCGGGAGAGATGGCGTGTTCGAGGCGTTCGGCTGCGTCGTGGGCTTTAGACCAGGGGAGGCCGATGACGTCGGTGAGCAGCATTTCGGCTAGTTGATGGCGCAGGGCCATGCGTTCGGCTACGGCGCGGCCTTTGCGAGTCAAGCCGATCTGGCCATCGCGGGCAACAGAGACCAAATCGTCGCGGCGCATGCGTTTGAGCGCGGCAGTAACGGCGGGCGGAGTTACGCCCAATTCTTCAGCCAAGCGCGCGCTGATGGGCGGCTGGCCTTCTTCGAGCAGTTCCCAGATGGCTTTGAGGTAGTCTTCCTGGGAGACGCTGGTTTTTGTGCGCATGAGACCCGTGAGTCCAGTGACTGCGAAAATGGACGATTCGGTTACAGCCTGACGGAAAAAGAAAGATGGCGGACTAAAGTCCGCCGCTACAAATGCCAGAAACCGCACCGATCTGAAGACCCGCCACTACGAATACCAACCAAAGCTTACTCTTTGCGAGCGGTCTCGCGCAGACGTGCTGTCAATAATTCTATTCTAGTTCGGATGTCTTCGAAAATTCTTTGGTAGACGATGGGGTCGGAGCCGTAGGGATCTTCGACGTTCCAGTCTTCGACTTTGTGCCATTCGCTGCGCAGGAAGACGCGTTGTTTGGGGTAGCCGCTCATGTTGATTACCAGATCGGTCGCGCTCCATTCTTCGCTAAGGATTGCTTTGGAAGAAAGGGTTTCCGCGGGATAGCCATTGTGTTGCAGAGTATCGAGCGTTTGTTTTTGTACCACGCCGAGAGGCGTGAGGCCGGCGCTGGTGGAATGGAAAATTTCGCATGAGTCGCGCAGCGCGATGGATTCGGCCATGGGGCTACGGCAGGAATTTCCGATGCACACGAAAAGGACGCGAAACTTCCTCGCGGAATTCGGTTTCGGAGGCGGTTTGGGCTGAGCGCTGGTGGTCATTTGTCGGAGTGCGCAGAAAGCGGATCTGTTGACGCGGATTTCTTCTCGATTAGATCGAGAAAGTGTCTGTGCACGGTTGAATCGTCGGTAAGTTCCGGATGGAAAGTTGCGGCGAGGACGTTGTCCTTTTGTACGAGTGACGGCTTTCCTGCATATTCGGCAAGGATTTCTACGCCGGAGCCGACGCTGTCGATTATTGGTGCTCGGATGAAGACCATCTCCATCGGTTCGGATTTGAGTTTGGAGTCGCCAGAGGAAACTTCACTGGCCAGCTGACGGCCGTAGGCATTTCTTAGAACCGTTATGTCGAGAACGCCGAGCGAGTCTTGCGGAGGATTCTTCACGTGAGTGGCTAACAGGATCGCTCCTGCGCAGGTACCGAAGATAGGTTGATGGTTGGCGGCGAATGTTTTTATGGCTTCGGCGAGACCTTCTTCCTGAAGGAATTGCAATTGGGTGGTGGATTCGCCGCCTGGCAAGATCAGGGCGTCGCAGTCTTGCAGATCGGCCACAGTGCGGACTTCTTTGGTTTCGGCGCCGAGGGACTGCAGCATGGCGGCATGGGCGGCGAAATCGCCTTGAATGGCGAGGATTCCGATTTTGGGGTTTTTCCTGAAAGCAGACATTTTTCCCGTTTGCAACTGCTAGTCCGGCGATACAAATGGTACGTTGAGAGCCTTCGCTCCGCTTCGCGGGGCTCAGGATGACGGAGTGCAGAGCGCTGCGCTCCAGACCCAGCTCAGCGGCGTAAAGCCGCTGCTACACAAGCTCACCAACCGCGCGTGGAGAGAAGATCTTTTTGCTCCATCTGACGGACGTCGAGGCCGGGCATGGCTTCGCCTAGTTCTTCGCTGGCTTCGAGGACGGCTTTGGGATCTTCGAAGTGCGTGGTGGCTTTCACTACGGCTTTGGCGCGGGCTTCGGGATCGCTGGACTTGAAAATACCGGAGCCGACAAAGACGGCTTCGGCGCCGAGGCTGCGAACCAACGCTGCGTCGGCCGGCGTGGCGATACCACCGGCGGAAAAGTTGGGGACTGGGAGCTTGCCGGTTTTTGCGATCTGGCGGATCAATTCCAGCGGCGCGCCTAGTTCTTTTGCTTCACGCGTCAGCTCGTCGTCGCGCATGGTGGTGAGTTTTTTCATCTGGCTGACGATGGTGCGCATGTGGCGTACGGCTTCGACTACGTTGCCGGAGCCGGCTTCACCCTTGGTTCGAATCATGGCCGCGCCTTCGCCGATGCGGCGAAGCGCTTCACCGAGATTGCGCGCGCCGCAGACGAAGGGAATACGATAGTCGTGTTTCCAGATGTGATTTTCTTCGTCAGCCGGCGTGAGCACTTCGCTCTCGTCGATGAAATCAACTTCGAGAGCTTGCAGGATTTCGGCTTCGGCGAAGTGGCCGATGCGAACTTTGGCCATCACCGGGATGGTGACGGTCTGCATGATTTCGCGAATGACTTTGATGTTGGCCATGCGCGCGACGCCACCCTCTTTGCGAATGTCGGACGGAACGCGTTCGAGGGCCATGACCGCGCAGGCGCCGGCTTTTTCGGCGATGCGGGCTTGTTCGGCGTTGGTGACGTCCATGATGACGCCGCCTTTTAACATTTCGGCGAGGCCGACTTTTACGCGCCAGTCGTTGAGTGCGGGGGCGTTGCCGCTGCCGTTTACCTTTTTGTTGTTCATGATGCTCTCCTCAAAAACGAACCTCGTTGCTAGTGCCTGCGTTGAGATCCTTCGCCCGCCGCCGGCGGGTTCAGGATGACAACCACTTTGCGTGCGGCGAAAATCGCCAGGCTAAAGCCCGGCACTGCGTTCAACCGTTCGGGAACGCACCGGTCTAAAGACTGGCCGCTACAAACCCAAGATGGTCCCGGCCTGGTTAGGACCGAGACAAAAAACCAAAGCTACGTTGCGCCAGCCTGGCCTGCGGCTACGGGTTGGCCTACTACTACGAAGCGGCCGCGACCTCTTGCCAGCAAGCTGCCTCGCGCGTCGTGAATTTCTCCAATGCGAAAACGGTTGCGGCCTTTTTCTTCTTCTTGCCAGCCGGAGACGGTGATTTCCGCGTCGACGGGAACTGGCTTGCGATATTCGATGTTCAGTTCGGCGGTGACCGCACGCTCGTCCGTTAATTTGGAAATTTTGCCCATGGCTTCATCCAGCAAGATGGCGATGATGCCGCCGTGCGCGAAACCGGCGCCGCCGCCGTAGCGCGGACCGAGGATGAACTTCCCTGTTGCGCGGCGAGTGTCCTGATCCAGTTCGAACGTCAGCTTCATGCCGGAATCGTTCGCGCCGCCACAGCCGAAGCAATGGTTGGCGGGATTTGGTTCGAGAATGAGTTTGGCACACATGTTATTCAGATCTTTTCTCAGCCGCGCAAATTAAGAACGCTCCGCAATTTCGGGTTCGAATCGACAGTCTCCTCGCTGGAACGATCGAAGTGAGATTCCTCGCTTCGCTCGGAATGACGAGAATTCAAAAACCACAACTGACACAGAAACCATTTCATAGCCGGACTCAGAAGCACATTTCATACCAAGGGAACGCGTCAGACCAACGCCACGCGGCTGCGTTCAGCCCTGCGTACACCGCGCTGGCGCTTTCGCATTTCTATCCTCAGAAGATCGGCGAGTGTGGCGGCGCCGCGCGCCAGTTCTTTTTCGTTCAGATTGGCAAAGCCGAGGCGGAGCGTGTTGGGTAGATGCGACTGCACGTAGAAATATCGGCCGGGCGCGAAGAGCAGACCGCGCTCTTTGGCATGAATCAAAAGCTCGCTGGCATCGAAGCCGGGAGGAAGTTCGAGCCACAGGCACATGCCGCCCTCGGGCCGGGTCCAGCGGGTTTCTTCGGGCATGTATTTGCGAAGCGCTTCATCGAGAGCGGCCAAGCGCGTAGCGTAAAGCTTTCGCATCTTGGAGAGATGCTTGGAAAAATAGCCGCGGCGTAGAAATTCCGCGAGCGTGGCTTGGGCCAACTGGTCGGTGTGCAGGTCGGTGGTCTGTTTCACGAGGCGCAAGCGCTCGATGGCAGCGGCGGGAGCGACAATCCAGCCGACGCGCAAGCCGGGGAACGCAACCTTCGAAAAACTGTCAATGTGAATGACCAGGTTCGAACGATCCATTTGCTTGAGCGAGGGAACGCGTTCGTCGCGAGCGTGCAGGCGCGCGTAGATATGGTCTTCAACGACTGGAACCTGATGGCGCGAAGCGAGTTCGAGAAGTTTGCGCCGCGAAGCCAGGGGCATGGAAGTGCCGGTGGGATTGTGAAAATCGGGCGTCAGGACGATGAGCTTGACGCGATTCGCAGCGAGCGTGGCTTCCATAGCTTCGAGATCGACGCCCAGAGGTTTGCCCGGCTCAGCGTGAGTGTTCACCGGAACGCCGAGGCAGCGTGCGCGCGCGCCGTTGAAAATTGCGCCAGCACCGGGATAGGTGGGATTTTCGAGGACTACGCAGTCGCCGGGGCGCACAAAAGCTTTGCTGATGAGATCGAGAGCTTGCTGGCATCCGTCGGTGATGAGCAGATTTTCGTCTTTGGCGGCGATGCCATCGGAGCTTAGAAGTTCGAGGAGCGCTTCCTTGAGCGGAGCATAGCCGTCGGAGGAGCCGAGATTGAGAACGTCAATGGCTTCGCGACGCAGCACGGTGTTGACGCAAATTTGCAATTCCTCTACCGGAAAGTGATCGACGGCGGGACGCGCCACGACGAACGAGAGCGCGTCATCCGGAGCGCTTGCGGTCAGCCGGCTGAGAATTTCGTCGCCGCGTTCGTCCGCGAAGAGCAATTCCCAGCGCAGACCGTTGCTATTGCCGTTGCCGAGCATCGGGGGAGGTGGTGGAGTTAATTTCAGGCCATTGCCGTTGCCTTGAATGAAAGTGCCGCGGCCGACGTGGCCCTGGATCAATCCTTCGGATTCGAGTTCAGCGTAGGCGTTGGCGACGGTGGTGCGATGGACGCCAAGCACGGTGGCGAGTTCGCGGCTCGCGGGAATGCGGTCACCGGGACGGAGATCGCCGGCGTGGACCAGCGCGCGAAGCTGGTCTCTCAATTGGATATAGAGAGGAACGTGACTTTCAGGCTGGAGATGTACGGGCAGCATTGTCTCTCCCAAAAAGCCAATTGTAGCAGGTATTGGACTGGTGCAAGAGCCAATTTGTCTTTTGGCGTTTTGGGATGGTTCGATCTTTGGAGAGCGGCCGCAAGCCGTTTGGTGCTTTTTATAGTTTTTTGTCATGAAGACTGCGGTCGGAGAAAGCCCGGGAAGTGCTGGAAAAAGCGGCGGCAGGGCCGCCGCACTCTAAGGAGCCGCGGGATAAACCCGCGGCTACAGAACGGCAACAAGTTGCGGGCTAGTCTTCGCTCGGTTGCTCGCCTACGACTGGATCGGGTTGGAGGTTGGGCTCGGATTCGGGGTCTTCGGTCTTCTGCCCGGCCCTGAGAGGCAGGGCGCAGAGCTGCGTGAAATCGGCGCCATTGCACTGGTAGATCGCGGTCAGCGGCAAGTCTTCTGTTTTCACTATGTAATCGCCGCTGGACATATCGTCGGATTGGTCGACGGAAGTGGTGACGAAGTAGTTGCCGGCAAGAGCGCGTATGCGGAACTGGAGAGAGGAAGGCTCGTAGTTGGCAAAACTGAAGCAGCGGCCGATGCAGGCGCGCTCAATGGAATGGTAGATGAACTGGATGCGCCAATCGTCTGGCGGATTAGCGACCGCGACAGTTCGCGTTCCCACCGGCAGCGACTCGACGACGGTGCGAGCATTGGCTTCCATGCGATCGACTTTGCCGGTGTCCCGGTAAAGAAAAAGAAAAAATACCAGAGCGCAGAGGACATTTCCGTAGACGGACCAGCGCGGCAAACGAAGCGAAGCAAGCACCAGCAAACCGAAGATGGCGGTAACCAGAGTTAAGCGTGAAACGAGCAGGCCGATCCACCCGGCGTACAGGCCGACCCGGAAATTTTCCGGCAGGCAGAGTGTGGCGATAACAGCTACAACATATAACTCGACAGCAAAGCGGAGAGCTACTGACGGCGGCTTGCCTCGGAAAATCCAGTCGTAGATTGCAGCAAGGGCGATGATGATGCCCCAAGTGAGGACCCCCCATGAAAGAACCACGTAGCGGTGGCCGAAGAGATCGAGCTGATCCTGGCCGAGGAGGTGAAAAAATCCTGTGGAACGCCAACTCGCTTCAAGTGCTTTATGGGCTGCGAAGTAGAATTTCATTGCGGCGACGGAAATGATGGCGATCGTCGGGAGAGTGAGCCGCGTGCGGCGCGACCACCTCTGCCATAGCGAAAGGTAAGCTGCGCTGGTCACAAACAATACAAAACCGATCGGATGGGCGAGCAGGCTTATCGCGGAGATGGCGGCGGCGCTGAGCCAATTCCCTGCTCCGCCGCGCCATGCCACTGCCAGCGCCAAGAAAGCGAAGCCGATGGAGAGGTAGTAGTTCATGAATCCCATAGAAAAGGCGTAGCCGTAGGCGAGTAGTAACAGAAATGGCGCGAGCTTCCACGGCGGATTGCCGGATGCTGCGGCGAGAAAGGAAAAGCATCCCCAGAAAAAAACCAGTACCGCGAAGGAAACTACGATTTTCTCGGCAGCGACAAAACCGACGAGATTGGCAGTGTGTAGAAGCAGGAGATCGAAAAGAATATTGCTCCATAGGCGGGCGATGGTTAGGCCGGAGATCTGGTGATGTTCGATCAGTTGGGCGAGCCAGGAGTTATAGACGTGGCTGCCGAGGTCGCCAGCCTGGATGCGGGAGTGCCAGAAACAGGGTACGACGAGGAGCGCGGAGATTAGCACTGCGGCGAGAATATTTTTGCGAAGAAAGCTGGCGGCGGTGCGGAGGGCAAACGGAGACGAACGTCTGTGGGAAGGCTCGAGGGGCATTCAGGTGACGGCTCCGCGAGCATTTTACACGGGTCGCTCGAGGAAGCGCCGGATTTATCCAGCGGCTCCGGCGACAATTGCGAAATTAGCCGGGGAAACAATGAGCCTCGGCCCGTGGACGGAAACGAACGGAAAAAAAACTTGAGTCGCACGCCCGGGACGAGCTGAAGCGCGGCATGCCGCGCCTCTACCACGGAGGTTTTCAAATTAGAGGGAGGGCGCGTGAGAGATTCAGGTTAGCGGATGGCGTGATTTTCGCCGAGGCGCTTGAGGCGTTCGCGCAGGCGGCGCTGCAGCGGGCTGGGCGTATTCGGATTGAATGCGACCAGATACCACAGCGGCTGACTGCGGTCTTTGCTCAAATACGTGAGCGTAGTGGCGTCGGCGTTGGGATGGCGAGCAACATTTTCGCGGATGGCGCCGTAGGGATGGCGGCCGAGCTTTTGCAAAGTTTTCGCGTTCGAACGGGGATGCTCGCTGATCAGGCGGAGTAGGTAGTAATCGGTTTCGGGAGCCTGCTTGACGAGCTTCTCCAGCATTTCGGGCTTGGCATCGGCGCTGAGAACCAGGCCAATTTTTTCGTCCCATGCGGTGTTGATCTGATTGAGTTCGCGAGTGCGCGCGTGAATCAGTTCTTCCAGCGAGCGACGCTCCTGCTGGGCGCGCGCCAGCGGCAAGTCGGTGCCTTCGAGCGAATCGAGCACACGCAAGAGGTGCTGGCGTTCGCCAAAAACAATCTGCGAAGTACGCGTGTTGGTGGCTTTTTCTTTTTCCTTGTGTTGAACCAGATCCGAACGTCGCATGTCACCCTGCTCCAGCCCGTTTCTCCCAAGAAACACCAAACGGGCAAATCCCGGACAAAAGGTACGAAGACTCCGTTGGCTGAGAAAAATCTTCGGGCGAGAGTGATTATGTTCCGCGGGAACCGTAGGGTAAAGTTTAGAGGAGTGGCGTTGTGCCCGATGCAGCACCGTCTGCGTTAAGCCGGGTGGATACATGGAATGCAGTAGTGGAGTGAGAGGACGGAAATGTCCGTATTTAGGGAACACCACGACGAATTAGAGCACTACGAACAGATGTTTGGCAAAGAGCGCGGCAGGCTAGCAGTGGGGCTGGACCGGCTGACGAATGCGCTGGTTCTGGTTGGGCAGCATGGCGTGTATTGCACGAGCCAGCGAAATCCCACGTTGCCAGCCATGGATATTCGGATGATTACGCAGGAACTGGTGCATGCGAAGGAATTGGTGCAATCAGTGATGGAAGAAATTCGCCTGGCGAAAGAGGCGCGGAGTAGTTGAGCGCTTAAATCGTGCTGCGGTGCGAATCGCAGAGAGATTCCTCGCTGCGCTCGGAATGACGGTGCAGAGTTTGGCGCAAATTCATGAATATTTATTTGCAACCCGCAATTATTTCTCGACCAGGAAGGGATTGCTCTGGCGTTCTTCGCCGATGGTGGTTGTCAGGCCATGACCGGGATAGACGACGGTGTCGTCGGGGAGCGCTAGGAGTTTGTGGACCAGCGAGTCCATCATTTTTTCCATTGAGCCGCCCCATAAATCGGTGCGGCCAATGCTTCCCGCAAAAAGTGTATCTCCGGCGAAGAGTTGCGGCGCGGCAATGGTGACTTTTCCTGAATCAGCGGGAAGAAAAATGCAAGAACTGCCGGGCGTGTGTCCGGGAGTGTGAATAACTTGCGCTTGCAGGTTGCCCCACTGCAGCTTGTCGCCTTCGCGCAAGAATTGGTGGACTTCTGTGAGTGGCGGCGGCTCGACGCCGAGGAATGCGGCTTGCATGTCCATCGCCTGATAAAGCGGAACATCATCGCGATGCATCAAAACAGGAGCGCCGGTGTAATCGTGCAATTTTTTGAGGCCGCCGACGTGATCGATGTGCGCGTGAGTGCTGACGATGGCTTTCACGGTGAGCTTGTAGCGGCCGAGCACATCCATAATGCGATGAATTTCGTCGCCCGGATCGAGAACCAGCGCTTCGCGCGTGATGGGATCGGCGATGATGGAGCAATTGCATTGCAGCAGGCCGACCGGCATCGTGAAGTGAAGAAAGTTTTGCGGAGTTTGTGACGCAGAGACGTTCGCCATATGCCGGATTATAACATTCGATCGCCAATTGCTCGCGGCTGGCACCAGCTGTTCCGGCGCGACTACGGATACGTTTGCTACACTAAATATAAATAGCTATGAGCGATGCAGTAACAAAATCGGTGATCGAGACGCCTCTGTTGGGTGTTCACAGAAAGGCCGGCGCAACGATCGGAACGTGGTTCGGCTGCGCGTTGCCCGACTCTTTCACGAGTGCCGCCAACCGCGGCGACCTTGACGACTGGCTGGTGGAATATCGCGCAGCGCGAGAGCACGTCGCGCTGATCGACAAAAATTATCGTGCTTACCTGCGATTCACTGGGCCGGACCGCGTGCGCTATCTGAACGCAATTCTGACCAACAACATCAAGGACCTTGCAGTGGGCAACGGCATTGTTTCGCTGTTTCTGAATCCACAAGGACGAATTCAGGCGGAGATTGAGACCTACGCCACGGCAGAGAGTCTTTTTTGCGTGACGTACGCAATCATTCGCGATTCGCTTGTTCCCGCGCTCGACAAATTCATCATCATGGACGACGTGGCGCTGACCGACGAAACGGAAGTGTTTGGCACGGTGGCGCTCGAAGGTCCGCTTGCGGCGAACATCGTGAAAGAGCTGACGTCGATCGATCTGGCAAGCCTAGGCGAGTTGTCGTTTCAGGAAACTTCTGTGACTGAAATTTCATGCGGACTCACTAAGCGATCGCCGGGCGGAATCGCGGGTGCAGAATTCCTGGCGACCCGCGCAGACATGCCGCGGCTCTGGCAGACGCTTCGCGAAGCGGTGGAAACGGCCGGAGGCCGCGCGACGGGATATCAGGCGCTGCACGCGTTGCGGCTGGAACAAGGCGTTCCGTGGTTCAGTTACGACTTCGGCGACAAGCAGATACCGCACGAAGCAGGTTTGGAGCACTCGCACATCAACTACACGAAAGGTTGCTACACCGGGCAAGAAATCGTGGAGCGGGTGCGGTCGCGCGGCCAGGTGAATCGTATACGCGTGCTGGTGAAATTCGATTCGAACCAGCCGCCTGCAGCGGGGACCGCATTGATGGCCGACGGAAAGGAAGCAGGACACATCACGCGCGCGTCGTTTTCGCCTGCGCTGCAGACGGCAATCGGCATGGCCTACGTGCGCCGGGAAAAAAGCCAAGTTGGAAGCGGTTTGTCCTGCGGAACGACAACGGCCACCGTCATCAATTCCCCGTTGTCAGACTCACAAGCCAAGTCATAGACTCAAGTACGCAATGACTGTTACTGGCTCCACGTTTTCACGCGCGATGGATCCGCATGTTCGAGCGCCACACAGAAAAGGCGCGTCGAGTGATGTCCTTCGCGCGGTATGAGGCGAGCCAATATCGTAGCCATTACATTGATTGCCCCAGCCACCGCCACCTAGGTTGTAAGCCCACTTGGTTCGATCGGGCGTGGAGCCATTGGCTGCCGCGAATTCATCGGACCACGCCAACGTGTAGCCTGAAGTTGGAAGAAGCCTCAGCGGCTGCGCGATGGCGCCTCCGCCCAAACTGATGGCGCTCAAAAGCAACAAACTGAACAAGCTGAGAGGGAGGTGGCGCATGGCCGGGAAAGAATAACGGACAAAACCGCGCCAAGAAAGCTACGCGATGTTTAGTGCGCGCTTGAAGGAACCCTTTTCGCTGTCGATCTTTTTTTGTAGTTGCATAATCGAATAAAGCAGCGCTTCGGGGCGCGGCGGGCATCCGGGAACGTAAACGTCCACGGGAATCACTTGATTGCAGCCTTGCACGATGGCGTAGTTGTTGAAGACTCCGCCGGAAGTGGCGCAGGCGCCCATCGAAATCACCCACTTGGGCTCCGGCATTTGATCGTAAAGCTGGCGAACAACAGGAGCCATTTTTTGCGAGAGGCGTCCAGCGACAATCATCAGGTCGGCTTGGCGTGGCGAAGGACGAAACACTTCGGCGCCGAATCGCGCAACGTCAAAACGTGCCGCGGCCATGGACATCATTTCAATCGCGCAGCAAGCCAGGCCGAATCCGAGCGGCCAGATCGAGCTTCTGCGCGCCCAGTTCACGGCTTTGTCGAGCGTGGTGAAGATAATTCCTTCGTCTTCGAGCAGCTTGCCGAAGTCGTCCGGCTTGGTCAATGTGACATGCTTGCCGAGAGATATGCTCATTTAATCCTCGTCGCAAGCTAGTTTCGCACACGGTGAGGCTGGAAACAAATAGCAGGTAAGAAAGTGGCCGTAGTCAAGCGCCGGTGATCCAGTGAGCCAGAGAGAGCCAGACGCCGGTGCCGCCGGCAAAAATAGCGAGAGGGACAAAGGCCACGAAGGCCACGGTGCCCCAAATGTAGGCAGAATGGACTCGCTTGCGCGCGAAGAAATCGTAAGCCATGCAGATGAGCAGGATGGCGAGCTGCACTCCCAAGGCCTTGAAGATGATCAGGTTGGTGTTGAAAAGCAGGAAGATGCGCGCTAGGGCGGGGGTAAGGATGGTGACCGTTGCGACGATCATGAGTCGCTTGTGGGTTTCCGGGCGGTTGCGCAGCAAAAAGCCCGCGGTTACCAGAGCCGTAAAAAGAACCAAGCCGAGAACCTGAAACGCGAGAAAGCTAAGCGGCGGCGGACCTCCCGGCGGAGTGAAACCGCGCTGGGCCGCCTGCACCGACATAATCCAGCCGAGGCTGAACATCGATACGACGATGGCGATGCTGGCATAGCCGAGCTTTTGGTGAATGCGGATCTGCTTCGCGGAAACCAGCGCGGATTGCGTTACCAGGATCACCAGCCAACTGGAGAAAACGATTCCGTGGAGAATAAAGAGCGACGGTAGATGAAGCTTCGCAAAGAAGCCATTGAGAAAAAAGGTGCGCGCGAATCCGGCGAAAACGATTGCGGCGGTCAGTACTGTAACGAAAAGATAGAAGCGGCGGTCGCGAAGACGCGCAGTTAAGGCCGGGCTGGTAGCCATGTCTGTTCCTTGAACAATCAGAATTTCACTCAGTTTAGCACGGCGAGCGCTTTGAATCGTGCTAGTCCACCAGGAGGACCACTTTGCCGAATTGGTCGCCGGATTCTAGATAGGTGTGGGCGGCGGCGCACTCTTTGAGCGGAAAGGTGCGATCAATCACGGGTTTCAACCGCCCCGCGGCGACCAGTTTGAGTACGGTGGCGAATTCGGATTTGGCGCCCATGTAAGAGCCGAGAATGGAAAGCTGGCGGCTGAACAGGAAGCGCAGGTCGATTTTGGCGTCGTAGCCGGTGGTGGCTCCGCAGGTGACCAGGCGGCCCCCACGCGCGAGGCTGGCGACACTGTCATCCCAGGTGGCGGTGCCGACGTGTTCGAAGACCACCTCTACGCCTCGCTTCCCTGTCAGCCGGCGGACTTCGTCCTTGATGCGTTGCGTATTGTGATTGATTACTTCGTGGGCGCCGAGTTCGCGCGCTTTGGCTAGTTTCGCTTCGTTGCCTCCCGTTGCGATTACCCGGCAGCCAAACATTTTCGCGATTTGTATGGCCGCGGAGCCTACGCCGCTTCCCGCGCCGAGCACGAGCACTGTTTCCGCGGGCTGGAGCTGCGCGCGTGTAAGCAGCATGTGCCATGCAGTTTGAAAAACCAGCGGAACGGCGGCGGCTTGTTCGAACGAAAGAGTTTCCGGATATGGAAAACAGTTCATTTCCGGACAACGCACAAATTCCGCGCAGCCGCCGTCGATCAGGTAGCCGAGATTCGTGAATTGCGGGCACTGGTTATCGCGACCGGCGAGACACGCCGCGCATTTTCCGCAGCTCACGCCAGGCGCGAGCAAAATCTTCTGTCCGGGTTTGACGGTGGTTACGTTCGGCGCGATTTTGGCGACGACTCCAGCAACATCGCTTCCCGGAATATGCGGCAATGGAAACGGCACACCCGGGATTCCGGCGCGCACCCAGAGATCGAGATGATTCAGCGCGCACGCGTGTACGCGAATCAGCACTTCGCCGGAACCAAGCTCTGGCTCCGGCGCATCGGTGTAAAGCAAAACTTCCGGTCCGCCGTGCTTTTCAAAAACGATTGCCTTCATCTACAACTCCTTGTCCATAGTTCCTTGCCGCTTATCAAGGGTATGGTATTTGCTCGCTGGTGGGTCGAATAGAAGTGCGAATTGACAGGATACGGCCCACACCTTACGCTGAAATTGGAATCTGACTATGGACCTGTTTGAAGAGATTGTGCACATGAGGAAAGCGGGCCTGCGCGGAGCGCTGGCCACGATTGTGCATACCAACGGCTCGATTCCGAGCTATGAAAGTTCGCGCATGCTGGTGCGTGAAGACGGCTCGATCGACGGTACTATCGGCGGAGGATGCGTTGAGGCTGATGTGTGGGCCGCGGCGAAAGAAGTGATGGCCAAAGAAACGCCGCGCAAAATGGTTTTCCAGTTGAACCATGAAGCCAGCTATGACAACGGACTGATCTGCGGCGGCACGCTGGAAGTTTTTGTCGAGCCGATCCTGCCGCAGCCGGTCGCCTACATTTTTGGCGGCGGACATATTTCCATGGCACTCGCAAAGTCGGCGAGCGCGGCGGGCTTCGGCATCGTGGTGATTGACGACCGCGAACAGTTCGCGAATAAAGAGCGATTCCCGATGGCGCAGGAACTTCATTCGAGTTACCAAGACGCATTCGCGCGGATTCAGCCGAATGCTTCGTCCTATCTGGTAATTGTCACACGCGGACATCGCGACGACATGCGCGTGCTGGCGTGGGCGGTGCGCACTGCCGCGCGCTACGTCGGAATGATTGGCAGCAAACGTAAAGTTTTGTCGGTCTACCAGGCGCTTGAAAAGGACGGCTACGCTCCGGAAGAATTCGCGCGCGTGTTTGCCCCGATGGGACTGGAAATCGGCGCCCTGTCTCCGGAAGAGATCGCCATCAGTATCGCTGCTGAAATGGTTGCGGTGCGGCGCAACACGCAAGGTGCGCAACACAAGAAATTACAGCGCGAGCGCCGCGAAGCGATTGCTTCGGGCGCCACCACGCCGCGGTGACTGGAGATTTATGCTCGCCGCCGTAATTTTATCGGGCGGTGCGTCCAGCCGCATGGGCTCGCCGAAAGCGCTGGTGTCCTATCAGGGCCGGCCATTTCTCGAACATCTTATTTCATTGACCACTCACCCGGCAATCGGAGTGCTCCGCGTGGTGCTTGGTCCCGATGCCGACGCGATTGCAAAAGGCATCGCGCTGGCGCCGGGCGAAATTGTCATCAACCACGAATGGGAAAAGGGCCAGCTCAGTTCCATCCACGCGGCGCTGCGAAGTTTGCCGCTGAACACGGAGGGCATGTTGCTGTGTCCGGTCGATCATCCTCTGGTAAGCGCGGCCCTTGTCGCTAGCCTGATCGACGCTTTCGCCGCTTCGCGCGCGCCAGTGGTAGTCCCGAGCTACTGGGGCCGTCGGGGGCACCCGGTCATTTTTTCCGCAACAGTTTATGACGAACTCCTGAACGCACCGCTGGAACAAGGCGCTCGCGCCGTGGTTTGGGCGCACAAAGGAGAAGTACACGAAGTCTCCACGGTGGAAGAGGGCTGCGTACTCAACCTGAACGATCCGCGCGCGATGGAAAAAATAACCGGTAAACAATTCAGCGATTGATATGATTCGCTGTTGACGATTAACTGTTACGGAGCGCCAAGCTTCTCTGCCAGTGCCTGTGCAGCGTCCGCAGCCAAATATGCGCCGTGAATTGTTTCGGGAGGCAATTCCCCGAACGAAGCGCTTAAGACATCCGTGGTAATTTCATAAAGCTTGTCTACCGCCCTTCCAGTCAACAATTCGGTCAGTCGCGATGCGCAAGCGATCGAAGTTGTGCAGCCTCGGCACAAAAATCGCGCTTCGATAATCCGCTGACTCTCCACGCGGACCGCGACCTTCAGGATATCTCCGCATACGGGGTTGCTGACGTCGACAGTGACTGTCGCATCCTGCAGATCCCCAGCGTTACGCGGATTCTGGAAATGGTCGAGCAGCTCCTTGGAAAACATGGGTTGAGTATGCAGGCGCGCCGTCGTATCGAGCAAGGGCTCTGGTCTGTCGTAGCTACTTGGCGGAAGCGCGCGCCGGCAGAAATTTCTTTTCCATCGATGCCACCACTACATAATTGGGATCGACCATTTCTGTGAGATGAAGTTTGCACACTTTGGAGCACAGTTCATATGCATCCAGCTCGGAGAGTCCGTAGTCATTGTGAATCCAGTGCACAAGTTCGGCCACTGCGATGCGCACGGCGTCGTCAACCGGCCGGTAAATGCCCGTGGTCATAATTTCGTTTTCGTTTTCCAGGCGCGGCCACTCAATGCGCTTCTTTTTTAGCAAATCGAGCCGTAACTTTACTCGCATTGGCACTTCCACAGCGCTGCCGGCCACTTCGCCGTCGCCCATGGCGGCGTGGCCGTCACCAAAGTAGAACAGAGCTCCCGCCACGTTCACCGGAAGATACAGGGTATTGCCTTTGCTGACTTCCGGTGCATCCATATTGCCGCCGAATTCCGCAGGCACGATCGAACTGCGCGCTTCCCCGTTCGCGGGAGCGACGCCGATGCAGCCGAGAAATGGATGCAGCGGAAAACTAACTTTGAAATTCGAGTCGAGCGCCTGAAATGTTGCGGTATTTTTGTCCGCGTCAATCGGATAGAACCACATTTTTTCTGGCAGCGCCTTCGTTTCGATCATCGGCGTGTAGTGCGTGGCATTCGCCGCACCGAAGCCGGGGCCGAAGGTACCGACGCCTTGCTTGCCGTCCACCTGCAAATCCAAGATGTGAACGACGAGCGTATCGCCCGGCTCTGCTCCTTCGATGTAGAACGGACCGGTCAGCGGATTGTCGCCCTTGACCAACGAAAATGAATCTCCAGGTTTCTGCAGCGCATTGCCAAAGCAGTCGAGCGAGTTTGCCTCCAGAATATTGCCAGGTTTCACCCTGGCCACCGCAGGCGCGACTCCGAACACGTACTTCACGTTGTCGATCGTCGCTTTATAGCGCACGACATCGTCTTTAGCCACCGGCGGATTGCTTTGCGCGGCAAGGCTGGTTACGCCAGCGAGGAACAGCAAACTCAGCCGGATGAACATACGAGTCCTCACATGAAAAAGGATACGGAAATGGAATGCGCTTCAGAGTGCAACATACACAGGAAGCAACGTCAACCGCATGGGATTGATTTTATTGGTCTGCGTTGAGGCTCACGGCTTCTCGCACTTGACCGCCGAAATGTGGCTTGCGCTTGCAGTGACTTCTTTCCGCGGCGGAAGGCGCAACCGGGCCTCCCGGACGAACTTGGAGAAGCGCAGCGCCAATTCGTGAATCCGCTTGGCTTGGCGCTTTTCAATCGATTCTGTCGGGATTAATTCCGTGCCGACTCCGATGGCAGTGGCCCCCGCCAAAATAAACGCCTCCGCGTTCTGCTGATTCACGCCGCCCGAGGCGATCAGCGAAACTTGCGGCAGCGAACGATTCAGCGCGCGCACGTAGCCGTCGCCGCCCACTTGCACCGCGGGAAAAACTTTCACAAAATCAGCTCCCGCGCGCCACGCGGTCACGACTTCGGTTGGAGTCAATGCCCCAGGCATGGAAACCAGATCGTGCTCGGCCGCAAAGGTCACGATGTCGCAATCAAATCCGGGAGCGGTCAAGAAGTGCGCTCCGGCATCCGCGCACTGTCGCGCGGTTTCCACGTCCAGAACAGTCCCCGCGCCGACGAGCATCTTTGGATGATGCTTCACAAGATGGGCGATCACGTCCATGGCGCCCGGCACGGTCATGGTAATTTCGACGATAGGAATTCCGCCGCCGGCCACGGCTTCCGCGGCAAAGTGCGCGTCGTCGGCGGACAAGACGCGAATCGCGGGCACGATTCCCACTTGCTCAATGACCGCAGCAATTTCTTTGCGCTTCATCCTGCCGTCCCTCCGCCAAGCCCGGGCGAAGCTCCATCGTATACCAGCAGGCGCTATTTTAAAGCTCGTCGCCTTCCGCTGCAGGCAGCAAGTCGCCTTCTCGCGCAATCCAGACGTACAGGGTCGGCAGCAAGAAAATGCTCAAAAGCAGCGCGCCAACAAGTCCGCCGACAATTACGATCGCAAACGGTCGCTGCGAATCAGAACCGATGCCATGCGATAAAGCCGCAGGCAGTAAGCCCAGCGTGGCCACCAGCATCGTCATCATGATCGGGCGCAGCCGCAACACCGCGCCTTCGATCGCAGCGTCTTCAATCGAATAGCCGCGTGCCCGCAACTGATTGATGTATTCCAGCATGATGACGCCGGTCTGCACGGAAACACCGAACAACGCCAGAAATCCAACGCCAGACGATACGCTGAAATTGGTTCCCGTGAGCAGTAGGGCGATCGTTCCACCCACCGGAGCCAGCGCCACGCTCGACAGAATCAAGAGCGCCCACTTGAACGACTTAAACATCGTATAAAGAATCATGAAAATCAGCAGCAGCGTAATCGGCAGCACCAGCAGCAGTCTCCGCTGCGAACGCTTCTGGCTCTCATACTCACCCGCCCAATCCATCGTGTAACCCTGCGGCAATTTCACTTTGCCATTCACTTTCTTGATGGCTTCTTCGACCGTGCTGCCCAAATCGCGCCCTCGAATGCTGTACTTAATTGCGACGTAGCGGGAATTTTCTTCGCGGTAAATCTGCGATGCGCCGTCCAGCTCACTGACTCTGGTCAATTGCGCAAGGGAGACGCGCTCGCCGGTCGGGCTTATCAGCCTAATCTTCTCGATAGCCTCGCGCGTATTGCGAAATTCCGGCAAGTATCGCAACACCAGATCGTAACGCTGCTCGCCGATCAACACCTGTGTCAGCGCGCTGCCGCCGACTGCCGTCTGAATCGCATCCTGAACGTCCGAAACATTGATTCCATAGCGCGCGGCCTGATCGCGTTGCACTTCAAAATTCAAATTTGGCTGCCCGATCACACGGAATACGCCGAGGTCTTCCACGCCACGAACATTTTTCATTACCCCGACCACTTCGTCGGCTTTTTCTTCCAACGTTCTCAGGTCATCGCCGTAAATCTTCACGGCCAGCGCGCCCTTCACTCCGCTTACGGCCTCTTCCAGATTGTCGGAAATCGGTTGCGAAAAATTCCACAAGACGCCGGGAATTTTTTCCAGCTCGCGGTTCATGGCTTCAATCAGGCGCTCTTTGTTCTGGTGAAAGACCGGCCGCCACTTTTCTTTCGGCAACAAATCGACAAAATATTCCGTGTCGAAAAATCCCGTGGTGTCCGTACCGTCGTCCGGACGGCCCACCTGCGTGACCACTTGCGGCACCTCGGGAAACGACGCCAGCACCTGGCGCCCTTGTTCCGCGATGCGCGCGCCTTCCGTCGGTCCAGTGCTCGGCGCCAAGGTCCCGCGCACCCAGATCGCCCCTTCATCCAGATGCGGCAGAAATTCCGAACCGATCACGCCGCTGAATGACAGGAAAAGCGAGAGCGCAAAAACCGCCAGCGCTGCGGCAAAAACCGGCATGCGATTCCGTACCGCCCAGGTCACTCCTTCACGATAGCGGCCCGTGAGATACACCAGCGCCGGGTTTTGCCAGCTCCTGCCACTCTGCTTAAACAGAAAACTCGCCAGCGCGGGCGCAATCAACAGGGAAAAAAGCAGCGCGCCCAGCAACGCGAAGACCACCGTCCACGCCATGGGCTTGAACAATTTTCCTTCGACGCGTTGTAACGTGAAGATCGGCAGATACGCGGTAATGATAATGGCGATCGCATAGAACACCGGGCGCTGCACTTCGCGCGCCGCCAGCCGGACCTGCTCCAGGATCGTACTGTTGTCTTTATCGTGGCGATGCAAGTGCCTCACGATGTTTTCCACCATCACCACCGCGCCGTCCACCACCATTCCGAAGTCCAGCGCGCCCAGTGAAAGCAAGTTTGCGGAAATGTGCCTCAGGTCCAGGCAGATGGACGCAAACAACAACGCGAACGGAATCGTCAAGGCCACGATGAACGCGCCGCGCACATTCCCCAAAAACAAAAACAGAATGATCACTACCAGGATCATGCCTTCGGCCAAATTGTGCAGAACGGTGTGCGTGGTGTAGTGCACCAAATCGTCGCGATCCAGATACGGCACGATCTTCACGCCCTTGGGCAGAATTTGCGTGTTCAGACGGTTGGCCATGGCGTGAATGTTTTCAAGCGTTGCCGCCGTATCCGCGCTCTTACGCAGGAAAACGATCCCTTCGACCACATCATTGTCGTCGACGACCACACCATCGGCTCGATGAATCGCCTTGCCTATCTGGCCAAGCCGGATCTTTGGTCCCTGCACAACTTCCGCGATGTTTTTCACGCGAACCGGCGTACCGTTCTGGGTCTTCAGGACGGTTTCTTTAATATCTTCTACGGTTCGAATCAGTCCCAACGCGCGCACATTGATCTGCTGCGATCCCTGCTCGATGAAACTTCCGCCTCCGTTCGCATTGGCGTTGGTCAGTTGCGTTTCGATCTGTGCCAGATTCAACCCGTAAGCAATCAGCTTGTCCGGGTTCACCTTGACCTGATATTCGCGAGTGATGCCGCCAAACGATGAGTCGTCCACCACGTCCGGCACCGACTTCATATACTTGGCAATCACCCAATCCTGCAGCGATTTCAGCTCCATCGTGTCGTACGCGGGATTGGTGCTCTTCAGCGTGTACCAGTAGATCGAACCGATTGGACTAAAGTCCGGACCGATCTGCGCGCTCACGTTCGCGGGCAGCGTCACCTGCGCCAGACGCTCGAGAGCTTTCTGCCGGTCCCAGTCATTATCGGAATCGTCGTCGAAGATCAGATTCACCACCGACAATCCCGCCAGCGACGACGATCGCACATGCTGCAGGTGCGGGATTCCGTTCATCTGAATTTCTACCGGAATGGTAATTTGCTGTTCGACTTCTTCCGCCGCGCGGCCCGGCCATTGCGTAATCACCTGTACCCAAGTGTTGGCCACGTCCGGATAGGCTTCGACCGGGAGCGTCTTGAAGGCAATCGCGCCCCAAAGAAAAAGCAGTACCGCAATGCTCAGAACGATGAAGCGATTGTTCAGCGCTTTTTCGATCAGCAGTCGAATCATTACTGCTCGACCGTGTTCTGGAATTCCAGCGCGTTCCCAACTACCGTCTGGCCCGCACTCACTCCGCTAAGGACTTCCTGCATGCCGCCCGGCAGTATCTCGCCTCCGGTCACTCTCACGCGGCGAAACTTTTTTCCTTCCAGCGGGACGTACACCCAATCCTGGTCATGTAAATGCAAAATTGCCGTGGCCGGCACCGTCGCGTACGGTTCCTCAGATTTGCCGTGGAATATCGCCGTAACAAACATCCCGGGCCGCATCACTCCCGGGTTGCGAACCTCTACCCGCACTTTCGCTGTGCGTTGGCCGGGATCCAACACCGCACCAATATTGCTGATCACTCCGGTGAACAGTTTGTCGGGATACGCGTTCAACCGGATGTCTACTTTTTCTCCCAGATGCACGTTGCTCAAATCGTTTTCGAAGACGTCGCAAAGAATCCACACCGAGCTCAAGTCTGAAATGGTGAAGGGGTTTGGCGCGCCCAGCCCCGCTACCCCGCTCGCGTTAGTCACCTGCTGATCGGTAATCACGCCGGAAATGGGCGCGTGTATCTCCACGATGGCCCCGGGATGCTCGATGTTTCCGCCGAGCACGCGCACGCGTTCCGTGGTGTTCTCGACATCCACCTTCGCTTTTGCGTCCGCGTCTTGCGCCACTTGCAGGTCATTCAAGGAGACGGCGCCCTTTTCGTACAGGTCCTTGGCACGCGCAGCTTGCGTGGCAACCAACCGTTCATCCGCCACCGCTTTGCGATAATCGGAAAATGCCCCAGAAAGATCCGCGCTCTGCAAGCGCAGCAGTACTTGCCCCTTTTTTACGGTGTCTCCCAGGCGCGCATTAATCGCCACCACTCGTCCCGTCGCCACGGAGATCACCGGCGCACTCCGCGACACGTCCGGCGCCACCGTGCCCGTTACTCGCAATTGCCGCGCGGCCAGGTGCTGTCCGGCGGTTACCAGCGCAAACTGTTCAGGACGGTCCGCTGCAAAAACATTTTCGTCCGCCGCTGACTGCACTTTCAGCGCGGGAGGCGCTTCCGCATTTGGGTCGCTCTTGCCGTCGCAACCGGCCAGCGCCTGACAGGCGCAGAGCGCCCAGCCGACCGCAACTAGCCTGATTGGCTTCATCGCCCTACCTCTTGCCCTTCTGCGAATTTTCACTCGTTCACCGCTTACAAGGCGGCAAAATCGCATATAGCAAGACCCATTTTGGGCAACGGGCAAACTGCGGCAACCTGACGCCCCTGTACCTCGGCCGCACCGGGTATTGAACCTTACCAACATCAACGGCTCGTGACAGTGGAATTTTATACTATACAGGGTATAGTATATCAATAGGCACATCCGTGGCACGTCAAGGGAGAGCAAATGGCACACACCGTTCAGGAACGCCGCAAGCTTCTCGCCCGCGTCAATCGCATCGAGGGCCAGGTCAAAAGCATCCGCACCGCGCTCGAACAGGAGCGTGAGTGCGCCACGGTCCTGCAGCAAATCGCGGCCTGCCGTGGCGCCATCAACAGCCTGCTGGTCGAAATCGTCGACGGCGAAATCCGTTATCACGTCCTCAGCAAAGCTGCCAAAGTAGATTCCCCCGAAGCTCGCGCCGCCGAGGACCTGGTTGAAATTCTGCACCGTTACATCAAGTAACCGCCCGCCCCAACCTCCCAGCCTTTTTCCGCGCTCTTCCCTGCTGGTTCAGACTAGGAAAGCCCGCAGCATCGCTCATTCCAAGCGCAGCAAGAAATTTCTCTTGCACGCGGATCCCAAAAGGAGAGATTCCCCTCGCTCAAGCTCCCCGGAATGACGGCTGAAACCACCTTTTTCAACCCCCTGTTGGCGTATTGCATCTTTGCTATTCTGCTAAATCATGGCCACCCGCCACACCGCGAAGCGCACCATAGGGTTGCGCATCGTCTCGCTCGCTCCATCCTGCACTTCGATCCTTTGCGCTATCGGTGGCAAGAACCAACTGGTCGCTGTAACGCCGTGGTGCGCGGATGTTTGCTCCGTCCGCGGCTTGCCCGCGGTAGGAGACTGCTGGCGCAATGCGTCCATCGAGAAAATCTCCCGCCTTCGCCCAAACCTGATTGTCGGCTCGGTTCCCTTCCATCCGGAAACGGTGGCGCGCATTCTAACCATTCCCGCACAATTCCTGGCGTTGAATCCTCGCTCGCTCGCTGATATCGAATCGGACATCCAGACTTTGGCGCGCATTACGAATCGCTCCACGCAAGGCGATCGCCTCCTTGCCAGCATGCGCAGCGAGTTCGGGCAGATTGCACGTCTGGCCGGCACCCTTTCACGCCGTCCGCGAATCTATTCCGAAGCCTGGCCCAATCCCAGGATCAGTTCCCCGCCCTGGGTTGCCGAACTGATCGCGCTTTGTGGCGGCAAAATGGTGGTTAAGCCCGGCGCGCGCGTCTCCGATCAAGAAATCGCGTCAGCACGTCCGGATATCATCCTGCTTGCCTGGGCCGCCACAGGAAATCGCGCCAATCCACGGATGACATTTGCCAATGCGGCGTGGAAAGATGTTCCTGCCATACGTCAAAAGCGGGTTTTCGTTGTGCGGGACGAACTTCTCAATACACCGGGGCCGCCGCTGATCGCAGGCGCTCGCGAAATTTCTCGTATTCTGAAAGAGTTCGCTGGAGATTCCGCATGAGCATTCAAGTGGTTACTGCCGTGATCGAGCGTGAGGATCGCCGGGTGTTGATCTGCCAGCGCCGCCGTCAAGACTCGTCTCCCCTGAAATGGGAATTTCCCGGCGGGAAGGTGAAAAACGGTGAATCGCTCAAACAGGCACTGGCCCGCGAGCTTCGCGAAGAACTGGATGTGACCCTGTTACGCGCGGTCTCCATTTCGCGCGTCGAGCACGAATATGGCGGTGCAATGGGTTCGCTCACGATCATTTTCTTCGCCGTCGCCATTCTGGAATCGGAACTGCGTCCCGGCCCGTTTGAGCAAGTTGCTTGGGTTCTGCCCCGGGAACTTAGCCAGTACGACTTCCTGACCGCCAACCGCCGGCTCATCGCTGAACTCGCCACTGGCCGCATTAAGCCGGCTGAACTTCTTGCTTCAGCTTCGTCGGATTTGCCGCCAAGTGCGTCTCCAGACAGCCATTAGCGGACTCGCAACGTCATACTTCACAGCGCTTGCGGGTATCGCGCCGCCGTATTATTTTAAAGTTCGAGGGTTCGTCTCTGGAGCGCCCGCGAGGCCTATGGCTCGCTGCGACTCCGGACGCTGCTAAAGCCTCGATTTAGCCCGGCTCTGCTATGCTCAACGGAAAACGCATTCTCGTCGTAATGCCGGCCTATAATGCCGCGAAGACCCTCGAACAGACATATCGCGAGGTCCCCAAAGACTTCGTGGATGAAATTATTCTTGTGGACGATGGCAGCCACGACTCCACTGCGAGAGTCGCTGCCGAACTTGGCCTCACTACCTTCGTCCATCGCCAGAATTTAGGCTATGGCCGCAACCAGAAAACCTGCTACCGCGAAGCTCTACGCCGTGGCGCCGACATCGTCATCATGCTGCACCCCGACTATCAGTATTCTCCCCATCTCATCGTCTCCTTGGCCGGAATGATCGCTTTTGGTGAATACGATGTCGCGCTCGGCTCGCGCATTCTCGGTGTCGGTGCACTCAAAGGCGGCATGCCGCTTTACAAATACATATCCAATCGCGGCTTAACCCTCATCCAGAATCTTCTGATGAAATACAAACTTTCTGAATATCACACCGGCTATCGCGCTTTTTCGCGCACCGTGCTTGATGCGCTGCCCCTCGAAGCCAACACCGACGATTTCGCTTTCGATAATCAAATGCTGGCGCAAATCATTTTCTTCGGCTACCGCATGGGCGAAGTCTCCTGCCCCACTCGGTATTTCCCTGAAGCCTCCAGCATCAGTTTCTGGCGCAGCGTAAAATACGGATTCGGCGTCCTGGCCACCTCGCTCCAGTTCCGCCTGCAAAAATGGGGGCTGGCCAGCTTCCGCATCTTCAGCAATGAAGGCCACAAGCTGCTGCCCGACTACTACGTCATGGTGAAAGAGTGAGTTCTTCGGCCCTCTCGCTCGAGACCGCCTCCGACCCGCCTAAAGAGTTATCTGCCGCGCAAGTCGACGACACAACCTCGCCCTGGCTGTTGGCTCTGCTGCTTGTCGCGATCACGTTATTTTCCTACTGGCCCACTTTTTCGAATGGCTTCATCGGTTACGACGACAACGGTTACGTCACCGAAAATACTCATCTTCAGCCAGGCTTAACCGCCGCCAATGTTTCCTGGGCTTTTCGCGCCACCATCATGGCCAACTGGCATCCTCTTACCTGGATTTCCCATATGGCCGACATCCAAATCTTCGGGCTGCATCCCGCCGGACATCACGGCACCAGCCTGATTCTTCATTGTGCAAACGTGGTGCTCCTGTTTTTCCTGTTGCGCGCCGGCACTGGTTTTCTCTGGCGTAGCGCCTTCGTCGCCGCGCTCTTTGCGCTGCATCCCTTCAACGTTGAGTGCGTCGCCTGGGTCGCTGAACGCAAAAGCCTGCTGTGCACACTCTTTCTGTTTCTCGCGCTTTTCGCCTACGGTTGGTACGTCCGCAAACCCGGCATCGGCAGGTATGCTCTCGTGGCTCTATGGTTCGCGCTGGGCCTGGCGTCCAAACCCATGGTCATCACTCTGCCCTTCGCGCTGCTGCTGCTTGATTATTGGCCGCTCAATCGCTTGCCTGTTCCCAGCGGGCCCCAGGGCGTTTCCAACTTTCTAAAAAAGCTGTGGCCCCTGGCGTTGGAAAAACTTCCGCTTTTACTTTTATCCGCCGCCAGCGCTTGCATCACCGTGATCGCCCAGTCCAACGCCATCGCACCGAATCAAATTCTTTCCATGCCGATTCGAGCAGCCAACGCCTTCTGGTCTTATCTCTTGTATATCCTGAAAGGTTTCTGGCCGCTGCACCTGGCCATGTTTTATCCGCATCCCGAATATCATCTCGGTGTTTGGAAGCCGCTGGCCGGATTTGTTTTTATTCTTCTGTTTACGTATTTCTGCGTACGCCGTCTGCAGCATCGTTACTTGATTGCCGGGTGGCTCTGGTATCTGGGCTGTCTCGTGCCAGTGATTGGGTTTGTTCAGGTCGGCCGCCAGGCTTTGGCCGACCGCTACGCCTATACTCCGCTACTCGGCATTTTTGTGCTTATTGTATGGTGGATTGCAGACCACTCGGATTGGCTTCCGCATCGCTCCGAAGTGCTTGCCGGCGCGGCCGCGATCTTCCTGATTTTCTTTGGCGCGCTCACTTGGAGGCAAACCGGCTTTTGGAAAGACGACTTGACTCTGTTCGGTCATGCGCTGCAACTCACTACCGGAAACTTCATCGCGGACAACAATCTGGGTTTAGCCTATCTGCAAGCCGGCCGGTCCGACCGCGCTTACGACTATTTTCTTCGCGCCACGCAGGAGAAGCCCAATTTCGGCCTTGCTCATTACAATTTAGGCGTCATATTGCTGGGACAAAATCGCCGCTCCGACGCGCGCAAAGAATTTGAGATTGCCATTCGTTTCGGCCAGGAAAAATCCGAGATCGCTTCTTCCTACCACAATCTGGGCATTGCCATGCTCGAAGATAATCAGCTTCCAGATGCCATAAAAATGTTTTCGCAAGCGCTGCAACTGGGTCCAGACAAACAATCGAGCTATTTGGCGCGAGGCATGGCGGAGTTTCACCTGAACAATTTCGCCGCGGCCGAGTCCGATTTTATCGCTGGGGCCAACATCGCTCCCGATGCACCGGCTTGTTTTTGGGTAGGCCGCGCTCGCGAAGCGCAAGGCAACACCAGCGGAGCCATCGAAGCGTACCGAAAGAGTCTCACGCTGCAACCCGACCGAAAGGATGCAAAACAAAGACTCGACGCGTTGCTCTCCGGCCACGCCGTGCCGTTCGACAAATCAGAGAATTAGATCGCGAGCGTATTTGCTGCGGACATTCCCGTCGGCGCGCAGCCCTGCTGCGCCGCACTTTCTTGCGTGATGTTCAATTCTAAAGCGTCTTCTACCTAATGAACTGGCAGCACGTCCCTACGCAACACCGTGGGACGCGCGTCACGACACCACCGGATTCGGCTTGCTCTTCACAATCCCCAATTCTTCGATCGCCTTATCCACAACCTTAGCATCAACCTTTCCGTCGGCACTCAATTCGTGCAGCGTCGCCAGCACGATAAACTTGGCGTCCACTTCGAAGAAATCACGCAATGACGTGCGCCCTTCGCTGCGCCCGAAACCATCCGTGCCCAGCGCCGCCAGCCTGCGCGGCATCCACTTGGCAATCATGTTTGGCAGCGTCTTCAAATAATCCGAAGCCGCCACCAGCACGCCCTGCGCATCCGCCAGGCATCGCGAAACATACGGCGCTCGCGGCTTCTCACCGGGATTCAAACGATTCCACCGCTCCGTTTCAATCGCATCGACATACAATTCTTTGTAGCTGGTCACGCTCCAGACGTCCGCGGCCACGCTGTATTTCTGCTCCAGAATTTCCTGCGCGCGCAACACTTCGTTCAAGATCGCTCCGCTGCCAAACAATTGCGCTTTCAGCTTAGCTTTCTTGTTTACTGAAGCGCGGTACTTGTACATGCCTTTCAGAATTCCTTCGCGCGCTCCAGCCGGCATCGGCGGCATCGCATACTGCTCATTCATCACGGTGATGTAGTAGAACCAGTTTTCGCCGTCCTTATACATGCGGCGAATGCCGTCCTGGATGATCACCGCAATCTCGTAAGCAAACGCCGGATCGTACGCCTTCAGATTCGGTACCGGCAGCGCAAGAATGTGGCTGTTGCCGTCCTGATGCTGCAGTCCTTCGCCCGAAAGGGTCGTCCTTCCCGCAGTTCCTCCTAGCAAAAATCCTCGCGTACGCATATCCGCCGCGGCCCAAATGAAATCTCCGATACGCTGAAATCCGAACATCGAATAATAAATAAAAAACGGAATGGTATTGATTCCGTGGGTCGCATACGCGTTGCCCGCCGCAATGAACGAAGCCATCGATCCCGCTTCCGTAATTCCCTCTTCCAGAATCTGCCCGTCTTTGGCCTCGCGATAAAGCAACAGCGTATTCATGTCCACCGGGTCATACTTCTGTCCGCCGCTAGCATAAATTCCCACCGTCCGGAACAAAGACTCCATACCAAACGTTCGCGCTTCGTCCGGCACGATTGGCACAATCAGCTTGCCGATTTCCGGATCCTTCAGCATTTTTCGCAGCATGGCCACGAACGCCATGGTCGTTGACACTTCGCGTTCGTCGCTGCCCTCCGTGAACTCCTTAAACAATTCATCATGTGCGGCCGCAATGGGCTTCGAACGAATGCTGCGCTTCGGCGTATATCCGCCCAACCCTTCCCGCCGCGCCCGCAAATATTGAATCTCAGCGCTATCTTCCGCCGGCCGGTAAAACGGGACCGTCGCGCAATCTTCATCATTCAGCGGAATCCCAAATCGCGAACGAAACTCGCGCAATTCATCCTCATTCAATTTTTTCTGTTGGTGAGTTACGTTCTTTCCCTCGCCCGCTTCGCCCAATCCATATCCCTTGATCGTGCGCGCCAAAATCACCGTCGGTCCGCCCTTATGCTCCACCGCAGCCTTATAAGCGGCATACACCTTGCGCGGATCGTGCCCGCCCAGCCGCAAACGCCGCAGCGCTTCGTCCGGCAGCGGCTCCACCAATTTCAGCAACCGCTCGTCATTTCCAAAAAAGTGCTGCCGCACATAAGCGCCCGACGACACCACCAGCTTCTGGTATTCGCCGTCCACCAGTTCGCCCATTCGCTTAACCAGCAAACCTTCCGTATCGCGCTCCAGAATTGGATCCCACTCGCTGCCCCACAGCACTTTAATAACATTCCACCGCGCGCCGCGAAACGCCGATTCCAGCTCCTGAATAATCTGACCGTTGCCGCGTACCGGACCGTCCAACCGCTGCAAATTGCAATTCACCACAAAAATCAAATTATCCAGATTCTCGCGCGAAGCCAGAGTAATCGCGCCCAATGACTCCGGCTCATCCGTTTCGCCATCGCCCAAAAACGCCCACACTTTCGCGTCTGTCGGTGGCTTCAGTCCGCGATTTTCCAGATAACGGCTGAACCGCGCCTGATAAATCGCCATCAGCGGGCTCAATCCCATCGACACCGTCGGAAATTCCCAGAAGTCCGGCATCAGCCAGGGATGCGGATACGAAGACAATCCTCCGCCCGGCTTCAGTTCACGCCGGAAATTCTCCAGTTGCTGTATGCTCAGTCTTCCTTCCATGAACGCGCGCGCATAAATTCCCGGCGCTGCGTGTCCCTGGAAGTAAACCGTGTCGCCTTCGAACTCTGCCGTCCGCGCGCGGAAAAAGTGATTGAAGCCGACTTCATAAAGCGTCGCTGCCGATGCGTACGTCGAAATGTGTCCGCCAATGTTGTGTTCTTCGCGGTTCGCGCGTACCACCATCGCCAGAGCGTTCCAGCGAATCAATGACTTAATGCGCCGTTCCAATTCCTGATCGCCCGGAAACAACGGCTCCAGCCGCACTGGAATCGTGTTCGCGTATGGCGTATTCGCTGTGAATGGCAGGTCAATCCCGTTCACCGTCGCGTGCGCCCGCAACCGCTCCAGAATTTCCGATGCCACTTCCGGCCCGCTCGACTCCAGCACCGAATCCAGCGACTCCAGCCACTCCTGAATCTCCACATCCTCGATGTGGTGTGGCTGAGTGTAAGTCTCGTTATCCATGTTTACGTTGTCCCTCGTCGGAATCGCCCTGTTGTGCGCAGCCATCTTTGTCTTCCTTATTGCAATCTTCTTATCGCAGAATAAGCAAATAGAATACACTGCCGCGCGCCTGTTCGCACTTCGCTATTTCGGAGGCGATTCTTGTACGGCCCGCGTTACAACACACTCTCGTTCAAGCAAACAAAGAGTAACGCCGCGATATTGCTCTGGCCTTGTAGCAGCCGGTTTACCATGACCGTCTTTCTTTTGTATTTTTCCCGCAGGGGGCAAGCGAGTCCCAGGCGCAGGCGCTTTTACCTTTTACACTTTCAAGCCACCCGCCCGCCATCCACCACCAACGTATGCCCAGTCAAAAAGCCCGCCGTCGCCAAATAGATCACCGCATCGGCAATATCCGACGGCTTCCCGGTTCTTTGCAACGGAGCCAACTTCACATATTCCTGCTCCCACTCCGGCGGATCACCCGGCATGGTAATCGTCCCCGGCGCAATCGCATTCACACGCACATCCGGAGCCAGCGCCTTCGCCAGACATTTCGTCAACATCACCACTCCCGCTTTCGACACCGAATGCGACACATACCCCGGCCAGCCCAGCAATCCACCCGTATCCGCAAAATTGACAATCGAACCCTTCGACCGCCGCAACATCGCGGCCGCTGCCTGCGCGCAAAAAAATGGCGCTTTCACATTCGTATTCAGTGAAGCATCCCAAATCTCTTCCGTAGTAGAAATCACGCTGCCCGGCAAAAAATTTGCAGCGCTGTTCACCAGCAAATCCAGCCGCCCCAGTTCGTTTCCCGTCTCCAAAAAAAGTTTGCGTATCTCATCTACGCTCCGCAGATCCGCGCGAATCGCAACAGCTTTCTGCCCCATCTCCTCGATCTTGCCGACAACTTCCGCGGCGTGCTTCGCCGACTGGTGATAATGCACCGCCACATCCGCGCCCTCGAGCGCCGCACGCAGCGCCACCGCCCGCCCAAGCCTCTTGCCCGCCCCCGTCACCAGCACCACTTTGCCTTGCAATTTTCCATTCATGGTTTCACAAGGTAGCACAACAGAACGCCGCGCTCATATGGAGTGCGGCAGTCCTGCTGCCGCTTTTACGGGCGTGATTGCTTCATAGTCTCCAGGCGGGAGCCCTGCTCCCGCACTCGATCTATGGGAAACAAGTCAGGAATCTGGAGTCTCTAGTCACGACCGACCAGTCACATTTACAATCTCCGTGCACCTTACGAGGTAAACATGATCCTAGACCTTCTAGCTATCGCCGCCCACCCCGACGATGTCGAACTCACCTGCGGCGGCACACTCCTAAAAGCCAACGCGGAAGGCTACAAAACAGGCATCCTCGATCTCACTGCAGGCGAAATGGGCACTCGCGGCACTCCCGAAATCCGCGCCAAAGAAGCCGCGCTCGCCGCAAAAATCCTAAAAGTATCCTGGCGCGGGACCATCAACGTCCCTGACTCCGACGTGCAACCCGCCCGCCAGCACAAACTTGCTCTCGCCCGAGTCATTCGCGAACTCCGCCCGCGCACCGTCATCGTTCCTTACTGGAAAGCCCGCCATCCCGACCACTACCACGCCTCGACTCTTGCATACGAGGGTTGCTTCCTCGCCGGTCTCAAGCAGCTACCCCTTGAAGGCGAACCCTTCCGACCCTTTAAAATTCTCTACTGCACCTCATTCGAAGGCATGCCGCCTACTTTCATCGTGGACATCACCAAGCAATACGAAACCCGCCGCCGCGCCATCCTCGCCTATCGCTCGCAATTCCGCGCCGCTAAAAGCGAACGCAAGCAGCGCGTCTTCCTGGCCATCGATGAATTGGATTCCAGAATGGATCTCCTCGCCCGTCACTACGGCAACTTGATTGGCGTGAAGTACGGCGAACCATTCCTGCAAAAAGAACCCATGCAAGTCGAAGACGTGGTCAAGCTTCCCGTCCGCTCGATCTAGACAAGCACACGTGAACGCACCTGCCAAACGCCAGGCCTGGCTCGCCCCAAAACGGCCGTCATTCCGAGCGTGGCCAGGAATCTCTCTTTCGACATCCACACGCCTCGCAAAAAAAACGGGGCAACTTGGCCCCAGCAAAAAACTCCAATCACGCCACTGGTACTTTGTACTCGTGTATCTTGACCCTTTTCCCTTCAGAATCTCTCATCCTCCTGCGCTGGAGAAAATCCAATTAACGTCTGCCCTTCCGCCGTCCGCTCCACTTTCACCCGCACCAGCGCCTCAGTCTCCGAACCCGATTTCCGCAGCGTCGCCAGCGTACTCAACGCCTCCGAATACACCCGCGTCACCAGATAGGTATCCCCGGTCCCATCCTTCTTCCACAACTGCCCAATCTGTATTTTCGATACGCTGTTTGCCATCTTCTCGACTCTATTGTCCCCACCTACCACTGTCAACCGCCGCCGCACTCGCTGTTGTGGCTTCTTAAACCTCACAAAAATGGCTGACACATTCCAGTTTCAACGAATTGACGCCACACTTCACGTCCTGTAATTTGAATGAACTGTGTGGCTTCCGCATCCAGGCAAGCCCTGGCTTGAACGGGTTTCCGGTTTGTACTTACAAACCCTGAGATATTCGGGTTTCAGGAGTTGTACTTACACACCTTGAGATATTCGGGTTTCAGGGGCTTGTACTTACAAGCCCCGAGATATTAAGGAGATCGTCTTCATGGGTTTTGCCACCAATGCCATCCACGTCGGGCAGGAGCCCGATTCCGCCACCGGCGCGATCGTACTCCCGATCTATCAAACCTCCACCTATGTTCAGGAAGAACTCGGTAAAGACAAAGGCTTCGATTACGCGCGCACCAATCACCCCAATCGAAAAGCGCTGGAAAAAACCATCGCCAAACTCGAAGGCGGCCACGCCGCTTATGTTTTTACCTCCGGAATGGCGGCCATCGACTCCGTTTTCCGCTTGTTGCGCCCCGGCGATCACGTCGTCCTTTCCGAAGCCGTCTACGGCGGCGTCTATCGCATCGCCACCCAACTTCTCGTTCACTTCGGGCTCGAATTCAGTTTCGTTGACACTTCTTCGCTCGATCTGGTCCTCGCCGCCATGCGCGCCAACACGCGCATGCTGTACATCGAAACGCCCACTAATCCCACGCTTCGTATCACCGACATTGCCGCCGTTGCCAAACTAGCCACCGAGCGCAATGCCATGCTCGTCGTGGACAATACTTTTCTCACTCCCTACTTGCAAAGTCCCATCGCTCTCGGTGCCCACATCGTCGTCCATTCCATGACCAAATATCTCAACGGCCACAGCGATTGCACCGGCGGCTGCGTAGTAGTCACGCGCCAGGAAGACGCCGAAAAAATTTATTTCATCCAGCGCTCCGCCGGAGCCGGCCTGTCCCCCATGGACTGCTTTCTGGTTTCACGCGGCCTCAAAACCCTCGCCGTGCGCATGTTGCAGCACAACGCCAACGGCATAGCAGTAGCTCGTCACCTCGACGCGCACGCCAAAATTCGCAAAGTCTACTACCCGGGCCTCGCATCCCACCCGCAACACGATATCGCCCGCAAACAGCAACGCGGCCCCGGCGCCATGCTCAGCTTCGATCTAGGCAGCCTCGAAGCCGCCCGCCGCTTCCTCAATCAAGTAAAAATCTGCGCGTTGGCAGAAAGCCTCGGCGGCGTCGAATCCTTAATCTCCTTGCCCGCGCTGATGACCCACGCCTCCATGCCGAAGGAAGTCCAGGGACGCATCGGCATCACCGAAGGCCTGGTCCGTCTCTCCGTGGGCATCGAAGACCTCGAAGACATCATCGCCGACCTAGACCAAGCCCTCCTTTACGTCTGATGGTTCTCGATTCGAGTCAGAAAAACAGTTCTGGCGAAACGTGGAATGGCGCAGCCAGTCGCTTGAAGTGTTCTTTGTTCATCGTGTCCGAGGTGCAAGCGAGAATTGTTCGGCGTGGCAAAAAATGTCGGCGAGATCTTGCTGCAACAGATTATGCTGTCGCGTCAGGAACCTCATTCCATCAGCAGGCTTCGAGCGCGGCAGCTGATAAGGAGCTTCGCTGCAAAGTCTTCAATCAACAGTGTCAATAGCTCCGCCAAGTCTCCTCTCTGCTAGCGACAACATCTTGCTGCGTCGTTCGAGATCATGAAGAATCTGGGAGTATGCTTCATTCTCTCTCTCGGCCCGAATTATCCGGGGCGGGACTTTCCTGAGCAGCGCGCTATATTCTGGACTCACCATAAGCTTGCTCATGTCCTTGGCCCTTCCGATTCCCGGGCCAGCCACTCCAGATAAGTTTGCGAGCCAGAATCCACTGGCAGCACCAAAAACTCAGGCACCTCATAACTGTGCATCCGCGCGATCTCTTTCTCCAACTCCTTGAGCCGTCGCGCCGTAGTTTTAATCAGCAACAGGAATTCCTTGGCACTCTCGACTCTTCCCTTCCATCGATAAATCGACTCCACCGGCGCCGACATCACATTAACGCAAGCCGCCAAGCGTTTCGTCACCACCGCGCGAGCAATCTTCCGCCCCTCCGGCAAACTCCCGCACGTAACCAGTACCAACCGCGCTTCCATCCTCATCTCCGTTGTCTCCCAATACTCTTTTTTATTTAGCGGCGGGTTTATCCGACCGTCCTTGCCTTTCTCCTGCGAATCTCAGCGTCGCACTGCAGGAGCGCCGGCAACTTCTTGGCTACTCACTACACTCTATCCCCTGATCCCTCTTCTCAGCGCACTCCGACCGGTCTACACTACACTCATCATGAGCGCTTCTCCGAGCATCTCCGCTTCTCCAATTAAATTTGGCACCTCCGGCTGGCGCGGACTCATCGCCGACGATTTCACATTCGCCGCCGTCCGTCTTGCCGTCACCGCCATCGCCGAACACGCCAAAGCCAAAACTCCCAAGCCCGCCATCCTCGTCGCCTACGACACTCGTTTCTACTCCGAAGAATTCTCCGCCCTCGCAGTCGATATTCTCCAGCAGCACGGCATCCGCGCTATTCTCTGCGATACCTTCACTCCCACTCCCGCCGTCGCCTACGAAATCCAGCGCAGCAAACTCGATGGCGCCGTGAATTTCACCGCCAGCCATAATCCCGCGCAATATCACGGTCTAAAATTTTCTTCGGCCGACGCCGGCCCCGCTCTCCCCGAAGTCACCAAAGACATCGAAGCCCGCGCCGCAAAACTGTTCGCCGCCGGCGGCGTGCCTCCTGTAAAAACTCACTCCGCGCCCGCCGAAACGACCAATCTCCGCGCGAATTATCTCAAGCGCCTCGAACAACTCGTAAAATTCGACATCCTCGCCAATTCCAAAAAGAAATTCGCCGTTGACGCTCTGCACGGCTGCGGCGCAGGCTACCTAAACAAAATTCTCACCGACCACGGCGTTCCCGTAGAAACCATTCGCGCCGATCGCGACGTGCTCTTCGATGGCACTGGCCCCGACGTCAGCGAAGAAAATCTCGCCCCCCTCCGCAACGTCATTCTCTCTTGCAAAACCACCGCCGGTCTCGCCACCGACGGCGATGCCGACCGCTTCGGCATCGTCGATTCCGACGGCGCCTGGATTCAGCCCAATCTCATCCTGGCGCTGGTTTACGACTATCTCGTCGAATCGCGCGGATGGAAAATGCCCGCCGCCCGCAGCGTCGCTACCTCCGAACTGGTTGACGCGGCCGCAAAATTCCACGGCCAAACCGTCCACCAAACTCCTGTCGGCTTCAAATACATTGGCCAACTTATCCGCGAAGATAAAATCGCTCTCGGCGGCGAAGAAAGCGCCGGCCTCACCATTCGCGGCCACATCCCGGAAAAAGACGGCATCCTCGCTTGCCTGCTCGTAGCCGAAATGATCGCCGCCCGCAACGCTTCCATCGGCGAACAAATTCAGCAACTCTTCAAAAAAGTCGGCCGCTCCTTCACTCCCACGCGCGAAAATCTGCATCTCACCGACGAACAAAAATCCGTCGCCATCCAGAAATCCAAGACCGACGCATCGTCTCTTCTCGGCCGCAAAATAAAGTCCATCGACCGCACCGACGGCGCAAAGTTCGCCTTCGAAGACGGCTCCTGGATTCTCCTTCGCCTCTCCGGTACGGAACCGCTACTTCGCCTCTACGTCGAAGCCGAAACTCCAGCCGCTTCGGCTAAACTAGTCCGCGAAGCCACCGACTGGATTCTCTCGTCCTAGCACGGCCCATGAGTGGCTGTGCGGCAGCGTTAACAGCGGCAATATCAGCCCCTAACCCGAAACCTCATCCAGATCGCACTTGACTCTGCCCGGAATATTTCTTTAACTTCAAAATATCAATCGCATGGCCGAGCAAACAAAACTCGCCGCTATCTGGACGCAATACGGACGCTCCATCCTGGTACTCTGCGTCTTGGCACTTTTCCTTCACGATGTCTTCGGCGCTCACGGTTACCTCGCCATGCGCCGCACCAAACAGGAAATCGAACGCGTCCAGTCCAACATCAATCGCCTTGCAAAGGAAAACGCCGACCTCTCCGACGAGGTAAAATCCCTCAAGACCGATCCCCACAAAATCGAATCCATCGCCCGCGACGAACTAGGTCTGGCCAAACCCAACGAAGTCATCATCAAAATCCCTCAGTCCCAACAATCCAAGCCTTAAAGCTTTTGTAGGTCGGTCGCTTCTTTCTCTGTTCTCTTGTTTTGGTTTTTTCTCTTTGCTCCTTATTCTCTACTCAGCGAGCTTCTGCGTACTCAGCGTCTCGGCGTTATCTTTTTCTTGGTCTTTTATCTCCGCTCTCTATCCCACCAACTCTCTCCGCGCACTCCACCGCGTCCGCGCCACCGACAATCCCAGCATCGCCACAAATATCACGCACAAACCCGCCGTAGCCGCCGCAATCCCGCATCTCCCCTTCGGCAATATCGACAATCTCCCATACACAAATTCAATGTGCACCCAATACACCAGCAGCGAAGTTCGCCCCAACTGCTCCAGCGGACTGAATCCCACCTGCCCCCATCCCCACCGGCACCACGCATACGCCGCGCACAAAATCACCACGATCACTCCGCTCCGCGCCAGAAAAAAATTCGGACTCGTATGCCAGTAGTCGTACACCGCATATATATCCGGCCCCCAGCGATCAAGCGCCAGGGCCGCACAAAACGCCGCCAGCCCCGCCAAAGCCAGCGTCAAAAATCCCAACTCCTCGCGCCGACGCGCAAGATCCGTAAACAACCAGAACCCAGCCGCCAACCCCACAAATGCGAACGCCACCCACGGAAATATCGGAAACAGCCACACCTGCGGCTTATCGAAAATGTGCACGCCATTCACATACGACTCCACTGGCCACGGCAAAAATTTCGGCCGCCAAGTAGTCCACATCGCCGGAGTCGCCAAAGCCACAGCAGTAGCCGCCGCCAGCGCCAAAACCAAGTTCCGCATCCGCACAACGGCCGCTATAGCCGAGCCATCGCCTCCCGCCACCCAACACAAAACTCCCAGCAAAATCATCGACAGCCCCAGAATGTTCAGTACATCCACGCGCAACAAATCCGTCCACGGCGAAATCGGTATCCCCAAAATAAATTCCTGCGCGCGAAACAGTATCCCCAACCCAAAAACCTCCGTCCCACGCCACATCACCTGCTTCGCAATCGCGCCTCGCGCAACTCCCTTCCCGCGCAGCTTCTCCGTCACCAGCGCCACCGAAATCCCTGCCAAAAATATAAACAGCGGCGCAGGCAGCGTTCCGCCCATCTGCGAATACCGGAAAAATTCCGTTTTCTTCGCCTCTGTGCTCAGCCACGAGTCATAGCCGTGCGTCTCAAACATCAGCACGCAAGCCAACCCGCGCATCCAGTCAATGTATGCAATCCGCCGCTGCAAGGAGGTCATCGGAAATCGTTACGATACAATATGCGCTTGCCCGCCGCGCGCCAACTCGCCCTTTACCCCATGCTCGGCCTATGGGCCGTTCTCGTCGCGTTCTTCACTCTTTTCGCGCTCTTCGCCACACACGATTATTCCCACGGACGCGCCCTTGTAGCCACACTCCTCACCTTCGCTTTTCTTCTAGCGGTAATGCTGCTGTTTGGCGCGCGCGATCTCCCCGAACGAATGGCCGCCATCGCTGGTCCTTCCTCCGGCTGGCTACTGGGCGTAATCATCTTTTTCATTTTCCTGGTCTACGCCCTCGGCACCGGCGCCGCATCTTTCGCGCGCCTGTCCGCCGTCGCCGCATTCATCTTTCTTCCATTGGCGCTCCTCTCCAGCGCGCAATCCTCAGCCCCCGGCTCCTGGCAAGACCTCTTCATCCTCGTCGCCATCTGGGTCACAGTAAAATTCGGCCCCTCACACTGGTTCTGGCCCTACCCCGGCGGCCGCCTCGCGTACATCTTTACGGTGATGCTCGCCGTCAACATCGCCATCGCCGGATTTCTCCTCTTTCGCCGCACCAAAGGCGTCGGCTACAACATCGCCTGGGGCACGAACTGGACCCTCTACATCCTCGGCACACTCATTCTCATCGCCGGCATCGTCATTCCACTAGGCCTCAGACTCCACTTCCTCATCTACTCCCCGCACCTTTCCCAATGGAAATCCTTCTTCCCTCTCTCCGTCGCCATTCTCTTCTTCACCGCTTTCCCCGAAGAACTCCTCTTCCGCGGCCTCCTGCAAAATTTTCTCTCTAGCGCCTCCAACAGCGACACCGCCGGTTGGATCGCCGCCTCCATCCTCTTCGGCTTCTCCCACATCACCAACACGCATTTCCCCAACTGGCGCTACGTCCTCCTGGCCTCCATCGCCGGCTTCTTCTACGGCTGGACCTGGCGCAAAACCAATTCCATCTTCGCCTCCGCCTTAGTCCACGCTGGCGTAGACATCCTCTGGCACATCCTCTTCCTAACCCCCTGAATCCTAACTACCGCGCCTTGTCTTGCTTTTCTCGCCTTCGTAGCGGCCGACCTTCAGGTCGGTTCTTCCCTCCCCCCGTGTCCTCCTCTTCTACCTCCTTCCTCTGCTGTCTTAGCGGCCGCCTTCCGAGGCAGGCCCCTCTTTCTTTTCCCTCGTCACTTTTCTCTTCCGCCGTCATTCCGAACGGAGCGAACTCAGCGAGGAATCTCTCTTTCTCTGCTTGTACCGCACCCCTTCCACCCGCGCCCACGCCTTACTTCCGTACTTCTACTCTTAAACTTTTGCACTCTTACACTTTGCACTCTTTAATTCCGTCGCGTCTTATGGCACTCTACTGAACATGGGAAACCGAGACAGACGTGGCCGCGAAAAGAAAAAACCAAAAAAGCAAGCCCCCAAAGTAATCCAAGCTCCACCCAGACGCGAAACCCATCAAGTCACCACGCCTCCAACCGCCCCACGCACCCCAGAAAATCAATAGCAATCCTTCTCTGCGCACTCTGCGTCTCAACGTTATCTTTTCTCCTCTAGCCCAATTCCCGAATTTCGCAGGCCGTGTCTCCGATGTATGGTTCACTGATGAAGTACAATCCCGCCGACTCCACTAAGTTTCGCGCCATTTGTACCTGCACTTCCGGAACCCAACAACCTTTCATCTTCTCCTGCAGTAGCGGTAAGCCCGATTGGCTCCAAATCGTCTTCGCGCCCAACTCTTTCGCGGTCGCGATAATTCCCGGAAGTTCGACCAGTGGCCGATACGAGTAAATCAAATCCGCGCGCTCCGGCGGACAACCTGTGCGACGCTCCGTGACTTCTCCGTTGTTCACTTCATAAGTCGAATAGTCCTCTGGCCCCGGTCCGCCGCGCACCACTACATTCAGTCCTGCCCTTGCCAGCAATTTCGGCACTTCTTTCGTCGGCCAGTCGATCACCAACACCGTCTCAACACCCTTTAATACACCTTTCGCATTCATGACTTGCCCTGCTTCATCTGAAGCAGGCCATTACGGCGATCGCCCCGGACCAGGTAATTCATTCCGAGCGATCCTGGGCTGCTGTGCTCCAGGACCCAGAAGGCCACAATATTCTGCTTTTTCAGCAACCAGCCTGATTTGTCTCAGCGGGGAAGATCGCATCGCCGCCAAGGAGCCCGGTAGCCTGAATACCGATTGGACAGACTTCCCTGGCCCTGAACGCGAACGGCAAAACACGCTTCCTAGTCATCCGTGCTTCCCGTACCCACTGCGGTCCCTTCATCAACGTCTGCCTGACGCAGCGTTTCGGGAGTAGAATGCAACCCTCTGCTTCGCAGGCACATACCGACTCAAAGGAGATTCACCCATGGTTGACATGACTCCCGAACAAGGACACTTCCTGCTCCACAACTTTTTTCTCGGCTCGCTCAAAAACGAAAGCCGCACCACCAAAAAAATTCTCGAAGCCGTCCCGGTAGACAAAGTGCACTATCAACCCGATGCTTGCGCCAAAACCGCCAACGAATTGCTTCGCCACATCGCGGTCGCCGACAACATGTTTCTCGTAACCGTCATCAACGGCGTCTTCAGCCCAACCGCCGTCGCGATTCCAGAAAACGTGAAAACATCGCTCGAAGTCGCCTCCTGGTACGAACAGACTTACGCCACAAACTTTGACGCCCTCACCAAACTCACTGGCGAGCAGCTCGTCAAAATCGTGGACTTCCGCGGCATGATCCAGCAACCCGCGGTCCTGTTCCTCCAGTTTGGCCTGGTTCACACCATTCACCATCGCGGCCAGCTCTCCACCTATCTCCGGCCCATGGGCAGTAAAGTCCCCGCCATCTACGGCGAAAGCTACGACTCCGCCCTGGCCAAAAAAGCCGCCCAAGCCCCGGCATAGGCACGCAACAAGCAGCAGCCAATTTCGGATTGAACAGAGAGGAGGCGGGCATTGCGATTGAAATTATCACTAGCCATCACCATCCTCCTCTCCTGTCTCATCGTTGCTCCGGCGTGCGCGCAAACGCCAACTCTGTTGCCGGCTCCAATACCGGGCTCGTTTCTCAATGTTGAGAACGGGAAAATCTACTACGAAGAATGCGGCGCCGGGCTGCAAGCCGTCGTCCTTCTTCACGATGGCTTGACGCACTCCGCCATCTTCGACTCCGTATGGCCCGCGTTCTGCAAATCCTTTCACGCCATTCGCTATGACCGCCGCGGCCACGGCCGTTCCCCGGAATCCACCGCCTGGTATACCGAAACGGAAGATATCGCCACTCTGTTGCGGCACCTGAAAGTTTCTAAAACGGTCTTGGTCGGAAGTTCGCACGGCGGCGAACTCTCCATAGATTTCACCTTGCAATATCCGCAGATGGTGCAACAACTCGTTCTGGTCGGCGCTGTCGTCAGCAGCATGCCCTACAGTGATCATTTCCTGAATCGCGGAATGGAAAACTCCAAACCATTCGAGAAGAACGACAAGGCCGCCGGTGTCGCAAATTGGGCCAATGACAAATACGTCCTCGGCGCCGGACATGAGCAAGCACGCAAGAAACTATTGCAGCTTCTGACGGACAATCCGCAGGATTTGACCCACAACGATTACGCTCGACCAACGCAAGGCGCGCTTCCTCGCCTGCACGAAATTAAACTTCCAACCCTGATCGTCACCGGCGATGCCGATATCCCCGACGTGCATGCTCACGCCGGAGCCATCGAAGCCGGCATTCGCGGTTCGCGCAGAATCGTCCTCAACAACGCCGGCCATCTTCCCTATCTGGAATTGCCCGACGAATTTACAAAAGTTGTAATCGGATTTATTCAGGCCAACAGTGCTTCGACAGATGCGCACTAAGTTGCCTCACAGTTCCGAAGTCCGCGCCGCGCAAAAAGGAAATCCCATCGAATGTGGTCGTCTTCCTCTTCGGATGTAGGCATGGGAGAGATTCGTAGCTGCGCTAGAAAATTCCGGATTTGAGCAGAACGTTCGCGCGCTAACGCACAACGCCAGTGAGAGGAGACGAAGCAGAAGCGTAAAGTTTTTTCGGCATGCGGCCGGCGAGAAACGCTTTGCGGCCGGCGATGGTCGCGTCGCGCATTGCTTCCGCCATCAGCACAGAATCTGCGGCCTCCGCGATGGCTGTGTTCATCAGGATGCCGTCGGCGCCAAGTTCCATCGCCACCGCCGCATCGGAAGCGGTTCCGACGCCGGCATCCACGATCATCGGAACTTCCGTAATCCGCTCGCGCAAAATTCGCAGCGCCGCTGGATTCTGAATGCCAAGTCCCGATCCGATCGGCGCAGCCAGCGGCATCACCGCAGCGGCGCCCGCATCAATCAGTTTCCGCGCGGCGATCAAATCGTCATTGGTGTAAGGAAGAACAACAAATCCTTCCTTCACCAGAACGCGTGTCGCTTCAATCAGTTGCTCGGTATCCGGATAAAGAGTCTGCTGGTCGCCAATGACTTCGAGCTTTACCCAGTTGGAAAGGCCGCACTCTCTGCCCAGTCGCGCAGTACGAATCGCTTCGTCGGCGGTGTAACACGCTGCAGTGTTCGGCAAAATAAACATTTTGCCGCGCGGAATAAAATCGAGCAGCGATTCCTTCGTCTTGTCTGTAAGGTTCACGCGACGCACCGCGACCGTAACTATGTCCGCGCCGGAAGCGGCATGCGCGCGCGCCATTTCCTGGAAGCTCCGGTATTTTCCGGTGCCCACAATCAGCCGCGACGAAAACGCGCGGCCCGCTATCACCAGCTGGTCAGACATTTTGACCTCGGTCAAAGCACAGAAAGAACTGCTAACAAAATTGTAGAACGCCGCTGCGCATAGAACAAACCAGGAGGCAGCAACCCGTCCAGACAGCAGTTGCACGGCCGCCAATCACGGGTCAGTCGTCACCGTGGCTAGTCCACTAGTTACCGGCCACTAGTCACTAGTCACTTGCCGTGGCTCGGCAACATCGGCGTAAAGCGATTCGATCACGTCGCGATACTGCTCTTCCACCACGCGGCGTTTCAGTTTCATGGTGAAAGTCAGCGCGCCGTTGTCGAAGGTGAAATCTCCGGGCAGCAACGCAAACCGTTTGATCGTTTCATAGCGCGCAAGATTTGCCGTGAGGCGCTGGATCTCCGCATGAATCAAAGTGCGCGCGAAAGGATGGGCCGCAACTTCTTCGCCGGAGCTGATGGTGATGCCGTTTTCCGCGGCTTTGGCCGAAATGGTTTTGCAGTTTGGCACCACCAACGCCACGATAAATTTTCGCCGGTCGCCAACCACCATCGCATTCAGTATGTATGGACTATTCTTGAGAGAATTTTCAATGGGCTGCGGCGCAACAAATTTTCCCGCCGAGGTTTTCAGCAGGTCTTTCATGCGGTCGGTAATGAACAAATAATTGTCTTTGTCCACATAGCCGATGTCGCCGGTATGAAACCAACCGTCTTCATCGATCACTTCGCGCGTGGCTTCCGGCCGTTTGTAGTAGCCCTGCATGATCATCGGGCCGCGCACTAGAATTTCGCCGTCGTCCGCGGCTTTCACTTCGCAATTCGGAATCGGCAATCCGGAACTGCCCACGCGATTGCGCGGAAAATTGCTAGAAACGATGGGCGAAGTTTCCGTCAGTCCGTAACCCTGGTAAATCGGAATGCCCACGCTCCAGAAAAATTCCGCCAGCGATTTCGAAAGCGGCGCGCCGCCGGAGGAAACAATGCGCAATCGCCCGCCGGTGCCTTCGCGAATTTTTGCAAAGACCAGTTTGTCCGCTAGCGCCCATTGCATTTTCAGCAACGGACTTGCGGAGGAATCTCCGCAACGCCACGAAGCCGCGCGCTCGGATACATTGATGGCCCACGCGAATATTTTCTTCTTGATTCCCACGGCCGCGCTGCCCTGCTCCATCAACTTCGCATAGATTTTTTCGAATACGCGCGGCACTGCGGCCATCACGGTCGGTTTAATTTCCTTCAGCGCCTGCGCAACGTTTTCCACCGCTTCCACGTAGGCGATCGACACTCCCTGAAATAAATAAATGTAATCAAGCGTTCGTCCGTACACATGCGCCAGGGGAAGAAATGAAATCGCCACATCTTCACTGGAACTCAAAGCGAAATCGCAACCCACATCAACCGTGTTGGAGCAGAAATTGGTGTGCGTCAGCATCACGCCCTTGGGTTCGCCGGTAGTCCCTGACGTATAAATAATCGAGGCGAGTTGTCCCGGCAAAACTTGCGAAGCGCGCATGCGATAGGAAGCAACTTCTGCTCCACCCGCCAGCGCGATCAAAGTTTCGTATCGCAGGCAATCGGGCGGCAGCTGATCGCCTGCATCGGCAACGATGATGTGTTCGAGTTGCGGAAGTTCGCCGCGAATCGCAAGCAGTGAAATCAATTGGTCGCTTCCGGCGACGAATGCTGCTTTGGCTTCAGAATGTTTCAAGACGTAGGCAGCGCGTTCCGGCGACTCCTTGAAATAAACCGGAACGGTGATTCCGCCATTTCCGGTGATGGCAAAATCCGCGGTATGCCACTCCGGCCGGTTGCCGGCGAAGAGGCCGACGCGATCTCCGGGTTTCACGCCGAGTTCGAACAGCGCTTGGGCTAAGCCCGCCGTTCTGCGGAGTAGTTCATCGCTGGAGATATTTTGCCAGCCCGCTGGGGTATGAAACATTTGCGCGCGTGGACTGGGCCACGTATCGAGCGCGTGCAGGAACTTCGAGGGAAGCGTTCCGTAGTTCATTGGCAGAAGCGAAATGGTTCCAAGCGAAACTGTAACGTATAAGTGCCGCAGTCGCAATGGAATGCAGGAAGGATGAGTTACTGATCGCGACTAGAACTCACGCGCTTGGAGGATCCGGACGGTCTGTTTGGCATTCCACTTTTGGCTCGATTTGGCAGTGCGACAAGCCGTCCAGGCTGGTGTCAATCTCGCAGAACGCCATTTTTGGCAGGGTCAGGGCAGTTATCCGATTGTGCGATGAATCAGGCGAGGCAAGAGGTTGCGTCAGAAGCGTAGGCTCTGACGCAGGCACTTGGGCAAGAATGTTATGCGCTCTAACGTCGTGGCTGCCGCACTTGCGCCGAGCGAGGCGGCGGCTTCGATCACGAAGGCAGCAACTTTTCAGGTTGCGAAACCTGATGGCAGTAGCCAGGATGGCGCGAACGCACAGCACGGCGAGTGCCGGGCGGCCAGGTGAAGATTGCGACGCGATCGGGATAGCGTTGCTATCAACCACACTTTTGGTCTATGCTGCGACCTCGGCGTGACGTCGGCGTAGTCTCTTGACCGCCTGTCGCGTTTGACTGGAACGCGAGGGCCCGGAGAAAACTCTGAGCTGAACTCACGCCTGCTCCGTCCGGCTTGGTTCTGCATCGTATCTATATCCGAGGATTGGCACATACTCCACATTCAAAGCGGATCGCGAACGGCATCGGCGAAAGACGCGCAAATGAAATTTAGCGCGCTGTCGCCTGCGGCTTGTCGAGTTACGCCCGCGGCCCGGATTCGGCAAAGATTCCTGGTTTTGCAGGCGTGAGCCGCATTTCTCCGTTTTGTGTTTTGCCGCTTTTCTTTTAGTGAGAGCTCCAAAAATGTTTAGCTATCGACCGAAGTGGAGGCTCTACCGTTTTCGCCGCAAGCCCAAGCTCCACGCTCTAAAAGGATCTGTGGTGTCGTGTGGCAGGCTGCTCGGCATGCTGGTCGGGGCGAGCACTGCGGCAGGTTTCTGTTCCTCCCCTAGGCTCTTCTCGTCTGCTATGCGGGCACAGCAGACTGATCCGCCTCGTGTGGTGCAGCCGGGTGCGCCGGGTAAGCCGAGCAGGACGTTGCCGCCGTCGACAAGGGCCAAGCTGCCGCCACGGTCGCAAGGGGATGTAGAGTTCATGCAGGGGATGATCATGCATCACGCGCAAGCTGTGGAGATGACGGCGCTGATTGCGTCGCATACGGAGAACAAGGATCTGCGGTCGCTGGGGGCGCGAATCAGTAGCTCGCAGTCGGACGAAATAAAATTCATGCAGCGGTGGCTGGCTGCCCGGGGAGAACCAGTTTCGATGGCCGTGTCGCGGGCGACGCCGGGAATGCCGGACATGGATATGCCCGGGGCTCTTATGCCGGGTATGCTGACGCCGGGGCAGATGGTGGCGCTGCGCAAGGCGCAGGGCGCCGAGTTCGACTACTTATTTTTGACCGGGATGATTCAGCACCACGATGGCGCGTTGACAATGGTGAAGAATCTGTTCGACACCGCCGGCGCGGGGCAGGATGCCGAGGTGTTTAGCTTCGCGACGGATGCTGACAATACGCAACGGGCCGAGATCAGGATTATGCAAACTATGTTGGAGAAAAAACCGTTAGAGGAGAAACGATGACCCGAGTGCCCAGCGTTGCTTTTCGTGTGGTGGTGGCCGCGATTCTTTTATTTTTCGGTGTGAGCCGGATGAAGGCGCAGGAGCCTGCATCGGCTCCGCCGCAACAGGTGGCACCGAAGCAGGAGCCAAGCAAACAGGAAGCAACTAAGGAGGAAACGGGGGAAGAGGAAGAGAATCCATTTGCGCCGCAGCCGGCTCAGCCGCTGCCGGCAGGAATGACGGGATCGGATACGATCGATCTACGCTTCAAGCTGACGCCAGGGATGTATGACGCGGGTGAAGCGTCGATGGGCATGAAGCACCTGCTGTTGCTCAAGAAGCCTGCCGCTTTTCAACTCGGGACCGCTGAGCCTGATGATCCGAAGGTGGAAAAGACGGTTCGCCAGCTGGGTGTGGGTAATATCTCGAAGATGCCGAAGCCGCTGCAACTGGTGATCGCGCAACTCGCTTTCGCGAACTCGGACCTTGCATTTCAGGGTAGCCACCTTTTCCAAGGAAACTTTTATGGCGTGAATGTTTATGACATCTCGACTCCCGCGAACACAACGCTGCTGACTTCGATGGTGTGCCCGGGCGGGCAGGGTGATGTGTCGGTGTACAAGAACTTGTTGTTCATGTCGGTAGAGATGCCGAATGGACGCCTGGATTGCGGCGTGGAAGGGTTTCCGCCGGAGCCTGCGCCGGCCGCGGGGCACGAAAAAGAACATCACCCGCCGGCTGCGCAACGGGAGCGTTTTCGTGGCGTAAGGATTTTCGACATTTCAGACATCAAGAACCCGAAGCAGGTGGCAGCGGTGCAGACCTGCCGCGGATCGCATACGCATACTCTGGTGCTGGATCCGAACGACAAGGATAATATTTATATCTACGTGTCGGGCACATCGTTTGTGCGTCAAGCTGAAGAATTGGCAGGATGCTCGGGCGAAAAACCGGACAAGGATCCGAATACGGCGCTGTTTCGCATCGAAGTGATCAAGGTTCCAGTGGCTGCGCCGCAGGACGCGAAGATAGTATCCAGCCCGCGGGTATTTATCGATGCGCGGACGGGCGCGCTGAACGGCCTAAACAACGGCGGCACCCACGGCAAGGGCGGGGAAAAACCGGAGGACACCAACCAGTGCCACGACATCACGGTGTACTCGGCGATTGGATTGGCGGCGGGCGCGTGTTCCGGAAATGGAATTGTGCTCGACATCAAGGACCCGGTACATCCGAAGCGTGTGGATGCGGTGAACGATCCGAACTACTCGTATTGGCACTCGGCTTCGTTCTCGAACGATGGAAGCAAAGTCGTGTTTACCGACGAGTGGGGCGGCGGTCTGGGGGCGCGGTGCCGTCCGAATGACCCGAACAAGTGGGGCGCGGATGCGATCTTCAGCCTGAAAGACAACAAGCTGAGCATGGCGAGCTACTACAAGCTGTCTGCTGCGCAGGCCGACACTGAAAATTGTGTGGCGCACAACGGCTCGCTGATCCCGGTGCCCGGCCGCGATATCGAAGTGCAGGCCTGGTACCAGGGCGGCATCTCTGTTATGGACTTCACCGACGCGGCCCATCCATTCGAGATTGCCTACTTCGACCGCGGGCCGATTGATCCGAAGATGCTGGTGCTGGGCGGCGAGTGGTCGGCGTATTGGTACAACGGCAACATTTACGGTTCGGAGATTGCGCGCGGCCTGGATGTGTTTGAACTGACGCCGACCAAATTCCTAACGCAGAACGAAATCGACGCAGCGAAGGCGGTACGAGTTCCTGAGCTGAATGTGCAGAACCAGCAAAAAATCGAGTGGCCCGCACAGTTGGTCGTGGCGAAGGCGTACGTGGACCAATTGTCCCGTTCGCAGGCCTTGTCGGCAAACCAAATCGCAGCTCTGCAGAAGGCCATTCAAAGCGCGGAGAGTTCGCACATGAACCGGAGCAAGCTGGGGAAGTTGAAGGGCATGGCACCGTCGTTGGAAAAGAGCGCCGCCACGGCGAAGAGTCCGGCTGACTCGGCACGGTTGCATGCTTTGGCAGATATCTTGAAGCATCCGTCCGCGTGACCACATCGCGAACCGGCTCGGTTTTCCGTTTAGCGCGAAGAGCCGAGGATCCAGTGAGTCTGGCAAACCAAGCCGCTTAATGACGCTGGCATAGCGGGGTCGGAACGCAGGGATGACCAGCCGGGATACCGAATGACGGGGAGGAGTTCCGGGTCTTCGTCGGAAACGGCCTGGTCGAGATATTCGAAGCCTTTCTGGCCCTCGCCGGCAACGGCATAGGCCACGGCGAGGTGCGCCGCGAAGGCCCTGTTGTTCGCGAGCATCCCCTGAGATAACCCTGAGCGTCAGGGTTCCAGGAACCGGCGGCCGAATTAAATTTTTGCATCTCAGCCACCGCGTCCGTGAAATGCCCTTCCATGGCGCAAAACTCAGACTGATACAGGTGGGCGCCGAGGAAAGAAGGATCGCGCTCAACGAGTTTCTGAAATTGGGCCATCGAGGCATCGCGCTGTCCGGCGATCCTAAGGGCAATGGCGTAATTCAAATTCATGATGGGAGAGAGAGGATGGAGCGAGAGCGCGGTGCGAAATTCCTTCGTGAACTGCATAAGAAGAGTGGAAGCAGCGAGTGCCTGGCCGCTAGATACCTGACGCTTGGCGGGTCAGAGGATTCGCGAAGCCACTTCTCGCAGCGGTATTCCGCGGCTGTAAAACCGGCTACCGCAAGAAGCACAACGATAAGGGCGGATTTGCAGAACACGCAGGAGATATCGTTCTACGATTCCACGCCGGTGGGATCGGGAAAAGCGCTGGTCGCCGCAAGTGGGACACGTCTTGCGGCTGAAGTGCAAGAATTCCATGGAAGCCACCCGTTACGCTACCGCTCGAGAGAATGCGGCCTGATCTTGCCCTCGCAGAGCACGAATGACCGCCAGTTCCACGTCCGTTGCGTACCAGGGAGATCGGATAACGTCGAAAGCGCCCTTGCCCGTCGCTTCGAAGTAAAGTTCCCATTCTCCGTTTCGTGTAGTTACTACCACGCAGGGAATTCCGTGATCAAGGCCGGATGAATGAATCAAGTCGCAGTACGAACCGTCCGGCAGATGCTCATCGCAAAAAACAATCTCAACCGCCTGCCTCGAAAGCACTTCCTCGGCTTGCGCTCGCGTCGAACATACAATCACGTCGACGGATAAGGCTTCAAGAGTGCGAAGGAGCGGGCGACGGACCTCCATGTGAGGAGAGACAAGCAAAGCGCGGGCGCGCTGCAACGGTATGGCAGCGCTGCCATTGGTTCGATTCCTAAGTCCAGAGGAGGGCCGAGTTTGAGTTGAAAGGGAGGCCACGGGTTAAGACCTACGCACGCTCGATCGAGCCGGGACTTAGGTTAATAAGAAACTCTCACTTTCTTGTCAATACAGGAGTTACTGTAGAACGCCAGCTGCAGCGACGCGCGTGGAATTCCAAAAAACTTGGCCAACTTAATTTAGAAACTTGCTAGGACGTTTCCGTTGGCAATTCCAGCTCGGCTTCGTCCGCTGCTTCTTCGGCTCCGACACATTCGGGATGCCCGCAAGGACAGGAGCTAGAAATTGCATCTTTCGCGTCGGCGCATGCCGGACTGCAAAACTGGTCTTCGACTTCGACCAGGCACCGGCAAGAGCCATGGACGCACTTGATAAGATTTTCCGATTGCATCTGTTCCTTCGACGGCAGGCGCTGATTGCCGACGATCAGCGGCTGATATTCTCAAGTTTCGATATCGGCCTGCCCAGCGCAATCATCGCGGCCAAGTTAAGCAGAGTCCATACCGCAGCCGCTGTAGCGCTCGTTGAGCCACGGCCCGGTGCCTTGGTTTTCTGGGCCGAAGGCAGTCCGCGGGGTTTCGACCCGCCATCGCTTCGCTGCCTATGTGGTAGAATCGTTTCTCGCTCGGAATCCCGGCCTCCGGCAAGGGGGGTGGACTGATGAGCTCGGCCAAAGCCTTCTCGACACCCATTTTCTTCAACAGTACTCCCAAAAGATACGCTTTCGCGCTTGCGGCCACGTTGTTTGCATGGCTGATTGCGGCTGCAATGACGCCGTTTGCTGGCGGCCATGTGGTTTATCTTATTCTTCCTGCCGCTGTGGCTTTCTCGGCCTCCTACTGCGGACTCGCACCCTCGGTCCTTGCGATTGCGGTCGCGCTATTGGGCTTGCGCTACTGGTTTATTAGTCCGTCCCATTCATTCAGCATCCCTGACGGCACACAATTAATTGCCATTCTCGCGTTCGTGCTGGCGTCAAGCGTCATCGTGGCCATTGGAGAGAGAAACCGGCGTAGCCTGAAAACGCTGCGCCAGGCTCACGAAAACCTGGAAGAGCGACTGCGCGAGCGTACCGCGGAGCTGGATGTAGCAAACCAGGGACTCGGCGACCTCACCGCCAGGCTGCTGCAATTGCAAGACGAGGAGCGCCGCCGAATCGCTCGCGAATTGCATGACAGCGCCGGGCAATCCCTGACGGCTCTGGCGCTGAATCTGTCTAACCTGGGAACGGAGATCGAACGGCTCACCAAGTCAGCCAAGACTGTATCGGACAGCGTCGTCCTGGTGAACGATATGTCCAGGGATATTCGCACCATTTCCTACCTCCTCCATCCCCCGCTCCTTGATGAAGCCGGGCTGGCATCGGCTCTTCAGTGGTACATCCGAGGATTTACGGAGCGCAGCGGAATCAAGGCGGACCTGGAACTGCCGGAGGATTTTGAGCGTCTGCCGCGAGATATGGAGACAGCGATTTTTCGGCTGGTCCAGGAGTGCCTCACAAACATCCATCGTCATTCGGAAAGCCCAACCGCAACCATCGGCATTATTCACTCGAACGGCGAAATTCGGATTGCAGTGCAAGATCAGGGTAAAGGCATACCGCCTGACAAGAAACTTGAACTCTTGTCGGCGGGTACGCCGGGAGTGGGAATCCGAGGGATGCGGGAAAGACTTCGCCAGCTCGGTGGCACGTTGGAAATCAATTCTGACGGGAACGGCAGCGGAACGCTGGTGGTAGTGCGATTGCCAGTTGCCAACGTCGCCGCGAACGTAGCGGTCGCAGCAAGCGCAGGTTCGACCGATTGATGCCGGATGCGTTTCGTTTCGGAAACCAATCGAAAGCTGATTTTGATTCTCGCCGGGCTCGGCTACCTGATCCCTTTTACCATTTAACGTTTACCCTTCTTAAGGTTCAATGACTTTTCCCGGTTCGCTTCGACAAAGAGATTTAACTCACCGACTGCAGCGGATTGCCGGAATTTTTCTGCAACCTGATAAGATGGCCGGAGGATGGGAGCGGAGAGAGAGCGATGAGTACGCTGAAAACAGTGGCCGAGACGGGGCTTTCGAAGGGGCCGTTTCGCGCGGCGCGCGGGACGGAAATTTCGTGCAAGGGATGGCAGCAGGAAGCGGCGCTTCGAATGCTGATGAACAATCTCGATCCGGAGGTCGCCGAAAAGCCGGAAGATCTGGTGGTATACGGCGGCACCGGAAAAGCGGCGCGCAACTGGGAATGTTTTCATGCGATTGTGAAATCGCTGCGCGGACTGGCGAATGACGAAACGCTTTTGGTGCAATCAGGAAAGCCTGTCGGAATTTTTTGCACGCACGAATATGCGCCGCGTGTTTTGCTTTGCAATTCCAACTTAGTTGGACATTGGAACAATTGGGACAAGTTTCATGAATACGATCGCGCGGGATTGATGATGTATGGGCAGATGACGGCGGGAAGCTGGATTTATATCGGGACGCAGGGAATTTTGCAGGGGACTTACGAAACGTTTGCGGCCGCGGCGGACAAACATTTTGGTGGGGATTTGAAAGGGAAATTGGTTGTTACTGGCGGAATCGGCGGAATGGGTGGCGCGCAGCCGCTGGCGGCAACGATGAATGGCGCGGCGTTTTTGGGAATTGATGTTGATCCGGAGCGAATCAAGAAGCGTTTAAAAACCGGCTACATTGACGTGATGGTGACCAGTCTGGATGAAGCACTGCGCATTGTGAAGAATGCGGTGCGCAAGGGCGAAGCGACCTCGGTTGGATTGGTTGGAAATTGCGCGGATTTAATTCCGGAACTGGCGAAGCGCGGCGTGGTGCCGGATTTGTTGACGGATCAGACCAGCGCGCACGATCCGATTGGCGGGTATGTGCCGAACAAGATGACGCTTGCAGCCGCGCTGGAGCTGCGGGCGAAAGATCCTGAGGAATATAAGAAACATTCGATGCCGGCTATGGCGGAGCACGTTCAGGGAATGTTGGATTTGCAAAAGCTGGGCGCGGTGACGTTTGATTATGGAAATAATATTCGGACCTTTGCGTTTCAGCAGGGAGTGAAAGACGCGTACAACTTTCCGGGATTTGTTCCGGCGTATATTCGCCCGCTGTTTTGCGAGGGAAAAGGGCCGTTTCGCTGGGCGGCGCTTTCGGGAGAGGCTTCTGATATTGCGCGGACGGACCGGCTGGTGCTGGAAATGTTTCCGGAGAATGAGCACCTGAAGCGGTGGATTACTTTGGCACAAAAGCGGGTGAAGTTTCAGGGATTGCCTTCGCGGATTTGCTGGCTGGGGTATGGCGAGCGGGATAAATTTGGATTGGCGTTGAATGATCTGGTGGCGCGCGGCGAATTGAAGGCGCCGATGGTGATTGGGCGGGATCATCTGGACTGCGGCAGCGTGGCGTCGCCTTATCGTGAGACGGAATCCATGCTGGATGGATCGGACGCGATTGCGGATTGGCCGTTGCTGAATGCGCTGGTGAATACGGCGAGCGGCGCGTCGTGGGTGTCAATTCACAACGGCGGTGGAGTGGGGATTGGATATTCGCAACATTCGGGGCAGGTGACGGTGGCGGATGGAACCAAGGAGATGGCGGCGCGGATCGAGCGGGTGTTGACGAATGATCCGGGGATGGGGGTGATCCGGCATGCGGATGCGGGGTATGCGCAGGCGATTGAGTTTGCGAAGAAGAGGCATGTGAAGGTGCCGATGGGGTGAGGAAAGGTACAAGAGCACAAGCTGCTGCGTTTTGATTGTGGCGCGGGCCACACCGCGCGCAGCGAGAAGTGGCTGTGCTGCCGAAGATCGGAGAAAGATAAAGCGGAGAAGCAGAGTACGCAGAGACTCGCGCAGAATTCCGTTTGCGGGATGGCCCGGAATTTTTTGCGAACGGGCGCGGCGGAGTAACGACACCGGCATCGGCGCCCGCCTCCCGAAGGCGGACGCTACGGCGCAGAAAGAAAGCGCAGCGGCATAAAGCCGTGCTACATGAAGAAAGACAGGGGAGACGACATGTACGTGGTGCTGGGAGCGACGGGGAATACGGGATCGGTTGCAGCGAAGAAATTGTTGGAGCGGGGCGAAAAAGTGCGCGCGGTGGGCCGGGACGCGGGCAAGTTGGCGCAGCTTTTTCAATCAGGGGCAGGATTGGGAGCGGAAACGGTTACGGCTGATGCTGGTGATGTGGTTGCACTGACAAAAGCATTTGCCGGGGCTGCGGCCGCGTATGTGCTGTTACCGCCGCGGGCGAAAGATCCGGAGTTGCTGGCGTCCGGCGACACGATGAGCTCGGCGATTACCGAGGCGATTCGGGCTTCGGGAATTTCGCATGTGGTGCTGCTGAGCAGCATTGGAGCGCAACACGCGAACAAAACGGGGCCGATTCAGGCTTTGCATACGTTCGAGGAAAAGCTGAAGCAGGTGCCGAATCTCAATGCGCTTTTTCTGCGGTCCGGACTGTTCATGGAAAATTTTCTGCTGTTGATTCCGCTGGTGTACTCGATGGGATTTCTGGCGGGCGGGATTGACGGCGATCTGAAGATGCCGATGATTGCCACGCGGGATATCGGAGGCGTTGCGGCCGACGCGCTGTTGAGACGAGACTTTACGGGATTTTCCACGCGGGAATTGCATGGTCAGCGCGACTTATCGCACGACGAAGCTGCTAAGGCGATTGGCGGAGCGATGGGAAAGCCCAAATTGTCGTACAAACATTTTCCAGCGTTTTTGATCGAGCAGGGGATGAAGCAGATGGGAATCCCGGGGAAGACCGCTGCGCTGATGAGTGAGATGAATGAAGCCGCGAACGACGGGCGGCTGAAGCCGCTGCAAACGAAGTCGGAGAAGAATACGACGCCGACCTCGATTGAGGATTGGGCGCAGGAGGTGTTTTTGCCGGCGTACCGTGCGAAGGCTGCGGGGGCGTGAGGGGATAAGTGGGTAGTGAGTGGTGAGCGTTGGGTATTCGGACGGATACGCTTTCAGTCACGAACACGCCGAAGAGAGATTCCTCACTGCGCTTCGCTTCGCTCCGTTCGGCTGACGGTGTTTGCTGATGCCGAGTCGAAAGTGACGGCAATCCTTCATGTGGAATTGGAATGAATAGAATAGGCTTTTCGATGCCGGCTCGAGATAACGATGATTCTCTAAGCACAAATTCGCGTATGCATTGGGAGTTTCGGGCTTTGTGCAAAGTGAACGGTGATTAGGCATAATACGGCGCGGTGGGCAATTCCCTTCTAATTTGCGGAGCTGCAGAAGTTGTTACGGTGCGGGGGCGCGGGCCGCGGCGTGGCGATGCGCTTTCCAACATTGGCGTAATTCGCGATGGGGCGATTCTGGTTCGCGATGGAATGATTGTTGCAGTTGGTCCTTGCTCTAAGATTCAAAGACTTACAGAGAGCAAGAAAGCAGAGAAAGTGGATGTGGGCGGGCGGGTGGTGCTGCCCGGGTTCGTGGACGCGCATACCCATCTGATTCATGCGGCTAGCCGCGCGGAGGAGTATGAATTAAAGATTCGCGGTGCGAGTTACGAGGAAATTGCGCGCAGGGGTGGCGGGATTCTGAATTCGGTAAAGAAGTTGCGTGCGGCTACCGCGGAAGAATTGAAGACTCGCGCGCGCGGGTTCTTGGGACAGTTTGCGGAATATGGAACGACAACGATTGAAGCGAAGAGCGGATACGGGCTGGATATAACGAGCGAACTGCGGATACTGTCGCTCAATAAGGAACTGGATGCGGCGCAGCCGCTGGAAATTGTTTCGACGTTCCTGGGCGCGCATGTGCTGCCGGAGGAGTTTCGCGGGAGGTCCGATGGAACGCGGCGATATGTGGAATTGCTTACGGAAGAGTTGATTCCGGAGGTTGCGGAAAGCGGGCTAGCGGAATTTTGTGATGTGTTTTGCGAGCGCGGCGCATTTTCAGTGGGGGATTCGCGTCGGGTGCTGGAGGCGGGAAAAGCGCGCGGGCTGGTGGCGCGCGTACATGCAGAACAGCTTTCGAATACGGGCGCGACGCGCATGGGAATTGATATGAACGCGGCGAATTGCGATCACCTGGAAGATTTGAAGGCTGCTGATATTCGTGCGCTGGGAAAATCGCGGACGGTGGCGACATTGTTGCCGGGATGCGATTTTCATTTGGGATTGGAGCGGTATGCTCCGGCGCGGGAGTTGCTTGCTGCGGGCGCGATCGTAGCACTGGCAACGGATTTTAATCCCGGGACCAGTCCGACGTTGAGCATGGCGATGATTTTGTCGCTGGCGTGTTCACGGTTGCGGATGACTCCGGCGGAGGCGATTGCGGCGGCGACGATCAATGCGGCGTATTCGTTGGGACGCGAGAAAAAGATTGGTTCGATTGAGAGTGGCAAACAAGCGGATTTGGCGGTGTTCGAAGTGGCGGACTATCGGGAAATTCCCTACTATTTTGGAGTGAATACGTGTTGGATGACGATGAAGCGCGGGGAGATTGTGTGGTTGCGGGATTGAAGCTGAGAAATAAGAAAGCCGGAATTTAGCACAGAAGACACAGAGACCGAGCAGAGGGAGAGGGACAAGGGTCAGGAAAAGAAAAAAGCGCCCGCTTCGGAAAGCGGAAAAAGCGCGGGGGCGTAAAAGCGGCTGCTACAAAAAGAAGAGCCGGGCCAAAGAGCGGCCGCTAGGAAACCGGTTTAACGGCAAGCGTACGAGACTACGAGGCAGAGCGACAGGATATGAGACGACTGATTGAGTGTGTGCCGAATTTTAGTGAGGGGCGCGACAAGGCGAAGGTGGATGCGCTGATTCAGACGATGAGCGGCGTGCCTGGGGTGTGGGTGCTGGATCATGAGATGGATGCGGACCACAACCGCTGCGTGATTACTCTGGCGGGAGAGCCTGACGCGGTGGCGGAGGCGGCGATTCTGGGCGCGGGCAAAGCGATGGAATTGATTGACATGAATTTTCATAAAGGGGCTCATCCGCGAGTGGGCGCGACCGACGTGGTGCCGTTTATTCCGGTAGAGGGCGTGACGCTGGATGACTGCGTGGCGCTGGCGCGGAATGTGGGAAGTGAAATCTGGAGACGCTATCGGATTCCGATTTTCTTTTATGAAGCGGCGGCGACCAAGCCGGAACGGGTGAACCTGGAAAATGTGCGCCGCGGGCAGTTTGAAGGGATGAAGGAAGAGCTGAAGAAAAATCACGAGCGGCAGCCGGATGTGGGCGAGCCGAAAATGCATCCGACGGCGGGCGTGACGGTGGTGGGAGCGCGGAAATTTCTGGTGGCATACAACGTGAATTTGAATACGTCCGAAGTCAGCGTGGCCAACAAGATTGCGAAGGCGATCCGCTTTTCCAGTGGCGGGCTGCGCTATGTGAAATCGATGGGCGTGGGATTGAAGGCGCGGAACCTGGCGCAGGTGTCGATCAATTTGACGGATTACGAGCAGACACCGATGCATCGCGTGTACGAGATGGTGAAGCGGGAGGCGGCGCGGTACGGAGTGGTTCCGGTGGGCAGCGAGATTGTTGGGCTGGTTCCGAAGAAGGCGATGGAGATGGCGGCGGATTATTTTCTGCAACTGGAAAACTTTTCGCCGTCGCAAGTTTTTGAGAATAAGTTGGCGGCGGCGCTTTCTGGCGCTTCATTGATAGAAAAGAAGGGTGGCAAGCTGGCGGCTTTGGCCAGACCGTTTGTAGAAGCGGTGGCGGAACCGGCGGCGACTCCCGGGGGTGGAAGTGTTGCTGCGTTTGCGGCGGCGCTGGCTGCGGCATTGGGACAAATGGTGGCGGGGCTTTCGCGCAAGAAAAAATCGCAGGCGCAGCACGTCGACAAACTTTCGGAGCACCTTGAGGCAATGCGGAAGGAAGCCGATGCCTTGACTGAGGCGATCGATCGAGATGCAGCATCGTACGATGCGGTGATGGCGGCGTTCAAAATGCCGCAGTCTGACGCGGCGGAAATTGCGGCGCGCGAGGAAGGAATTCAATCGGCTAGCAAGGGCGCGGCGGACGTGCCGATGCAGGTGGCCGAACAGGCAGTTGCACTATGCGCACGTCTGGGACAACTGCAGGCTATCGCGGCGGCATCCATGAAGTCAGACTTACAAGTAGCGAGATTGATGGCGGAGGCCGGCGCGCGCGGAGCCATCGCCAACGTGGAAATCAATCTGGACGGAATTAAAGATGAGAAGTACGTGGCGGCGAAACGACATGCCATCACGGGACTGCGCGACAAGTTGAGTGCGACGGCGATTGCATGAGTGGGTGCGTGCCGGGCGGCGGAGCACAGAGAGATTCCTCGCTTCGCTCTGATGACGGACACGGGGCTTTTTGCCGAGTTCTGAAGTCGTGCCCTCCCGAAGAAAAAGTGAGACATTTTAGAAAGAAAGCAAGGAGCAAGAAATGAGAATGAATATTGGGCGGCTGGCAGGCGGTATAGCAGTGGCTGCCGCGATGTTATGCAGCGCACAAATTTCCAGCGCGCAAAGCCTGGGGGCGGATACGATTGCCCTTTTTCCCAAAAATGTTGGTGAATTTGCGTATGCCAACCTGAAGCAGGCGCGTTCGCAGAAATGGTTTCCGCAATTGCAGGAGCAGATGCTGCCGGAGCGGTTCAAGCAGTTCGAAAAGTTTCTGGCGTCGGCGGGAGTAGATCCGAATTCGCAGGTGGAGGAACTGGCGTGGGGATTGGTGGCGGAGGGCGTGACCGACAAGACCTCTGGAACAGGTTCGGCGGCGGTACCGACGGGCGAAGAGGTGGTGGGTGTGGCGCTGGGAAGCTACAACCCGCAGTCTACGGAAGCTTATTTCAAAGCGCAAAAGTTGCCGACGTTCAAGTCGCACGGGTTTACGATGTACGCGTTCGGGAGTGGAGCTGGCGCGAGCGATCTGTTCTTTTTGTTTCTGGATTCGAACACCGCTGCGTTTGGGCACAGGAGCGAGCTGGAGAAGATGCTGGACGTGCGCTATGGCGGAGCGGAAGGCCTGCTGCACAACGACAAAATGTATTCGCTGATTAACGATGCGAATGGAACCGGTGTAGTGTGGGCGGTGTTGAATCCGGCGTACACGCGGCTGGCGATGCAGCAGCTAGCGCCGCAGATTCAGCAGTTTCCCGAAGCTGCGAAGCTGGTGACGCGGATGCAGAATTTGATTGTCGCCGTTCAAGCAAGCGGCGGAATCGACGGAAAGTTTCAAGCAATTTGCGGATCGGTGGACGACGCGAATACTCTGGCGCAATTGATGACGCTGGCGTTTGCGTACCAGCAATATCAGGCCAAGCAGCAGAATCCAGACTTGGCAGATTTGCTGGGGCACGCGCAAGTGAATCCCGCGGGCGACCGGGTGGTGCTGCGGCTGGCGCTGACGGACGATCAGATGACGGCGTTGATCAGGAAAAATACATTTGCGTTGAAAATGTAGGGACGGCAGAAGACGGAACTAATTTACGGACCGAGGAGGGCGGGCTAATTGCCTGCCCTTTTTGTCTTTGTTTGCTTTGAAGTCGGAACGGAAAAAGAAAGACGGCGCCTTCCCGGTGAAGGTCGGGACGCAAACGACAGGAAAGCCGCCGCTATAGGCTAAAACCTAGCTCATCGAGGGTCAGGTATGGGAGTTCACGGAGCGGGTTAGGCGGATGGCGGCGGCGCCGGCGTTCGAATCGACGACGACTTCGACGCGGTCTTCGAAGCGGCTGAATTCGATAACGTGGCTCGAGGTGGGGCGCGATTCGAAGGCTTCCAGGCATGCGCGAATGGTAGCATCCTGAAATTCGCGGCAAACATCTTCGGGCATTCCGGCAAATTCGGCGAGGCAACGGACGGTGCCACCGGCGGCTGCGGCGAAGCGGGGGTCGGCATCGAGATGAAGCTCGATGCGTTTCGGGTCAGTGGCCACGAGTGTCCGCGAGGGTGACATCGCAAGCTTCTCGGCAGTCCGGGCAATAGTAAAGGCCATCCATGCAAAGTCGAACGTTCAGCATGCTCTTGCAGATGGTGCAGTACCTATCGCAAGTGCATTGATACTCAGGCTTGTCGCACTGAACGCAGAGCACCGGGCCGGCGGGCATCGCAGCCTCCTAGAACAAACTTTACCTGAGCGTGTTGCTTTGCGGCAAGTTCAGCAA
>WNFR01000219.1_pt1 | contig 65209 bp, 55 predicted proteins | sample 5400221 | NCBI WGS metagenome assembly WNFR01 (sample SAMN13153357, study PRJNA577476) | soil metagenome | isolation source: 40 cm soil under Madrone tree | place: USA:California | collected 2016-06-14
AAGCAGAGGCGCAGCACGGGTAAATAGAGCGACTGGGTGATTCTTGAAATTGGATTCCGCGATTCAGGTATCAGCCGCCCGCGAATGAATAGAATCATGAGTACGGGCACAAGCGTGATCGCCAAGACGGAGGAGAAGCCAACGGCCAGTGTCTTCGTCCACGCAAGGGGGCGAAACATGCGTCCCTCCTGTGCCTCCAGTAAGAAGACGGGCAGGAAGGAAACCACTATGATGACCAGCGAAAAGAAAATAGCGGGACCAACTTGTTCAGCAGAATCCAGCAGGATTTTCCGTCTCTGTGGCTCGGGAAGAGGCCCGGCTTCGGAGGATTGGTGCTCCGAGAGCTGCCGGTATCCGTTTTCGACCATGACGATGGCGGCGTCCACCAGAACGCCAATCGCCAGGGCCAAACCACCGAGGGACATGATGTTCGAGGTTACATGGAGGTAGTACATCGGAACGAAAGATGCGACTACGGCTATAGGCAAAGTCAGGATGGGAATCAGCGCGGAACGAAAGTGGAATAAGAAAATGACGATCACGATGCTGACGATGATGGCCTCTTCGAGCAAGTCGCGTCGCACTGTTTCGACCGAGGCATGAATCAATCCTGAGCGGTCGTATCCCGCGACCACTTCCACACCCCGTGGCAGCGAGGGTTTGATTTCCAAGAGTTTCCGCTTGACGCCATTGATGACGCTGAGGGCATTCATCCCGTCGCGCATCACAACAATCCCGCCAACGGTTTCCCCTTCGCCTTGCCACTCGGCAACACCTTCACGGATGTCGGGCCCGAAGGTAACTGTCCCGAGGTCTCGGACGAGGACCGGGGTGCCGTTCTTGGTTGCAACGGGAACAGTCTCCAGGTCGCTCAGCGAACGCAGATAGCCGAGTCCACGAATCATGTATTCAGCCCCGCCCATTTCGAGCAGGCGTCCACCAACTTCGTTCGTACTTGCTCGAACTCTTTCAATGACCGTCGAAAGAGGGATTCCGTATGCGCGAAGTTTGTCGGGGTCCAAGTTGACCTGATACTGGCGCACGAATCCGCCGATGGTGGCTACCTCGGCCACTCCGGGAACCGTTTCGAGCTGGTAACGCAGGTACCAATCTTGAAGGCTTCGCAAGTCGGCCAAACTGCGTTGATGGCTGTGGTCCACAAGCGCGTATTCATAGACCCATCCTGCGCCAGTCGCGTCCGGCCCGATAACAGGATGGACGCCTGCTGGTAAACGCCCCGTAATCTGTTGCATGTACTCTAAGACACGCGACCGTGCCCAGTACAAATCTGTATTGTCTTCAAAAACGACAAAGACGTAGGAGTCGCCAAACATGGTTTGTGCTCGCACGGCCTTTACATGCGGTGCCGCAAGAAGCGTAGTGACGATCGGATAAGTAACTTGGTCTTCTATGATGCTAGGGGGCTGACCCGCTCAAGGCGTGTGGATAATCACTTCCACGTCGGAAATGTCGGGCAACGCGTCGAGCGGAATATGCCGCAAGGCCCAAATGCCTGTGAGCACAAGGAGGAGTGTTCCCATGAAAACGAGGAAACGATTTCGCGCGCACCAATCAATCCATCGGGAGATCACGTCACATCCCTCCCGTGGCGTTCATGCTCAGTTGCTTGGTTGCGATGAGTTGGCCGTTCTTTTTTGCAAGGATTGTGGCTTGCCAGGTTCCTCCGCTCTCAAGCTGTCCAGAACCTTCATAGAGGCCGTTGCCCTTGTCGCTGAGAGTGACGGGTGTACGCATCGACGCCATGCCCATCGCGGGCATCGCCGGCATGAAAAACGTCACGCTGACTTCCGCTGCAGAAATGGGCGCTCCACTCGCATCTGTAAGTTTCACGCGGAAGACGTTGCCGCCTTTATGGGGCGGATTTGGGTCCGAACTCAATTCGACATTTCCTCGCGGGGCGCTGGTAGTAGACGCCGCGCCCGCGCCGGGTGGAGGTGGAACGAACGAACCGAGCGCGGCCTGAAGCTGGCTCTCGGAGTCGATCAGGAAGTTCGCGGAGGTGACAATTTGCTCACCCGCTCTCAACCCCTTCAACACGATAAATTCGTCACCCACGCGGGAGCCCAACTGCACCTCGCGCGGCTCGATGTATCCGTCGCTCCGCTCCACAAAAGCAATCTCGCGAGTGCCGGACTGCAGGACGCCGGTTGCGGGAATAACAAGTTGGCTGCCCATCGGAACCTTCAGACTCACGTTGACGAACATACCGGGTTTGAGTTGCAGTCCAGGATTAGAAAAGACAACGCGCACTTTGGCCGTCCGCGTTTCCATATCCACCTGCGGGTAGATAAAATCCACGCGGCCAGTGAACGTCCGGCCCGGGTAGGTATTCACCGTGAGCGTTGCTGGAGCGCCGACCTTCATCCGTTCGAGATCGTTCTGGAAAACCTGTGCCTGAACCCAAATGGTCGAAAGATCGGCGATGGTGTAGAGGCGCATTTCCGGCTGAACGGCAACAGTGGGTAGAGCATTGCGTTCGGTGATGTACCCAGGGATCGGCGAATCAACTTCAAGTTCCTGTTGTACTTGGCCGGTGGATTCGAGCCGGGCAATTTCTTTTTGCGGCACGCCCCACTGCTTGAGACGCTCCGCAGCCGCGTCGAGCAGCGATGCTGCACTAGAGGCGACACCGGGCACCGTACTCCGCGCCACTTGCTCCTGATTCTCCTTGGCTACTAAGTATTCGCGTTCGGTGGCCACTAGTTCCGGACTGTAAATTGTGAACAGTGGCTGTCCCTTGCGAACGTATTGATACGTCGCGTCGGCAAAGACTTTCTGGATATAGCCGGAAAACCGCACTTGCACGTAGGCCAGTCGCCTTTCGTCGACAGCGACACTGCCGGTGGTGCGAATCTCGTCTGCGACCGATTTCCGTTCCACCTTGCCGGTCTTCACTCCGATGCTCTGCAACCGTTGCGGCGAGATTTGCACCGGAACCAGCGGCGCTTCCGTCGATGTTGGGGGTGTAGCCATGGAAGTGGCCATCGAATCTTCCGCGAGGGAAATCAACGGCTTGGCTTCCGCATCCGCCATCGGCTTCGCTGCGCGGTAGTGCAGCCACAACCCGGCGAGGACGACCGCGAGTACGATGTTTCCAATCAATGCAAGCAAGAACCCTGTGCGATACGTTTTCATCTCTTCGCCCCCTCCTCGCGCAAGGACAGTCCCGTGAGTTGTTCGAGCCGCGCGATGGCTGTCTCGTATTCGGCGATGTTCTGCCAGTAGTCCTCGTCAAGATGCAGGACATCGAGAAACGCAGTTAGCAGTGCCTGAAAATCCTGTTTGTTGGATTGGTAGGCCGCGAGACCTGCTTGAAATTCCGAACGCGCCTGCGGAGACAGTCCTTCGCGGTGAATCTTAAGCAGTTCGGAGGTCTGCTGGACGATGACGTATTGCGAGCGCAAATTACCAGCGAGTTGCTGCGATTGCGCCTGGAGTTCGCTTCGAGCACGAAGCTGCTCCGCTTCGGCCCGGGCCAGTTCGGGGCGCTGTTTGCGTCCGCGATAAATGGGCACGCGCACGCCGAAAGACAGCATGTAGTAGGCGCGGAACTGTGTAGGATCGGTCCGTTGCCACATATACTGCACATTGAAGTCGGGATAAAAGTCTTTGCGGGCGAGGTTCACCTGCAACGACTGCCTTTCGATCATCTTCTTTGCGCTAGCGATTTCCGGATTCTGTACTTGCGCCGCGGCCAAGAGATCGCCATAGGTTTGGGCGAGAGGTGTCTCCGTGAGATCGGCCGGCTCTATGTCCGGTGATTCCTGCGAACGGTTGAGGAGTTGTTTGAGCCGGGCTTCGAGCTTGCCGACCTGAAGATGATGCATGGCGATTTCGCGAAGCAGCTTTGTTTTTTGCAGTTGCGCCTGGACGACGTCCTGCTGCGTTCCCATGCCGGAACGGTACCGGGCGTCGGCCGCCTGTTCCACTTGCTTGAGAAGTTCGCCGTCCTGTTCGAGGATCGTGAGCGTTTTAGAGAGATACGCGAGCTGGAAATATATGCCTTTGAGCTCAGCGAGGACGGCGCGGCGCACGGATTCGACTTGTTGTTGCGAAACATCCGCCTCACGTTTCGCAATTTCACCCTTCAGGCGCAACTTGCCTGGGTATGGAATATCTTGCGAGACGCCGAGACCGATGTAGGCAAAGTCGCTATTCGTGTACCCGGCGAAGGGACGCGGACTGCCGACGCTGAAATGCTGCAGAGTAAATTGCGGATCGGGCAACGTCGAGACCTGGGTCGGTACCTGCTTCGCCGCTTGCCAGCCTTGCCGCGCCGCTTCAATCTGCGGATTGCTCTGCTCTGCTTCCCGTAGCAACTCGGATAGTGGGGTCGCCCCCTGCCCTTGATGAGGCGTGAGCTCCTGCGCGTAGTTTGCGCTGACGAGGACAAGGGAAAATAACAGAGCGGACAAACTAGTTTCAATGCATCTGAAAAAGAATCTAGTCGTCCCGCTCTTTCGCATCATCAATGACATAGCCTTCTCCTAGGAGTACGCCATCGGCCTGCGACAAATAGAGTGCGCCGCCGATTAGGCGTGGCGCTTCAAATGCCAGAGTTAGATAGAGGGATAGAACGCGGTGCGGCAGCGCACCGTGGAGAGGCGGCTAGATCAGAAGAGAAGAATGAAGAGTGTACAACTCTGGAGGTGAGTGCTGAGGTGCCTCAGATCTCACGCAAGAAACCGGTGTGAAGATGGGGACTTCGGGGGTAGAAAAATGATCGACAACTGCCGTGCGAGGAACGCTCAAAGTGGAGTGTTGTGCCGGCAGCACGTTCGCTGCGTCCGCAGAAACCATCGTCTTGCAGCAGTCGTGAGACTGATTGATAGGATTGCAAGGCATCGAGCCGCAGCACTGCATCGTCTCATCGTCAGCCGACACGGGGGACAAACAGTCCGCAAACTGCAACCCAAAGAGCGCGATCAGCGCTAAGACCGACAATGTCGACCGGGGAATCATCAATTTAGACTCTAGGGTGATTCATCCTATGAGTCAAGCAGCTACGCTTCTACCCGCCCCCAAGGCCGTTCACCATCTACATCGCCGCCGCCGCCCTCTCCTGGCACAGCCTCTTCACCGACCCCGCCCTAAAAAATTCCCCAGTAGACTACCTCGACGCAGGCAAACTCTTCGTCGAAACCTGCATCCGAATCGTTTCGTGACAGGTTCGTCACGACAGGTCGAAAGATAAATCGATTTATCTATACCTCTTGACACGTCAGATTTGCTGCGTCACCACTTAGGAGGTGGAATGCGGGTCCCCCGGGCTCTTATCTTTCTCAGTATCTTTGCTCTTTCTCTTCTAGCTTCAGCCGCTCAGCAAACTCCAAGCACAAGCAGTCCCCAAGCGATTCAACTGTTGCAGCGCGCCCTGCTTGCGCTCAGCAGCGGTACGCTCCCTGCGGACAAACCTTGACCGGCACCGTCCGCCGCATCGCCGGCTCCGATGATGAAACCGCCGACCCCGCGGGGCGTGTTTCCGGTCTGTAAGGAGTAGGGTGCCGACGAATGAAAATTCTTCCTTATCGACTCTGGCTTTACTTCCTCGCAATTTTCTACGTTTCTTGGACAACGTATAAGCTCTGGACTGACGCGGCGGATAGGAATCCCTTCTTCGTTTCGGGTACGCTGGTCTTTTTTGTCCTGTATGTCATCCCTTTTACTGTTTTTCAGGCCAAAGTCGAATCGAAGCCCGATGGCTTGCATGTGTTGCAGTACCGATCCGTCGTCATCCCCTACTCCGATGTCAAGAGATGTATGGGCCTGTTCCTTGTTCCTTTTCAGGTCACTATCGTTGTCACGAAACGCCGCTTTCCGCTCAACCTGTTGGTCACGGGTGATCATTTCAAAGGTATTCCAAAATGGCTTATCCAAGACGGCGAACTGGCAAAATCCATTAAAAGCATGATGGCGGCTGGCCCATCGCCAACCCTTTAAAGACCTGGCGTGATGGCTGAACGCGGCGGACACGGGGGGACGGACACGGGGGGACAGACGGAACGTTTTCCAGTGTCTCATTCGGTTAAGTATTGCGAGCCGGTAAGGGTAGCGTTTCAAAGGCCGGACAAAATAGCAGAAAACGCCCCGTCTGTCCCCGAGATTCATGGGCCTGACTACGAAAGCCGCCTTGGATTGGATTCCAACAAGTGGTAATGGCATTGTTCTGGCACAAAATGGGGCGGGCACCTATTCTGGCGTTAGGGCAACAACCACGACCCTTGGAGCGACGACTGCCGGGAAGGCTTTAAGCACAGCCCTAGCGAGTCTTGCAGCAGTTAAATTAGCTGCTGATGGGGTGAACTACTTTCGCGCCCTTGTTGCTTGCTCGCTGGATCCTTCTAAGCAGTGACCTTTAGTGAAGAAGGAGGAATTTTTTCACCCATGCAGTTCTTAGGAAAAGTATGGAAGCTATATTTGGGAAGATTTGGTCTCACGGGGAATGAATACCAGGGTATCGGTCGTGACATCGCCTTGGCGATTCCTATGGGGTTTGCTGCGCTCGTGTTGATTGTATATCCGTCTGAAAGCCATCCGTCAGAACGCCTAAAGTACGCGGCCGTCATTTCGTTGCTTGTATTGATTGGCGGACTTGTGTTGGCAAAGCGTAGGTTAATTGTCGTCGGGTGCATCGCGGCCATTGTTGGCTTCAAAGGTCTAATCGCGGTTGCTCAAGGTGTCTGGCAAGGTTTAATAATCGCTGGCGTCGCAATCGTTGTAGCCGTCTTTTGTCTTCGGAGTTCACCTACCGATTAAGATGATCGCTATAGAACGACCGGGGCTCGGGAGAAAGTAGGCGAATCTCGGGGACAGACGGGACGTTTTCTGCTATTTTGTCTGGCCTTTGAAACGCTGCCCTTGGCGGCTCGCAATACTTGACCGAATGAGACAGTGGAAAACGTTCCGCCTGTCCCCCGTGTCCGTCCCAAGATGTCCTGGGGAACCGCGGGTGGCCCAGACCTAGCTCGGAAGATGAATTTGGGTGCCCCACGTGTCGGGGTTACACGTGGGTCTTCGCTTTTCTCTGCGCTTCCGCTAGTCGACGGGATTTAGAGTCAACTCATCGCAACGTGAGCCGCTCGTAAATACAATATCAGGCGAGCCTACGGCCGATCCTGATCGTCATACTCCTTCGGGACATCATCCATCGGGACCTCGTGCGTCCGCACTTCGCTTTGGTCCGCGTTCGCAGCATTCTGCACGCCGCTAACGACGCCCGACTCAAAGGTCTGCCCCTCCTCCAGCAATTCCTTGGGGCTCTCAGAATCCGCACCTTCGACCACCGAAACTCCTCGGTAATCGCCCGCTCCGCCCCCAACTCGCGCCGACCGCGCTTTCGGCCGTATCGCTGACAGAGGCACCTTCTGAATGCCTTGGTTACTCAGCACATCTTGGTTCTCGCGGACTCGTCTCCTCGGCGCCGGTCGCTTGCGTTTGGTCGCTCCCTTTTTCGGTCCGCTCCCCGCGCTCAATTTTGCTTTCGCCGAAACTCTGCTCTTGCTCGCTGCCCGCTTCTTGCCGCTCTTCTTGTTCTTTTTTTTCATCTTCGCTCTCCGTAACCGCGCCGCCCAATCCGAAGGAATCAGAACCCGTTTTGAACCGCCACGCCTCACTTCACTCTACGCTCTTTTTCCAAATCGACAAACTCCACGCTCAACGGACTCGCTCCCAAATCCAGCAGCGCCACCGTAATCGGCAGGTTGAATCGCCGCGGCCCCGCGCTCCCCGGATTTATGTACATCACTCCATTCCGCTCGCTGCGCCCAGGTTTGTGCGAATGCCCGCTCACCACAACCTGAAATCCCGCCGCCCTCGGATCCAAGTCCAGCGCGTTCGAATCGTGCAGCACATAAATATTCACTGCTCCCGCTTCCACCACCGCTGACTCCGGCAGCGATTTCGCCCACTCTGCCGTGTCCACATTTCCTCGCACAGCCACCACCGGAGCAATCTTCCGCAGCGCCTCCAATATGTTTGAATCGCCGACGTCGCCGGCATGAATAATCAAATCCGAGCCGCGCAGCGCCCGCAGCGCTTCTTCGCGCAGCAATCCGTGTGTATCCGAAATCAGTCCGATTTTTTGCGGATTTTTTCCAGCCGCGTTACGCGGAGTTTCAGCGTGGGATTTTCGCGCAGGGGGCACGGCAAAAAGATAATACAAATCGGCGGCGCGAAGATATCGGGGTCTCGCCCGTTCAAAGGAAGAGCGGACAGAGCGCCCTGCAGTGGATTCGCAAATTGCGCGGGTTCGCGATCCGCGCGGATTCGCGGTTATAGCGAGGAAACTTTGGAGGAAATTGGGCGGCGCATTGGCCTTGCGCCCGGCACCGGAAAGGCCATGTGCCAGAAATTCGGATTCCTGTCCGTGAATTCGATCGCGACGTAACGCTTGCCGTCGCGCGCGCGGCGGATGGACACCACTTTGCCTTCTACTTTTTCTCTTGTGATTTCATTTTCGAGCTGAAGAATTTCGTCCAGCACCACGACCTGCTCCAACTCGACCGATGCGCCGTGCAGGCTCACCGAATGCGACAGCGCCTTCACGGAAAATCTCTCGCCGATTTCGGTTTTCCCGCTCACTCGCAGCGGCACCGTCAGCATCACCCGCACGGTGCGGCGGCGCTCTTTGCAGCGAAAGTGAAGTATTGCCATGGGGACAGCTACCTCTTACTCGGCCGCCGAGGCGCGCGCGGCCGCGATGATTCTTATCTCGCTACCTGCTATCAACCGCCGAAAGAACAACCGCGTGCGAACAGAATGCTGAAGTGAACCGGTGAAACCGTGAAGGGACTGCGACGAGCAAGGTCCACACAACCGCTATTCTGGATTCACCCCTAACGCCTGACAATGGCATGAAGGTACCACATTTGCGAAAGCGAAAACAGTACAAGAGTACTTGCGTCGCGAAGCCTTGAAGCTTGCCTCCCGCCAATTTCGCCGTGTGGACCGCGCGGCGACGGCAGATTGCGTCTTGCTGCTCGGCGCTTTCCGCTAGCGGCGCGAGCGTGGGCCGCGAGCTTGGATTCTGCCGCGGATCGGGCTCGCTGGCGACGCGCAATTCGCTCGCTTTGGGCGCGGGGAATTCCACAAAGTGGCAGTTTGCTTCCACTGTTTACCCTCGGGAAACACGAAAAATATGGCGCTTGCGAGCTGCGCTCGCATTCGGGAACATAGTAACAGTACTACCCCCGCGTGGGGATGTCCTTATGGAGGAAAGAATGCGTAAACTGTTCATTCTGTTCGGGTTCGCTTTGCTCGCGACCAGCGTCGCACAGGCCCAGGAAACCCGGGACATGGAGATTTCCGGACAATATCAGTACGTCCGAATTTATCCTGGCCAGGGTGCTCCGAGCTCCAGTTGTCAGGGTGCGGGCGGCACGTTCGCGGCCAATTTGAATAAGTGGGTCGCGGTAGTCGGCGATTTCGACGGCTGCAAAGTCACCGGTTTGCCGACGGGCATCTCGTCTCATGAAATCAACTACCTGTTCGGGCCGCGCGTGGCGTATCACAACTACGGCCGCGTGACCCCGTACGCGCAAGTGCTGTTCGGCGGCGAAAGGCTGACGGCTAGCCAGACGGGTTTCCCGTCGACGTCGTTGAATTCGTTTGCGATGACGTTCGGCGGCGGAGCCGATTTCAAGTTGACCCGCCACGTGGCGTTCCGTGCGATCCAATTTGAATATCTGTACACGCACTTCAGCGGAGCAAAACAGAACAACCTGCGTATACAGAGCGGGTTGGTCTACCGCTTCGGGAAGTAAGCTGTTTCGGTTCATGGTAGAGGCCCCGTCGCAAGGCGGGGCTTTTGCTTTTTCGGAACGTCGGAACGTCGGAACGTCTCCACGTCTGAATGTCTGAACGTCTTGGCCCCCCACACCCCCCGGGGTTTTGCATGGATGTGAAAATAAAGGGGTTCCGGGAAAAGGGATTTGTATCTTTGTGAAAACAAAGGCGCGACAAGAAAAGGCAAAGGATAACGGACCCCTCGAGGCTCGGGGTAAACCCCTCGAGACCCTCGGGGTAAAGAGTCGCAGAGAGCGGAGTTGACGCAGAGGTGAGACGGCTGGGGTAAAGGGGTGCCACCCCCGTGGTGACGGGAAGTATGCGCAATCGGATGAGGGCACTGGGGATAGAGGCGTTACGTGGCGCATCCCGTAAATCCATTCGGGATGCATAAGGCGCATATGACGGCGGAAGTGGCCCCTCGAAGATCGGGGTAAGCGAGTGGCCCCTCGAAGATCGGGGTAAACGAGAAAATCGCAGGAAGCTGGTGCCCCCCTCCCCCCTGGTTTTTCGTAAGTGTTGATTCTAAAGAAAGTTAAAGTTGTTTGTTTTGATACACTTTTGCAAGTGTTGATTCTAAAGGTAGTTAAAGCTGCTGTTACGGGCTTTTTGCAACCTTTCGTAAGGCTGGAGCGGCGGGAGGGGTAAGAGAGGTTTCTTCGAGATAACACGCGCAACCATACCACAGGTCTGAACGTTTATCAATAGTAAACTTGTAAGTTCAAAGTTCTGAGTGGATTGCGGCCACTTTTGGGTACGGGGGCAAGTCAAAACCCGCGCGCTTGAAGGCGCGAGCATCCGGCAGCAAAGACCTTCTGCGAGTTACGTGTGCACCGCGCACTTATTTGAGACTCCCTACATAGGTAATCAGCGCCTTGAAATCATCGGGCGGGAGATCCATCGGGGGCATGCCGCCAGCGGTCATTTTGGCGGTGGGATGTTTGAAGAGTTGAGCGAGTTGATCCGGGGAGACTTTGGCGGCGATGCCGGCTAGAGCGGGGGCTGCGGCCGTGCCCACGCCAGCATCTCCGTGGCAGGCATTACAGGATTGGGCCTCGAAAATTGTTTTGCCTTTGGCGGCGAGCGGATCGGCTAGCGCCACGTTTGCAGCAGTGAGTGAAGCCGAAGAAAGCTCCGGCTCAAATGGTTTGCGCATGTATTCGTCTTCTTCGGTTTTTTGCTTCGCCAACTGTTGCGCAACTCCGGGGTCGTGCTTGTCCAGATACTGACTGCGAAGGCCGAGCGCTACGAGGGCGAACAACACGAAAGCATACGCTCCCATGGCGACAGGACGCTTCCAGGGACGACGCTCGATGCCGCGGTCCAGAAAAGGAAGAGCGATGACGGCTGCGACAAGAACGGTTGGAATGACAAGGATGCCCACGACCGAAGCCGCACCATGCCAGTATTTCAGCCACTGGAAAATCGCGAGCTAATACCACTCGGGGCGTGGAACGTATTGCGCATCAGCGGGGTTAGCAGGAGGACCCAGTTGCATCGGCACAAAGAAGCACAGCAAGCCGAGACCGATGATCAGCAGCGCCGTCAACGAAAGATCCATCAAGACTTGGCGGGGATAAAAGAGCTCCGGTTTCTGTTTAGGGTGGTAAGGGTCCTCGTTGACAGGACCGGCGGCTCCGGCTTGGCGAAATAGAAAAATGTGGGACGCCACCAGCGCAAAGACGCACGCTGGAAGTAGAAAAACGTGGGCGACGAAAAATCGCGAGATGGTCAGAGTGCCCATCTCGGTGCCGCCGCGCATCATGCGTTTAAGGCTCTCGCCCACCCAGGGAATTTCGCTCGCCGCATTGGTTCCCACCGCGGTGGCAAAATATGCACGCTGATCCCAGGGAAGCAGGTAGCCGGTAAATGCCATCCCCAGAATGAGCGCGAAAAGGACACAGCCGGAAAGCCAGAGCAGTTCGCGCCGCCCTTTGTAGGCCCCATAAATATACGTTTGCGACAGGTGGAGGAGCAGCACGACGATCATCGCGCTCGCCCCGTAGGCGTGCAAACTGCGCAGAAAAGAACCGGCCGTGACGGTTTTCGTGATGTACGCGACAGTGGTGTGCGCGTGGTCGGCGGAGGGAACGTAATAGAGCGCCAGAAAAACGCCGGTGATTACCTGCGAAATAAAGATAAACAACAAAGCGGAGCCGAATACATAGGCTAGGCGCGCTCCCCCGGGAATGGGTTCATAAAGCGCGGTTCGGAGCAAGGCGTCCAGCCCGGTGCGCCGGTTGAGCCAGGCCCGTACTCCCGGCTCGGACAGCGCAGGGGGATTACTTTCTTTGTGTTGCGTCGCATGCATCGATGGAAAAGCCCTTCCTCAGCCGATGACTTCCTTGTGAGGCACGAGTTGCCGGAAATATTGGAATCGCACCAGGAGTTGGCCGTCCTGAACTGACGTCTCGAGCGTATCCATGCCGCGCTGCGAGGGCCCGCTGATACGGGAGCCATCGAGCGCAAACGTCGCCCCATGGCACGGGCAGAGGAACTGGTTCTTTTCCTTGTTCCACGGGACCGTGCAACCCAGGTGCGGGCAGACCGAGGTGAGAACACGAAACTGGCCTTGCTGGTCTTTCGTTATATAAACGGCCTTTTCGGATATTGCTTTGCGCCAGCCATCCACTTGCTCGATCTGAATGGTGCGCATCGCGGGCTCGGTCAAAGGGGAAAACTCGCTGAGTGCTCCTACAGGGGAACTCTTCAGTTCCGTTGTCCGGCGTAGCAGGGGGAAAAGAGCGAAGCGGATGAGCGGCACGGAGAGAAGCGCGCCTACAAAGATCGAGCCGACACCGAGCAATGCGCCAAGAAAAGAGCGCCTATTTTCGAGGGACAGTCCAGGCGCCGAAGGCTTCTCGGTCGTCGCTTCCGAATCCCCCGCGCATGCACACATCGAATTCTCCCTTGAATATGAATTGCAAGACGCTCAACGGCCTTCGCTTTGAAAGCCACCGAACTTGCAAAGTTTGTTACTTCTTTTTCGGCAATGCCCGGATGTATGCGACCAATGATTTGATGACATCCGGGGTGAGTTTCTTCCCGAAAGCGGGCATTTTTCCTGTTCCTTTGGCGATCACTTCGGCGAGCTCCTCGTCGGATTTTCCCTGCACTTCGGGTGACCTCAAATCTTTGGCTTTAAGGGATTTGCCGGAGGCGGTCTCACCGCTGCCATCCGCCGCATGGCATAGCGCGCAATTTGTCTTATACACCTGGGCGGCATCGCCCTGCGCTCTCAGGCAGCACGGGAGAGCCAGAATTGCGAGACAAGTGAAAATGCTTGCGGGTGCAATCTTAAGAAACATTCGTCGCATGTGTTCTCCATTGCTTGATTTACTAGGTTCCGCCGAAAATCACGGTAAGTGCGTGCGCAGCCCTGGTCTAATTGCTCGTGTTTCCATCAGAAGAGAAACCGTCCGAGCAGGAAGAGTGCGTTATTTCCTCCCGCATTGCGCCCCGAGCCATCGTAATTTGTTCCCCCGCCATTGAATCGCGTATAGCCGGTGTACTGCACGGCAAGATCGATGTTTTGCTCGGGCCACCAAGAAACATTCAGAATGTAGCCGTTACTATGGGGATCTCCGGTCGCGCTGCCAAAAACGGGAGCAGGCGGAAAAAGCAGCGGGTCAGTCGTTCCAGTGACGTGAAACAAGCCAATCGTCCCGGAAAGTTTCGTGCCGTAATGGTATTCGGCGTTACCTTGCAGAGTGTTGAGATGGTGGCCTGGCTGTGCCGCTCCGCCCGCAGCGAAGGTAGCCCCGAGGGATGAGTTCTCGCGAATATAGGTGCCGCGAAATGACAGAACGTCGTTTTTGAATTGTGGAAGGGAGCGGTCGTATTGAAAGTCAACGGCCCAGTCTGTGTGGCTGTCGGTCAAACCAGTGATCGCGTTGGGAGAGGTCTTGGTGTGTATTCCGTACGTGCCGATTTCCAGGTTGTTATTTTTCGTGGAAGTTTCCCAGGCTAAGCGCCAATAGGGAGCAAAGCCCCGGATATTGAAAGGGAATAACAATCCGGGATTAGGTTCAGGTCCGCCGAGGTGCTGGCTACGGTAGACCGTGCCTGCGAAGTAGAAGTGCTCGTTCCACATCGCGTATCCGCCGATGCCAGCTACATCTGTGGCGAGAGCTCCGTTGATAATGGCCTTCGCGGCAGGTGTCGGGGAGACGTTAGACGAGGTGAACGGGAATCCCCACGCCGGAGTGCTGTTCCAAAGATCCTCGACGGTCGGGTTGTTATTGAACGTTACCCCCCAGGTGAAGGATTTTCCGAACAGTTCGTGTTCCTTGTTGGCATAGCGGACGTCGGTGTTGTCCCAGCCAAAGTGATTATCCTTCACCGTGTAAGTCACTTGCACGAAACTGCCTACGTGACTCCCCCATGCGCCAGCAAGGAACAGGGAAACATCTTGCGGAAGTTGGAAGTTGCCATTTTGCGTGGCAGGTTGAGGCGATTTCGTGGCCGTGTACGACGTGTCGAACACTACTGAAAGAGGGAAAGCTTCGAGCAGGTGCAGCGCTGCGTTGTGATCCTTTTTCTCGTCAGTGACCTCCGCCTTTGTTGTAAACACGTACCCGTCTAGTTTGAATTTTCTTCCGAACGGCGTCAGTTCGGGCGGAGCGAAATGGCATGTCGCACAAGGGAGCCCCGTCTGTCGCGAATAACTGGGGACGGCCTGTGCCTCGGGTTTGAATACGATGAGAAGCCACGCGATGGCGAGTATCGAACTAAGTGTTTTCATGAAAAAGGGGGTGCCTATTGGAAAGACAAATTTTGAATTTCGCACTCTTCCCTGTTAGCCTCCAACATTCTGGGCGCTCGATCATCGCTGTAGTCGTTACATCGAATCGCGGCTGATTCTTCGAAAAATGGCCTTTGCATCGTTGCAGGGAACTGGACTGATAATCTGTCCGCAAGTGGACACTGTCTGTGCCCTAACATCCCTGTGCCGTTTGGCCCGCTTGGGGATAGATCTCAGCGTAAGCGAGGGCCCCTCGAAGATCGGGGTAAGCCGGACCTGAACAGGTGGCGAAGAAGCCGTATGACGTTTCCTCAGGCGCTGAAGCGCGGTAGTGCTACGAGCTTTATGTCGGAGCCCTTCGAGGCTTCCCTCGAGGATCGGGGTAAACAGGATAAAATAAAAGGTCCGACCCCCCAAAGGCAGAGGCAAGCTTTCTTCAGGGGCCCTTCGTTGCCTCAGGACAAGCTGAAGCCCATTGAGCCGAGGTCATTACGTGGGAGCCCTTCGAAAACTCAGGGTGAACTAGAAGCTCCCACCTCCCAAGGACGAAGCAAAAGGCGAACAGCAGGTCCCTCGCGAGGCTCGAGACCGACAGACAACGGCGCACAGCCAGAAATCGCTGTGCCACGAGAAGGACGCCCGCCACCCTTCGAGGCTCCCCTCGAAGCTCGGGACAAGCAGGGCAAGCGGTCGGCGGCCGCTACATAATACAAAGTCAAAAACGAAACGCGGGGCTGGCGCAGCATGCTGCGCGGCTACAAGGGAAGGAGGCGGTCCCGTAGAGGCATTCGGGACGCAAACGGCGCGTCCCGTAGAAGCATTCGGGACGCAAAAGGCGCGCCTGAAGGCGCCGCTCCTGACTAAAAGTCAGGGGCTTCCACCCACGGCGCGCGGCGGAGGTTCGCGTCGGGGGGTTGACCTGGGGGTGTCGGGCTTTTGACTTGGGTTGGGCTTTTGCTTTTGCTTAGTTGCGGATAAGTTGCGTTTTCTCAACGTTGTTGGTGGGAGTGTGCTTGTCTCGGAAGTTGGAACGGGTGTTGCTCGTTGTTGGCGGTGGATTTGGTGCGACGGTGTTGCTTCACGCGCCAGTCCGAAGACCTGCGCTACGCGATCGACGCGCCAGTCTAAAGACCGCCACTACGTAATCTAGGAGCCGGCTGCCTTAAGGCCGCCGCTACACAATCGCCAGTCTGAAGACCGCCGCTACGCGATCGACGCGCCAGTCTAAAGACCGCCGCTGCGTAATCTAGATCCGGCTGCCTGAAGGCCGCCGCTACACAAGCGCAGAGCCGGTCTGAAGGCCGCCGCTGCGTGAGCGAAGAAGAGGTTCACAAAATGGAGAATCACGATATAGGTCCGCTGCAACCGGTTCACAACGTTAAGCCGTACAAGCGCGTGCAAGGCGTCCACCAGATAGAGCATTTTTTTCGGGTGGCCGCGGGCTTGGAAATTGACAAAGAGGATATCCGGCGTTACTACGAGTTTGTAGAGGAAAAAATACGCGACTTGCTGTTGATGGCGCAGCGCACGGCGAAGGCCAATGACAGAATCAGGGTCGAGCCGCGGGATCTGCCGATTACCAAGGGACTGCAAGAGAGCATGCACGCGTTTGAGGCGCTGGACGTGGACATCGGGCTGGAGCCCATATTGGAGAAGGCCATTCCGGAGCCGCGGATCGATCTGGCGTATAGCGACGAAATCGAGGCGCGTTTGCCGGCGATTGCGGGCGGGCTGAGTTTTGCGGTGGCGCGCGCGTTCACGATCATCGATCCGCAGAGCAAGCATCCTGCTACGGAACAGTGGGGGCGCGCGTTTCAACTCTTTCATTTGTTGCTGTAAATGGCATCTGTTGCTGTAGATGCGGCTGGACCTCGGAGTTTCCGCGGAGTTGGAGATGCCTTTGGCGTGCTCGCCGGCATCGTATGGTTATGCTGAGCGTGCATGCGAAGAGTTGACGGAGGTTGCTATGCCGGTCATACATGAGTGCAGCGAGTGCGGACAGAAGAACCGCATTCCGGCGAAATACTTGGCGAGCACTGGGCGTTGCGGAGCTTGTAAATCGCCGCTGCCGCCGGCCAATGAGCCGGTCGAGGTCGACGAAGCGCTGTTCGATGAAATCGTGCGAGATACGCCGGTTCCGGTGCTGGTGGATTTCTGGGCGGAGTGGTGCGGGCCGTGTCATGTCGCGGCGCCGGAAGTCGCGCGAACGGCCGCGGACATGGCGGGCAAGGCTGTGGTGCTGAAAGTCGATACGGAGAAATACCCGCAGCTTGCTGAGCGCTTTAATGTTCGCGGCATACCGAACTTCGTGGTCTTGTCTGGCGGACGGACGGTCATGCAGCAAGCGGGCGTCGCGAGCCATGACCAGATGGAGCAGTGGCTTCGAGCCGCGGCGCCCGTTTCGGTTTGACGGCCTGGAACGGCTGCTCGGTCCCTTCTGATTTACTTCACTCGAATACATTTTATTCAGCGTGCTAGCGGAGGTTTCGCTTCGGCGCGCGGAATCTATTGCGCGCTGGCTCCAAGAACGGAGATGAGTTGGAGGGGATTGGTGCGCGCGCGGTTTACGGTGGCGCCCCAGTGGAGGTGCGGTCCGGTGACACGGCCGGTGGCGCCGACTTTGCCGAGGAGCGCGCCGGTGTCGACGAGGTCGCCAGGCTGGACGGAGATGGACTCGAAGTGCGCGTAGAGGGTGTAGAGGCCGAGGCCGTGGTCGAGGATCACCGTGTTGCCGGAGAAATAGAGCGGCTCGGCGAGGACGACGCGGCCGCGCTGTGGAGCGTAAACGGGCGTGCCGGAGGGGGCGGGGAAGTCGACGCCGCTGTGGGGCGAGCCAGGTTTGCCGTTGAGGATGCGGCGCTTGCCGAAATTGCCGCCGGTGGTGACGCCGGTGAGCGGGTAGTGGAAGCGGCCGTCCCAGAGGCGCTCGGGCGTGAGGGTGGCGAAAATGGCGCGGAGGCGCTGGCGCTCGGCTTCGGCGCGGGCGAGCTGCTCGGGATTGGGCTCGACGAAATTGGGGGCGACCTTGAGGCTTTCGGTGGCGAACTTGCCTTCTTTTACGTCGATCGTTGCGGAACAGGAGATTTCTTCGGCGGATTCGGTTTTTGCGGCGAGGGTTAGCTGATAAGTTTCGGGTTTTAGTTCGAGGTCGATGCCGAGGAGCGCGCGCCAGACGTCGGGAGATTTTTCTTCGGGCTTGGCTTCTTGCCAGAAGGGGATTTCGCGGCTGTCCCAGGTGGCTTTTATTTCTGTTACGGGTTGCGTAGAGCTGCGGAGTTCTAGCAGGAGGAGGCTGCCTTGGGTGGGGTCGGGGGAGCTCAGATGGAGGGTGAGGTTGTGGCCGCAATCATGGGAGGAGAGAGGTGTTGCGACGGTTTTGGCGATTCGGTGATGCGGGCGGGATTTTTGGGCGACGGACGGTGCGATGGCTAGGAACAAGGCGCAGGTGGCGGTGGTTGTACGCATCGGGTAGAAAGAAAGAATTTAACACAGAGGTCACAGAGGACGCAGAGCATAGAGGGCACGGAGAAGAGTTATTTTGCGGACCAGGCCATGCCGTCTACGCCTGGGGTCAGGTCGATGTTGGGTTGGAGCTGCCAGGTGCGGAGGTCGAGGACCGCGATTTTCCCCGCGGGCATGCAGGTGATGTAGGCGATTGCGGCGTCGGGGCGGATGAGAACTTCGCCGGGTTGCTGGGGAACGTCGAAGGATTTGGCGACCTTGAGAGTTTGCAGATCGATGGCAATGGTTTTATTTGCGCGGGGGAGGACGGCGAGGAGGAAATGGCCGTCGGGAGTGGGCTCGGAGGCGTAGGCGTAATCGGGGATGTCGATCCAGTTGCTGAGTTTGTTTGTGGCAGTGTCGATGACGGCGATGCGCGGAGCGTCTTGATCGTGAGTGAAGACGTGGGCGCCGTCGGAAGAGATGGAGATGCGCTGCACCGTCTTGGCGACCGGGATGGTGGTGATGAGTTGGCGATTGGCGATGTCTACGACGCTGACCGTGCCGGCGTGGACGTTGGAGGTGTAGGCGCGGCGACCGTCTTTACTTAGCACGAACATGTGCGATTCGGGCTGGCCGGTGGGGGCCTCGGCGATGACTTTGCGCGACGCGGGGTCAATGATGTCTACGGCGTTGGCGAGCTCGGCGCTGACGTAGAGGAGGCCGTCAGGGCCGAACTGAGGTTGGTGCGGACGTAAGGGCTTGCCGAGATCCATGGTGGCGGCGATTTTGCGTTGCTGGAGATCGATGATGTCGATCGTCGCGCCATCGGTGCCCGGCTTTCCCACTCCGGAGTTGCCATAGATCGGAACGTAGGCGAAATGGGCGTCAGGGGAGACGGCGACTTCGTGGCCGTTGACGCCGACGGAAATCTTGGCGAGCTCGCGGCGACTCTCCGGATCGACAATCAGCAACGTATGCTCTTTTTGATTGGCGACGACGAGCATGCCGGGCGACGGCGGGGCGGAATTAGTGGCGCTGGTCACCAGAAACGCGAGCACGGTGGAAGCAGCGGCGAATAGCGCAAAACGCAGGGACATGCAGCACCTCGAGACACGGTAGCGGTCGGCATATTGTGTACCGAGAGGGAGAATTATGCCACCGGTCATGAATACGACTTCGAGGGCGAGCCGGTCAGGGGCCGCTTCTTGCTTTTGCTCTGCGCGACCCGGGCCCTGACGAGTTTCTTGATAAGTGCAGTCGGAAGCGGTTTGTTCGCGGGGAATTGGATGGTTCCTTTGGATATGGAGAAGCCCTTAAGTTCGCTTTTGAAGGCTTCGATCACGGATGCAGTGGGGAACAGACTGCAATGGTTCGAAAACGCGGCGAACCACACCAGCACTCCATTGTGCTTGAACGCAGGCATCCCGTAGCTGATGACCTCGGTGGCGTCGGCCGGCACGGAGGACCGAATGACCGCACGTATCGTGTTCAAAGTGCCGCGGGCTGGTTCCGGGATGCCGGCAAGGTATTCGTCGACGTCTTTCGGAGCGCCGCTGTTTTTCGCGACAGGACGGCGACTGCCAGATTTCCCTTTTTTCATGCACGCAATGCTACAAGAAGCTCCAATTCGCGTCCATGCCTGTCCGGTGTGCGGCTGAAAAACGCCTTAGGGTCTCCGACACACATAGACACCATATTTTTTGCGGCGCAAATGAGGATCGGTCCATACTTCATCGACCCACCTGCTTGTGGTACAAGAAATACGCATAGGCGTCTTGTGCCTCGGTAGAATTCGGGAAAACAAAATACACGGATGTTCCCGTAGTCGTGTAACCGACGGCAGGATACGTAGCTTTAATCGTCCTGCGTTGCGGGCTGTCGATCGTTTGTGGAAATGGAGCACGGGCCGCGTGAACGCGAACGGTCCACATTTCATCGTAGACTGGCATCGGCGGCACGAGATCGATGTTTCCGATGTCGTTGTAGGGAATGGTTGTGAGAATGACTGTACCGGTCATGCTTCCATCGCCGCCCGTCCAATGCTGTTGAACCGCGACCTCGGGGCCGGATTCCATGACCGTGACTTCGATCGTCCCATCGCTACCAGCTTTCTCTGACTGGGACATCCAAGTCTTGCTTGTGGGTAATTTCACGCTCGGCAGCGCAGCAGTGAGGTTCGGCACATCGGTTTCCGCCCGTTCGACTGCTGCACTCGCCTGAGCGACTTCCAGCTTGATGAGTCGGAGTTGAGGTCGAATACGAGCCAGTTGGCCGCACCCCTTGCTAACCCGCTCCAGGGAGTCCCTGATCTGATCAAAGTATTCTTTAAAGGGGGAATCTGGGCCCTGGCTTGGGTTATTTTCGAGCGAGCCCTGAACGGTGGTTATTAGCTTATTCAGCCGTCCATCCAGTCGGCGAAGTTGATAGAACTCTTCGAGGGCTGCCGGCTGGGTTTCAGTAGCCTGGTCTGCTACCGCGATCGGGCCCAATGGATTGAGGAACGTATACCGCCCCCAGCTGCCCGGGCCGAAGAAACTCAGATAAGCTTCCTGGAAGTTTTGAGAAGCTTTGAGTTGCTTCATAACGGCGGCAGCCGACGTTCCTTCCATCAGGCCCCAACGCGAGTATTGCAAACCAGCAGAATGATGTGGGATGTGAACGCCTTGCTGAAACAGCCAAACCTGCCATCGCATGTAGTAGACATGGACGGGATTGTCGTGCGCGATTTCAAGTGTCTTGCCATTGAACACGTAATACGTATTTTGCTGTTGCGCTTGCGCAGATGCGACAACAACAAACATACAGAAGAGAATAAGAGCGAAAAGCTTTCGCATGTATGCAACCCACGGCCGTCGAACATCGGCCCGATGGCCTTGCGCCGTCTAGGGTTCCGCCGACTTGGAGCGAAGGACAAACGGCACTCCGCGTTCCCGATTAAGTTTGGCAGTCATCTGGAAGTCGAGTTCGTCAAGCGTTAGAACCTGTTGCCCGCCGTCCGATCCGACGTAGGTGAGCTGGCCTCCCTCGATCCAATACTTCGTTACCAAGTAAGCCCGGCCGTCCTTGAGCATCAGCAGCGTCGGCCTGGGTGCGCGCCATATTGGGCGGTCTACGAGCGCATTCGTTTCGCTGATACTCGTATTCTCGATTTCGGCAGAAAACCCAAGTCCCCACGGACGTTCGGTCTCCGCGGCGGGTCTGCTCGTACCTCCATACACGATCTTCGGGAGAAGGCTGCGCCGAATGCCGGAATTCAAGTTTGAACTCACGTTTGAATTCACATCGGAATTCTCGCTTGCGCTCACGCTGGAAGATGGCTTGGAGGGCTCTCGCATCGAGGAGAGCGTCGCACTCGAGGTGACAGCCGCATCCGTCGGGATGGACAGATCGTCCAAAATCCGCAGCAGAACGCGTGTTTCCCCCTTGAGCGTGGGGCGAGGTCCGCGCATGGGGAGGGTGATTATCTTCTCCGGCCACATAACGGGAATAGCCCACTCGACCGCATCGCGCCGCGCGTGGCCACGGCCGCGGATGCTGCCCTCCGCATCGACCCTATAGTGCGGAACCGACACCATCTTGGCGGACAGCGGAAATGTGCCGCCTGGCACCGTCAAACTCACGAATTCCAGCTTGAGCCGGCCTTTGCCGAAGAAGTGTCCTGGGTCGCGAAAGTCCTCCAGCCGGCCAGACACATACGCGCCACGTGGGAATACCGGATGGCCGAACATCGCCAAGGAACGGATATGGCAAAGTATTGGATCGCCGACTTGGGCCGTTCGAGAAGAGAAGTTTGGCTCATCAAGGGTACATTGGAGAAGGGTGCCAGCCGGCACGGTCAACTCCTTTGTTTGTGCTGTCGTGATGGGCGCCAGACACAATACGAAGCCAACCACTAGGGAGAATCTACGCATATTTCACCTCCGCTTTTATTGACGATTAACGAGAGTGGTCCCGCAAGAGAGCCGGAGGCACACCTGGCGGAGGATCTGCGCTGAACAACAAGGCTGGAGTACTGCAATTGATTGTCTGACAGGAACGCTGAGCCGAGTGAAGCATGACACTACCCACGGGATGGCAATACTTATACACCTTTGCAATACCTCATTCAAGTTCGTTTATGGCACGGTACTGTCGGGGAGATCGTTGCATGATGAACGTCCAGCCCAATACCCTTGGCCTCATTCATGAGGCTGCGATCGGATTATCGGCAGGAGGGTGGATAAAATAAAATCATGCCTGCAAAAAAAGCGCGACCTACAAACATCACCGAGTACATCAACGCCGCCCCCAAAGAGGCTCGGAAGAAACTGCGGGAAATGCGCGCGTGTATTCGCGCAGTTGCACCCGGGGCAACAGAAAGCCTGAAATGGGGGATGCCCTCCTTTTCCTATCGGAGGATACTGGTCACGTTCGCCGCGTTCAAACATCACATCGGCTTCTATCCCACGCCGTCAGCCGTGAAAGCCTTCGCGAAGGATCTTACGAAATTTGCCACGGCGAAAGGGTCGATCCAGTTTCCGCTGGAGAAGCCGCTTCCTCTACGTCTGATCCGCAAGATCACCGAGTTTCGCGTTCGAGAGAGTGTCGAGCAAGACAGGAAATGGAGAACGTGACGAGGCCACTGCCTCAGGTAATGGAATAACTTCAGCTAGAGAGACCCACCGGGCGCTGCGGCGGTATGCGGCTTGACGCTCTTGGCGATGACGAGGCCGGCGAGGAGCCAGGTCAGCGTGTAGTCGATGAGGTACACGAAGGTATATGCAGCGGAGTAGCCCCACCAATTCCAGTTGGGAAGATCGGCGATGACGCTGGCGGCGAGCCCGGCGATGGCGAGAAACGCCACGCGGCGCGCGTAACTCAATCCGCTGGTCTGCAACAGCATCCAGGTAAGCAGTAACGCAGCGAACATCTGGCAGAGAAGCTGCGTAAGCAAGACTCGAGGAAACGAGCCGAACCCTTCGCGGTGAACCGCGGCGAACACCAACGGACCTTTTTGCATTTTCTGCATGCGGATTTCTTGGGCGGCTTTCTTTTGATCCGGGCTCATGCCTTCCTGAGAAGGTCCGGTGGGAAGAAGATAATTTCCGGACTCCGGTGCGTGCGCGGCGATGACGGCGGAGACTTCGTCTTCGTTTTGGAAAGAGCGCAACTGCTTTTCGTGCCAGGGAAGCAAGTCCCAGGAGATGAAGCTCCAGACAAAGGCAGTCAGACCGCCGAGAATGGCGCCAAGGACGAGCGACTTGAGCATGGGTCCTCCGACCTGAAAATTGGGAGCCGACCGAGGGAAGATGGGCGGAGTCTAACTCCGGGGCCGGGCTGGGTTCAAGGCGCCACCGTATTTTTCGGAGGGGGCAGACGGGTGTAGGCTAAGAGCCTGGGCCCTATGTATAAGGAGAACGCTCATGCGCGAATTTGAGGATGGCGGCGAAAGGAACACCGACGGATTGGTTCGAGAGGAAAAGACCGGCGGAGTGACGCGACGAGAGTTCCTGGAAATGGGTGTAGCGGCGACGCTGGCCGTAGGCGCGGAGAAAGTTGCCTGGGCGGCGGACACGAAGGCAGACGTGCCTCGGCGGACGTTGGGACGCACGGGCGAAAAAGTTTCGATGGTCGGGCTGGGTGGCTATCACATCGGCAGCCAGAAGGACGAGCAGGAGAGCATCCGTATCATTCGCACGGCGCTGGATAATGGAATCAATTTTCTGGACAACTGCTGGGACTACAACGGCGGCGAAAGCGAAGTGCGCATGGGCAAGGCGCTGCGCGACGGTTACCGGCAGCGCGCGTTTGTGATGACCAAGATTGACGGCCGCACGAAGAAAGCGGCGGCGCAGCAATTAGAGGAGTCGTTGCGCCGCTTGCAGACCGATCGCATCGACCTGCTGCAATTTCACGAGATCATTCGCATGGAGGACCCCGAGCGCGTGTTTGCCGCGGGCGCGGGGATGGAAGCGGTTGTGGAGGCGCAGAAAGCGGGCAAGGTGCGCTACATCGGATTCACCGGGCACAAGAGTCCGGACATTCATTTGAAGATGCTAGAGACGGCGGACGCGCACCAGTTTCACTTCGATGCGGTGCAGATGCCGCTGAATGTCATGGACGCGCACTACAACAGCTTTCAGAAGAAAGTGCTACCGGTGCTGGTGAAGAAGGAGATTGGCGTGTTGGGGATGAAGCCGATGGGCGCGGGGATTATCCTGCGCAGCAAGACCGTGCAGCCAATCGAGTGCTTGCACTACGCGATGAGCTTGCCGACCAGCGTGGTGATTAACGGATGCGATTCGGTGGCTTTGGTCGAGCAGGCGCTGGAGGCGGCGAGAACGTTCAAGCCGTTGAGCGAGACGCAAATCGTGGCGCTGCTGGCGAAGACCAAGGAAGCCGCGCAAAATGGCGAATTCGAGGGCTACAAGACCACTACGAATTTCGACGGCACCGCGCATAATCCACAGTGGCTTGGGTAAGACCTGAGTTAGAACGCGACAACCAAGAGCCCTAGCTAGTTGCCGGCCTCGGTCGAGTAGCGGCGGAAGAAGGAATCAGCCTTCCACTTAGGGCGCGCATCCGTATTGGCGACGGAAATCAGGAGTTGGCGAAGGATGTCTTCATACAAGCCTGCCGAAGCGAGATCGACCGGCTGGGCGAGGTCGTCGGACGGGGCGTGATACCGGTTGGTCAGCCAGTCCTTGAAGATTTTCTGCTCGGGTGCGCCGGGATCGTATCCAACATCCAACTTCACAGCAGGAATTCCGTGGCGGATGAAATTGTACTGATCGCTGCGAATGAAGACGTTCCGCAGCGGCTCAGGGTCAGGCTGAACGCGAACGCCAAAGGGCTGCGCGGCTTCGCGGACGCGATCGCCCAGATCGGATTCCGCGAGTCCCGGAACCTTGAGAACTTTCAGCGGCACGATGGGCAGAAACATGTCGATGTTGATGTCCGCGACCATCGATTTCGGGGGCACGGTGGGATGAGCGGCGAAATATTTTGAACCCAGCAAACCTTTTTCTTCCGCGGTGACCACAACAAAAAGAATAGAGCGGCGCAGCTGCTCGGCGTGGGCGTTCCACTCGGCGGCAAGATCGAGCAGGACCGCGACGCCGCTGGCATTGTCCATCGCGCCGTTGTAAATGCGGTCGCCGTTTACGGGCTCGCCGATGCCGATGTGATCGATGTGCGCGGAGAGGACCACGTATTCGTTTTTCAACGTCGCGTCGTTGCCTGGCAGCTTGCCGATAATATTCGCGGATTCGACGGGAGTGCTTTTTACGATGGCGCGCGCTTTGAGGGAAACGCCCAGCGGAAAATGAGGAAGCGGCATGCGATCCTTGCCCAAAGCGGCGATTTCGTCGAACTTGTGGCCGGACGCAGCAAAAAGTTTCTCGGCTTGCGCAGGGTTGAAGGTCATCGACATCTTGAGGCCTTGCGTTTCGTTGAATTCGGCATCGGCGAGGTCCATGGAGGGATGCGCGCGGTTGAGCGACATGCGCGACCAAGGAATGTCCATCGAGGCGGGATTGGGGATGTTGATGACGCCGATTACGCCAGCTTGTTTGAGAGACTTCCAACGTTCGCCGATGGTCTGGTAGTGAGCCGAGAGGGCGGTTGGGATCTCCGATGGCGAGCCGGCGAGATACACGACGATCTTGCCGTTCAGGTCGAGGCCGGACAGGTCGTCATAATTATTTTCTGGAATCTTGAGGCCGTAGCCGGCGAAAACGAGCGGCGCGGTGATCTCTTCGGAAGAGAGTTCTGCGCGCGTGTTGAAGTATGCGTCTTCGCCAAGGGTGAGAGGCTCCGTCTTGCCGGCATGAACCAACGCGGCGGAGGAATCTTTCTCCACGATTTGGCGGGAGACGAATTTCACCGGCTGGTAGAAGCCATTGCTGCCGGCGGGTTGCAACTTGGCCTTGCTGAACTGATCGACGACGTAGGACTCGGCTTTGCGGAGGCCGTCGCTGCCGGTCTCGCGGCCTTCGAGGTTGTCGTCAGCAAGGAACTTGACGTGCGCCCACCAGGACTGGCCGTCGAAATGTCGTGCGAGTGGTGCGGGTTGCCGCGCGGCAATGCTGAAAGTAAGCGCAAAGACAGCTGCGGCGCACAAGGCTTTTCTCTGCATAGCGAGGTCTCCAGCTACTTTTGGTCAGCGAAGCATACCAGCACTGTGGAGAAGCGCCAAGTTGGGATGCGCCGACGAAGACGGCGTTCGCCGGAAATGGCCCGGTTTACTTTTGTTCTAGTATGTTGGCGTACTGTAAATTCCGCTAAGTCATTGTGTCTAAAGCCATATACAGCGGGACTCTCGGAAGTCGTACACAAATCACCGGATTGTTGGAGTGTCTGCCAATAGGTATTGTCCAAGGGTCGGCCCACCAAGAATTTCAGGTTTCAGGAGAGGGACCATGAACCAATCGCTGGCGAAGGTGCTCTATGTGGCCGGTGTCACAACCTTCTGTACATTCTTAGGATGCTGGGCAGTGCTGGCCCATCAGGAAAACACGCCGACGCAAAAGCAAGGCGCGCGCCGCGCGAACGCTCCCTATAGCGACGAAGTCTTTCTGAGAAACGCCGCGGAAGGAAGCTTGGCCGAGATAAAGCTTGGCCAACTCGCCGAAGAGAAAGCAGAATCCCCCGAGGTGAAGACCTTTGCGAAGCGCATGGTCGAAGACCATACGAAAGCGTTGGAAGAAGTGAAACAGATTGCCGCTCAAGAGAGCATCAACCTGCCGACGGACTTAAGTCATAAGGACGCCCAGACGTATGATCGCCTCGCCAAGTTGTCGGGACCGGAATTCGACAGAGCGTACGCGCAAGAGATGGTGAAGGACCACCAGAAGGACATTTCCGAATTCAAGCGCGGAGAGACCGCGGCGGAGAAGCCTGCACTCAAACAGTTCGCGCAACACGAGCTGCCGACGCTGCAATCCCATTTGGAACTGGCGCAGCGCATGCAGGCGCGCGTTGCGCGGGAAGGCCTGAGCAAGGGCAAGGCGTGAGCGGAACCTCTTCTCGGAGGTAATCGCTCGACAGAGTTTGTGCTTCGCTGTACAAGAGCCGCTCCCCTTCGGAGGGGAAGCGGCTCTTCGTTTTTGGCAACAGCGCACTAGATGCGCGCGCGAGACGAAGATCAGTTCAAGCCTTTTTCGACTGCGTAGTTTTTGTCCACCCAATCGACGGCGAAGCTGGAGTGCAACTCCAGCACGCGAAGACGTGTGAATCCCATGTCCCGAAACAGAGCAAAAGCCGGACGAATATTGGGGCAGCGTTCGAAGGGGCAGCAACCGCAGTAGATGACCAGATTGGTCGTTCGCGGAAGCGAAGCGGCCCACTGTTTAATGTCTGCCAAGCCCTGCTGGGTGGAAGCGCTGCCGTGGTATGTCGCGCCAGGGATGTGACCGCCTGCAAAGAGCGTGCGAAAACCGACGTACACGATTGTCGGGCGAGAGTCAGCGTTTGCCGACGCAAGTTCGCGGGCGAGGTCCGCCGGCTGCACCAGTTGCGTGGTTGGCAAGGTCTCTGAATGGGTGAGCTTACCGGTTTGGCCCTGCACCCAAGGCGATACACCCCCGCAAACAATCAGTGCGCCGAACGCGCAACACGTTACGAACCGTAGAACAAAACCAAACCCTTTCGGCAAAAGCACAAAAGCTCCTTCCGTTCCGCGCATTAGTCGTCTTCTTACTACTCGGAGACGACGAGCGCAACACGAGTGCTATAGTACCGCGCGCTTGCAAAGGCAGGGAGGGCAAACGGCATGGTGGATCGGCGGCGGTTTATGCAGACGTGCACCGGATTGGGCTTGGGTTCGACTTTGTTTCCCGGAGTGCTCTGGGCGCAGACGCAGGCGAAAGGCGCGGTGAAGATTACCAAGGAAATGATCGACGCTGCCGCGGCGGTCGCGGACGTGGCCATTTCCGACGAATACAAGCAGATGATGCTCGACAAGCTGAACGAGCAGGCGAAAGGTTATGAGGCGATTTACGCGCTGCACATGCCGAACTCGGTTGAGCCGGCGCTGTTGTTTGATCCTATTGTGAACGATACGAAGTTTGAGACGGAACGGAAACCGGAACGAATATCCGCGGCGCCGAATATAGCAGCGCCCAAGAATGTGGAGGAGTTGGCGTTCGCAAGCGTGCGGGAACTGGCGGAGTTGGTGCGCACGAAGAAAGTTTCATCGAGCGCGCTTACGGAGATGTATCTGCAAAGATTGAAGCGCTATGACCCGACTTTGAAATTCTCGGTGACGCTGACGGAGGAACGTGCGCGGGCGCAAGCCCGGGACGCAGATCGCGAGATCGCCGCCGGCAAGTACCGCGGGCCGCTTCACGGACTGCCGTGGGGCGCGAAAGACTTGCTGGCCGTGAAGGGATACCGCACAACATGGGGCGCGGCCGGTTTCGAGCACCAAATGCTGGACGAAGACGCCGCCGTGGTGCAGCGACTGGACGCCGCGGGCGCGGTGCTAGTCGCGAAGCTGACGCTGGGAGCGCTGGCGGAAGGGGACGTGTGGTTTGGCGGCAAGACGCGCAATCCGTGGAATCCGAAGCAAGGCTCAAGCGGATCTTCGGCTGGGCCGGCGTCGGCGACGGCCGCGGGCTGCGTGGCCTTCAGCATCGGATCCGAGACGCTAGGATCGATTTCCTCGCCGTCGACGCGCTGCGGCTGCACGGGATTGCGGCCTACGTTCGGTTTGGTGCCGCGTACGGGCGCGATGGCTTTGTCGTGGAGCATGGACAAGCTCGGGCCGATTTGCCGGTCGGTGGAGGATTGCGCGCTGGTCTTGAGCGCGATACATGGACCGGATGGAAAAGACCGGGCTGTAAAAAATGCGGCGTTCAATTGGGATGCGGAACTCGATTGGAGAAAATTGCGCGTTGGATATTTGAAGAGCGATTTCGAACGGACACCAGGGCCGCAGGAGGATGCGCAGAAGGAAGAGCCCGCAGTGACCGAGGAAGAAAAGAAGAAGCGCGAAGAGCGGCGCAAAAAGAGGGAAGCTTTTCAGGAGCGGGCGAAGTATGACCGCCGCTTCAACGAGGCGGCGCTGGCGAAACTACAACAGATGGACGTGGCACTCATTCCTGTGGAGATGCCAAAATTTCCATACGATCCGATGGTCACGATGCTGACCTCGGAAGCCGCCGCGGCGTTTGATGAGCTGACGCGTTCGGGGCGGGACAAGTTGCTGACCGCGCAGTCTGCGGATGATTGGCCGAACACCTTTCGCTGCGCGCGATTCATTCCGGCCGTGGAATACATCCAAGCGAGTCGCGCGCGCCGATTAGCGATGGACGCGGTGGCCAAAGTCTTTGACACTGTAGATGTGATCGTGGCCCCGACGAGCAGCGAGCAATTGGTGATTACGAATTTGACGGGGCACCCGGCACTGATTTTGCCGAACGGCTTTCGAGGCGACGATGCGCCGAAGCCGCCCGCGGTGGATAGCGGGGACGACGACAATATCGGCGGGCCGGGAACGCCGGTTAGCTTGACGTTTCTCGGCAACTTGTACCGCGAGGCGGAGCTTCTGGCGTTTGCGCGCGCGTACCAGGAATCGACAGGCTTCCACCGGAAGCACCCGAAGCTGAGTTGAAGTCAGCCGACGTCGAATAACCGCAAATGCACGGGCAGACGTTGGCGCTCTGAGCGTACGGCTTACGTACTATTTGTTCTGACGTTGGCGCTGAAGTTTGTTCGCGGTAGTGCGCAATGTCTCCGGGATATTTTTGTTCACGCAGAGGCGCTTGAGATCCAGCGCGTTCAGAATGGGTAGCATGTGCAGGCTCACGTCGAGCGGCGTTTTTGGATTATTCATCAGATTGCGGACGACGACATAGTTCTTGCGGAAGTTGCGGTTCTTGGCGATGAGGCGAAGGATTTCATCCGTTAAGCTGGTCATCGACGCGAAGGCTTCCACTTCCTGGTCGGTCAGGCGCGGAGACTGTAGCACGGCGCGCTGCACGACTTTGTTGGAGTCGCGAATCAGGGTGCGGCGCGCCTCGGAGCCTCCCTTGATGGCAAATTGCACGCGCTGCGCAACCGTCATGGTGGCCAGGCGCTGCAGCAAGGTCTGGCGCTTGCCGAGATCGGGCTCGGCCTCGAGGGCGGCTTCGGCCAGGGCGCCGTGGTCGATCGCGGTACCGCGCAGCTCATGCAACTGCGCTTTCTGCTCGGGCGTGACAGAACTGCTGTGCTCCAATGCGCCGGCCAGTGCCGGCGACTCGCTGACGCGATCGAGCTCCTCCATCAGGATCTGAATGCTTTCGGTTGAGAGCGAGCGCACCACGGGAACCAGGTGTTCCGCGGCACAATTCTTGTTGCGCACCATGGCGTCGCCGATGCCGCGTTTGTCGGCCAGGTTTTTCGCAGCGTATGCGAACAGCGCGGGAAGAGCGGTTTCGCGCGCCAGGGCTTCGATGATGGATTCCATCGGTTGCGAGAGAAAAGCGTCCTGGGCGCGGTTGGCCACTACTTCATCGGCATCGTGCGCCAGGACGGCAAGAATTTCCGCGCGATCCGTTGCCAAGACGTGCGCGGCCCCACTGCAAACCGCGATTTTGCGCTCGCGCGTGGCGCGTCCGTGACGCAAGGCTTCGATAAGTTCAGGGCTTAGAGTTTCCACCTGGTGCCCGCCTCAAATCCTTTTCGCTGAGCACTATTGTACCGGAGGCACCGGGGGAACCAATGGACGGCATGGTTTGGCCGTTCAATTCCAGCAACACCGCGCTGGAGTCCGCGGCGGTGACCTCGAAGGCGGTTTCCGCGGGGAAATGGCGAGTTTGGCCCGCTGGGAGTTTGGAGTCGAGTACCAGCTTGCCGTCGGCAAGGATGCGCACGCGCGTGGCCTTGGACGTGGAGACAGAGAGGTCCAGCGCGGTGGAATTCGCCTGGGGCGGGTCGTCTGCGGGCAGGGAAGCCGCCTGCGCTGCTCCAAGCGACTGGGTCGTAACCGCGGAAGAGGGCTTGCCATTGCGACGTGCAGAGTACCGCCGCCAGCCATAGACTCCTGCCGCTATCAGTGCGGCCATCAACACAAGCGCGCCTAGCGCGAAGGCCGCGGCGAGCCATTTGGGTGGTGAGGGGATCCGATTCTCCGGTGCGGGCGCGGCTTCGGCGGACTGATCGCCGCGTGCCTGGTCATATTCCGCCAGCAGGCTTTCCTCGTCGAGACCGAGATAGCGGGCGATGGCGCGCACGAAGCCGCGGTTGAAGATGCCCCCCGGCAGCTTCTCCCAGTCTTCATTTTCCAGCGCTTCCAGAAAGCGCAAGCTGATGCGCGTGGCCACAACGACCTCGTTGGGCGAAACCTCGCGCAGCTCGCGCTCGCGCTTTAAACGTTCCCCGAAATTTCCCCTGGCCATGGATCAAACCCTGTCCGACGAAGCCAGCGCGACCTAAGCGCAGTCGAGAGAAGCTGCGAGGCGCGGCGGCTGACGGCGGCGCACACTCGCGGAAGGTGTGGGCTCCCCTCGACGGCACTATAGGCGGGGCCGCGAAGCGTGTCAAACAAACCCTCCCTCTCTTGTGGAAAGCTTGAGGCCGGGAGCCAGCGCGGTGATGGCAACATGGCAACGCCTGTCCTACGAGTATGTTGCGCCGGTTTTTGCCCGGAGCCTATACTTGCGAAGATTCTCGGGCGATCGAGTCGCACTACGCGGCAAGCCAGTAGAGGTTTGCCAGGCCACTCGAAATTCAAAGGGTCAGGTTTAATCGAACGTGGAGGAAGTCAAGCCATTTCCTACCGTCGAACGCCGCCGGAACCCGGCGCTGCCCTCTCATCAACAACGTGAAGCGGGCGAACTGGCGGTTTTCCAGGAGCTGGGAAAAGCGCTTACGTCTTCGCTGCAACTGGATCAGGTTCTCCGCACCATCATGGAGAAGATCGACGAGTTCCTGCGCCCCGACAACTGGTCGCTCCTGCTGCTGGATGAGGCCAAGCAAGAGCTGTATTTCGAGCTGGCAGTGGGCAAAGCCTCGCAGGCGTTGAAAGATGTACGCATCAAAATCGGGCAGGGTATCGCCGGCTGGGTGGCGCAGCACGGCGAAGCCGTGGTCGTGCCGGACACCTCAAAGGACACACGGTTTTTCGGCAAAGTCGACGAGAAGACCAAGATGGAGACGCAGTCGATCGTCGCCGTGCCGGTGAAGTTTCGCGATACCTGCCTCGGAGTGATCGAACTCATCAATTGCTTCGGGCCAGAGGGATTCGATGCGCGCGATCTAAATTTGCTGGAAGCGCTGGCGGACTTTGCCGCCATTGCGCTCGAAAACGCGCGACACGTCAAGCGCATCCACGATCTGACCATCACCGACGATTGCACCACGCTCTATAACGCGCGGCACATGGGATTCATCCTGGAGACGGAAATTTACCGTTCGCAGCGCTACAACTACGAATTCTCCTTAGTGTTCATCGACCTGGACCACTTTAAGGAAGTCAACGACACTCACGGACACCTGATCGGCTCGAAGCTCCTGGCGGAAATTGGCAGCGCTCTCAAGACCCATTGCCGCCTGATCGATTTCGCATTTCGCTACGGCGGCGATGAATTCGTGATCTTGCTGCCCCAGACGTCCAAGGAAAATTCGCTGAATGTCGCGCGCCGGCTGCACAAGATGATACGCGAGACACGGTGGCTCGAGCAGGCCGGGCTCAAGGTATGCATCACGCCCAGCATTGGCGTGGCGTCCTATCCGGTGGATTCGAAGACCAAAGAAGGATTACTGCACTTGGCCGACGAAGCCATGTACCTGGTGAAGAATACGAACCGGGACAGCGTAGCCGCCGCGAACATCGGAATCTTGCCCGATACGTTAGCCAGCGCCGGATCCGCTGGATAAACGGCTCTCGATTCCCCTCCTATACAGCTGTACAGACTTTGCTTAAACTAAGCATATGTTGCGAAGTGAATCGGCGAGGTATGCGCGCTGGTCGGCGCTCGTAGCGCTGGTGCTGGCGGCGGTGACCGCGCTGGCGTACGTGAGGCGAGACTGGGTCCGCCACTTGGAGAAGCAAAATGCCCCGCCCGCCGCGCCTGTCGATGTATCTCGCCAGTCCGCGGGAATCAATTTCAAGAAAGTCGAGCAGAACCACACCATTTTCGAGGTCGCGGCGTCAAAGTCCACGGAATTCAAGGGGCAAGACGCAAGCTTGCTGGAAGACGTGCGGATCACTATTTTCGGCAAGACCGGAGACCGCCACGACGTAATTCATACGCGAAGCTGCCGATACGGAAAGGAAAACGGCGGTATCGCGTGCAGCGGCGAAGTGCAAATCGACCTGATGAGCGCGGCCGATGCGCAGCGCGTTGAGAACCACCCGGAAGCAGCCAAAGCGGTCACCACGCATATTGAGACGCGCGGCGTGAATTTCGACCGCGCTAGCGGCCTGGCCCAAACCGATCAGAAGGTGACGTTTGCATTCCCGAGCGGCAGCGGCGAGGCGATCGGGTTGGCGTACAAATCCGAAGAAGGCACGGTGCGGTTGTTGCGCGATGTGCGATTCACGTTGAAGCAGAGCGCGCCGAGCGCCGCGAAACCGATTGCCGGGCATTCGCAGGCGACTCCTCCTCAGGAGATGCAGGTGAAAGGCTCGAGCCTCGACTTCGGCCGAGACTCGCGCTTGCTGCACCTGTTCGGGCCCGCGGAGGCTCAGACGGCGGCCGAGCGGATGAGCGCCGGCGAAGTCAAATTGTCGCTCGACAAGCAGTTCCACGCGGAAACGCTGGTTGCCTCCGGCACGGGCGCTAACCGGCCGGCTGTGATGTCGCAGGGGACTCGCGACCAAGTGAAGCTGGAGGGGGATACGCTGACTGCGCACTTTACGCCGGAAGGCGCGGTGACCCGAGTGGATGCGGCAGGCGCGGTGCGCGGCACGCGCGACGGCGCGGCGGAGCACGACACGGCGAACGCCGAATACGGCACCTTGGAATTGTGGCCCTGGCTTGGCCGTCCCAAAGAAGTGACTCTGAACAACAATGTGCTGCTCGAAACGCAGACGGGCAATGGCGAATCGCGCAAGCTGCGGACGAATGCATTTCGTATGGAGTTCGGCAAAGGCGAATCCGGCCAAAGCGGCAAGGTGCAGAAGGCCGAAACGTTGTCGGCTGGAGCCATGGAATGGACGGACGCGCCGGTGCAACCTGGCGCCGCCACCGCGAAAACAAAATTGCAAGCGGACAAGTTGGTGATGGATTTCGCCTCGTCCGGCAAGGCGCGACAGCTCCAGGCCATCGGAAATGTGCAGACGGAACGGGCTATGAGCGGACGGCCCGTGCAGACAGCAACAGCACGCAGCGGCTTGGCTGAATTGCAAACCACCGGCGGCTGGTCGCAAATGGACCTGGACGGCGACGTAAAGTTGAAAGAAGGAGAACGCAGCGGCCAGGGGGCCCACGCAGTTTTTGTTCGCGCGTCACAAACGGCCACGCTGACCGGCAACGCCCTAGCCCGCGACGCATTGACGGAGACACACGCGCAAAAGATCATTTTTGAGCAGGCCAGCGGCGACATCCGCGCGGAGGGCGGCGTGCGCTCGACGGATTTTTCGTCGCGCTCCAGCGCCGTCCAGTTGGCTCCCGCTCCCTCGAACATCACGGCCGACACGCTGCAGGCCAATTCGAAAACGGGCCGCGCCTTATACGCCGGGCACGCGCGGCTTTGGCAGGGCGATTCGGTGCTGGAAGCGGAGTCTATTGAGCTGCTGCGCGCGACCCGCGTGCTCAACGCCGCCGGCAATGTGCGAGCCGTGTTTCCCCAGGCCACGTCACAATCGCCGGAGACGGTAACCATTCCCGCCGAGCAGAAACGAAGCGCCTTGACTCCTGCCTCCACAACCGCGGCGCAGGCCCCCACAAAGAAACCGCATTTATGGAACGCCACTTCCGGAACGTTGAGCTACAGCGACAAGGACGGTCGCGCCCATCTGGAACAGAACGTTGTAGTGCAATCGGCGGAGCAGCGCATGCGCGCGCCAATCCTCGATCTCTATTTCACGCACAATGCTCAAGCTGCGCCGAACGGCGGAAACAATGCCAATGCTCCCGCGGGCGCGCAACAAATCAGCCGTGCGGCCGGCGCGGGCGGCGTAACTGTCGAGCAAAGCAGCCGCAAAGCGACAGCGGAACGCGGGGAATACCAGGCTGCCACCGGAAAATTCGTGATGAGCGGCGGAAACCCCACGCTTTATGACGGTTTAGCGGGTACAACCACGGGGCGTCAATTGACCTTCTATTTAGCGGATGATACGATCATCGTCGACTCTGAAAATGGTTCTCGCACTTTGACGAAGCACCGAGTCGAGAAATGACGAGGGATGCTGAAGCTCCAGGCCGTCGAGTTGAGCAAGTCGTATCGCGGACGCAAGGTCGTGGACGATGTGGAGCTGGAGATCGGACAGGGTGAAGTCGTTGGGCTCCTGGGACCTAATGGCGCAGGAAAGACAACAACCTTCTACATCATAGTTGGTCTTGCCCGCCCCGACTCCGGCCGGGTTCTTCTCAACGGCGATGAAATCACGGACCTCCCCATGTACCTGCGGGCCCGTAGCGGCATCAGTTACCTTCCTCAGGAACCCTCGGTTTTTCGTCAACTGACTAGCGAAGAAAATTTGCTTGCGGTGCTGGAGACTTTGCCGTTGACGCCGGAACAGCAGCGTGACCGGCTGGAGGAATTGCTGGTGCAGATGGGATTGGAAACCGTGCGGCAAAACAAGGCCTACACGCTTTCCGGCGGCGAACGCCGGCGTCTGGAAATAGCGCGCTCTCTGACCCTGCAACCATCGTTCATTTTGCTGGACGAACCCTTTTCCGGGATCGATCCGCTCACCGTCAAGGACTTGCAAGAAATAATCCGCGACTTGAGCCGTTCGGGAATTGGCGTTCTGATTACCGACCATAACGTGCGGGAAACACTCAGCGTCACCGACCGCGCATACATCCTCAGGAATGGGAAAATATTCAGGAAGGGCCGCCCCGCGGAGTTGAGCGAAGATCCCGAGGTGCGGCGCGTATACCTCGGCGATCATTTCCGGCTAAACTAGGAACTGAGAAAAACCATGGCGTGGCAAGGGCTCAAACTGAATCTTAAGGTCTCGCAGAAGCAGATTCTGACGCCTGGCCTTGTTCAGATGGTGAGTGTTCTTGCGCTCAACCGCCTCGAGCTGCGTGAGATGATCAACCAGGAGATGATCGCCAACCCCGTCCTGGAAGAGCTTAGCGAAGAGCCCACGCAGTCCGATAACTACAGCGACGAAACCTTCCTCAAGGCCGAAACCGAGAAAGTCCCAGAAAAGCCGGAAGCGAATCCCTTTGACGAATTCGACGTCGGCACCTTCTTCAATCAATACCTGGATTCCGGCGGCGACGGCGGCCGATCGCAGGAGCGCGAAGTTTCCGAGCGGCCGTCGTTCGAGAAGTTTCTCTCCTCCGCCACCGGCCTGACCGATCATCTCGCTTGGCAATTGAGCGTGACGATTTGCTCCGACGCCGTGCGCGAGCTGGCCGAGAGCATCATCGGCAACCTGGATGAGAACGGTTACTTGACCGCCTCCCCGGAAGAGCTGGCGCAAAATGGAAAATATTCCCAGGATGATTTGGACGATGCGCTCGCGGTCGTTCAGGATTTTGATCCCATCGGAGTCGGCGCCAAGGATTTGCGCGAGTGCCTGCTGCTGCAACTGAAAGCATTCGACCCGCAGAATACTCTTGCGCAGCAGATTGTTTCCGAACACTTGAAGCAAGTGCAGTCGAACCAGCTAAAGGAAATCGCGCGCGCCCTGAACCGCCCGCTGGAAGTCGTAAAACGCGCTCTCGATGTCATCAAGAAGCTCGATCCGCGCCCGGGACTTCGCTATAACAAGACCGAGCCTCGCCTCGTCGAGCCCGACGTCTATTTCCGCAAAGTCGACGATCAGTGGCAGGCCTTCCTCAACGAAGACGATATGCCGCAATTGCGCCTGAGTCCCACCTACCGCCGCTTGTTGGTGCGCGACGCCGCGGACCGCGACGTGCGTAACTACGTGAAAGAGCGTTTTACCGCTGCGATTCAATTGATGAAAAACATCGAACAGCGCAAGCACACCATCCTGCGCGTCTGCCAATCCATCATCGCGCGGCAAGGCGAATTTCTCGACCACGGTCACGATGCGCTGAAGCCCATGATGATCAAGGATGTCGCGGAAGAAGTCGGCGTGCATCCTTCCACAGTCAGCCGCGCGGTGGCCAGCAAGTATGCGCACACCTCGCAAGGTGTACTCGAATTGCGCTCGTTCTTCAGCGAGTCGGTGAACGGCCCAGAAGGCAGCGGCATGTCGCTGCTCACGCTCAAGCGCCTGGTCAAGAAAATGATCGAAGAAGAAGACGGCACCAAGCCGCTCACCGACGATCAAATCGCCAAAAAGCTCGACGACGGCGGCATTCACGTCACCCGCCGTACCGTCGCAAAATACCGCGAAGATATGCGCATCCCCAGCACCCACCAGCGCCGGGTTAAAAACTGAGCGGCTGCGCCCTGTGAAACAGATAGAGAGACGCGAAGCGCGCCAGCTCGTTATTCTCACCGGACTCTCCGGCTCCGGAAAAAGCACCGTACTCCGAGCCTTCGAAGACATGGGCTTCTACTGCGTGGACAACTTGCCCGTGGACCTTATTCCCATTTTTGCGGAGCTGCACTCCGCCGGCGAAGGCGATTTCGCGCGCGCGGCATTACTGGTCGATGCGCGCGAGGGAACCCAGCTCGAAAAACTGCCGCCGCTTCTCAAGCACCTGCGCCGCGATCATCCCATAGCTCTGGTGTACATCGATGCCAGCGAAGATTCGCTTTTGCGACGTTACAGCGAGACGCGGCGCCCGCACCCGCTCGGCAAAGATGTTTCCGTGCGTGAAAGCCTGCGTCAGGAACGCGCGATGATGGCGCCCATCCGCAAACTAGCCGACGTGGTCATCGACACTTCGCAATTCAATGTGCACGAACTTCGGCACTTCGTTACCGACCGCTTCAAAAATACCGACAAGCGTCCGATGTTCGTTTCCGTCGTGAGCTTCGGGTATCGATACGGTGTGCCCACCGACGCCGACTTGGTTTTTGATGTGCGCTTTCTGCCCAATCCTCATTTCGTGCCCCGATTGCGGCGCTTCACCGGCAAGGACCCGAAAGTTCGACGCTACATCCGCTCGTTCCCGCAAACCGGCGAGTTTCTCAAGCGCATCGAAGGGTTGCTTGTCTATTTAATTCCGCACTACATCCGGGAAGGGAAAAGTTATCTCACCATCGCGTTCGGTTGCACAGGAGGAAAGCACCGCTCCGTAATGCTCGGCGAAGCGGTAAAGAAAGCATTGGAAAAGCACGCGTATTCCTCAAAAGTAGTGCATCGCGACATCGACAAGTAGTCGAACCAGAAGCAACAATGCTGCAAAACTTCGGGCCCTCGATACATTAATGGTAGTGGCGAGAATGGGTACGAAGAGGTCGCCCCCCGGCGGTTCCGCGGCTGTTTCATCTCAAACGAGCGGTATTCCAAGCCATCTTGTAGTAGCGCTGCTTGAACTTGATGCGCTCAGAAGCGGTCACCAGCGAAAACAGCGCATACAATGACCATTTGCGGAGTATGCGCGCGCGATCCATGAAATAAATGGCCTTGGTGTGGAGCGGGCCGTAGAACTTTTTCAGATATAGATATTTGCTGTCATAGAAGAACGACACGGAACTTTCCGATCTTGATTTGCCGCCAATATGGATAATGGTGGCATCGGGAATGATAAAACACGGCACACGCCGATTTTTTAACGTGTGGGCAAGTGCCGCATCTTCGTGAAAAAAGAAAAAATCTTCATCAAAGAGCGCCGGCGACGGTACGACGGATCGCCGTATCAGGAAAAACGCACCCATCACCCCATCGACCCTCAGTGGCGCGGTCGCTTTGGCTATTTTCAGCTTCGAGTACCTTGCCAGAGTTTTGGCAAACGAGTTCACATAATGTGAAAACAGAGAGAGTTGGAATACCATTCCCTGGTCGCGTCCATCCCCGTATGTGATCCGCGGGGCGCAGACCCCGACATCGGGCCGTTCTTCCAAGAAGCGCCAAAGAGCAATTAAAGCCTCGCGGTTGAGGATAACGTCCGTATTTGTCACGCAGACATACTTGCTGGCGGTTGCGGCCACCCCTCGGTTGATGGCACGCCCGTAACCGATATTTTCTCCATTTTGGAGGTAGATAATTTCAGGTTGAGATTGCAGGAATTCCTGGGATCCATCCCGGGAGTTATTGTCCACCACGGTGAAAGAGAACGTGAAAGGCGCATCCAGACTCTTGAAGAAGCTGGTCAACTGACTTATGCACTGCAGGGTGTTGTAGTTGACCGTTATAAACGCAATATCAATCGGCACGAAGAACTCTCTCCCAGGGATTGGCGGAATGGCAGCGCCTCTTAAGTTCGATTCGTTCCGATAGATTTTGGAGGCCTCATAATTATTGCTCCGTGCCCTGTTCGTCAGGTGGCCTGTGACTTGGCCTCCCTTTACATATTACTTTGGATTGCCTTCTCGACTTGCAACACGGAACGATTCTTTGACGTATCTACTACCCACAAACTTGTGAAATCATTTTCATCTGGAGCCCCCCATCGAATCGATATGCGTTCTGCATCAGCATTGCCAAAACCGCCGTGTGCTGTCTTCACGCGCTCTCCGCGTGCGTTCTTCGTTTTCTCTGTTGCCAATCCCGCTCCCGAAAACTTGACACACCGCAGCGCCGCGAATAGCGTACCAAGTGCATCAACGGGGGACCCAGAAGCGTGGCATCGTTGTTCTCACCACAACTAAAGAGGCTTTTCAGCTATGTGCGGCCATACTCTTTCCGCCTGGCTGTTGGCGTCTTGCTTCTAGCTTTCGTCGCCGTAGCGGATGGCCTGGTCGCCTTCATGGCGCGCATCGCGTGGGATTACGTGCTGACCCCCACTGCGCCCAGCTCACAACTCCCCCTCTTTACCATTCCCGGCGGCCGCACCATCTACCTCAATCAATTTTTCCCCGCGCGCATCCACCACGTCTGGGCCATCTTCAGCATTACGCTCATGGTGATTTTCGTTTCCAAGGGCGTCGCGGAATACTTCGGCGTAACCGAGATACAGTACGCTGGGCACGCGGCCATCACCAATCTGCGCAACCAGGTCTACGCGAAAATCATTCGTCAGCCCATCGGGTTCTTTCAGCATCACCCTGCCGGGCGAGTGCTATCCGCGGTGATCAACGACATTGAGAAGACCCGCATCGCGCTCTCCGAATATCTCTCCGATCTCTTTCAAAAAAGTTTCACGCTGATTGTCTTTATTGCGGTGATGTTCTATATCGATTGGAAGATGACGCTCGCCGTAGCCGTGGTGCTTCCGTTGGTCGTTCTTCCGGTCGGAAAATTCGGCCGAAAAATCCGCCACTCCGCGGAAAGCAGCCAAAGCCGCCTCGGCGAGCTCAGCCAGATTTTGCAGGAGACCGTGAGCGGCAACCGCGTGGTGAAGGCCTTCGGCATGGAGGACTTCGAGATCCGGAAATTCCGTGAGGCTTCGCGCCGCTTGCTGCGCGACAGCATGCGCTGGGTGCGCGCCGCGGTGGCCACCGCGCCGTTCATGGATCTGCTCGGCGCCATCGTCATCCCGTTGCTCCTTCTGTACGCGCGCGACCAGATCAAGGCCCACCAGATGACCCCGGGTATTTTTCTGGCCTTCCTTTATGCCATGTTCAACGCCTACATGCCTGTGAAGCGCATCGGCCAGGTTTATCAGCAGTTCCAATACGCGCAAGGCGCGAGCATGCAGGTCTTCGCCTATCTCGACCTGCACGAAGAAAGAAGCGAACAGCCCGGTGCGCGGCCGCTTTCACCTTTCACGCGCGAAATCGAATTCGACGATGTGAGTTTTTCCTACAGCCGCGATGCCGCCGTGATTCTGCAGGATATTCGCCTTCGCGCGCGCCGCGGAGAAGTGATCGCCTTGGTTGGCACGAGCGGCGCTGGCAAAACCACGTTGGTAAATCTGCTGCCGCGCTTCTACGAGCTTACTTCGGGCTCGATTCGCATCGACGGCGTGGACATCAGCGGCGTCACCATCAAGTCGCTGCGCGAGCAGATTGCCATGGTCACCCAGGAAAATATATTGTTTCACGACACCGTGTGGAACAACATCAGCTACGGCTTGAACAATATTTCCGAGGAGCGCGTGATCGACGCCGCAAAAGCGGCCCTGGCCCACGATTTCATCATGGAGCTGCCGCAGCAGTACCACACCTTGATCGGTGAGCGCGGCACTCGGCTCAGCGGCGGTCAGCGCCAGCGCATTGCCATTGCCCGCGCCATTCTTAAAAATTCACCCATCCTTATCCTCGATGAAGCCACCTCTGAACTGGACGCCGAGTCGGAGATGAACGTGCAGCGCGCTCTCGGCAATCTCATGGTCGGCCGCACCACGTTCGTCATAGCGCACCGTCTCGCTACCATTCGCCGCGCGGACATTATTCTCGTGCTGGAAGACGGCCAGATCCGCGAACGCGGCACCCACACCGAGCTGATGGCCTGCGGCGGAACCTACGCCCGTTTGCACGACTTGCAGTTCGCGGACGACGACATGTTGGCGCCCGCGCAAAACATCCAGCAAGATAGTTCCAGGGCGGGTAAACCCTTATGAGCCAAAAGACCTCTGCGCACGCTAGCCAGACTGCGGTGAACAAAGCGGAATGCGTGTCTATGACCGGGTACGCGCAAGCGCGCGGCGAGCAAAACGGTTGGGCCATTCGCGTCAGCGTGAAAAGTGTGAACCACCGTTTCCTTGATGTGCGATTCCGTTTGCCCGAAGGCTTTGACGTTTACGAGCTGCGCCTCCGTCAAATCATCCGCGAGCGAATCCATCGCGGCCATATCGACGTGAACGTCAACGTCCAGCCGGGTGGGACTGTCCCGGTTCAGGTTAATCGCGACTTGCTGCAAGCCTACGCGCAATCCGCGGAAGAACTTCGCCGCCAGCTGGGAACGGACGCCGGCCTCGACGTTGTATCTCTGTTGCGCTTGCCCGGCGTTATCGGTGGGCTCGCGCCGCCGCTGCCCGAAACCGACGAAGAGCAAGACCAGCTTGGCCAAGCACTGGACGCGTGCCTGCGTGAGGCCTTGCTCAAGCTCGATGAGATGCGCCATGCGGAAGGCCGCCATCTCGCGGAAGAGTTGCGCACGCGCGTGGCGCGCATCGGCCAGCAAGCGGACCAGGTTCGCGATCTCGCCAAGTCATTGACTCCCGCCTTCGCGCGGCGGCTGCAAACGCGCCTGAACGAACTGCTGAACGGCACCGGCATCGAACCCACGCGCTTGGCGCAGGAAGCCGCGCTGCTCGCGGAGCGCAGCGACATCAGCGAAGAACTCGACCGCCTGCGCAGCCACCTGCAACAGTTCGCCAAGCTGCTGGATGGCGCGGGCGAGCTCGGCAAGAAATTGGATTTTCTTCTCCAGGAGATGCACCGCGAAGCAAACACCATGCTTTCGAAAACGCCCGGCGTGGAGAGCGAAGCGCTGGCCATCACCGGTTTGTCGCTGGAAATTCGCGCAGAGATCGAAAAGCTGCGCGAACAGGTGCAGAACATCGAATGACTCCGGCGAACGAGGTTGCACCGCTGGTGCTGATCGTGTCCGGCCCTTCCGGCTCGGGCAAGTCGACGCTGGTGCAGAAAGTTTTGGAGCTGCCCGGGACCATGCCTTCGGTGTCGTGTACCACAAGGCCCCGCCGCGCGACCGAGGCCAGTGGGAAGTGTTATGATTTCGTTACGGACGCCGAATTCGCCTCCATGGTCCAGCGCGGTGAATTCCTGGAGTATGCGCGCGTATTCGGCAAGCATTCCTACGGCACTCCAAAAAAGTGGTTGGAGGAATCGCGGAAAAAACGAACCGACCTTGTGCTGGAGATCGATGTGCAAGGCGCCGCGCAGGTCAAGCAGAAGCTTCCGGAGTCCGTGGCGATTTTCATTTTGCCGCCTTCACGCGAAGAATTGGAACGGCGGTTGCGCAGCCGGGGCCAGGATTCGGACGAAGAAATCAAGCGCCGGCTCGCAAGGGCTCGCGACGAGATTGCGGAATTCGGGAAATATTACGACTATTGCGTGGTGAATGACGACGTCGAACGTGCTGGGCTCGAGGCGCAAGCGATTTTGATCGCGCTGCGCTGCTCCAGCGAACGACGCCGCGGGCGAGTCGAAGAACTTCTGGCATCGTTTGGAGGGAAAGACTGAGATGACTGTTCTTACAAAAGCTCCGGAGAGCCAGTTTGCTTATGTGGTGCTTGCGGCGCGCCGCGCGCGCCAAATCATGGCGGGTGCGCCGCCGATGCTCGAGAATCCGAGAACGCTCAAGGCCACGCGCATAGCGTGTGAAGAACTCGAGCACGGCCTGATCGAATACGACTTCGTCGAACCCGACTCCATCGACGAAGACAAAGACGGCAACAAGCGCCGCAAGTAGCGGCGTTTTCGCCCATCGACGTGTTGTACGGGCGCGCTTCAGTTTACCCTGAGTTTCGAAGGGCGCGTCCCAGCGAGCCATGTTTTTAGGCGAGTCTTTCCGCGGGGTTTCTCTTTAGGAGGTGGGAGCTCGAGCTCCCACGTAACAAGCGGCGATTAAACGGGCTTTAGCCCCTGAAGCAAGCGACGGCAATGCGAATCACACTAGGCGTAACCGGCGGAGTAGCGGCCTACAAAGCCGCGGAGCTAGTGCGCCGCCTACAACAGGACGGCTTCAGCGTGCAGGTCGTCATGACCCGCGGCGCGCGCGAGTTCGTCACGCCGCTGACCTTCGCCGCCTTGAGCGGTCAAAAAGTAATTACCGATCTTTTCGCGGAGTCCAGCGGCGAAGCCAACCTCGAAAGCGCCATCGAGCACATCGCCGTCGCGCAGCGAACGGATTTGCTGCTCGTCGCACCGGCTACCGCGGATATCCTCGCAAAATTTGCGCGCGGCATCGCTGACGATTTTCTGACTACCTTGTATCTCGCGAGCACCGCGCCCGTGATTGTAGCTCCGGCAATGAACGTGAACATGTGGAATCACGCCGCGACGCAGGAAAATGTCGAAATGCTGCGCGCGCGCGGCGTCAAGATTGTTGATCCCGACGAAGGCTATCTCGCCTGCGGTATGACCGGCGCGGGGCGGCTGGCAGGTCAAGCGGCGATCGTCGCTGCGGTCCATGAAGCGCTGCACGCGGTGCGCGACCTCACGGGCGAGAAGGTACTCGTCACCGCGGGTCCGACACGCGAGAATTTGGATCCCGTGCGCTATCTGACAAATCGCTCCTCCGGAAAAATGGGCTATGCCGTTGCCGAAGCCGCGGCGCGGCGCGGGGCGCATGTAGTCTTGGTCAGCGGGCCTACTTCACTGGAAGCGCCCGCGGGCGTTGAGCGCATCGACGTGCAAAGCGCGGACGAAATGCATCGCGCTGTTCTGGAAAAAGTTGCGGACTGCTCCATCGCGATTTTTGCCGCGGCCGTCGCGGACTATCGCCCAACCGAGTCTAATGGACACAAAATCAAGCGCAACAAAGAATCCACGACCATCTCGCTCGAACCCACGCCGGATATCCTCGCCAGCGTGGCGCGCAACAAAGGCGAGCGATTCATCGTTGGTTTTGCCGCGGAGACCGAGCACGTGGCAGAAAACGCGCGACAAAAACTTGCCGCCAAAAACGCCGATATGATTGTCGCCAACGATGTCACCGCCGAAGGCGCGGGGTTCGACCACGACACCAACATCGTCACCCTGTTTGCCCGCGACGGCCGCGACCTCGCCCTTCCGCGCATGAGCAAAAGCGAAGTCGCGCAACGCATTCTCGATGAAGTCGTCCGCCTGCGCTCCACGCTACGAGCCGCGCAACGCTTTGCCGTCTGAACCCATGGCCGAGCGCATCCCTGAAGCTCTTCAAGAAAAACTCGCCGAGCGATTGACTTTTTATCAAGACATCGGAATCCAATTGTTCTATCGCGACCGCTACCCGCAGCAAGGTGCGAGTGTCGCCGAGGAAATCACTTTGCCGAAGACCGTGCAGAAAACGCAGCCTGTAAAGCCAGTCGTCGAAACAAGGCCGGCGCGGCCAAAACTCGATGTGCTTCCCGCCACCTCTGGAGCTTCGCTGTTCGAGGCCGTTAACAAGGTCCCAGGCGACACGCTGCTCAAGATTCAGACCGACCTCGGCGACTGCACCCGCTGCAAATTGCATCGCGGCCGCACCAAGTTGGTCTTCGGCGACGGAAATCCCAAAGCCGAGCTCGTTTTCGTCGGCGAAGGCCCTGGCCGCGATGAAGATGCGCAAGGCTTGCCTTTTGTCGGGCGTGCGGGGAAATTGCTGACGCAGATGATCGAGGCCATGGGCCTGCAGCGCCCGGACGTTTACATTTGCAACGTCGTGAAATGCCGTCCGCCGGAGAATCGCACGCCGGAAAAAGACGAAGTCTCCACCTGTTCGCCATTCTTGCTGCGCCAGCTCGACGCGATTGCTCCAAAAGTGATCGTCTGTCTCGGAAGCGTCGCCGCGCAGACTCTGCTCGAAACCAATCGCGGCATCTCTCATTTTCGCGGAGAATGGCTCGATTTTCGCGGAAGAAAACTGATGGCCACCTATCACCCCGCATACTTGCTGCGAAACCCGAGCGCCAAAGGCGAAGTCTGGAAGGATTTGCAGAAAGTCATGGCCGTCCTCGGCCTGCAAGGCAAAAAGGGCGCGCAAGCAGGGAAGCTCTCCTAATTCATCATGGGAATTTTGCTAGGCGTCCTGACGGCGCTGACTTGGGGCGGCTCAGATTTCCTCGCGCGCTTTGCCACCCACCGCATGGGCACGCTGCGCGCCATGCTGTACATGCAGTTGATCGGATTCACCCTGCTCACGATTGCGCTGCCGTGGCTCGGTGGCTGGGGCCATCTCGCCGACGGCTCCGGCTGGCAGCCGTGGGCCTGGGGAATTCTTGCGGGAAGCGTCAACGCCGTTTCCACTTTGAGCTTGTACCGCTCGTTTGAAATCGGCAAGATGGCCGTGGTCGCGCCGCTTTCCGCGAGCTATCCGGTGTTAAGCGTCTCACTCTCTTTGCTGTCCGACGAACGCCTCAGCGCCGCGCGTGCCGTGGGAATTGTCTGCACGATGATCGGCGTGCTGCTGGTCGCCGGCGGCGAGAAAGCGCCGGATGCCAGCGACGCGGAAGCAGTCCGACGCAGCGGCAAAGGCATCGGCTGGGCGCTGTGTTCGGCAGTTGGATTCGGAGTGCTGTTCTGGCTGCTGGGCACTCGCGTCATTCCTCGCGTCGGCGCTCCGCAAACTGTTTGGATGATTCGCTTGACCTGCACCGCGATCGCCGCCGCCGTGATTCTCGCAGCCAGGCAACCCATTGCGCTCCCGCGCAACACGCGCTGGATCTCACTAGGCATGGGCGCTGGAGATACCAGCGCATTTGTGTTCAGCAATCGCGCGATGCAGATCGAGCAAGTCGCGGTGATCAGCGTGCTCGGCTCGCTCTACGGAGCGGTTACCGTTGCTCTTGCTGCGATCGTTTTGCGCGAACACGTTTCGCGCTGGCAATGGGCCGGCATTGCTTCGATTTTTGCGGGCATCTATTTAATGAGCCGGTGAAATTGCGATGCCGGCGAGCCACTCAATGCACTTTCCGTTCGCCTGATACACTACACGCCGAGATGAGCCTTCCGTTTTGCAATGTGGCGCTGCCTGTGCCGCTGCGCACCACGTTCACTTACGCGATTCCTGACGCGTTGCGCGACTCCGTGCAACCGGGCAGCCGCGTGCTCGTGCCCTTTCGCAACAAATCGCTCGTCGGCGTGGTCGTTGAGCATGTTCAGCATGCACCGCCGGGCACGAAGATTCGCGAGATTGCGAAGCTCATGGATTTTTTGCCGGCGCTCACGCCAAAGCTCATCGAGCTGGGCCACTGGATCGCCGGCTACTACCTTGCGCCGGTGGGCGAAGTGTTTCGCGCCATGCTGCCGCCGGTCACCGAGCTGCGAACCGAGCGCCAAATCGTGCTGACCGACGCCGGACGTGCAGCAGCGCTGCAAGAGACAACCCCTCGCTCGCTAAATCCACAACAAACCGCTTTTCTCTCCCAACTCGTGGAAAAGGGCGGCGCGTTGCCGTTCGCTTCGGCGGCCAAGCTTGGCTTGGACGATGCCGCGTTGCAGCGGTTGCGGCGCGCGGGGCTCATCGAGATTCGCGAGTCGATGCTCGGCCGCAAGGCCAAGACGCAGCGCGTCGTCGCCTGGAAAGGTGTTGCGAGCGCGGCAGACGAAGGTGCGCAGCCCCCTGCGTTCGATGCAAAGACGGACCGCGTGAAAGCAACGCTGGAGGCGCGGGGGCCATTGCCTTTGGCGCAATTGCTGCGCGTCGCGCAGGTTTCGCGCAGCGTGATCGAGCGGATGCTGCGCGAGGGATTGCTGGAAGCCTGGGAGGAGCGGGTTGATCCGGCGGAGGATCCGTTCGATGCGGGATATGTGCCGCCCGCGCACGAATTGAATGCAGAGCAGGAGTGCGCGCTGAAGCTGGTGCGCGCGCGATTTGAGCTCGGAGAATTCGGCGTGCTGCTGCTCCACGGCGTCACCGGCAGCGGCAAGACCGAAGTGTACATGCGCGCGGTGCAGGAGACGCTCGCGCGCGGCAAGACCGCGATCATCCTCGTGCCGGAAATTGCGCTGACACTGTGGATTGGGCGTCAGTGCCGCGCCTGGTTCGGCGCGCGATTCGAAGGCGTGGCGGTGCTGCACTCCGCGCTCAGCGATGTGGAGCGCGCGAGAGAATGGTGGCGCGTGCGCAACGGCGAGGCCCGCGTGGTCGTCGGCACGCGCTCGGCGATTTTTGCGCCGCTGGAAAATCTCGGGCTCATCATCGTCGATGAAGAGCAAGAGAGCAGCTACAAGCAGGAAGAAACTCCGCGCTATCACGGCCGCGACGTCGCGATCGTGCGCGCGAAGATGGAAAACGCGGCGGCGCTGCTCGGCTCGGCGACGCCGTCACTCGAAACGTATCATCACGCGCGCAGCGGAAAGTACGAGCTGCTGACGCTGGCTTCGCGCGTGGAGAAGCGTGCCATGGCTAGCGTGGAAATTATCGATCTGCGCGAGGACTTCGCGAAAACGCATCAGACCAGCCCCATCAGCGCCGCGCTTCACACTGGCATTGCGGAGTGCCTGGCGCAAAAAACGCAAGCACTGGTGCTCATCAACCGCCGCGGCTATTCGTGGTCGGTGCTGTGCCGGAGCTGCGGTGCGTCCGTGCAATGCGAAAATTGCAGCATTTCGATGACGCACCACAAGCAGCGCAATCGCCTGGAATGCCATTACTGCGGCTCGCTGAAGCCGATACCGAAACAATGCCCGAAGTGCCAGTCCAAATACGTTTATTTTTTCGGGGAAGGCTCGGAGCACTTGGAAGAACGGCTGTGCAAGGAATTTCCCGGCGCGCGCATCGCGCGGCTCGATCGGGACACCGCGCGCACCAAGCGGCAGTATCAGGAAACGCTCGGAGCATTTGCGGGCGGCGCGCTGGATATTCTAGTGGGCACGCAAATGCTCGCCAAGGGTCACGATTTTCAGCGTGTCACGCTGGTCGGCGTGGTGAGCGCGGATTCCTCGCTGAGCTTGCCGGACTTTCGCGCTGCCGAACGAACGTTTCAACTGCTCACGCAAGTTGCCGGGCGCGCGGGACGCGGCGATTTGCCGGGACGCGTACTAATCCAAACATTTTATCCGGAGCACTATGCGATCCAGGACGCGGTAAAGCAGGACTATCCGGCATTCTACGAGCGCGAAACGCAATTCCGCCGCGTGATGGCCTATCCTCCGTTCACGTCGCTGGCGAACGTAATCGTCCGCGACACCGATTTGGAGAAAGCGATTCGCTGGTCGCGCCAGCTCTCCGAATATTTTTCTCCGCACAACGGCAAGGGCCTGCGCATTCTCGGACCGGCCGCCGCGCCGCTGGCCCGCTTGAAGCGCGAGCATCGCTTCCAGTTCTTGCTAAAGTCGCCGAGGCGCTCCCTGCTGGCAAAAGTCCTCGGCGGCGCCATGACGTATCTTGAACTGAAAGAGATCCCGGAGACCGCAGTCTTGGTAGACATGGACCCTTTGAGCCTGATGTGAAACATAGTGGAAGGAGGGAAGCGATGCGCACAGTGACCTATGGCGGAGCCGTCAGCTTGGACGGATTTCTGGCCGGAGTGGATGGCTCAATCGACTGGATGCACTTCAGCAAGGACGTGCAAGAAGTAATGGCGGAGTACTGGAAGGACGTCGATACCATCCTGATGGGACGAAAGACCTACGAGGTAGCGGCCGCGCAGGGCCGCGCAGGCAAAAAGAATCCAAAGAAAGCAAAGCGCCGCACGGAGAAGGAGGCCATGCGCAGCTACGTCTTTTCGCGCACACTCAAGGAGATCGACGGGCCGGGCGTCGAGCTGGTCGCGGGTGACGCGGTCGAGTTCGTTCGTGATCTCAAGCGACGACCGGGAAAGGGAATCTGGTTGATGGGCGGGGGCGAACTGGCGCAGTCGCTGCTGGCAGCGGGCTTGGTGGATCAAATCGGCCTGAACATTCACCCGATTCTACTCGGCGCAGGAATCCCCACGTTTCGCGACCCCCGGCATCGCGTCAAACTCACGCTCAAGGAATGCCGACCAATCGAAGGCGGCTGCATTCTAGCGAACTACAAGGTTTTGCACGCTGAATAAGCGGAGCTCTAGATGTTCTCCGGTCTGTTGAATGGGAGGTAAGGCGATGATCGCGAATCGGTCTGTGCCAACGGATACTGTGCTGCCACACGTGGTTTATCAGGACGTTGCGGATGCGATTGCTTGGCTGACGAAGGCATTCGGCTTCACGGAGCACTACCGCCATGGGGAGCCGGGAGGGCCGATCAGCGGCGCGCAGATGCATTTGGGCAACGCGTGGATCATGGTCAACGGGGCGCGAGCAGGCCGGGTGAGTCCGGCGCAACTGGGATGCGGAATGCAGAGCTTGACCGTCTTCGTCGAGGATCTTCACGAGACGGTCTATGGCGAACGCCAGTACGGAGCGGAGGACCTCGATGGACATCACTGGCTCTTTTCGCGACACGCTCGGGACGTGAGTCCGGAGGAGTGGGGTGCAACCGTGTCGGAGAAGGAAGGCGCCCGGAACCTGAAGGGGACGTAGAGCAGCTCCTAAAAAGAAAAGCCTCCGGAGCCTAGGAACCGGCGCCGGAGGCTTTTACCGCAGATTGCTATTCAGCGTTCTGCGCTTCTATTAGGAGCCGAAGTTAAAGAGATCCCACAAGTCTCCAAGAGCGGGAGTATTCAGGGGAACGTACGGATTATCCTTTTCCGTTTTTGGGTTCGGCAGATTGTCGCGGCTGCGATTTGAGATAGGCGGAAGATTCCAGTTGCGCTCGATAAACTTCAGGATCGACACATGGTCCGCATACGAGTGCGAAATGTGGCCCGGCTTTGTGTAGGGTGATACCACGAACAGCGGGATGCGTGTGCCGTCTCCAAAATAATCTAACGGCTGCACGTAGCCGGAGTCGTAGTAACCGCCGCCTTCATCGACAGTGACGAAGATCGCGGTACTCTTCCACAGTTCCGGATTGCTCTTCACCTCGTCGACGATCTTCTTCACAAAGCCTTCAAACAGATTCCACTTCGAGGAAGCGGGGTGGCCATCCACCCATCCGCTGGGTTTTACGAAAGAAACCGCCGGCAACTTGCCGCTCGCGATGTCGGCATAGAGGTCGGTGGTGTCCACGATGTGCGCGGCGCGCACCGTGTCGTTGGTCATGATCTGCGTCTGGTACTGAAATGGATTGCAAATGTTGCAGTATTGGTCGCTGTTGGGGCCTACCGTTCCATAGTTCAATTGATATTTGTCGCTCAAATACGGCGTCCACTGGTCGTTGTACGACTTCCAGGAGACATTTTTGTCCAGCAGGACGTCCGCGATACTGCGCTGGCTGGTGGGCGGAATGGTGAACGGCGTGTTATTTGGGTTCGCATCCGTGTAGGCGTTGCTGCCATTGCCGAAGTAGCCCGGATTGTAGTTGTTCAGCAAATAGTAATGCCCTTCGTCGCAGTTCGGTGTGATTGGCCGGGGCAGGGAATTCAGGTAGTTCAGGATTGGCGCGACGCCTGGTTGCGAACTGTCGGAGCAATTGGTGTAGCTGCCGCCGCCATACACTCCGGTGGAGGAACCGTTGTTGCCGAAGCCTCCGTAGCCGTCGTTAATCCACCAATTATTTGTACCCGGGACCAGATTAGGGTTTTCGATTTCGTCCACCGGACCACCGGCAAAGGTCATCTGATTGTGCGGTGGAACGGCAGCCTTGCCGTTGGCATCGCTGAACCAGATGGCGTCTCCAAAACCGAGGATGATGCTGTCCAGACCAGTGCCGCCCATGGCCGGTTGGTGGTAGTTGTCGCTCATCGCAAAATTATCGGCCAGGAACTTCGAGTACGGCGCGTCCCCATCCAAAACGTTGTAGAAGCCCATGGCCGTCGCGCCTTCGCCGGTGGTCACCTTGCCGGGCGCATAATCGGTGCTGAAATTTGCGGGTTGAGCCTTCCCGTTTACGTTCGAGCCTACGGTCACTTCGGTCCAAGTGAAGAGATCAGCCTTGCAGCCGCTGCCGTTCCACTTCGTTACATACGCGGCGTTGCAATCCTCCTGCTGCCACATTTGGTAGAACCGGTGCACCGGGCTGGCGGCGAAGGAGTCATAAGGGAATTTGGTCGGATTCTTGGTCAGCTGGAAAGGGCCGGGAGGGAGCGTCGAATAAGGCGCGGTGTTGTGGACGCCCGCGATGCGCGAGTCTGGCACCTTGCCGGTCAAGCCCGTGCCGCCGGTCAGCAAAAATTGGTAGTAATTTTGGTCCAAGCCGTTTTCTGATGAGGTGGCGTCTCCCATTGTGCAGATGCCATTGTCGGCGCACACGTTGGTGGGGCCGCCGTTCAGTGGAGCCGGCGATGTGGAATATGGGGTCTTCTTCGTTGTGGGGCTGAGTTCAAATGTCGTGCTGCCGGTGACATCAGCTGAGTATTGCGCCGCAAGTGAGTAATTCGGGCCTGGCGTCCCATCTTCCTTGATGATTCCCTTGGAAAGGAGATTGCTCACGCTCTCGCCTTCTTTGGGTTTATAGGTGGCGAAAATGTGATCGAATGAGCGGTTTTCGCCCACGATCACAATCACGTGCTTGATGGGCGATTGCGGATGATTTTCTTCCTGGGCCCGCGCGCTTCCGACAAGAGGGCCCAACACACTGAATTGCAGCAATGCGAGCGACGCCAAGCTGAAGCGCACGCCGTGGACGATTCTAGATACGACTTTTTTCGACATGCTTCTTTTCTTCCTTCCGATGAGTGATTTGAAGAATCAAACTGGGGTGCCTACAGTGCTATCGCGCCATTGCTGCCGAGTTTTCCCCGTGTGAATTCCGTGTGACATCTATCCCGGCGATTTATGTTCATGGCTAGAAGGTGGAAGGTGAGGATTCTTCGTAGATTAGTTGCTTATCCATGTCGAGCATTTGCTTTCGATATTGGCGGAGAGCGAGAAGAGCGGCGGCGAGGAGGGGAACAAACCAGATGGATTGCCACGGGTTGAGGAGAGACCAATGCTCCATCTCGGGAAGGTAGTCGGTGAACAAGAGGAAGCCGAAGAGATAGGCGACGAAGATGAGGCCGGAATGGCTTTGGAACGCGGGATAGGAACAGGTGAAAGGAATTTTTCGGAAATGGATCAGCAGGGCCTCCACAAGGACGATGACGCAAGCGATCAAGATGGCGGCGTGAAGGAAAGCAGCGGTCCATCCCCAGAAAAGTAAAACGGAAAGAAAAGCGGCAGGAGCCAGCCAGGGCAGCGAAAACAAAAGGAGAACGCGGCGGGCGATGGGTCTGGCGTCCTGTTGGCCGGAGTCGAGCCAGTAGCGGAAGATCCAATTTGCGCGCAGGTCCGCTGGAATCTCGAAGGCGAAACGAATTCCGACGATGATGCAGTAGGCCAGGATGAAAAAGACGGACAGGAATTGCGTGGACGGGGCTGGTCCGGTCACTAGGGAGTGAAGGTCGGGCGCGGACGAGAGAGTTTCAGCGGACAGCACCAATCCCAAGGCGGCGAAACCCAAAAGGATTTGGAGGTGGCCATCGCTCCGCAAGAGCGTTCTGGCGACAAAGTGGTAACAGGCGCGTTGCGGAGCGACACGAAGAATCGCTTGGTGCAGGAGCGCTAGTGGCGAGAGGGAATGTTGCAAGCGAGGCAAAGGGCCGGCGTCCGCCATTTCTGGAATCCGAATGAAGGAGCGGCGGAAACTGAGTGCGTATGCAATGAAGGCGATGAGGATGGTGGCGCCGACGGCGGATAATGCGGCTTTGCTTACGCTGACCGCGAAGGGATCGGCGCCTTGGAGCCAAATGGTTCGCGCCAGACCCAAGAAGGAGACGGGTGGCAGTGATGCGATTTTGCGCGCGGCGGGCACGGAGAGTCTCGTGAGCAGATACGGCACGGTGAAGCTGCTGGCGAGCAGCGTTAGAAGAACGACCGCCAAAATAAAACGTGCGAGGTGAGAAACTCTGCGGAATAGCGTGACAGGGAGAAGGGCCATCAAAAGCCCGGCCGACGCGAAGACGGCAAAGAAGCTGAAAGCGCTTGCGGTGAAGACGGCGACGGCGTGACCGAGGGTAAAGCGAATCCATACGGCAAAGGAACTTTGCGAGCCGACAACCGCCATGGGAAATAAGACCAGGGAAGCGGCGTTGACGACGATGGTGAAGAGAGCGGCAAGCGCGAGGATGGCGGACAAGTTGGCGAAGAAAATGGCGCGAAGGGAGAGCGGCAGGGGAACGAGGTTCGTGTAGTCGCGTCGATCGAGGAAGAGGGCATCCCAACGCCAGAGCGCGGCGGCTCCGGTGACGGTCAGGGAAAGCACGATGAAGAAATATTCGTCGGGCATCGTGGTCGTATACGGATCGAAAATGAGATGGCCGCGCAAGTAGCGAATCAGCGAGCCGTATTTTTCAAACATCAGAAGAGAGACCAGGATGCCGGGCATGGCGAGCATGATTACGAGCACGCCGATGCCGAGGTCCAGTTCGCCGGCGCCAGGCTCGCCGCCGCCGTGGAACATGCGGGCGACGAAGAGGCGCAGAAGGCAGCCGAAGGGAGTTCGGGAGAAGGCCTGCCAGCGAGTTTGGATGAGTTGTTTCATTTCGTGGTCCGCCGTTTGCTCACGCGGAGACGACGACGTCGACGATTTCGTTCGCAGTCTTCGTGACGTCTTTTTCTTCGACTAGCTGCAGGAAAACTCCTTCCAGGGAAGATGTGCCAATGTGGCCGCGAACTTCGCTGGTCGCGCCGTGCGCGATGACTTGCCCCTTCCTCAAAACGATCAGGTGCGTGCAGACTTTTTCGACGACTTCGAGAATGTGCGAGCAGTAGAAGACAGACTTGCCGCGGGCGCTCAAGGCTTGAATGAGATTTTTGATGATGAGGACGGAGGTGACGTCGAGGCCGGAGAGCGGCTCGTCCAGAATTAGAAGATCGGGATTGTCCATCAGAGCGGCGATGAGAAGGATGCGCTGGCGCATGCCCTTGGAATAAGAGCCGAGCGTGACGTGGCGATGCGGCCAGAGGGAGAAAAGTTCGAGTAGGGAATTGATTCGGGCGCTCTTGCGAGATTCGGGCATGGCGCGCAGCGTTCCGACCATGTCGAGGTATTCCTGGCCAGTGAGATAGGGATAGAGATTGGCTTCCTCGGGGATGTAGCCGAGGCATTTGCGGTAGGCGGCGAGGTCTTTGTGGATGTTCTGGCCGTTGTGGGTGACTTCGCCATCGGTGGGTTCGAGCAGGCCGGTCAGCATTTTTACCGTGGTGCTCTTTCCGGAACCGTTCGGACCTAAGTAGCCGAGCACTTGGCCGGGCTCGAGGGTGAAGGTTACGTTTTGGACGGCGGGAACGGAGCCGTAGAATTTGTAAAGACCCTGCGCTGCGAGCATCAGGCCTTCCTTGTTGCGAGTGGACAAGTTACGGCCGGGGTTTGCGGACAGCTTGTTGGACACCGGAGAGTCAGTGCTAGTTCCAAGTAAACGCGAAAAGAACCAGGCGAGACAGGGGCACGCCCCCGTGGTGACGGGAAGTATGCGCAAGTGAATGAGATCAGAAGGGATAGAAGCGCTCGCATACGACGGGGGAAGCGAAGCATCCGGCACAGGGGTACCCCCACCCCGGGTGTTTTGGGAAAAGAGGCTGCAAGTTATTGAAAACAAAGGATGGGGAGTGCAAAAAGAGAGGCAAGAGGCTGCAAGCTGCTGGAAGGAAAGGGTTTGGAGCGACCTGTAGGCGAGAATCGTTTGAGGTAACACAAGAAAGGATGTCACAGGTCTGGACGTATGTCAATAGTAAACTTGTAAGTGCAATTGCATGAGGGACGTACGAGCAGAATTCCAAAACGGGAAAACGCCTAGAAAGCAAAAAGCAGAAGACCCCACCCTTGAACAACCGGCAAGGGTTGCGCACCCTCGTTATCGAAGTCGCGTCGGGACGAAATCTCCGTCTCTAACCAGAAGGATTAGCGCCAATGGGGGAAAGAGGAATGCTGTCGGCCACCCGCCTTTTTCGTTGGCTGATTCCAACCTTGCCGTCGACCGCCAAAGACTGTCCTCGTGAGGCATAACAACAAGGCGCGCGTATACAAAGATGCCGTCGTTGGCAAACATTGTGCAACATGTGCAACATGACTGCTGTTCTGGAGCCAAGACTTATCAGGCCCTATTTTTCTAGTTATGATCGTGATCGTCCCGATGGCCCGTCCCATGAGGCCCGAGTCGAGCGCGTATCTCACCGCTGGGATGGTTGGTCGTGTGCACATTTACATATGCCGCACCGGCTCGGATCGCCTTCAGCATCTCGACAAAGCCAGCAGCGCCAGAGTCGATCGCCTGTCCACTGCATGTCGTGGGCGTGGGGCATACAACTGGAAGAGGGATGACGTTGGCTGCGGTAAGCGTGCCGGTGATGGTCGCCGGATTGGTCTCAGGGCAAGCCTGAGGAACTGGCACACTCGCCGGTGCGTTCCCCAGATTTGTACACAGGAACAGCACGATCCCGCCCGTGATTGCGGGCCGACCGAAGTGAATGTGAGACTGGAGCACTGTCGAAGACAGATCCCGATAGGTCAATTCATAGTCGATGGCCGTGCCATCACTGTGAATCTTCGCCGTGAAATCGCCGCTCCCCGGTGAATTGATGGCCAACGGCGTCTCTTGATAGCCGACGAGATGCACCTTGATTATTTCTTCATCGTCGGCGGCGATGGGAGCAACGAACATCGTCAACAAGGCTGCGGCGACAACTAAGATACGCTTTATCGTTGTCCTACTTCGCTGGGCTGGACGGTCAAATTGTTGTTTCCGCATAGCATCCTCCTTGAGCGTGTTTCAAAAATAACACTCACCGTTTCGCCGTACTGGGGCTCGGGTGGAACAGGATCGCCGCAGAATCGGCAGTCAGCATAGAGTGCGTGAAGGGCGGAAATGTGCTACAGCTTAAAAGCGTCCTAGTTCGCCAGCTATTACCCCCGAAACCGCCCTTCAAGCGGAAAGTCTACCACCACAGCAGAACCTGCGCACCAGCCGGCTCCAATCTGCTTCCTCCCGGCGGCGAAATCGGCGGACCGGTCCGCGTGCGCGAAGGAAATGAGCAGTAAGTTTGGTTTCAGTTCATGACAGGGAGGCTCCGCTTCGGCGGGGCCTTCTTTCGAACGCCCGAATTGAAGGAACGGCAACGCTACTTTAGCCGACCGAGAATGCCTGGAAGCATCAGGATGGTTACGAGGTTCGTTCCTGCTCGATAGCAGGTTGTACTCTCCGCGTAACAAAAACAAAGTCAAAAGCCGCACCCTCTGAAAAACGAAACGCGAAGGGTGCGTCACCTAATTCAAAAGCCTGCCCATTGGCCACGAAAGGTATGAATTCGACTAGTGTGTTAAAAGTGTGTATTATAGGGCATGAGCAGCCGTGAGGTCATCCGGCGTTTACGGGAAGACGGCTGGTATGAAGTTGCGCACGAGGGGAGTCACAAGCAATTTAAGCACAGTACGAAAAAGGGAAGAGTTACCGTGCCGCATCCGGTCCGTGACATCCCCGTCGGCACGCTTAGAAGCATCGAAAAACAAGCAAACATCAGGCTGAGGTAAAAATGGACTACGTTGCATATTTGCATAAAGAAGGTAAATCCGACTTTGGTGTCAGCTTCCCTGATTTTCCCGGCTGCGTAACAGCAGGAAAGTCACTCGACGAGGCTAGCCGCAGGGCTCCCGAAGCGTTGGCGTTTCATATAGCAGGTATGATGGAAGACGGGGAAAAGATTCCGAAGCCGTCAAAGATAGATGATTTGGTTGAAGACCCCGATAGACAAAATGCGGTAGCGTTTCTAGTCACCCCAGACTTCAATCGGGCGAAAACTGTTCGGGTCAATGTCACGGCGCGCGAGAATCAGATAGAGCTGATCGACCGCCTAGCTAGGGGAGCGGGCATGACGCGTTCGGCGTATATGGTGCAAGCAGCAACGTCAGGAGCTGCCTATAAGAAACGCGATGGGTCCACACGCCGACGAATCAATGTATACGCAAAGCGGGTGCGGTCGCCAAAGACGAAAGGGAAGTAGTTGAAGTCAGGGGCAAACACGTGGAAAGACCGCGCCATTTTGAAACCCGAATCACCTGCGCTGTGCACATTGCTTCCATTCCGATCGTGAAAGCGCCGCTCCCCTGACTAAAAGTCAGGGGCTTGAATAAACTGAAGCGCTGCCCCTACAACGCTATGCGTTTGCGCCAGAAGAGGTAGGCGGGTAGGCCTAGGACGAAGAGGATTATTGCTATGGCTAGGTGGATGAACTGGGTGGGATCTTTGAAGGCGAGGTAGATGGCGTTGGCTACGATGAGGCTTGCGGCTGCGACGAAGACTGCGGGAGTAAAGGGGTAGCCGGGGACGCGGTAGGGGATGGCTTTGCCTGGTGAGGCGCGGCGGATGGGGAAGATTGCGGCGGCGCCTAGGCCGTAGAAAATCCAACCGATGAAGATTACGCCGCCGATTAGTTCGGCGAATTTGCCGGCGCTGGCCAGGATGGCGGACCAGACGCCGAGGGCGATTACTGCGTTGGCTGGAGTGTGGAAGCGCGGGTGGACCTCGGCTAATTTTTTGAAGAAGAGATTGTCGTTGGCCATGGCGTAGAAGACGCGCGGGGCGGTGAGGACTACGCTGTTGGCGGCGCTGAAGGTGGAGATGAGGATGGTGCAGGCTATGGCGCGTCCGGCCCACGGGCCGAGAACGGCAGTTGCTGCGGTGGCGGCGATGGCTTCGCTGTTGGTCGCTGCGGCGGGGCCGAGGGCGTTGAGATAGGCGACTATTGCGATTAGATACAGGCCGGTCAGCGTGAGGGAGCCGAGTAGGAAGGCTCGAGGGAAAGCTTTTTGCGGGTCGACGACTTCACCGGCGCTGTAGGTGCCGAACTGCCAGCCTTCGTAGGCCCAAAGCACGGCGATCATGGCCAAGCCGAAACTCGAAAGGAGAGTGAAGCCCGTCTGTGACGAGCCCATTGCGGCGGGAATTTCGCGGAGGTGATGGCCGAGAGAGAGGAGCACGGCGCTGAGGACGACAATGATGCCGACCTTGATCAGCGTGGTCCAGTTTTGCAGGTCGGAGCTTTTGCGGGTGCCCCAGACGTTGACGGCGGTGACGACCGCGATCATTGCCACGGATACGCAGGTGGCTTCGAGCGGCGTGAGCGGGATGATTTCGGCGAGATAACGGGTAAAGGCGCGGGCCAGGGCCGCCACGGAGCCGCTGGCGATTACCAGGAACAAGCACCAGCCGTAGAGGAAGGCGGGCATGCGGCCGAAGCCATCGCGAATGAAGACGTAGAGGCCGCCAGCTTCGGGATTCGCAGCGGCTAGCTCGGCGTAGGTGAGCGCGCCAAGCAGAGAGAGGATGCCGCCGATGATCCAGACGAGGAACGAGTAGCCGACGGAGCCATCGAGTTGGCGAAGGATCAGGCCGGGAGTGAGGAAGACTCCGGAGCCGATGACTGAGCCGATGAAGAGGAGAAAGAGGTCGCGTTCGCGGAGCGTGCGGAGGAGGGTGGGCATTCGAGAGGGATGATAGTGGGAGATCTGGGGAAGAAGAAGAGAAAAGGTAACGCGGTGGCTGAGGACGTGAAGGGCGCAGAGATCATGAAGGCGGACAGCCAGAAATGGCTGTCCCACGTTGAGAGAATTGGCGGCCCGAAAAAGAGTAAGGCTTCACACAGAGGGTACAGAGGGAAGAGCACAGAGTCCGCAGAGGATTGTGCTACCCGAGGAAGGGGGCTGGCATGAAGCACAGGAGGAAAATTAGTAGGGATAAAAAAGCGGCGGCGTAGCGAGTGGAGCCTAGCGGTTCGGGATTGTAGATGGGCAGGGTGCGAAGAAAACGGATGCCGATGAGCAGTGCGGCCCAGAGATACCAGCCTGGCCAATAGCGGAATCCGATGAAAGCCAAGATCGCGGGAAGAAGAAGCGAAGTGAGGCGATGCGCGCGCTGGCTGACGGATCGAAGGATGTGGCCGCCGTCGAGCTGCGCGGCGGGAAGCAGATTGAGCGAAGTGGCGAAGAGGCCGACCCAGGCGGCGCGACCGACGGGATGAAGCAGTAGGTTCGCGGCGTTCGCGCCATGATGAAAAATCGGCGCGAGGAGTTGGAGGACGAGCGGCGAGCCGAGAATGATTTTGTTTTCGGCGGGGATGGCGAGGCCCGGGACGAACTTGGCGTGGACGATGCCGTAGATAAGCGCCGGAACGGCGACGAGGAAGCCGACGAGTGGGCCGGAGGCGCCGACGTCGAAGAGGGCGCGCGTGGTGCGAATGGGAGAACGGATGAGGATGAACGCGCCAAGCGTGCCGATCAGCGTCGGGAAGGGAATAAAGAAAGGATAGCTGGAGTGGATATGGTGGTGGCGGCACGCGAAAAAATGTCCGAGTTCGTGAGCGAGGAGAATCGCCAGCAGGGTTAGGGCGAAGGGGAGCCCGGCGGCCAGGGCTAGCGGGTGGCGATAGACCAGGGTGAACGCGCGGAGGAATTCGTCCCAGGAGACGGCTTCGTTGTGGGCGTAGGCAATGGCGAAGTGGGTGCCGGCGACGAGGCAGGTGCAAAGCGTCAGGACAAACAGCAGGCAGGCGAGAAGCAGGGATTTAGTCGAGGGACGGTGAGGGACACGGATCGCGTAGGAATGCCATGTGGCGTCTGCGCGCCAGTCTGGCGGTGCGGCTGCGGCGGTCGCGGTGCTATCTGGAAATAGATTCGACACTTTGTGAGAAGGCCCGAAAATTTTGTAAACAACAAGTACACCATAGGCTGTGATTTCGCGCCAGTTGGACGGGCGAGAGTCAAAAGCCTCGGGTCCAAAAAGCAGGCTCTTCGAGGCCTGGCTGCGCAGGCAAGCTCAGAGTAAACCCGAGCTACAGGCTACGTCGTGGCGAGCTGAGTGGATTCCACAGAAGGCGTGCGTCAGCGTGAGGTGGCGGCTAGGCGGCGCGTGACGTAGTCGGTGACGTGGGCGACGAAGAGGTCTTCGATCTGGCGAGTGATGGGGCCTGGCGCGGCGGCGATTTTGTGGCCGGCGATTTCGCCAACGCCGATGATGTTGCGATTGGTGGAGGAGATGAAAACTTCGTCGGCGGAGTAAAGATCTTCGGGGCGGAGTGTTTGCTCGACCACGGCGATGCCTGCTTCTGGCGCAATCTCGAAGAGAATGCCGCGGGTGACACCTTCGAGGCAGCCGGAGTTTAGTGGCGGCGTGTAAACCTTGCGATTCTTGACGGCGAAAATGTTGGCGGCGGTGCATTCGGCGGCTTCACCGCGTTCGTTGAGGAGCACGACCTCGTCGTAGCCTTCCTTTTGCGCTTCGGCGACGGCCCAAACATTCGGAAGCCACGAGATGCTTTTTACTCCGGCGAGGGGAGCTGCAGCGTGGCGGCCATGCGGGCGGAGGCCGAGGCGGACCGGCTCGCGATACTCCGGGAGCGGCGCGGAATAGATGATGAGGTCGACTTGGGGCTGCGGTTCGTCACTGCGCCAGAAGCCCACCTGGTTGTAGACGAGATAGATGCGGGCGCAGCCTTCGACCACATTGTTGGCGCGGATGACTTCGTGGAGATGCACGCGGACTTTGGCGGCGGTGTGCGGCATCGGGAGACGAATGAGGGCGGCGTCTTTTTCGAGGCGGCGCCAGTGGCGCTCGTAGGCGAAGGCTTCGCTGCGGGAGATGCGGATGGTGGTGAACAAACCCCAGCCGCAGACGAGGCCGGCCTGTCCGGGGGAGAGGCGGACTTTGTCGATGGGCAGCAGGCTGTCGTTGTGAAAAATGTGGCGATGGATCAATGCGCGTTCCTCGCGCTCTATTCTAGCGAAAAATGCGGCTCTGAAGGAGGACTGGCAATTGGCGGTGAATCATATGCAAACGTTGAGTCCTGCCTGCTTGAACTCGCTCCCTTTGGCTAAAACGGGCTCTCCCGAAACCGCGGCGAGGGCGTGTGTGAAGCAGTCTCCGAAGTTCAGTGCGGCAGGATGGCGTCCCTTTCCATACTTGCGGAAGGCGATGCGGGCTCGATCTGCTTGGTTGGCGTCTACAGAGACGATCTCGATGCCAGCTTGGTGTAAAAAGAGATCGAACTCGCGAACGGCAATTTGCGACGAGCGATACTCGAGTACGATTCCTGCTTCCACAGCGGTGGCGGCTGAAAGAAGTCTTCTTTCCGCAGCGAGGATCAAATCCAGAAAGCGTTCGCGCCCCGTTTCGTTAAGCAGAATCGCGATTAATGCTGAACTGTCGATTACCATGGCCAGAAGAAGTCAGCGAGGGATCCCGTCTTTGTCGTAGCCGAGGATTTCGTCGTCGGTTAAATCGGTCTTGCGGGGCAGGGCGTCTACGCGCTCAAGAATTTCGTAGATCTTCTCGCGCTGCGTGGCTGCGCGCGCTCGTCCCGAGAGGCGCTGAAGGCGTTCTTGGAGTGCGATGCGGATCGCCTCTGTGAGGCTTTCGCCGGCGCGCTCGGCGACTTCTCTAGCGAGCTTATCGGTTTCTTCGTCTTTGATATTGAGAGCCATACACCTTCTATAGTAATATCTTCCATCTTCCTTTACAAGAGCAGGCAGGAACCAGCGCAAAAAGGAATGAGGGTGGGCGAACCCACCCTCGTTGGAGCCGCGCTTAGGCAGTCGCTAGAACTGCAGCTTCAGCGCCAGCTGCAATTGGCGTGAGGAGCCGGAATCGGCGGTGGGGAAACGCGTGCTGGTGATGGTACTGAAAGTTGCCAGCGTAGTTGCATTCAAGGTCGCCGGCAAAACCACAAAGCCGTTTCCGCCCCCCGGATTCCCGAAATTCGGATGGTTAAAGAGATCGAACGCATCCGCACGGAACTGCAAATTGACTCTTTCGGTTATTTTGGTGTTCTTGATCAGCGCCAGGTCCAGGTTCGAAAATCCGGGACCATAGAAAGCGTTGCGGCCTAGATTGCCGAAACTGTTTGCGGCGGGGACGCTGAACGCCGACGCGGCATTAGTAATCCATTGGGCCGGATTTCCGCTGATTTGCACCGGACCGATAAGATTAGGGCGAACGGTGTTGCCTACGCCATTCGTGTTGGCCGTGGCTAAAACCACGTTGAACGGATTGCCGCTCTGCAAGGCCAGGATCGGCGCCAATTTCCATCCGCTGACGAGGCGGTTGGCTTTGAAGGGCAGATCGTAGATGGCATTCGCCACGAAGCGGTGCCGGGCGTCGAAATCGGAGGACCCGCGGCTGCTGAAAATGTTCGAGCTGTCCTGTACGATAATTCCCTCATTGTTGCGAGACACGTCGTCGATCGAATGAGAGTAGGTATAGGACGCGTTGAACTGCAACCCATGCGCCACGCGCTGGTTCGCCGTTATCCACAGTGCGTTGTAGTTAGAATTGGAGTTACTGTCGCGCTCCGTGATCCTGTTGGACAGGGTTTTTCCCGGCAGAAATTGACTGGTGGGAGAGATTGCAATGAAAGGTTTGCTGCCAGCCCCAAAGTTCCCCAGTATCGCCGGCTGGTTGATGTTACGGTCAATCTCCAGGTGCGTACCCTTGGACCCGAAATAGCCAATCATAATTCCCGTGTTGCGGGCGACCTGCTGCTGGATATTCAAGTTCCATGATTGCACATAGGCGTTCTTGAAGTTCGGATTCACCACCGCCGGTGAGACGTTGGTGGCATTGTTGGGATCGTAGAAAGTCCCGAGTGTGGTCAGTGAGTGAGCAGTGCCGACCGCGATAGGAACCGCGAAGGGTGGATTGGAATTCAGTCCGGTAACGATGCCGGTGATCGGCTGGTCCACCTGGTATCCGTAGCCGGAACGAAGAACGGTCTTTCCGGTATGGAAAACATCCCACGCAAACCCGACGCGCGGTTGGAAGTTTTTGTTGTTCTGGTTGTAGGGATCGCTCACGGGCAGAAGCGAAACTGACCCCGGGTCGAACGTCACGAAGCGCCCGTTCGCCTCATTCGGAGTCATGTTCCAGGCATAGCGCAAACCAAGCTCAAGCGTAAAATAGGGCTTGAGTTTGTAGCTATCCTGAGCGAAGAAGTCGAGGGCATTCTGAGTAATGCGGTTGGCTTGCGCTACTCCCACGGTCCGAGCGGATGAGTCTGCTATGCCCGAGATAAAGTGTGCCGTCGTGTTGAAGATCAATTGGCCCGGATCCGTAGCGAAATTGTCATTTCGGAAATCGCGGAACTCGAAGCCGAACTTCAGCGAATGTTCTCCACGGATATAGTTCAAAGTGTCTCCGACCACCGCAGTGAGGTCTCCGCGTCCTTGCGGGAAGTTTCGTTCGGCGCCGAACAGCAGCCCCGCCTTGTCGGCAATCGAAATCACCGGTATGAAGGTCATGTTCGGACCCACAACCCCCCCTAGGCCAACGGACGCAGGGTCGGTCGGATTATTGGGTGTGAATGTAATGTGAACTCGGTTCGCGCCCAGATGAAATTCATTGATCAAGAGCGGGCTGAAAATGTGAGTCTCGCCCAAGGTGATGAGCTGCCGGCGACCGGCGCGCGAATCGCCAAAGCCCGGGAGGTTAGCACCCTGGGTAGGCTCGAGCCGCAAGTCTTCTTGATTCGCGTAGTAGCCGTGAATCCGGTCTGCCGCGCTGAAATTATGGCTTATGTCCACCGTGCCCTGATCGATGTTCACGTTGGCGCTGGCCGAACCGAAAAATGCAGGCGCCCCGTTAAGGGTCCCGTTTGCTGCCGGTATGAATTGCAGCAGACCCTTGGCGGAGGCGCTTCCTGTGCTTTGGATTTGGGCTCTTTCGGCATCGGTCAGAACGGCGCTGGTCGTCGTCAAGCCCTGATGTTGCCGCAGTCCCTCGTAGCTCAAGAAAAAGAAAGTCTTCCCCTTGAGGATCGGACCGCCGACGTCTCCTCCGAATTGATTGCGCTTCAGAGCAGACTGCGGCCCTGACGTCGGGTTGAAGAAATTTCGGGCGTCGAGATAATTGTTGCGAAAATAGTCGTAAGCCTCGCCGTGGTACTGATCGGATCCCGAACGCGTGGCAATGTTGACGATCGATCCGGAATTCCGGCCAAACTCCGCGCTGTAGGTCGAGTTGTCGATCTTGAACTCGGACACGGTGTTGATAGTCGGCTGGAAGGTCACTTGGTTTTGCGACATGTCGTTCAAGTTGACGCCGTTGATCATGAAATTCACCGCGTCTTCGCGGCCTCCGGCGGAATTGAATGCAAACGACCCTTGGCCGCGCAGCGGCGCCGTCAGAAACCCGCTCTGAGGAGGTGTCACCGTTCCTGGGACCAACAAGGCCAAGTCCACAAAGTGGCGGCCGTTCAGCGGAATCTCTTGAACAACGTTCTTGTCGATCACTTGGCCTACGGTGATGCTGGTGGAGTCGATAATGGGTTGCGTGCTTTCGACGATCACGACGGTGTCGGAACTGGCCACCTTAAGGCCGAAATTCTGAACGGAGTTTTGGCTGACTTGCAGCGTAAGCGACTTGGCAATTTCACTGCTGAAACCCTGCATTTGTACTTCAACACTGTAGGTGCCGGGAGGCAGCGCGGGCACCTCGTAGTCGCCCGAGGAATTGCTCTGCGTGGTTCTCTCGATGCCCA
>WNFR01000163.1_pt1 | contig 64961 bp, 63 predicted proteins | sample 5400221 | NCBI WGS metagenome assembly WNFR01 (sample SAMN13153357, study PRJNA577476) | soil metagenome | isolation source: 40 cm soil under Madrone tree | place: USA:California | collected 2016-06-14
CTCACCAAGGACTTCGAAGGATCTGCAGCCACCGAAGCCGCCTGGCTCCTCGTCGCCCATCTACGACTGCTGACCAGACGTCTCGCCGCAACCACAAAACATTGATCGCTTTTTGAGTCAGACTCTCAGGATGAGGTCGCAGACCGCATTCGGCCTCTCACGGCGCGAGGTGCTGCAAACCCTCGTGGTGAGGAGCGCGGCGACGCCGCGCGTCTCGAACCATGAGGCCCGCGGATGTGCAGTTATTCCACCCCGTAATGCCGGTGGCAGGCGGCGCAAATTTCGTCGAGTTGGTCGCTGACTTCCGAGATCGATTTCAGGTCGTGTGCCTCGGCCGCGCGGTAGGCCTTGTTCGCCGCGTCCGCCAGTTTCTTGGCGTAAGGGTTCCAGGCCGGATCGCGGACCCGCTCCGGAATCATCAACGCGTTGGTCGCCTCGGCCAAGGTCGCCGCGCCGGTGACGAGCTTCTCCCAATCGGCGTCGGTTTTCGGCGAGAGATCATGCTCGCCGTCCTTGTCGATCACGATTGCATTGGATTTCCAGATGACCGCCGCGGCCGGGCTGAGGACATGCTCCATGAAGGTTTGCAGGTCGACATGGGCCTGGAACGGCGAGGTCTGCACGGCGTCTTCAGATAACGACGGCGATACGGCCGCACACGCGATGACGACCGCGGCAATCACACCAGGGAAAAGACGAACGCGGATCATCTCTAATGCACCTGCATCGTAAAACCGATCCAGCGCCCGCACGCGACGACGGCGATCCAGAGCAGGATGGACAATCCGCCGGCGAACCGCGCGCGAAGCGGCAGCCGGGCTTTGTTCTCCCATTCCGGCATGTCCTTGGCGCTGATGCCGTGAAAGACCATCATGTTCAAGCCCGCCGCGCCGATCAGAAGGAGCTTGGCGACGAAATAAGGGTTGGCCAGATATTTGGTGGCGTTCGAGATAAACAGCAAACCGCCGGACATAAGCGCCACGGCGAAAGCGCTCCAGGTGAGCGCCAAAATGCCGCCTGCGACGCGGCTGACCGAACGGTGAACCGAGGCGAGCCCGAGCAATCGCAAATCGACGAAAAGAATCGAGCCGACCACGAGGCAAATCGCGACCACGTGAATCGATTCGATCAGCGGAAACAGCAAATCGTTCTCGCGAATATTGTCCGCGAGCGCGCTGTCCTCGAAAAAGGCGATCAAGTCGTGAAGAAGCTGCAGCATCATCCCGCCTGGGTATAAGCGATCCAGCGGCCGGCAAAGAGAATGCCGCTCCAGACCAGAATCGAGGCGGTGGCCGCAAAATGCTCCGCTAACCACCTCGCGTTCTTGTTCGGCACTTTCGGCGCGGACGACAGCGACCATTGCAGGATCGCGGTCAGCACCAGCGCGACCGCCAGCAGCGCCATCTTGAGATAGAAGGTCGAATTGAGCAGCGATCGCCTCGGCTCGCCGACGATCAACAGGCTTCCGGTGATCAGAAGAACGAGCAGGATCGGCCAGATCGGGGGAAGGAAGCGCCGCGCGATGTCGGAGGCAGGCACGTCGCGGTCAAGCAACCGCCAAACCCTGAGATCGACGAGGACCGCAGACGTAAAGAGCACGGCGACGCTGAGAATGTGGATGGTCTGCACGGTTGGAATGATCCAGCTGACGGTCTGGATCGTGTGGCTGAGCGAGGTTGCGGCCAGCCAGTTGCAGAGTTCTTTCAGGGCGACGTCAAACATCGCATTATTGTTCTTCGGCGGGCGTCAGGCTGTAGCTCAATTCCTGGCCGCTCGCGAGCGTCACCTTCGTCAGGAAGCCGCTGGTCGTGCCGTCGCGCAACGGCGCGTAGCGGAACGTGGCGTGATCGCCGGGTTGAAGCGAGCGCTTGGTCCAGCCCGAGCGCGTCAAAACACCGGGGCTCGAGACTTCGAACACCCAGGTGTTCGCAGGCTCCGCATCCTTGGCGTCGGTGTCGACCACGAAGGTGATGTGCGGGTTGGTCCAGTTCACCGTCTTGACGGTGCCGCCGACGATCTTCTGATGTTCGAGATCGTAAGCCGCGTTCGAATGATGCGCGGCGGCAATGCCGCCAAAACCGACGAGCAAAGTTGCGGCAACGAAAACCAGTCTCGACGATGGCATCTCAATCATCCTTTATTTCTTTACGGCGCGGATCGAGCCGTCCGGATTTTGCGGGTTCGAAACGAAGATATCGTTGCCGAACTGATCCTTGGCCGGAGACAGCTCTTCCTGCGCGCATTCCCCTTCGGTGATCTCGAATTTACGCTCCGGATAGCGACGGTAAAGACGGGTTGTTTTCCAGGTCGTCGTCAGCACCTTCGGCGCGGTGATTTCAAGGTCGTCCTGAAGAACGTTCGGCTTGGCGAGATGAATCCGCTCGACGACGTGCATGTCGCCATTGTTCGGCACGCCCGCTGCCTCGCTGATCGCGATAAAGGCTTGCGGCGCGATCGCGACCGTATCGACGACCAGCGTGTCGCCTTCCCAGCGCCCGACCGAATGGCCGTGAAACGTCAAATCGGGATCTTCGGGATGCGAACGACCGTCGGTGTAAATCCGCCGCATCCGGTTACCGTCGCCTTCGCCGAGGATGGTGACGCGGCCCGGGGTGGTGAGAATTTCAAACGCATTGTGCGTGATCAGCATCCAGGTCGGCATGCCGTGCGGCATGCAATGGCTGAGAACGAGAAACGGCCGCCCGGCCTTTTCCTCGGCCACCAGATGCTCGACTTGCTTCATGACCTCCGGCGTCCAGGGCGGCATATTCTCCTTTTCCTGGCGCTTCTGGTCCTTGGTATCCGGCACCCACACGCCGTCGAGATCGGGCGTCGCCGCCGGGGCCTTCGAGACGACCGAGATTCCGACCAGCGCCGCGACGCCACAGACAATCGCGAAGTTCTTCACAATCGTATTCACGCGGATAGCCGTCCTTTTTCGAGATCGAGGCCGGGGTGCAGACATTGCCCTCTCGTCAGGCCGACCCATCTCGGAAACGACATGGACCGTACACTGAGCAACTCGGGCAAAACCTTTATAGTGGCCGGAATCGCAAAAGAAAAGCGGCCCCAAGCCGTTCGGCTCCGGCATTTCCGCAAGGGTGCTTTGTATCGCGAGAGGTTTGAACGGAGCCGCTCACCGCCGTGGCAATTCATGACGCTTTTCTGACTTGCGGGTGCCTAGGTTGAGGTCGGCAACACGCTCCGACGTAGGCATACGCCCGGTGGATAAATTGTGGAAAACCGGCGGATGACTCCGTGGAAAAGCCCGTGGATATGGCGCGCAAACGGGTGAGGAAAGCCTGTCAAAAACCAGGGGAAAAACCCGGTATGTTTTGGCCCACAAGGCTGTAGACAACCCTTGCGCCTGAGATCGATAGGCTGTGAAGACGCGGTGGTGTCTCAGTTTGAATTTTTATTGGTTTGAATGGGGGACGCAAATCCCGCGCGCCAGTCGCTGCGTGATGAACGTGGGCACAGGACGGCCCCTATTGTTGGCGACCCAGTCGTTATAAAGCCTGACGTATTCAGCGGCCACGCGGTCCTCTGCAGTGTAGCAAGCGTCTAGGGTGTCATAAATGAGCCCGGTCTGAATCGGAGTGGTGCCGAGAGCCATTATCACTAGCATCCATTTCATGTTTGCCCCTCCCTTGCGAAGCTTACCGGCCTTAGCCCTTCTTCCACCGGGCAGACGCCGCCGCTCGGGCTATCTCGGATCGTTCTTGGGGGGTAAGGACTCTAGCGCGCGCTTTTGCGCCCTTGCGGCCACCCTTAGCGCGATTTGGGGCCTTTCCTGTTGGCTCTTCAATCTCGCCCGTGGCAATCCTGCCAACCATAATGGCAGCGCCAATCACGTCGGCTGGACGTTTCTCGCCTTTGGGTCCTCGGGCCATTATGCGTCCCTAAGCTGCCTCATCTTGATCGTCTTCGGCGTCCCGATTCAATAGATCGGCTGCGCGCCGTTCTGCGATATCTTCACTAAAATCTGCGAAGAAATTCAACTGGGGGTCGTCCGAGAACACCTTGTTCATATGCTCGATATCGCAGGCAGCGCGATAGACATCGTTCGCAATACCGTCCCGCCGCTGACGCACAGCCTTCTGACGAAGGTTTGTCGTTCCACCCTTATCGGTATCAAACCACATACGATGTTGGCGTCCATCCTTTTCCAAGAGAAGCACAGACTGTTTGGCCCGATAAGTGAAGCCACCGTCGTCCATACGGATTACTTGCCTCAGAACCCGTGATACCTGCTTACGGAGAAACTTTCGGACGTCTTGCGGGCGCGGAGTTAGTCGCTTGTTCTCCAATGCCCATGTGATGAAGTCATCTGGATCGTTGGCTGTTGCGCCAGTGATGCCTTCCCATTCGTCCCACGCTTGTAGCAACTGGTTGTCGAAATTGGCCATTCTTGGCCTCCTACGGTCTATAGTCCGGTTGGGACTAGTCGTCCCCAACCATCGACGTATTTCCAGTCGGTCAAATAGTCTCGAATGCTGGTCTGATATTTTCTAAGCCACGCGAAGTTTTGACGCTTGTATTGAACCTGTCCCACCACAATTGCCGGATGGATTTCCAACCGTGCGGCAAAGCCAATGACATCCTGTTCAGAAATAAACGCGCCCTTCCTCGCTAGGAAGGAGTTCAATTGTGCTCTGGGTATGCAGAACTCAGCGGCGGCATCATCCGCTCGCTTTTCTTCATCTGGCTTTTCGCTAGATGCATCAAAACTGGATGCATCTATCTCATCTACAGGGGAAAAAGAAACATCTTTGCCGTCGTCCCGTAAAACGTGCTCAAGCTCATGACGAAGTACAAAGGCAAAATTATCGAGGCGATCCAACCGGGTTGTCATTCCGATGGCTGGTTGACCGTCCACCCATACGCAGACGCCATCAATCTTTGACTTCGGCAAAGCCTCAACCAAAGCAAACCGAACACCACAGGTTTGGAGAATTTCCGGAATGCGGATCAAGTCGTCCTTATCGAGAAGATGTGCCCGAATGCGTCCAAGATTCTTTTTCAAAGCATCTGGCGAATAGAGAGGGGCCTCCTGCATCTTCGCAATCTTCATTACGCGATGAAGCCATGCGTACTGAACGGGTGTAGTGCTTTCGTAGCCGCTACTCTTTTTTGCAGCGTGGGCCGTGATTTCACCGTCACCGATAAACGGGATATCCTCCACACGGTTTTTCCCAAAGAACCTCAGCATTTGAAGATCAAGCAGGCCGGGCTCGGTATCCTCAACCCACCCGCGTTTAATCATGTCCCGTAAAGGAAAGTGGACCAGCCAAGATGCCCTTGTGCGAACACCAGGATCGACGGGCCTTACCCGATGCAAATCGTAAAGCTTCTGCAAGTTTGCAAAGAACTCAGCGGGCATGTCGAAGGCTTCCCCCAGTGCGGCGGCCAAGTCCGGGGTAATATTGGCCTTACTGTTAAGCAGCGGGTTAAGCTGCTGAACCGACATGCCGAGAATGTATGCGAGATCAACCTGAGACCAGCCGCGCGCCTCAAGCTCCTCTGCGATGAACGTGCCGGGGTGATCCACGGACGCGATTTTGACCTGTGCCTGTGCCATCAGTGGTAATCCTCAATAGCGATTATCGTGACGGTGGGCGGCTTAGTGTCCTCATCAAGCGAAAAAACGATCCGGTATTTTTCATTGACCCGAATTGACCGATAGCCATCACGATCCCCCTTCAATTTTTCGTAGTGCAAGCTTTTCCAGTTCCTCAATGCACGATCATCCGGTGCGGCTCGGATCACGGTTAGCTTTCGCCTGACGGATTTGATTACGGGGACGGGGAGCTTCGTTTGCCCCGCATCCTCCGTTTCAATCAACGCCAATATTGGGTCGGCGAACACGATATCCATCTGTGCCGTATGACATTGATTCTTATATAGTTCAAGACAGTTTAATGCAATAGCTTAAACTGAACTTTATGCTTGACAAATGAGATATTTTTCAGGCAGAATGGCGTTATGAACAAGCTTCCGCTGGAAACCCGCGTTCAAATCCTCTCCATGCTCTGCGAGGGGTCGTCCATGCGTCCGATCTCCCGGATCACGGGCGTTTCGATCAATACTGTTTCCAAGCTGCTGATTGACGCAGGCCATGCCTGCGCAGCGTTCCACGACAAGACGGTGCGCGGCGTTACCTCCAAGTCCATTCAGGCGGACGAAATTTGGTCGTTCAGCTACGCCAAGCAAAAGAACGTCAAGTTCGCCAAGGCCGCCCCGGAGGCCGCTGGCGACGTGTGGACGTGGACGGCGATTGATGCCGATTCCAAGCTGATCGTTTCTTGGCATGTTAGCGACCGCAGCCAGCACACCGGGATTGCGTTCATGGGAGATTTGAAGGCCCGGCTTGCCAACCGCGTTCAACTCACCACGGACGGCCACAAGGCTTACCTGAAGGCCGTAAAAGAAGTGGATTTTGATGCCGATTACGCGATGCTGAACAAGATTTTCGCGACCGATTACGCTGGCGCTGGCCGCTACAGCCCGCCCAAGTGCATTGGCGCGGTAAAGCAGGCCATCATGGGCAGCCCGGACCCGGACCTTATCAATACGTCCTTTGCTGAGCGCCAGAACCTCACCATGCGCATGAGCATGAGGCGGTTCACAAGGCTAACGAATGCATTTAGCAAGAAGTTTGAGAACCACTGTCATGCCCTTGCACTGTATTTCGTTTTTTACAATTTCTGCCGCGTTCACAAGACGCTTGGAGCTAACCCGGCAATGGCTACAGGTCTGACTGATCGGATAATGAAGATGACGGACGTAGTTGCACTGATCGACGCGGAAGCGGCTAAGGTGCCGATGGTTCGCGGGCCTTACAAAAAGACCGCTGAAATTTCAAACTGAGACACTACCGAAGAACGCGGTGGTGTCTCAGTTTGAAATTTCGGCCGTTACGCCAGCGTGTAGAGGTCCCCCATCACACACTGATCATCGCGATGATGGTTAATAGAATCCGCTGCGGCATGAAATGCCCTAGCGTGCACTCAGGTCCGGAAACCCGGTCAACATAGCGGCTTTCAACGACTGGAAATGGGCGATCGTATCCGCGAGTTCGTTGAGGCGGCGTTCCGCGTTGGAAATCTCTATGCTGAGCAGGTTTTGATAGTGAGTGTCGACCGCATCGCGTTCCAGGTATTCGTCAGTTCCATTTCCCAAGGTCACAGCGGCACGCGCCAGAGCATCCTCCAACCGTCGGCGGATGACGGGTTGTTCGTTCTCCGCCTCCAGAAGAGCGCCGTCGATCGCCTCTAAAATGGACCTCACCCGTGTGCGATCTAGCTCGGCGTCTCGCGCCTTGAAATCTAGATCCGCTCGGGGGAGTTTGAAGGTGTTGTCAGTGGAAGCCCGCAAGAAAAGCTGAAACATCGCCGTATCTGCCATCTGAAAAGCGCCCGTCATCGAAACGGTTGCGCTGCTGTGGGTTATTGAAAGGTTAACGTTCGCGGATGGTCGCTTACGTTGCGAGCGGCGGGTCAATGCCCGAAGCAAGAGACGTCATGTCGGGGCAACCGGCCTCATCAATTCGCGCCTTCAGATCGGCCGCCTTCGATATCAGGGCCGCTGCGAGGTCCGGGTCCGCAGTTGATCGGGCAAGCCTCAGAAGCGTTGCCGCATGACGCGCGAGATAGTTCCTGTCGATCATCCAAAATTTCCCCTATGTAAAACGGCCCAAAAGCCGGATGCATAACTGCGTTAGGGGTGATTGGTTCCGGGGAAATGTACAAAAAATAGCACGCGGAACCCATCGCGTCGGCGGGGTGCCCCCCGGCTTTAGGGCCTTCGCGGCCTCATTTTCACCGAATCGGAACCAAATGGACCCGATCGATCGTTCCGCCGCTCGCAGCAAAACTGTTCATGGCGGCCTCGATCAAGGCATCAACCTTGGCAACGTCAAAAGCGGGATCGGCAGCATTCAGTTCAAGGTCGGTTTCCACCACCAGGACGGTCTCCACGCCGTCCTGGTCGACTTCGATCGTGGTCCAGATGTTTTTGACATTGGGATTCTCAACCGTCATGGCGTCAACTCCCTGCTTTCCGTTAACCATACCACAGCTTGCGGTAGGTGTACGACCCGACGTAAGAGGCTAGAGCCAAACTGGGACACTAACGCGTAACCCGCCCGCGCAATCTCCCCGGATCCCTCGATGACCTCCACCCTCACCCCCTCCACCAGCCGCGCGAGTTTTGCGATCGGCAGCGAGCAGACCGCCAAGCGCGTCGTCGATCGCTTGACCGAGAGCTTTTTCGAGGGCCAGGCCGCGATCGCCGCGTTCGAGGGGCCGGACGGGCGCTGGGACGTCACGGTGCATTTTACGGAAAGCCCGGATCAAGACTCGATCCGCGAACTCGTCGGTCTCGCCGCCGGCGACGAGGTGGCGCGGGACATTACGTTCGACACGATCGAGGCCAAGGACTGGGTCAAGACCACGCTGGAGGGGCTGGTCCCGGTCCGCGCCGGGCGCTTCATCGTCCACGGAAGCCACGACCGTTCAAAAGTCGCGCCCAACCAACTCGGCATCGAGATCGAGGCGGCGCTGGCGTTCGGCACCGGCCACCACGGCACCACGCGCGGCTGCCTGTTGCTGCTCGATCACGTGCTGCGGGCGTATCGTCCGCGCCGCGTGCTCGATTTGGGCACCGGCACCGGCGTGCTCGCGATCGCGGCGGCGAAAGCGCTGCAGGGTAAGGTGCTGGCGAGCGACATCGATCCGCTCTCGGTTCGCACGGCGCGGGAGAACGCCCGGCTCAACGGGGCCGGGAATCTGGTGCAGACGATCCAGGCTTCCGGGTTCTCGGCACCGGAATTCGCCGATCGCGGGCCGTTCGACCTGGTGCTGGCGAATATTCTCGCCAACCCGCTGAAGCAGATGGCGACACCGATGGCCCGGCATCTGGCACGATCGGCGGTGGTCATTCTCTCCGGGCTGTTGCCGCCTCAAGCCAACGGCGTCATCGCCGCCTACCGCGCGCGCGGGGTGATGCTGCTCAAGCACCTCCAGATCGAAGGCTGGAGCAGTCTTTTGATGCGTTACACGCGGTGAGGGATCAATCCCGCGGCTTCGGCTCGTGGCGGGCGATGACGCCCTTTTCCTTGCGCAAGCTTCGCTTCACCCGCGCCTCGGCAACGCGATCCAGGAGCGCGACGATGACGCCGCGTTGCTTTTTCTCGATTGCCGGCAGGCGGCCGCGGCGGATCGGTTGCGAGAGCTTCTCAAACGTAAAAGAAGGCATTGCGTGTCTCCTCGTCGTCGAGTTGAAACACTCCCGGCATTCCCCCAGATATCGTTCGATGGAGTGCCTTTGACGGCACCGTTCCGTCCCGTTTACGCAGGTGCAACAATTATAACAAGACTCCTCCCAAACGGGGCCAATTGGGTCACATTGCGGACTTCTCCCCGCAATCCTCGAGCATGATCCGGAAAAGTGGGAACCGGTTTTCCGAAAGATCATGCTCAAACAAACAGATGAGATCATGATCCGATTTAATCTAATCGGATCATGATCTAAGATAGCCAGGCGATGTTCGAAGCTCATTTCCAGACATTCGAAGAACCCGAAAGCGGCGTGGCGCTGACCGCGCGTCTGTCGGCGTTTCGCGAGGAATTGGCGCGGCGGAAGCTCACCGGCTTCGTCGTCCCCCGCGCCGATCAGCAACAAAACGAATATGTCGCCCCTTCCGAGGAGCGGCTCGCCTGGCTCACCGGCTTCACCGGATCGGCCGGGCTCGCCGTGGTGCTGACGCGCGAGGCCGCAGTGTTCGTCGATGGCCGTTATACGCTGCAGGCGGCAAAGCAGGTCGATCGCAAGGCTTGGAGCGTCACACCTTTGGTCGATCCCCCGCCGGAGGAATGGCTGGCGAAGCATCTCGTCGCCGGCGACCGGCTCGGGTTCGACCCGTGGCTGCACACAGCAGTGGCGGCCGAACGGCTGGCCGCGGCCTGCGCCAAGGCAAACGCGGAATTGATCGCGGTCGACAATAACCCGCTTGATGCCGTGTGGACCGAACGCCCGCCTCCGCCGTTGGGCCCCGTCGCCGTGCACGGCCCGCAATTTTCCGGCGAAACCGAACACGACAAGCTCGGCCGAATCCGGGGTGCGATTGAAAAAATCGGCGCGGATGCGCTGGTGCTGTCGGATTCCCACGCGGTGGCCTGGACCTTCAACATCCGCGGCGCCGACGTCTCGCACACGCCGCTGCCGTTGTCCTATGCGCTGGTGCCGAAGGACGGCCGTCCCATCGTGTTCATCGATCACCGCAAACTCTCCAACAGCGCGCGCGATCATCTCGAGCGGAGCGCCGACGTCGAGGAGCCGGGTGCGCTGACGCCCAAGCTCACCGAACTCGCTGGCCGCGGCGCTGGAATCGCGCTCGACAACGCAACCGCCGCCGATGCCTTGAGCCGGCTTGTCGGCGCCGCGGGCGGCAAACCGATGCGCGGGCCCGATCCCGTCAGCCTGCTCAAAGCGGTCAAGAACGCAACCGAGATCGACGGCACGCGAAAGGCGCACCGGCGCGACGCGGTGGCGCTGGTGCGGTTTCTCGCCTGGATCGACCGCGAGGCGCCCTCGGGCGCGTTGACCGAGATCGACACCGTCGAGGCGCTGGAGACTTTTCGCCGCGACACCGGCGCCTTGAAGGACGTGTCGTTCCCGACGATTGCCGGCGCGGGGCCGAACGGCGCCATCGTACATTACCGCGTCACCCGCAAAACCAACCGGCGGATTTCGCCGGGCGAGCTTTTACTGATCGATTCCGGCGCGCAATATGAAGACGGCACCACCGACGTCACCCGCACCATTGCGATCGGCGAGCCCACTTCCGAGATGCGCGACCGCTTCACCCGCGTGCTGCGCGGCCATATCGCGATCGCGCGCGCGCTTTTTCCCGACGGCACCACCGGCGCGCAGATCGACACGCTGGCGCGGCAATTTCTGTGGCAGGCCGGCGTCGATTTCGAGCACGGCACCGGCCACGGCGTCGGCAGCTATCTCTCCGTGCACGAAGGCCCGGCGCGGATTTCCAAGCTCGGCACCACGCCGCTCAAACGCGGCATGATCCTCTCCAACGAGCCCGGCTATTACAAAACCGACGGTTTCGGCATCCGCATCGAAAATCTGGAACTCGTGGTCGCCGCTGAAGTGGCCGGCGCCGAGAAGCCGATGAACGCGTTCGAGACGCTGACGCTCGCGCCGATCGACATCAGGCTGATCGACACGAAAATGATGAGCGGCGACGAGCTGCGCTGGCTCAACGACTATCACGCCCGCGTCCACCGCGAGGTGCACCCGCATGTGGATGAGGCCACCAAAGTGTGGCTCGACGCGGCGACGGCTGCGGTGGCCACGTAGTAATTATCGTCATTGCGAGCCACCGGGGCGGCGCAAAGCGCCGCCCGATGACAGGCTCCGCGAAGCAATCCAGAGCGCGGACAACGGAGCTAGTGGATCGCTTCGTCGCTCACGCTCCTCGCAATGACGAACGTATCATCCTCACTCCCCGATCAGCGTCAGCCATTCGTCTTCGGTGAGCACAGCAACGCCAAGTTCGCGCGCCTTGGTGAGCTTGGAGCCGGCGTCTTCGCCGGCAACGACATAATCCGTTTTCTTCGAGACCGAGCCCGCGACTTTCGCCCCTAAACGCTCGGCCACGGCTTTCGCTTCGTCGCGGGTGAATTTCGTCAACGACCCCGTAAACACCACGGTCTTGCCCGAAACCGGCGAACTCTTGCGCGGTTGCTCGGCTGGCTTGACCTCGATCTCGCGCAACAATTCGTCGAGCGCCTCGACGTTGCGCGGCTCGGCGAAGAACTCGACCACCGCGTCGGCGACGATTTCGCCGACGCCGCCGATGTCGTTGAGGTCGGAATAAGCTTCCGAGGTGTTGCCTTCGCCGGTGCCGTGCTTGGCGGCCGCCCGCATGGCGTCGCAAAACGCCGCAATGGTCCCGTAGTGCCGCGCCAGCAATTTGGCGTTGCCCTCGCCGATATGGCGGATGCCGAGCGCGTAGATCAAGCGATGCAGCTCGATCGCCCGTCGCGCGTCGATCGCGTTGAAAAGATTGCGCACCGAGGTTTCACCAAAGCCCTCGCGCTCCATCAGTTTCTTCGCCGCGCGGGCGTCGCGCTTCTGCAGCGTGAAAATGTCCACCGGCGACATGATCAGGCCGTCGTGGTAGAATTCCTGCACTTGTTTTTCGCCGAGGCCTTCGATGTCGAACGCGTTGCGCGACACGAAATGCTTGAGCCGCTCCACCGCCTGCGCCGGGCAGATCAGCGTACCGGTACAACGGCGCACCGCCTCGCCCTCCTCGCGAACTGCGTGGCTGCCGCAGGCCGGACAGGTTTCCGGAAATGAAAAGGGCTTTGCGCCCCTCGGCCGCTTGTCAAGCACGACGTCGACGATTTGCGGAATCACGTCGCCGGCGCGCTGCACCACCACGGTGTCGCCAACGCGGATATCGACGCCGCCGCGGATCGGATTGCCGTCATTGCCGATCGCCTTGATGTAATCCTCGTTGTGCAGCGTCGCGTTTTGCACCACCACACCGCCCACCGTGACCGGCGCAAGCCGCGCCACCGGAGTCAACGCGCCGGTGCGCCCGACCTGAATGTCGATGCCGTTGAGAATCGTGGTCGCCTGCTCGGCGGCGAATTTATGCGCGATCGCCCAGCGCGGGTTGCGCGACACGAAGCCGAGGCGCTCCTGCCAATCGAGCCGGTCGATCTTGTAGACCACGCCGTCGATATCGTAATCGAGCGCGGCGCGGTCCTCGCCGATCTGGCGATAGAATGCCAGCACTTCATCGAGGTCCTTGCAAAGCCGGGTCAAAGGATTGACGACAAAGCCGGCCTTGTCCATCCACGCCAACATGCCGTGCTGGGTGTCGGCGGGCAGCTCAGACATCTCGCCCCAGGTATAGGCAAAGAATTTCAACGGCCTTGATGCGGTGATCGAGACGTCTTTCTGGCGCAATGATCCCGCCGCCGAATTGCGCGGATTGGCGAACACGGTGTCGCCGGCCTCAGCCTGCCTCCGGTTCAGCACCAGAAAATCCTGCTTGAGCATATAGACCTCGCCGCGGACTTCGGCGACGGCCGGAATTTTGCGGCCTTTCAATTGGTTCGGAATATCCTTGATGGTGCGGGCGTTCGCCGTGACGTCCTCGCCGGTGGTGCCGTCGCCGCGGGTGGCCGCGCGCATCAGCTCGCCGTTTTCATAGCGCAGCGACAACGACAGCCCGTCGATCTTCGGCTCGGCGACAATGGCTGGGATGTGATCGGCGTCGAGCTTGAGAAAGCGGCGGATGCGATCGACGAAATCCGCCACGTCCTCGTCGCTGAACGCATTGCCGAGCGAGAGCATCGGCACGGAATGCTGTACCTTGGCGAAGCGGCCCGAGGGCTGCGCGCCGATTTTTTGCGACGGCGAATCGCCGGTGACGAGTTCGGGGAATCGCGCTTCGATCGCGCCGACGCGCTTGCGTAATTCATCGTAATCGACGTCGGAAATCTTCGGCGCATCTTCTTGATAATAAAGCCGATCGTGACTCTCGATTTCCAGCGCAAGCCGCATCAACTCGACCTTGGCCTGCGCCTTGGTGAGGGTGTCGATGGGTGGCGAAACTTTTGGCTTAGCTGTCTTGGCCATGGGCTTTGAATACGACGAAGTTCCTTGGGAGAAAAGCGGCCCTATTTGGCGTTCCCCGGATGCAGCGCGAGCCGCGTAAGCGATGCGCTGCTGATCCCGGGTCCATTGCCTGTTGCAATCTGGGTCCCGGCTCTGCGGAGCAGCATGACGGATGCTGCACCGCGTCCGGGACACGGGGATGGCCTACGCCGTCGCTGCCTTCAACAGCCGCTCCGCCGCCGCGCGGGCTTCGGCGGTGATCTCGGCGCCGGCGAGCATGCGGGCGATTTCCTCACGGCGATGGTCGGCGGCGAGCGCGTTGACGCGGGTGGCGACGCGCTTGCCCTTGTCGAGCGCATCCTTCGAAATCAGCAAATGCTGGTCGGCGCGGGCCGCGACCTGCGGCGCGTGCGTCACCGCCATCACCTGCACCTTGCCGGCAAGCCGCGCCAGCCGCGCCCCGATGGCGTCGGCCACCGCGCCGCCCACACCGGTGTCGATTTCGTCGAACACCAAAGTGGGGGCGGAACCGCGATCCGACAACACCACCTTGAGCGCGAGCAAGAAGCGCGACAGCTCGCCGCCGGAGGCGACTTTCATCAACGGCCCCGGCTTGGTGCCCGGATTGGTCTGGACCCAGAACTCGACGCGATCGAAACCCTGCGGTCCCGGCGATTTGGGATCGGAGTCAATCTGCGTCATGAACGTCGCGCGCTCGAGCTTGAGCGGCGCGAGTTCGGCGTTCACCGCCTTGTTGAGCTTCTCGGCCGATTTGGTTCGCGCGGCGGAGAGTTTTGTCGCCGCAGCGTTATAGAGCCCGTCGGATTCCACTGCTGCCGCCTCGAGCTTTTTCAATTGGTCGGCGCCGGCGTCGATCAGCGCCACGTCGGCGGCGTATTTCGCGGCAAGTGCCGCGAGGCTGTCGACCGGCGTGGAATATTTACGCGAGGCCGCGCGCAAGGCGAACAACCGCTCCTCGATCCGCTCAAGCTCGGCGGGGTCGAAATCGGCCGCGACCAGGGCCGCGTTGAGGTGCTGGTCCGCCTCTTCGAGCGCGTTGATCGCCGCGTCGATCGCCTTCACCGCCGGCTCCACCAGCGCCGGCGAATTCGCCGCCCGGCGCTCCAGCCGGCGCACCGCCGCCGCCAAGGCGGGAACCGGCGAATGCGTGCCGCCCACCGCCTCCTGCGCCTCGCGCAGATCGGCGGCAATCTTCTCGCCCTGCATCATCGCGGTGCGACGTTCGGCCAGCGCGGTTTCTTCGCCCTCTTTGGGCGCGAGCTTCTTCAATTCGTCGGAAGCGTGACGCAAATAGTCGGCCTCGCGCGCGGCGCGCTCCATTCCGGCGCGATGCTCGTCGAGCACACCATGGGCGGCGCGCCTTGCGTCCCACAATTTTTCCAGCGCCGCGACGTCCTTCTCCAGCCCGGCAAAGGCGTCGAGCAGGCGGCGGTGGGTCGAGGCATCGACCAGCGCGCGCTCGTCATGCTGGCCGTGTATTTCGACCAGCGCGGCACCGACCATCTTCAAGGTCTGCACGCTGATCGCCTGATCGTTGATGAAGGCGCGGGTGCGGCCGTCGGCAAGCTGAACGCGGCGCAGGATCATTTCGCCGGCGCCTTGCGACGTCGCGTCGTCGAGCCCGTTGTCGCCCAGGATCGCCGCGGCCGGGTGCCCCTTCGGGACATCGAACACCGCGGTGACCTGGCCTTGTTCGACCCCGTGCCGGACCAGGCCGGCGTCGCCGCGGCCACCGAGCGCCAGTGCGAAGGCATCGAGAAGAATGGATTTGCCCGCCCCGGTCTCGCCGGTCAGCACCGCAAGGCCACGGGAAAACTCGATATCGAGCCGCTCGATCAGGACGATGTCGCGGATCGAAAGACGCGCCAGCATGCGAGATCGGTTCCTATCGGTGGGATGGCTCGGAAATTCCAACTTCCGATTCGGACATTAAAGCATGATCCGGAAAAGTGGGAACCGGTTTTCCGGGAAATGCAAGGCGCGATAATCCGCCGATCTAGCCGAGACCCAGCTTCTTGAAAGCCTTGCTGATGTAGGAATCCTTGTTCTCGTTCGGCTGCAGACCGCCGGACCTTACGAGATTATAGGCGTCCTTGTACCAGCGGCTGTCGGGGAAATTGTGCCCGAGCACGGCGGCCGCGGTTTGCGCCTCGTCGACGATGCCGATCGTCATATAGGCTTCGGTGAGCCGGGCCAGCGCTTCCTCAACATGGCGGGTGGTTTGATACCGGGTGACCACGGTCTTAAAGCGGTTGATGGCACCGCTGTAGTCGCGTTTGGCGATGTAATAGCGGCCGATGGTCATTTCGTAGCCGGCGAGCTGGTCGCGCGCGGCCTCTAGTTTGGCCTTGGCGCTGACGGCATATTCCGAGGTCGGATATTTGCGGACCACCTCTTCGAGCGCGGCGATCGCCTTCTCGGTCCGTTGCTGGTCGCGACTGACATCCGGAATCTGGTCGTAATGCGAGGCCGCGATCAGATATTGCGCATAGGCGGCATCAGGGCTCGCCGGATGCAGGGTGACGTAGCGGGTGGCGGCGCCGATGCAGCTATCGTAATCGCTGGCGGTGTAAAAGGCGTAGGCCGACATCAGCAGCGATTTGCGCGCCCAATCGGAATAGGGATGCTGGCGATCGACTTCTTCGAATTTCTTCGAGGCTCCTTTCGGATCCTTCTTGGTGTTCATCAGGAACAAGCCGTCATTATAAAGCTTTTCCGGAGGTTCCTCGACGAAGGTGTCGTCCTTATTCTTAAACGTCTCCCACACCTCGTTGATGCTGCTGCATCCGCTTAAGGAGAACCCGAACACGGCCAGGCCCGCGGCCAGAAATAGCTGCCAGCCAAAGCGACGGCGACGCGCGCCAGGCGATAGCTTGCGTGGTTCCAGCGTCATACGCGGTGCGGACATGGATTTAAGACCTAACGACTGTGGTGCGATGCCACCGTGATGCGTGCCGCGTGCCATGAAGGTGGCCATGGACGCCATGATTGCCGTGCCCGTGGCACCATGCCTTGCGCCGAAACTGTGTAGCCGAAAAAGAGGCATTAACCAACCGAATAGGCAGGCATTTCGCCGGGATTAAGGCGGCTCCAGCGGAGCGCGGCGGATCATGGTTAGCGCCGCAATTGCCAGCGTCATTCCGGGGCGATGCGAAGCATCGAACTACAATGTGCAATTACACATTGGAGAATCTCGAGATTCCGGGTCTGGTGCTAACGCACCATCCCGGAATGACGGAGAGTCGATGCCAGTTTAGCAGCTTCTTCGGGAAGACGGTCAGGACACGTCGAAAGCGACGGTCAGGACACGTCGGGGCCGTAAGCCGGCGCAATCATGCCGCCGACCATGCCGCTGCCGATTTCGGCGGGGGTCCGCGAGCGGCGGACCGTCTCAGACTCGACCACCCGCCAAGCGCTGCGATCGGCCATCAACGCTGTCAGCACCGCGTGGTTGAGCTTGTGGCCGCCGCGCACCGACCGATAGGCGCCGAGCAACGGCAGGCCGGCGAGCGCGAGATCGCCGATCGCGTCGAGAACCTTGTGGCGGGCGCATTCGTCGCTGTAACGCAGCCCCTCGGGGTTGAGCAGGCGGGTTTCGTCGAACACCACGGAATTCTCAAAGGATGCGCCGAGCGCAAAACCGGCGCTCCAGAGCCGCGCCACGTCGTTCATGCATCCGAAGGTGCGGGCGCGGCTGATCTCGCGGCGGAATCGCTCGGCGCTGAGATCGAGCACATAGTTCTGGCGGCCGATCACCGGATTGGTGAAGTCGATTTCCACTTCGGCGCGGAAACCCGCTGCATAAGGCCGCAATTCCCCGAACGAATCGCCCATCGCTACCTGTACCGGCTTGAGCACCTGCAGGAAGCGGCGCGAGGCCGATTGGGTAAGGATTCCGGCCTGGTCGATCGCGGCGACGAAGGCCGCGGCGCTGCCGTCCATGATCGGAACTTCCGGGCCGTCGAGCTCGATCGTGGCGTTATCGACGCCCATGCCGCGCAGTGCGGCGAGCACATGCTCGGCGGTGGAGACGAGCGGGCCCTCACGGTCGCCCAGCACGGTCGCAAATTCGGTGGCGATGACAGCGTCCGCCGTAGCCTGAACCTCGCGGTCGCGGCCGTCGGCATTGGTGCGGACAAAAATAAAACCTGCATCCACAGGTGCAGGTCCCAAGGTCAGGCTGACCGGTAAACCGGAATGAACGCCGACGCCCGTCACGGTGGCTTGCGACCGAAGCGTTGTCTGCCGGCTAAATTTCATTCTAGAAGTGCCCACCAACGACCTATTTGAAACCACAATCGCCTGATCCCCCAGGCTGATTCGTCTCAAATATCCCCAAGTCACGGCCGACCATAGTCACTGCCCCAAAGCGCGCCAACTCACGCTTTTTTACGGATTGTTACCCTATCTCCGCCGCATTCGCGCCAAAGCTTAACCAAATTTTGCCACGATGGGTTACGAATTCGGCACTATCATTCGACTCAAAATACATAATTAATGATTTAATATCAGTTACTTGAAGAGAAATCGCGAACCCCTTGAGCGACCAAAAAACAAAGGCCCCGGCGAGCCGCCGGGGCCTTTTTTGTCGTCAGATCTGTAACAAATTTCAGCTGTTCTGGCGCCGCAGGAAGGCGGGGATATCAAGATGATCGTCGCCCTGTGGCGCTGGCGCAACAGGCGCGGGGCGGCCGTGAACGTCCAATCCTTGCGGTGCGGGCCGGCGCGCATACTCCGATACCGGCTCGCTGGCCGCGATCTGCTGGGCGACCGAGCGTTGGGGCTTGCGTTCCGGCAGCGGGGGCATCGGTGCCATCGCCGGACCCGAGGCGCGGGCCGCGATCGGCGGCTCGGTCTCTTCGTCGCGGCGGCCGAGGCCGACATTGGCGAGCCGCTGCAGCAAGGACAGGCGGGCCTTTTGCGGATGCTCGTCGTCGGTCTCCCCGCGCGCTTGCCGAATCTCATTCTGCGCAGGCATCGGCAGATCTTCGAATTTCGGCATCCTGGGAGGACGAAGCGGCGCACGTTCGGCCGGCGGCGGAATGAAAGTCTCGGGCGGCGCGGATTCCTGGACCGTCGCGCGCGCGATCTCATGATCGGGAAACAATGTCGGCTTCTGCGCGATGGATCGTACCGTGACATCGCCATAGGACGCCGGCTGCTGCGGTGCGGGCGCGGCGGCCTGGTGAGCGTCCGGAGCGACCGCCGCGGCAATGGCGGCCAAGGCCGCGCGTTCGACGCCGCTTGAGACGCGGGGCGCCGCGCTCGACGCATTCGAGGACTCCGACTTCTGGACGCGCTCGGCGAGGCGTTGACTGTCGGCACGAAGCCGCGCCGTCAGATCGGCCAGACGGGAGTCCGGGCTTGTGCTCGAAGTCGCCGCATGGGTCACGGTCGTTGCCGGCGCCGATGCATTGCGCGAAATCAGTGCCTGTTCGATGCCGGTGGCGACAACGGAGACGCGGATGATGCCGTCGAGGCTTTCGTCGAAGGTGGCGCCGACGATGATGTTGGCGTCCTGATCGACCTCTTCGCGAATTCGGGTCGCGGCTTCGTCGACTTCGAACAGCGTCAGGTCCTTGCCGCCGGTGATCGAGATCAGAAGCCCGCGCGCACCCTTCATCGAGGAATCGTCGATCAACGGATTGGCGATCGCGGCCTCGGCCGCGGTCAATGCGCGCTTCTCGCCGGTGGCCTCGCCGGTGCCCATCATCGCCTTGCCCATCTCGCGCATCACGGCGCGGACGTCGGCGAAATCGAGATTGATCAGGCCTTCCTTGACCATCAGGTCGGTGATGCAGGCGACGCCCGAGTAAAGCACCTGATCGGCCATCGCGAAGGCGTCGGCGAAGGTGGTCTTTTCGTTGGCGACCCGGAACAAGTTCTGGTTCGGGATGATCAACAACGTATCGACCACTTTATGGAGTTCGGCGATGCCGGACTCGGCGGTGCGCATGCGGCGTTGGCCTTCGAAATGGAACGGCTTGGTGACGACGCCGACGGTGAGGATGCCCATGTCGCGCGCGGTCTTGGCGATGACGGGTGCGGCCCCCGTGCCGGTGCCGCCGCCCATGCCCGCGGTGACGAACGCCATGTTGGCGCCGGAGAGATGGTCGCGGATTTCGTCGAGCACCTCTTGCGCGGCGGCCGCGCCGACATCCGGCTGCGATCCGGCGCCGAGCCCCTGGGTGACCTGGGTGCCCATTTGAATGATGCGCTGCGCTTTCGACATCGTGAGCGCCTGCGCGTCGGTATTCGCGACGACGAAATCGACCCCCTGCAATCCGGCGGTGATCATGTTGTTGACGGCGTTGCCGCCAGCGCCGCCGACACCGAATACGGTGATCCGCGGCTTCAACTCGCGAATGTCAGGAACGTTGAGATTGATGGTCATGGGTGCCTCTCAGATTACGCGCGCGTTGGTTCGCCCCGGCCGGCGGCCGCGGGAGTTGGTGAAAGTCGATGGGTTGGGAGAAAGATTCATCAGAAGCCCTCACGAAGCCATCGTCCGACTTTCCCGAAATAGCCGTCAGTCCCTGTTTTCAGCTGCCGCGTATGCCGCGGTTCGACGTGTTCAAGGTGAGCGTATTGGGGGTAGACCAGAAGCCCGGCGGGAACCGCGAACGACGCGCTCTTCGCCTCGTTGGGCAGCCGGCTAAAGCCGAGCGGCCGACCGATCCGAACCGGCCGGCCGAGAATGCGCGTTGCAAGTTCGGGAATGCCGGTCAACTGCGAAGCGCCACCACTCAAGACAACCCGCGCCTTCGGCTCTGCCGCAAAAGGGGAATCCGCGAGCCGGTCCCTGACCATTTCAAAAATCTCCTCGGCACGATGCCGGACGATGTTCGCGATCGTGGCCCGGGACACGATCTGCGGAAGGTCCCGCTCGTTGTCGCCGGCAGCCGGAACCGACATCAACTCACGCGCATCGGACCCGCCGGTGAGCACCGTGCCATATAACGTCTTGATTCGCTCGGCATCCGCAATGCACGCGCTGATGCCGCGCGCGAGGTCCATGGTGATGTGTTGCCCGCCAAGCGCAAAACCGCCGGCATGCACGAAGCGCCCGCCGGAATAGATCGCGACCGTCGTGGTGCCAGCGCCCATCTCCACCACGGCCGCGCCCAGATCGGCTTCATCGTCGGTCAAGACCGAAAGACTCGCCACATAAGGGCTCGCCGCCATGGCTTCGACGTTGAGATGGCAGCGTTCGACCACCAGCATCAGGTTCCGGGCCACCGTTGCATCCACGGTGACGACGTTCATGTCGACGCCGAATTGCCGGGCCACCATGCCGCGCGGATCGCGAATGCCCTTGACGCCGTCGAGCGCGTAGCCGACGGGGAGCGCATGCAGCACGGTGCGGCCCTCGCCGGTGGCGTGGCGCATGCCGGCCGAGGTGACACGGGCGACGTCGTCGCTCGTGACCGCGCCGCCACGGATGTCGGCCGCGGCTTCGATCAACTGGCCTTGGAGCCGTCCCGCCGACGCCGACAACAAGACCGATTCAACCCGGACCTTCGCCATCCGCTCGGCCAAGGCCACCGCATGACGCACCGCCTGTTCGCATTCGACGAGATCGACGACGGCGCCGGCCTTGACGCCGCGCGACTGGATCTGACTGTAGCCGATCAATTCGACGGCATGGCTGCGCCCGCGCAGCGCTTCGTTCGGCGGACACGGCTTCAACCGCGCGATCATGCAGGCAATCTTGCTGGTGCCGATGTCGAGCGACGCCGCGAGCGCGGTGCGCTTTTGCGGCATCGGCCGCGTCTTCGGCGTCTGACTGCGATCGAGGCCGGTCATGCGTCACCGGCCTTCTTCTTCGGCTTCTTGTCCTTGAACAGCTCTTCGCGGGCTTTGGCGGCGTCTTCCGACAATTGCACGCTCAAGCGGTCCGGCAGGCGCAGGTCGACGGCGACGATGTCGCGGGAGAACAGCCGCTCTTCCTTGTCGAGCTTGCTCACCGTCGCCAGCGCGTTGCCGACGTCGTGTTCCGGCAGCCGGATGTCGAGACCGTCCTTGAGCCGCAGGTTCCAGCGCCGCTCGCCGACAAAAACGGCTGCCTTCGTAGCGTCGCGCACTTGCGGATAGCGATCGAGCAGCGCGAGGAAATCCCGCGCGCGGGTTTCGGCGCCCTTGCCGACCACCAGCGGTAACGACATGAAGCGGCTCGACACGTAAGGCTCAAGCACCGCGCCGTCGTCTGCAATGACCGACAGGCGGCCGTCCCGCTGCCACAACGCAAACGCCGTGCGTTCGACGATGTTGATCTGGAGCTGGCCGGGATAAAGCTTCTGCACCGTGGCGTCGGCGATCCAGGGATTGGCTTTGAGCTTGTCGCGCACCAGCGCGGCGTCGAGGAACAACAGCGACGAGCGGCCATTGACGCCGCCGATCGCGAGCACCTCGTCCTGGGTCAGTTGCTTGCGGCCGTTGATGGCGACCGTCGTGATGCGAAATCCGGCAGAGTTTGCGATCGCGTTGCGGGTATCGCTCGCCGCCGCGGTCAACTCCTCGAGATGACCGCCTTTCACGATGCCGAAACCGGCGCTGCCGAGCAGCATCAGCACGGTCGCGGCGACGCCGGCGCGATGGGGAATGTAACGTTCAAGAATCGCGATCAGGCGCGGCGGCGGATTCTGTTCCCGTTCCCGGGAAGGCCTATCAGACGCTTTCCCCAAGCCCAGCCGCTCGCGCAACGACACGGCCGCGCCGGTGGCAGCCGCTTTCTTCAGGTCAGCTTGGGGCCTCGGCGATCTCAACGATCGAGCGAAGCGTCCTCCACCATCCATTGCACGAGCTCGTCAAAGGTTGTGCCCGCAAAGCTTGCGAGTTCTGGCACAAGTGACGTCTCGGTCATGCCGGTTGGGTGTTGACCTCAAGACAGAAGAGGCCCCGTTCCCTCGATGCGGTCGTCGAAGCGAAAATCCGCCCGGCTCACGCCCCGGCAGCCAAGCGCCACATGCGCCGCCAGTGTTGACCTTCGGACTTCCTGGTAAACAAAAGGTAAATCAGGTGCAGGCTGGATGCGTTTTGTCACGCCCCGTGAATAGTTTGCCGCGCAATCATCAAATTTTACCGATGGGACGACCTCGGTCACCCCGACTGACAACCGCAAAGCTCAGTTCCCTGCCGGAACTACTTCCGCGCGCTTCGCCGCCAGCGCGATCTGCTCCTGCAGAAAATCGACGAAACCGACCCCCTCCGCCTTGAGGGCCTTCGGATAAAGCGAGGCATTGGTCAGACCCGGCAAGGTGTTGGTCTCGAGATAAATCACCCCCTGCTTCGACACGATGAAGTCCGAGCGGGAATAGCCGCGGCACGACAGCGCCTGATGCGCCTTCACCGCCTGGTCCATGATGTCGGCACTGATTTCAGGCGCGAACCGCCCCGGACAAATTTCCTGGGTCGTCTTGGCGAGGTACTTCGCCGTATAGTCGAACCCGCCATCGGCCGGGATGATCTCGACCGGCGGCAGCGCGATCACCGTGCCATCCAACCGCTCCAGCACGCCGCAGGTCGCCTCCACACCGGCGACGAACGGTTCGATCAGATATTTTTCACCTCTGGCGGCGTTGCGGACGGCGACGAGATCCTGCGTCGAATTGACGAAAATCAGGCCGTAGCTCGATCCATCCAGCGCCGGCTTGGCAATCAGCCTGCCATATTCGGCCAAGGCCTTCTCGGCATCTTCCAGCGCCACGCCGATCGGCGCCTTCACGCCCGCGATGGCGACAAAACGCTTGGCGGCGATCTTGTCGAAGGCGAGATGCGACGACGCCGAGCCGGAACCGGTGAACGGAATCCCGCGCATTTCGCACATGGCCTGAAGCTCGCCGTTCTCCGCCATGCCGCCATGTAGGCCGAGCACCAGCAAGCGATTCTCGACCCTTGCCCGATCGAGCGTCGGCTCGATCCCGCCAATGCTTGAACTCTGAGGCTTGAATGGCTCTTCGAATGGACGCGAATGACCGAGCAGCGCCGGCGGCTCGACCTCATGCACGGTGTCGCCGATATCCCAGAACCACAGATCGGCTTCGGGCAACGCCGAATGCAGCGCCTGGGCGCTGGCGACCGACACGAGGCGCTCCTTGTTGGTGCCTCCGAAAAGAATGGTGATCCGCATTATTTTTGCTCGATGCCAATCCGTTTGATTTCCCAGTGTAACTCAACCCCGGAATTTTCCTTCACCCGCGCCCGCACCGTCTCGCCCAAGGTTTCGATGTCATGGCCGGTGGCATTGCCGGTGTTGATCAAGAAATTGCAGTGCATTTCGGACACCTGCGCACCGCCGACGCGCAAGCCCCTGCAGCCCGCGGCATCGATCAGTTTCCAGGCGCTTTGACCCGGTGGATTCTTGAAGGTCGAGCCGCCGGTCTTTTCGCGGATCGGCTGCGCGGTTTCGCGATGGTTTTGCACCTCGTTCATGCGCGCGCGAATGGCTTCCGGTGCGGCGACAGCCCCTCGAAAACGCGCGGAGATGAAGATGATGGACGCATCAAGGCCGCATTGGCGATAGGTGAATTTCATCCCGGCATTGGTGAAAATGTGCCTCTTGCCGTCGCGATCGACGCCGACAGCCTCGATCAGGACGTCCTTAGTCTCACCGCCATTGGCGCCGGCATTCATGCGCAGCGCGCCGCCGATCGTGCCGGGAATGCCAAAGAAAAACTCCAACCCGCTCAAATTCGACGCCGCCGCCGTCTCGGCCACGCGCTTGTCGAGCGCCGCGGTGCCGGCGCTGACGATATCGCCATCGACGCTCGCCTCGCCGAAGCCGCGAGGGCTGAGCCTGATCACCACGCCCGGCATCCCGCCGTCGCGCACGATTAAATTGGAGCCGACGCCGACGACGTAGGTGGCAAGCTCGTGCGGCAAACGCTCGAGGAAATACGCCAGATCGTCCTCATCGGCGGGCGTGAACAACACTTGCGCCGGCCCGCCGACCCGAAACCACGTCAGTTCGGCGAGCGATTGGTTTGCCAACAGCCGCCCGCGCAATTCCGGCATCGCGGCTTTGAGATCGGGCGTGATGTCGGGGAAAGCTCTCACCTTATCCCAGCGCCTTCAATTCGCCGGGCAGCGCGTAGGCCCACTGGGTGATGTTGCCGGCGCCGAGACAGACGACGAAATCGCCTTTGGCGGCGATGCCGTGAACCAGCTTCGCAAGCTCGGCCGAACTCTGCAACGGAATGACTTCGCGGTGACCATGGGCACGCAAGCCCAGCACGAAATTGTCGCGGTCAATCCCGGCAATCGGCGCCTCGCCCGCCGGGTAGACTTCGGCGACGATCACCGTATCGGCGTCGTTGAAGCAGGTGCAAAACTCCTCGAACAGCGACTGCAGCCGCGTGAAGCGATGCGGCTGCACCACGGCGATGATCTTGGCGCTTGTGGATTCCCGTGCCGCCTTCAACACCGCGGCGATTTCGACCGGGTGATGGCCGTAGTCGTCGATGATGGTGACGCCGTTCCATTCGCCGGTTTTGGTGAAGCGCCGCCGCACGCCGCCGAAACCCGCGAGCGCTTTACGAATGGTGTCATCCGCAAGCCCGAGTTCATGCGCGACCGCGACCGCAGCGGTGGCGTTGAGCGCGTTATGCCGTCCCGGCATCGGCAACACGAGGTCCGCGATCTCATGCGTAGCGCCGGACTTGCGATCGCGAAACGCGACCTTGAATCGCGAATCGCCGCCACCGTTCGGAGCCAGATCGATCAACCGGGCGTCGGCCTGCGGGTTTTCACCATAGGTGATGATGCGGCGATCCTCGATCTTGCCGACGATGGTCTGCACGACGGGATGATCGATGCACATCACCGCAAAGCCATAGAACGGCACGTTCTCGACAAAGCTACGGAACGCATCCTGCACCGCCTCAAAAGTCTTGAAATGATCGAGGTGCTCGGGGTCGACATTGGTGACGATGGCGACGTCCGCCGGCAATTTCAAGAACGTGCCGTCGCTCTCGTCGGCCTCCACCACCATCCACTCGCCGGCGCCCAACCGCGCATTGGTGCCGTAGGCATTGATGATGCCGCCATTGATCACGGTCGGGTCGAGATCGCCGGCATCGAGCAGGGCCGCAACCATCGAGGTGGTGGTGGTCTTGCCATGGGTGCCCGCGATCGCGACGCAGCTTTTGAGCCGCATCAGTTCAGCGAGCATTTCGGCGCGGCGCACCACCGGAATGCGCTGGGCGCGCGCCGCCATCAATTCGGGATTGTCGCGCTTGATCGCGGTCGACACCACGACCACATCGGCGCCCGCGACGTTCTCACTTCTGTGGCCGACCGTTATCGCAATGCCCTTGTCGCGCAGCCGGGTGACATTGGCGCTTTCGGACGCGTCCGAGCCCTGCACAATGTAGCCGAGATTGCACAACACCTCGGCGATGCCGCTCATGCCGATGCCGCCGATCCCGACAAAATGGATGGGTCCGATCTCGCGCGGCAGTCTCATGCTTGTTTCCCCGGGGGCGTGCGCGAGGCAAAACGATACAAATCAGCCCCGCTACAGTACTGGATGCCCCGCTTTCGCAGGAGCTGACAAGGACAATTTTTGCGGGCAACCGCCTAGATTCCGGCTACTTTCTCAACCAGATCGGCCAGCTGCTCGGCGGCATCGAGCCGACCGACGCTGCGGGCGCCAGCGGCCATCGCGGCGAGCCGCTTGGGCTCGGCGGCAAGCGCGGAGATTTCGCAAGCCAACCGGTCGGGCGTGAAGTCCTTTTGCGGAATCCTGATCGCGCCGCCCGCCTGCGTCAGCACGCCGGCATTGGCGAATTGATCCTGGTCGATCGAGCCGGGCAACGGCACCAGGATCGACGGGCGGCCGATGGCACCGAGTTCGGCCACCGTGCCGGCGCCGGAACGCGAAATCACCAAATGGTGCGACGCCAGTCGCGCCGGCAGACCGGCGAAGAACGGCGCCAGTTCGGCGGCGATCTTGAGCCGATCATAGACGGCGCGGACGCGGGCCATGTCTTCCTCGCGCACTTGCTGGGTGAGAATCAATCGGCTCCACAGCGATGGCTCGAGGCGTTCGATCGCGCCTGGCACGATGTCGGCCATCACGCGCGCGCCCTGGCTGCCGCCGACGACGAGCAAGCGAAACGGACCGGTCGGCTCGGGGGGAACGAATTTCATCGCGGAGGCCGCGAGGATCGCCGGACGCATCGGCGTACCGACGGTAGTGGTTTTGCCCGCCAGCGCCGGATCGCGATCGAGCACGCCCGGCAGCGAGGTTGCGATCGCGCTGACGCGGCCCGACAGAAAACGATTGGCGCGGCCGAGCACCGCATTCGCTTCATGGACGATGCCGGGGATGCCGAACAGCCGCGCGGCCAGAAGCGGCGGCACCGTCGGGTAGCCGCCGAAGCCGACCACGGCCGCGGGCTTCAATCTGCGCATCACACCGAGCGACACAAGCGTGCCGGCGGCGAGCATCGCACCGGTACGGGCGAGCGCCCAGGGCGTGCGGCCGCGCACGGTCGCGCTCGGCACCACCTCGATCGTGTCCTTTGTGAACAGGCCACTGTAGCGGACGGCGCGGGAATCGGTCGCAAGCCGCACGCGATAGCCGCGCTTGAGCAGTTCGACGGCGAGCGCCTCGGCGGGAAACAGATGGCCGCCGGTGCCGCCCGCGGCGAGTAGAATCAAGGGCGTCATGGTCATTGGGGCAATCTTCGTAAAAAACTGGAGGACGCTTCGTTCGCAACGACGAAAACGACTACTTCCTTTGACGTCAAGCGTAACTTTGCACCGCGTTGGCTTTGCCGATCGATTCCATCTCGGTGCGCGGCCGCTGCCTTGTCAGCGCCAGCATCATGCCGACGCCATAGGCGAGCGAGATCATCGACGAACCGCCATAGGAAATAAACGGCAGCGTCATGCCCTTGGCCGGGATCAGCTGCAGGTTGACTGACATGTTGATCGCGGCCTGCACGCCGAACAGAATCGCAAGCCCCGAAGCGGCAAAGCGGGCGAACATGTCCTCGGTCGCATAAGCGCGCGACAGCGCACGTATCACGACGAACGCAAACAGCACGAGCAGTGCGAGGCAAAGCACGATGCCGAATTCCTCCGCCGCCACCGCGAATACGAAATCGGTGTGGCTGTCCGGCAGACTGCGCTTGGCGATGCCCTCCCCCGGACCAAGGCCGAGCCAGCTGCCGTGGCCGAAGGCCTCCATCGCGGTATCGACCTGAAACGTGTCGCCCGAAGCCGGATTGACGAAGCGCTTGATGCGGCCTGCGACGTGCGGCACCAACAAATACGCGCCGAACAGCCCGGCGCCGGCGGCACCCGCGAGTCCCACCACCCAGATCATCCGCATGCCGGCGATGAAGAACAACGCGCCCCACACCATCAGGATCAGCATGGTCTGGCCGAAATCCGGTTCCATCACCAAGAGCGACACCAACATCAAAAGCAGCATCAGCGCCATCGAGGTCGCTGGCATTTCCGGCCGCCGCGCCGATTCCGCAAACAGCCACGCCGCCAGCACCACGAAGGCCGGCTTGGCGGATTCCGAGGCCTGAATGTTCACGCCGATCAACGTGATCCAGCGCCGCGAACCCTTCACTTCGGGGCCGATCAACAGCGTCGCGACGATCAGCGCGATTGAGACGGCGAACACGATCAGCGCGGCACGGCGAATTTGCCGCGGCGACAAGAACGACACCGCGATCAACACCGTGAAGGAGGGCAGCAAAAACAACACGTGGCGGTTGAAGAAGTGAAACGGATCGAGCCCGATTCGCGTCGCCACCGGCGGGCTTGCCGCCAGCGACAGAATAATGCCGGCCAGCATCAACGCGACGATCGCCGCGAGCAGCAGGCGGTCCACGGTCCACCACCATTCGCTCAAAGGCGTGCGTTGTTCACGGGAGATCATGGGCGTTCCAAAAGGCGCTGAGCACGATCCGGAAAAGTGGAAACCGGTTTTCCGACCAGATCGTGCTCAAAAAAGAGTCCGCCCATTGGTCGCCGATGATGGTTGCTAGAGGGTTAACGGGATCGAGATGAATGCTCTGGCTTGTGCCCCGGATGCAGCGCAGCGCCATCAGCGCTCACACCACCGGCTTGACGCCCGGCAGCGCGGTGACGAGATCGCGAAAGCGCGTGCCGCGGATTTCGAAATTGCGATACTGATCGAAGGAGGCGCAGGCGGGCGAGAGCAGCACCACCGGATCGGAAAGCCTTGAGGTCTCCGCGTCGCGCGCGGCGTGGGCCACCGCGACCTCCAGCGTCTTGGATATCTCGTGCGGCACGCGACTGCCGAGCGTACCGGCGAATTCATGCGCGGCCTCGCCGATCAGATAGGCCTTGCGGATGCGTGGGAAATATTCGGTGAGGCTGGTGATGCCGCCGGATTTTGGCTTGCCACCGGCGATCCAGAAAATGTCGGAGAAGGACGACAGCGCACGCGCCGTCGCGTCGGCATTGGTGGCCTTGGAATCATTGACGAAGAGCACGTGGCCACGGCGACCGACTTGCTCCATGCGGTGCGCCAGCCCCGGAAAACTGCGCAAGCCCTCTTGCAAAGTTTCCCGCGAGAGACCGAGCGCGAGCGCGCAAGCCGACGCGCAGGCCGCATTCTGCGCGTTGTGCAGACCGCGCAAGGAACCGATGCCTGAGAGTCGCGCAATCTCATCGCGCGCGCCGCCAGATGCGCGCCAGATGGTCGCATCTTCGGCATAGATGCCGTCGGGAAGCGGATGTTTCACGGAGATCCTGACCACGCGTTGACCGGTCTTCTCGACACGCTCCGCGGTGCCGCCACTCCATTCGTCGTCGACGCCGACGACCGCGGTGCCTTGCTTCTGCACGCCGGCGATCAGCCGTTCTTTCACGGCGGCATAATGTTCGAGCGTGCCGTGGCGATCGATGTGATCTTCGCTGACATTGAGCAAGATGCCGACGGAGGGATCGAGCGATGGCGATAAATCAATCTGGTACGACGACATCTCGATGACGTGGACGCGCCCCTCGCGTGGCGGCTCGAGCGACAGGATCGCGGTGCCGATGTTGCCGCCCATCTGGGTGTCGTAGCCGGCGACCCGCACCAAATGCGCGATCAGCGCGGTCGTGGTCGATTTGCCGTTGGTGCCGGTGATGGCGACGAACGGCGCGTTTGGGGCAAGACGACGTCGTTCGCGGCAAAATAGTTCGATGTCGCCGATCACCTCGACGCCCGCCTCTCGCGCCGCCAGCACGCTCCAATGCGGCTTCGGGTGCGTAAGCGGCACGCCCGGCGTCAGTACCAGCGCGGCGAAATTCGTCCACGAGACGTTTCGCAAATCCGCGGTAATGAACCCGGCTTGCGCGGCCTCGCTGAGTTTTTCAGCACTGTCGTCGCTCGCGATCACCGCCGCCCCGCCCGCTTTCAAGGCATGGCAGCTCGCAAGGCCTGACCCGCCGAGGCCGAACACCGCAACCGTCTTGCCGGCGAAGGAGGTGACCGGGATCAAATGATCACCGCAGCTTCAGCGTCGAGAGGCCGGCAAGCGCCAGCATCACCGCGATGATCCAGAACCGGATCACGATTTGTGGCTCGGTCCAGCCGAGTTGCTCGAAATGATGATGGATCGGCGCCATCTTGAAGATGCGTTTTCCGGTGAGCTTGAAAGACGCCACCTGCACGATCACCGATACCGCCTCGAGCACGAACAACCCGCCGATCACCGCAAGCACGATCTCGTGTTTGACCGCGACCGCGACCGTGCCGAGCATGCCGCCGAGCGCCAGCGAACCGGTGTCGCCCATGAAGATCGACGCTGGCGGCGCGTTGAACCAGAGAAATCCGAGGCCCGCGCCGAGCATCGCGCCGCACAGCACCGCAAGCTCGCCGGTGCCGGCAACGTAGTTGATCTGCAGATAATCCGAGAACACCGCGTTCCCGGCGAGGTATGAAATCATGCCGAAACTCGCGGATGCGATCATCACCGGCACGATGGCGAGACCGTCGAGACCGTCAGTGAGATTCACCGCGTTGCCGGCGCCGACAATGATGAAGGCGCCGAACACGACGAAGAACCAGCCGAAATTCAGCACCACGTCCTTGAAAAACGGAATCACGAGCGAGGTCGAGAACGGGTCGCGCCCGAGCTTTACCAGCGCGAAGCAGGCCGCGAGCGCAATTCCCGCTTCGATCGCAAGCCGAATGCGCCCCGCAAAGCCGCTATGGGTTTGCTTGGTCACTTTCAGATAGTCATCGTAGAAGCCGACGAGGCCGAAGCCAAGCGTGACCGCGAGCACGATCCAGACATACGCGTTGAGCGGGTTGGCCCACAACACGGTCGCGACCACCAATCCGGAAAGGATCATCAGCCCGCCCATCGTCGGCGTGCCTTTCTTGGTGAGGAGATGCGATTGCGGGCCGTCGCTACGGATCGGCTGGCCCTTGCCCTGGCGAAGCCGCAAATGATCGATGATCCAGGGTCCGAACAAAAAAACGAACAACGCGCCGGTCACCATCGCGCCGCCGGTACGGAAGGTGATGTACCGAAACACGTTCAGAAACGTGCGGAACATGCCCATGCCGGGGAAGGTATTGGAGAGATCGATCAGCCAGTAAAACATTCATTCCGCCTTATACCGCGGCTTCGTCGAGCGCGGCCTTGCCGGGAAAGCGCTTTTCGAGCGCGTTCACGATTGTTTTCATCTTCGAGCCGAGCGATCCCTTGACCATGATCGCATCGCCGGCGCGAACGGCGGCGATGACCTGCGCTTCGAGGCTCGCCGCGTTCTCGGCATAGCCGCCCCGCTTACCCGTGGAAAGGGCGTCCCACAAATTACGCATCAATGGGCCACAACAATATACCAGGTCGATCTGATTGGCCTTGATGGCCTCGTTTAGGCCGCGATGCAGCGCCGGGCTGGTTGGGCCCAATTCGAGCATATCGCCGAGCACCGCTATTCGACGGCCACGCGGACCAACCGCGGCCTGGCCGAGCACGTTGAGGGCTGCCGCCATCGACGCCGGATTGGCGTTATAGCTTTCATCGATCAGCGTGGCCTCGCCGCTCACGACCTCGATCACGCGCCGCACGCCGCGGCCGGCCGCCGGCTCGATCTGCGACAGCGACAACGCCGCCAGCGCGAGGTCGGCCCCTGCAAGCGACGCCGCCGCGAGCACCGCGAGCGAATTCATCGCCATGTGGCGGCCGGGCATGCCGAGTTTGTAGGTGACCTCGTGGCCGAGGATATCGGCGTGCACGGCCGAACAGGCGGAATGCAGCGAAACGTCAAGCAGCCGGGCGTCGGATTTTTTGTGGGTGCCGAACGAGACGACGCGGGAAACGCCGAGCTTTTTGGCGCGTCGTTGCAGGCGCGCGAATTGCGAATTGTCGCGGTTGAGCACGACCGCCCCGCCGGGCTCGAGGCCCGCAAAAATTTCCGCCTTGGCATCGGCAATCGCCTCGATGCCGGCGAAGAATTCCAGATGCACCGGCTCGACGGTAGTGATGATCGCGACTTGCGGCCGCACCATCTTGACCAGCGGCTCGATTTCGCCCGCATGATTCATCCCGATCTCGAACACCGCGAAACGCACGCTCGCCGGGCATCGCGCCAGCGACAGCGGCACGCCCCAATGATTGTTGAACGAGGCGACCGAGGCATGGGTCTCGCCTTGCGCGCCGAGCACGCGCCGCAGCGCTTCTTTCGTGGAGGTCTTGCCGACCGAACCCGTGACCGCGATCACTTGCGCGTTCAGCCGCGCGCGCGCGGCATAAGCGAGATCGACAAGCGCGCCGAGCACGTCGTCCACCACCAACAACGGCGCGTCGGGTGCGAACTTGTCGGCTTGAGCTTTCTCGACCACCGCCAATCCCGCGCCCGCCTTCAAGGCGGCTGCGACGAAATCGTGCCCGTCATGGACGTCGCCCTTGATCGCAAAATAAGCCTCGCCGGGCGCGATGGTGCGGCTGTCGATCGAAAGACCGAACACGGCCGCCGGCAATGCGCCCTGCGGCGAGGCGCACATCGCCGCTATCATTGTTGGCAAAGTCCATAAAGGCGTTGCGCTCATGCGACCCTCGGCGCAAGCGCGGCTGCGACCGCATCGTGATCGCTGAACGGCAGCACGCGGTCGCCGACGATCTGCCCCATCTCATGGCCCTTGCCGGCGATCAAGAGCGCATCGCCCGGCTGCAGATTTGAAATTGCCGTTCGAATAGCCTCCGCGCGGTCGCCGATTTCTTTCGCGCCCTTGGCATGACTCAAAATCGCTGCCCGGATCGCTTCGGGATTCTCACTGCGTGGGTTGTCGTCGGTAACAATGACATGATCGGCATTCTCAGCGGCGATCGCGCCCATCAAGGGACGTTTGCCCGCGTCGCGGTCGCCGCCGGCGCCGAACACCACGACGAGCTTGCGCTTCGCGTATGGTCGCAAGGCCTGCAGCGCTTTGGCGAGCGCGTCGGGCTTGTGCGCATAATCGACGAAGATCGATGCTTTATTATGCTCGGCGACCCGCTCCAGCCGGCCCTTCGCGCCTTCGAGATGCTCGAGGGCTTCAAACACTTGCTGCGGCGCGCTGCCGGTGCCGATCGCGAGGCCTGCGGACACAAGCGCGTTCTCGATCTGGAATTCGCCGACCAGCGGCAAGCGGACCGCATATTCGCGCCCGCGATGCGCAAGCCGAAGGTTTTGCGCGTACCCCTCGATCTCGGCCTCAATCAACCGAATGCCCTCGCCGGCGCCATCGCCTTTGCGACCTACCGTGACGATGCGCAAGCCGCGTTGGCGCGCCGCATCGATCACGGTTTGCGAGCAATCGTGATCGGCTGAGACGACGGCGGCGCCATCCGCCGCGACGAGATCGCGGAACAGGCGGAGTTTCGCGGCAAGATAATGCGCCACGTCAGGATGGTAGTCCATGTGGTCGCGCGAGAGGTTGGTGAACCCACCTGCGGCGATCCGCACGCCGTCCAGCCGATACTGATCGAGCCCGTGCGAGGAGGCCTCGAATGCGAGATGCGTGACGCCGTCGTTGGCAATCTCATCGAGCTGACGATGCAGCGCGACCGGATCCGGCGTCGTCAGCGAGCCGTAGACGGTGCGTTGCGGCGACACCAGCCCGATGGTACCGATGCTCGCCGACGCGTGACCGAGCCGTTGCCAGATTTGCCGCGTGAAAGCCGCAACCGAGGTCTTGCCGCTGGTGCCGGTGACCGCCGCGATGGTCGCGGGCTGTCGCGGGTAGAATGTTGCCGCCGCCAACGCCAGCGCCCGGCGCGGATTGGCGGTCGTGACGAAAGGCACGGGAAAAGCGGCTGGCGGCGGATGATCGCCGACGATCGCCACAGCGCCGGCGGAAATCGCCGCGTCGATGAAGCGCGCGCCGTCGGTCTTGTGGCCGGCGAGCGCAAAGAACACATCGCCCGACTTTACAGTACGGCTATCCACGGCAAGTCCGGTGACCTCGGTCGCACCCGTGGCCGCGACCGCTTCCGCCTGCGGCTCGATGGTGGCGTCATCGCTGAACAGGTCGCGAAGTCTCATGATGTTGTAATCCGGCCGGCGGCAACCGGTGTGGGAACTGCAAATTAGATCGTCTACGCCTTACTGCGTTGTTCTCGATGCCGCAAGAATAAGGCGGTCGGACGGCGGCAGATCGAAGCGCGGTTCGATTCCCAGAAGCGGCGCAATGCGGGCGATCACATTGCCGCCGGTCGGCACCGCGTTCCAGCCGGAGGTGATGAAGCCGAAGGTTTCCTTCAACGGTTGCGGCTCGTCCAGCATGATCAGAAGCTGGTAGCGGGGATTGTCCGCCGGCAAAATCGCGGTGAAGGCGTTGAGCACGCGTTTCTTGACGTAACGGCCGTTGATGACTTTTTCGGCGGTGCCGGTTTTGCCGCCAATGTAATAGCCGTTCACGTCGGCTTTCTTCGCGGTGCCGACCTCGGCATTGAGCCGCATCAAGAAACGCATCTTGTCGGAGGTCTCGGGCTTGATCACGCGCTGGGCGACCGCCATCGCCTCCTGCTCGGTGCGTTTGAGGAAGGTCGGCGGAATCAAATAGCCGCCGTTGACGAGCGCGTCGATGCCCATCACCGCCTGCAACGGCGCGACCGCGATGCCATGGCCGAACGCGATCGTCACCGTGTTCAGTTCGGCCCAACGCTTCGGCAACAGCGGCGAGGCGCTCTCCGGCAATTCGGTACGCAACCGATCGAGCTGCCCCATCTTGCGCAGGAATGCCTTGTGCGCCTCGACGCCTTGCGACAGCGCGATACGCGCCGCGCCGACGTTGGACGAATAGGTGAAGACCTCCCGCATGTTGATCATGCGCCCGAGCGGATGATCGTCATGGATCGTGAACTTGCCGTAATGCAACGGCCCGCGCGCATCCCACATCGAGTTGAGGTCGATCTTGCCGGAATCCAGCGCCATCGCCAGCGTGAAGGCCTTGAAGGTCGATCCCATCTCGTAAACGCCGGTGGTCAGGCGGTTGATGCGATCGGGATCGTGCGCCTCTTTCGGATTGTTGGGATCGAAATCCGGGACCGAGACCATCGCCACGATCTCGCCGGTCTTGACGTTGGAGACGACGCCCGACGCTGCCTTGGCGTGGTATTTGTCCTTCGCCTTGAGCAGTTCGTCGCGGAGCGCGTGCTCGACGCGCAGGTCGATCGACAACTCGATCGGTTGCTGCTCGTGATCGACGGCAAAGCCTGCGCGGTGCAGATCGGCAAGGTGATTGTTGTCGACCCACTTCTCCATCCCGGCGATGCCTTGATTGTCGATGTTGACGAGGCCGATCAGATGCGCGACTTCGTTGCCGGTGGGATAGACGCGCTTGTTCTCGCGCAGGAAGCCGATGCCGGGAATGCCGAGGCGGTGTATTTCCTGCTGCTGCTGCGGCGTGATTTCGCGCTTCAGCCAGACGAAACCTTTCCGCGACGACACCCGTTCGCGCACCTCGCCGGTATCGAGATCGGGAAGCGTCGCGGTGAGCAGCTCGATCGCCTCGTCCTTGTCGATGATCCGGCGCGGTTCGCCGAACAGGCTCGGCGCCTTGACGTCGGTGGCGAGCACCTCGCCGTTGCGATCGACGATGTCCGGCCGCGCGGTGGCGATCGCGTCCTGCGCCGCGGTGCGCCGCGCGCCGTGATTGTCGCCGCCGATCGCGAACATCACCAGCCGTCCGCCGATCACCGCATAGACCGCCGCGAAGGCGAGCATCGCGAATCCGACACGGGCACGCGCTTTCGCGGCGCGGTCGACGTTGCGTCCGTACAAGAGGCCGCGGATCAGCCGTTGTCGCCATGGCTCCGTGGTTTTGCCGGCCTTGCGCGCCCGATCCGTCATCGCTGATCCTCCGGCTTCGACACCGAACCGGTCACGCCGTCGGAATCGACACCCTCGATCATCGCGCCGATCGGATCGGGATCGCCGCGCTTGACGAAGCTCGGCGGCCGCTCGGGCAGGTTCTTGAAGGAATCATATTGCGTGGCGTTGAGCGGCTTCAGCGCCAGATGGCGTTCGGCAAGACCCTGCAAGCGCAGCGGCGCGTCGAGCTTGGCCCATTCCGCGCGCAACACCGCGATCGCGTCGCGCTGCTCGCGAATTTCAGCATGCAGCCGCAACACGCGTTCGGTACGCGAGGTGGATTCCATCTTGATCCGATAGACATACGCGGCCGCGAACACCAAGGCGCCGATCACGAGGAGGTGGATAATCCGCATGGTCAGCCTCCCCTCATCACATCGGAGAGAACCGGCCATGCCGGCAAGGCGGGCGCGTCATGCGCCGGTGCGGCGGTGCGCTCGGCGGCGCGCAGCTTCGCCGATCGGGCGCGTGGGTTTGCGGAAACCTCGTCGTCGTCGGGCGTCACCGGGCGCTTGGTCAAGAGTTGAAAGCTTGGCGCTCCTTGCGCGATTTCGGGCAGATGCCGCGATCCGCCGCCGGTCTTGGCACGCTCGGCCAGGAAATTCTTGACGATGCGGTCTTCCAGCGAATGAAACGACACCACCACGAGCCGGCCGCCGGGCTTGAGCATCCGTTCGGCGGCGGCAAGCGCGTGATGCAATTCGTCGAGTTCCTCGTTGACGAAGATTCTCAAAGCCTGGAACGTGCGGGTGGCGGGGTGAATTTCGCCCGGCTTCGACCGCACGACTCTCGCGACGATCTCGACGAGCGCGCGCGTGGTCGCGATCGGCGCGTCCTTACGCGCCGCGACGATGGCGCGGGCGACAGCGCGGGAATGACGTTCCTCGCCGAAGATGTAGATGATGTTGGCGAGATCGGCCTCGGAGGCCCTGGCGATCACATCGGCGGCCGTCGGACCCTCATGGGCCATCCGCATGTCGAGCGGTCCGTCCAGCCGAAACGAGAAGCCGCGCTCGGCCTCGTCGAGCTGCATCGAGGACACCCCGACATCCATCACGACACCGTCGACCGACGATGCACCTTGCGCGGCGCAAATCTCGGCGAGGTTCGAGAACCGGTCCTCGACCAAGGTCAGCCGACCGGCCGCCCGGTCCACGAGTTCGAAACCGCCGGCGATGGCGGAGCGGTCGCGGTCGATGCCAATGACGCGGGTTCCCGGTACGTCCAGGATGGCGCGGCTATACCCGCCGGCCCCGAAGGTGGCGTCGACATAAATGCCGCCCTCGCGGGGCCCAAGCATCTCGATCGCCTGGCGGCCAAGGACGGAAATATGGCGCTGGCCGGACCGGGTCATGCCCATCCTCCCGGCGCGGTCCGGCTTGGGGGTAAGAAACCCGATGCGAACACGGCCATTGCGCCTCGAATCTCTGCGCTTCGTGGGGCTTTTCGCCGGAAAAAGCGCCTCACGGCAAAATTGCATTGGCGCGCGATTGCCGGTACCGCGCGGCTCAACTGGCAACCCCCGATTTCCACATGGAATTTGCTGGGCTGCCATGAGATTTTGAGCGTCAATGAGGCCTCAGCCGTCGCCAAACCGGGTCGGCTCTTCACCACTTAGTAACGGCACTTAGCGTTAAGAAAGCGTTGATGGAATTGGTGATGCGTGCTGCACACAGTTCCACAAAATACGAAGCGGCCACTACCTCTTGCATTGCGCCCGACGGCTTCATGACGGAATAGTGACGGCCAATTGCGTGAGAAACACGGTTGCCGTTGTCCTGCCTCGTTTGAGCTGTCCCATGTTGCTCGGTTCGTTCGCATCTGGTGGATTTGATTCGAAGCGTCAACGTGCCCTCCCGATCCCAAGGGCCAACGCTGATATGAAGACATTCACTCCGGATTCCTCGATCGCCTCCGACGTCATCCCCTCGCCCAACCATGGCGAACGGAACCAGGGCCGTTTGCCCGACATGATCATCCTGCATTACACCGGCATGCCGGACGTGGAGGGTGCGATCAAGCGGCTCTGCACGCCGGGCAGCGAGGTTTCCGCGCATTACATCGTTCTGGAAGACGGCCGCATCGTGCAATGCGTTCCGGAGGCGAGACGCGCCTGGCATGCGGGCGTCGCGTTTTGGGCCGGGGAAGAAGACATCAATTCCTGTTCGATCGGAATCGAGATCGTCAATCGCGGCCATGATTGGGGCTATCCGGAATTTCCGCTGCGCCAAATCGCGGCTGTGATCGCCCTGTGCCGCGGCATCATGCTCCGCCGCGACGTGCCGCCGCATCGTGTGCTCGGACATTCGGACGTCGCCCCATCTCGAAAAAAAGACCCCGGCGAAAAATTTCCGTGGCATTCGCTGGCGAATTCCGGCGTCGGCCATTGGGTCCAGCCGGCACCGATCGTGCGCGGCGACGTGCTCAGGCTCGGCACCATCAGCGAGAACGTCGGCGACCTGCAACTCGCGCTCGCCAAATACGGCTACGGTGTCCCAACCGGCGGAAAGTACGACGGCGCGACCATGGAAGTGGTCACCGCCTTCCAACGTCACTTCAGGCCCGAGCGCGTCGACGGTATCGCCGATCAATCGACGCAGGCCACCTTGCGCTCACTGCTCGCAAGCCTTTCGACCGATGCGACGGGCGCCGCGGCGAGATGAATGGGCTGGCTTTGTTCGCAATGAGTATCTACCCGAACCGCAAAACGACATCTTCAGGATAATTTATTTTGACCGTCTCGATGGCCGGTATCGACTTGACGCGACGGCCTTGAGCCCCCATCACAAGGGCATCAGTCGGCCGGACGGCCGCTCCGGCGATCACCGAAAGGTGGCTGGAGAGGAAAGTCCGGGCTCCATCGACATACGGTGCCGGATAACGTCCGGCGGGGGCAACCCCAGGGAAAGTGCCACAGAGAACGAACCGCTTCCCCACCTTAACCCTCTCCGTTTGCGGGGAGGGATAAAGGGAGGGGCAGTAAGGGTGAAAAGGTGCGGTAAGAGCGCACCGCGGGTCCGGCAACGGACACGGCATGGCAAACCACACCGGGAGCAAGACCGAATAGGGACGGCAAACGCGGAATGTTCGCGAAAGCGATAACGCCGCGGGAGCGATGTCAAGCTCGTCGTCCGGGTAGGTTGCTCGAGGCCATGTGCGAACATGGCCCCAGAGGAATGGCCGTCACGTATCGCCCGCGCAAGCGGACGATGCCCTACAGAACCCGGCTTACAGGCCGGCTGATGCGATAAACGAGGGGTTCGGCGCACACACGCCGGACCCCTCGCCAGTTTGAGGACGAAAATCGAAGCCCAACGAGTGGCCGCGGACGACAATTTGATGCTAGGCTGGATGCGGGCTGGAGAGTTCATCTTGAACCGTTCTTTCTGTTGCATTCGCGTCATGGCCGCGCTCGCGGCAATTGCGATCAATGTCGCGGGTTGCGCCGATTCACGTTTGGCGGCGAACAACGCTGCCACGAGCGCCTCCAGCGGAACCACGCAAGCCCAACCGCCAACCCCCGGCTATCAAACCGGCTACGGCGTCTCGAGCAACGGCTTCACCACCGATTTGTACACCGAGCTGTTCGGCTCCAATAAACGCGACGATCAGACGGCGCCTTCGAATGAGAAGAGCGCGCCCGCAACGGTGCCCAGCGCAAGCGTATCGGGCACAGCCTCGCCTGCCGCCGTTGTGTCCGCTCCGGTTCCGCCCAACACAGTCCAGCAGGCTCAGCCCGCGCCCGCCCCGGCTGGCGTCCGACAAGAAGCGTCCGTGGCCGAGGCTCAACCCGCGCAGTCCACCGTTTACGGTATTCCAAGCAACGGGATGACGACCGATCTCTTCACCGAGCTGTTCGGACCGAGACGTCGCGAATAGTCGGCCCGTCAATCGTCCGCCCACATCATGATCACCGTCACTTATGTGCTTTTGTTTTTCGGCGCGCTTGCGGGTGGCTTCGTGTCGGGGCTCGCGGGATTTGGAACCGCGCTGATCGCGCTCGGGATTTGGCTTTACGTGTTGCCGCCCACGGTCGCCGTGCCGCTCGTACTCATCAGTTCGATCGCCGCGCAAACCTCCACGCTGCCCTCGTTCTGGCGCTCGATCGATTTCAAGCTGGTCTGGCCGTTTCTGATCGGCGGCCTCGCCGGCGTGCCGCTGGGCACGGTACTCGTCGCTTATGCCGATCCGAACGCATTCAAATTGAGCGTCGGCGTGCTGCTTTTGGTGTTTCCGTCCGCGCTTTATTTCAACCGCACGCCGATGGCCTTCCGCTTCGGCGGCCGGATCGCGGACGGTGCGATCGGCTTTGCCGGCGGAATCCTCGGTGGGCTCGCCGGTTTGTCCGGCCCGATTCCGATTCTGTGGGCGAGCGTGCGCGGCTGGGGCAAGGACGAGCGGCGCGGCATTTTTCAGACCTTCAATTGGACCGTGCTTTCCGCCGCGTTCTGCCTGCAGGCCGGCACCGGCTTCGTCACCAAGGAAGTCGCCTGGTTCGCCTTGCTCACGCTCCCCGCAACGGTCGCGGGCGCCTGGCTCGGTGCGTCGACTTATCGCGTGCTGAGCGACAAAAATTTTCGCGACCTCGTACTCGGCCTGTTGTTTCTCTCCGGGGTAGGTCTGGTGTGGAGCAGCTTCGCCGTGCGGTAGAAATTCCGCGACCGTCGCGTGCCGTCATTGCGAGAAGCGAAGCGACGAAGCAATCCACACTTTCTTCTGCGGTGCCAATGGATTGCTTCGCGGAAGCCTGTCATCGGGCGCGCATTCGCGCGACTCGTTGGCTCGCAATGACGCGGAAGTATTTGGTTGTAGCTTTCGGGTCCGGCTCCCCTCAATCGTCTTCGAACTCGTCTTCCTCGTTGACCTTCTCGTTGGCCTTGTGCCGAGGCGCGGCGGTTTTCTTGGCGCCGAGCGAACCCGTCACGAAAGGCTCGCGTGACGCATAGGGGTTGCGATGCGAGGCGCGTGCGGCGATCTCCTCACCCGACATCGCACCCGGCTGGCAGATGACGCGGCCGCTGGCGCGGCGCATCAGATCGACGTGGATGTGGTCGTAGTGATAGACGTTGGAGCCCGGCGCCAGCACGGTGTTGAACTGCGCACACGCCGTGGCCTGCACGTCGCGCAGAAAGCCCTGCTCTTCGGGCAGGCCCTTCCAGCCGTCCTTCACCGAAACCTGCCGGCCGTCGGCGAGCGTGAAGCCTGAAATATCCAACGCGTTGCCGAAGGCGTGCTCGGAAATATGCGCGCGCGAATCGCCGTTCATGCCGCGGCAGGAATAGGCCGAGATCTGCTTGATCTCGACGACGCGCGCGCCGAACCAGCGCAGCGCGGCGGGTTGCACCGCTTCCGCAAGCCAGCGATCGAGCGCCGAGACGATCGGGCACGCGAGCGTCGCCGCCGGCCTCATCGCCACCGGGCCGAACGCGTTCACGGCATTGCCTTGCGCGGGGCCAAGCCGGGGCAGTTGGTTCGCCGGCGGCAAAGGTGCGGCGACATTCGGGCGCTCCGAATAAGGCGCCGGATAACGCTCGCGCGGCGGATAGGCTTGCGCGCCGCCATACGGCGTGCCCTCGGACGGCAACGCAATTTCGCCTTCCGCCGGCACGACGCCGGGGGCCGTTAGAGAAATCGGACCGTTCGCTGGGGCGCCGTAGCCGGGCTGACGCGCCGCGGAATCATAATAAGGTGATCGCTGTGGCGGCGGGGCCGGCGGCGCGATCGGCCAGCGCGGCTGATTGCCGATATCGCCGGGCGGTCGCAATTCGTCGGCGAAGCCGAAGCTGCCGCTGCTTTCGCCAAGGGCAGCTACTTTGAGCGGATACTCCGCGCCGCAGATACCGGGTCCCGAGATCGGGTCGATCCGGACCAGATCGAGGCTTTCCCGGACCGCGCCGGACTTCAGGCACGCGATTTCGGCCTCGGTCCGCCACGGTTCGCGCTCCTCGGACTGAAAAAATCCGCGCCCACAACCCGCCAACGAGACAAGGACGAAGGAGCCGACGAGATACAAACGAACTCCGCGCGTCATGCGCGCTAACTTCGGCGAATTTATTTAAGGACTCTTCAATGTCTTGATTTCACGATTCTTTAACCACGCCGCGGGCGCCCTGAGCGCCGAAGAGGCGCGATAGAGCAGCAAAGCTGACTTTTTTCGCACGGAACGCTTTGCTAGTTTCGGCGTTATCGCGGGCAGCAATCTAAAAAACGCAAAACGTAGACAGGGAGGTTCGCATGACTCTGGTCAATCGACTAAGCGTTGTTGCCGCGTATATCGCCTTCGCCTTTGTCGGCGCGATCATACTCGGGGTTTTCTAGAGCCTCACACCACGATTTTCCGATTTCATAGCGCCCGGCCGCCGGGGTTTTTCCTGGAGCCGGGTTTTTCGTGCGTCCGTGCTAAGATGATTTTCGCATCAACGGCTGGCCCGCGCGGATCGTCGCGCCTTCCGCGACGTTGTCGCAAAACTCGAAATGCGCCGGCGCCAGCACGATGATGGTCGAGCCGTGCTCGAACCAGCCGAGTTCACAGCCCTTGCGCACGCTCACGTCGCACGGAAACGTCGTGGCCCCGCGCGTTTGCGCGTTGAGCACGCGATCGAGGAAATGCAAACGGATGCTTGCCACCAGGATCGCCGCGACCGGCACCAGGGTGAAGGTTTCGCCGCCCTCAAGACGGGTTTGAATCACCGCGCGCTCGTTCTTGCAAAACAGTCTTTCGACGCGTTTGAGCGCGATCGGATTGACGTTCCAGGTATCGCCATGGATGAAATCGACCCGCTCGATCCGGCAATCATGCGGTGCGTGAAACCGATGATACATGCTGGAGGTCAGCCGCAAGGTGACGAAGCGCCCATTGCGATGCTGTTCCACCAGTTTGGGGTCGCCGAGCAGGTCGAGCAGCGAATACGGCGCGCCCTTGACCTGAAACAGCTCGGTGTTGGCGATCGCCCCGAACGCGCCGATAATGCCGTCGCTCGGGCTCACCACGATCGAGGGATCGGGATCGACTGGGCGCGAACCCGGCTTGAGCTCGCGGGTGAAGCAATCATGCAGGCTTTTGAAGTCTGTTTTTCGCGCCTCGGAGAGATCGAGGTCGGAAAACAGCCGCCAGCAGGCGATCGAGAGGTCGCGGATCAGCGGCTGCTCGATCTGGCTGAACCACCCCATGAAGCGGGTGATCGCGGCCCGCGGGATGCGGTTGGTGAGCAGGAAGTTCAAATCTTCCTGTTGTGACAGACTGGCGATGAGGCTACGGATTGTCATGAATCTGTCAGATGGTTTGATTAGCGCTTGTCGACATGGATTCGTCCCTTCCGATTCTCTCGCTGTCCGTCGCCGCCGCAGCCGGTGCCGCGGCCGTATTCCCCAAATTGCGGGCGCGCCTGGCGCTGTCGCGCGCCAAGCACCGTTCCCTTACCGGGCATTCGAAAATGTCGAAACGGGTGGCGCGGCTGATCCCGTTCTACGAATTCGGCATCGATGACTACTTCCGCACCGATGGCGCGCCGCCCCAGATCGCCAAGCAGCGCGAGGGCGCCTTCTTCGACCTCGCCCGCCTCTACGCGCAACGGTATGCCAAGGGACGGCAGATGACCGCGGAAGCTGCGGGGCGCATCTCCGACCTGCAATTCACCGAATCCTACCGGGTCCCGTTTCAGTACAGCCGGCTTGTGCGCGAGCATCTTTCGACCAGCGCCTTCGTGCAGTCGTCGGCCGGCGTCACCGTTACCGATGTCGACGGAAACGTCTCCTACGACCTGACCGGCTCCTACGGCGTCAACATTTTCGGCAACGATTTCTACAAGGAGTGCATCGCGGAGGCACAAACGCGCGCGAATGCGCTCGGCCCGGTGCTTGGGCCCTACCATCCCATCATCGCGGACAATGTGCGCCGACTGTGCGAGATTTCGGGGCTCGACGAGGTCTCGTTCCACATGTCCGGCACCGAAGCCGTGATGCAGGCGGTGCGGCTGGCGCGTTACCACACGCGTCGCACGCACCTCGTCCGTTTCGCCGGCGCCTATCACGGCTGGTGGGGCGACGTGCAGCCCGGCGTCGGCAACCCGGTTTCGCCGCACGAAACCTATACGCTGGCCGATATGTCGGAGCGGACGCTGCACGTGTTGCGAACCCGGCGCGACATCGTCTGCGTACTGGTCAACCCGTTGCAGGCGCTGCATCCCAACGCCAACGCGCCCGGCGATTCCGCGCTGGTCGACAGCTCGCGGATCGGCCGCTTCGACCGCGAAGCCTATACCGCGTGGCTCAAAGCGCTGCGGCAAGTCTGCACCGAACGAGGAATCGTGCTCATCTTCGATGAGATATTCGTCGGCTTCCGGCTCGCCGCCGGCGGTGCCCAGGAATATTTCGGCGTCCGCGCCGACATCGTGACCTACGGCAAGAGCCTGGCCGGCGGGCTTCCGGTCGGCGCGGTGTGCGGGCGCAAGGACCTGATGCGCCGCTTCCGCGACGATCACCCGGTCGACGTCTGCTTCGCGCGCGGCACCTTCAATTCGCACCCTTACGTCATGACGGCGATGGACGAATTCCTGTCCCGGCTCGCCAGTCCCAATTTCCGCGGGATCTATAACGGGCTCGATGAGACCTGGAACGGGCGCGCCAAGGCGTTGAACGATAAGCTCGCCACAGCTAGCCTTCCGGTTCGGGTGTCCAACCTGTCCTCGATCTGGATGGTGCATTATACCGAACCGTCTCGTTACAATTGGATGTTGCAGTATTATCTGCGGGCCGAGGGGCTCGCGCTGAGCTGGGTCGGAACCGGCCGCCTGATCTTCAGCCTGAATTACACCGACGCCGATTTTGCCGAGGTTGAGAAGCGCTTCGTCGCCGCGGCCGAGAAGATGAAGCGGGACGGCTGGTGGTGGCACGAGGCTTCGCTCACCAACAAGAACATCCGTCGCCAAATCCTCAAAGAGATGCTTGCGAAAGCATTTTCCCGCAAAACCAAAACCGCTTAGAGCGTTCTCGCCTCGAATTGGAACGGGCTGAGTATTCGAGTCACCTCGCCCCGCTTGCGGGGAGAGGTCGGATCGCCCTTGCGATCCGGGTGAGGGGGACTCTCCGCGAGTCTGAGTTTGTAGATAGAGCCCCTCACCCCGACCCTCTCCCCGCAAGCGGGGCGAGAGAAGCGGTCCGCTTCAACTCAGGCGTGCTTGACGTGCTTTTCCAGACCCGGATCGATCAACTCACCCTTCATCAGGGCGAGCGGCGCCTTGTGGTAGAGCTTGAGATCGTGGAACGGGTCGGTCAGGATTTTGGTCATCCAGACCAGACCGGTCTCGACGTCGCGGATGAAGAACAGATGCACGGTGCGAAACAACAGCCCACCGATTCCGATCGCGAGCCAGATCTTGGCGACCTGGCGCATGAAGTCGGCCGATGACGCCCAGGGCGTGAAGATTCCGAACAAGGTCGGATCGAAGTACAGCACCACCGGCGAGGCCGCCCAGATCGTCATCAGCACGACCTTGCGCTGCAAATTGTAGCCGACCTTGATCTCTTCCTTGTGCTCATGGGTCGCCTCGTTGACGTGGTCATACCCCTTGGGCTCGAAGAAGAAATGCCCGGCTTGGCGTGAGGTCATGGAGACCAGCCAGCCGATGAGGGCGGCGTAAACCGGATCGAAGAAGATCATCACATAGCCGACCAGGAAGCTCGCCGCGCTGACGAAGTGCAGGCTCTGATTGATACGGCTGTGGTGATAGTAGCGATGGTCGTCCCACCGCTGGGTTCGCAGTTGCTCTCGGAAATCCTTGATCATTCTTTCCCCCAAAAAATAGGCCTGCTCTGTGTTTACAGAGATTCGATGTACGCCATGTGACAACATAATATTGTCACATGCCGTTTCATGACGACGCACGAGGTTACGCGAACTGACGGCCGCTTCGCCCGAACCTGATCTAAACGGCCGGCGCGACTTTCCGGAAACGAACCAACGAGAAGTGACCGAGTGGCGGAATCAGGCGGCGCTCCACCAATTCCACCTCCTTCGCGCCCGAAAGCCATCGCGTGTAACGCGACCAGGCGAACTCGGCGGTCCGGAATCCAAGCCGGCGCACCACCGGCTGCAATTTCTGCTCGATGAAGCGGCGCATGCCGGCATCGGCGCTGACACGCGTGAGAATGATCAACTCACCGCCCGGCCGCAGCACGCGCGCGAACTCGTCCAAGGCGACTTCCGGATTCGGCACCGCGGTGACGACATATTGCGCCATCACGACGTCGAAGGAGTTGTCGGGAAACTCGAGCTTTTCGGCGTCCATCACCGCAAGCCCCTCAATATTCTTCAGGCGCAGATCGGCGACCCGCCGCTTCGCCTTCTTCAGCATCGCTTCCGAAATATCGGTGCCGAAGATGCGGACGTGCGGCGCGTAGAGCGGCAACGAGATTCCGGTGCCGACGCCAACTTCAAGCACGCGGCCGCCGATTTTGTTGGTCGCCTGAATGGCGGCGTCACGGCCCTTGCTGAAGACGCCGCCGAAAACGAGGTCATAAATCGGCGCCCAGCGGTCGTAGGCCTGCTCGACCATCTCGCGGTCGAAATCCAAAGGTGTCGTGTCGTCGAGTTTTATGATTTCGGCCATGATGACTCTACTTTGCTGTCCTTAAAATGTTGATGGGCGTTAGCCGCGCACGGCACTTTGGCCTGCCATGACGGGGGCGGGTCGCAACGAACGGCTTGGCTGCAACGCCGCGAGATTGCCGATGAACTGCCTCGCGCTGTTCTCCCAGGAACGCTCGAGGGCAAAGCTCCGGCATGCTTCGCGCGACATCGGAAGCGCGCGCAGGCAGGCGCTGCGCAGGTCGGTGTCGAGCGCGCCGATCGGATGATCCGCGATCACATCGAGCGGACCGGTCACCGGGAATGCCGCGACCGGCGTGCCGCAGGCCAGCGCTTCGAGCTGAACCACGCCGAAAGTGTCGGTCAAGCTCGGGAAAACGAACACATCCGCCGCCGCCAGATGCGACGTCAGATCCTCACCCTTCTTTTCGCCGAGGAAATGAACGTCCGGATGACTTCGCGCCAACGCGGCCTTCTGCGGTCCCTCGCCGATCACAACCTTCGATCCCGGCAAATCGAGCGAAAGAAACGCCTCCAGATTCTTTTCGACCGCGACGCGCCCCATGGTCATGAAGATCGGCCGCGGTAGATCGAGCGCGGCCACCACGTCCGGCTTGAAAATGTCGGTGTCGACGCCGCGGGTCCAGAAGCCGAGCTTGCCGAAGCCTCGCACACTGAGTTCTTGCTTGAGCGAGGCCGTCGCGACCATCGTCATGGCGGCGGCGGCATGAAAGTGCCGCAACACCGCATAGGTGACGCCGGCCGGAATGATCGAACGCACCGCGATATATTCCGGGAAGCGCGTCGTATAGGAGGTGGTGAAGGCGAGTTTCCGGCGGCGGCAATAGGCCCACACCGCCCACCCGATCGGTCCTTCGGTCGCGATATGAATGGCGTCCGGTGCGGCCGCCTCGATCCGGCGGGCGATCTCGCGCCGGTTCGGCCACGCCACCCGCAAACCCGGATAGGTCGGGAGCGCGAAAGACGGAAAGCCCTCGGGGGTCAGAAATTCGATCTCGGCGCCGAGCGTCGCGGCGCTCCGCGCCAGCGAGGTCAGGGTTCGGACCACGCCGTTTACCTGCGGATGCCAAGCGTCGGTTGCGATTAAAATCCGCATGAACGGAACCTTAAGAATTGTGATTCTCAAGAACCGACGTTCGACTATGGATATTTCAGGCGTGTGACGTCATCGATCTGTAATCGTTATTTTCACACCCGTTACACGCGTTTTCGGCGGTTTTTGCCGCAAGTGACCCCGTGACGCGACGTTTCCTCCGGCTGAGGCGGGTCCCGCCGGGCCGGGGCCGCTCTGGCGCCTATGGAACCCGCCCTGTAGAATCACCCTTGAATCAACGCCCGGGGACTTCATGCGGCTGGCGGTGTCTCTCAAGACCATCCTGATCGGGATCGCCGTGGTCGCGGTGTCGTTTGGCGTGAGCCTGAAGGTCATGGACTGGCTGTCGCCGCGTGGCACGGTCGCAGGCCCGGTGCTTGCCGAATTGCCACCGCTGCCGCCGGCCCAGTCCACCTCAAGCATCCTCGCCCAGGTTGCGATTGCGATACCGGCCATTCGTGACGCTGCCGACCGCAGCGCGCAGCGCACCTTTTCGGGCAAAGCCGACAACCCCATGTCGCAGCTTCTGCAGAATGCCGACATCGGCTGGACCGCCTCGCGCGGGCCGATCGCGGCGAGCGGCGGCCAGGATGTGCTGTCGCTGGCAACCCCGCTGACGGGGACACTCAATGTAACCGGCTCGCTGTCGTCAAAGGCAACCGGCGCCATCGGCGACGCGCTCGGCGGCCTGCTCGGCGGCAACGCCGCCAAGCAAATCGGCGGCGTGAACATCAAGGCGCTCAACGCCAGTGCGGAGATCAAAGGCAACGTCTCCATCACCTCGCGGCCGAAACTCGCCGCGGCCTGGCGCCTGGAGCCAAATCTCGCCGCGCAGGTCACGCTCGGCGACACCAGCCTCCTCGTGGCCGGCGCGCGCGTCAACGTCCCGGCCCAGGTCAAGCCGCTGATCGACAAGAACGTCGCCGAGCAAATCGCCGCCGCCGGCGCGCGGATCCGCAATGATCCGACCTTCGAGCGAAACGCGCGGTTGCAATGGGCCAAGGCCTGCCGCTCGATTCCGCTGCAAAGCACGGGCACGGGCGCATCGCTGCCCGCACTTTGGCTGGAAATGCGCCCCACCCGGGCAATCGCGGCGCAGCCGCGCGTCAACGCCCAGGCCGTGACCATGACGCTCGGCATAGAGGCGGCGACCCGCATTACGCCTGCGCAGACCAAACCCGATTGCCCGTTTCCCCCGACGATCTCCATCATCCCGCCAACCCCCGGAGGCGTCGCCATCGACGTGCCGATCGACGTGCCGTTCACCGACCTCAACAGGATCGTCGAGGCCCAACTCACCGGGCGGACGTTTCCCGAAGACGGTTCAGGCTCGGTCGACGTCACCGTGAAGCGCGCGAGCGTCGCGGCTTCGGGCGACCGGCTTTTGATCTCGCTGCTTGTCAACGCCAAAGAGAAGAAGAGCTTCTTCGGTTTCGGCGGCGAGGCCAATGTGCATATCTGGGGCCGGCCCGTGCTCGATGAGGCACGACAGACCTTGCGGCTCGCCAACGTCGAACTCGCCGTCGAGTCGGAGGCCGCGTTCGGGCTGTTGGGAGCCGCGGCGCGCGCGGCCATGCCGCATCTGCAAAGAGCGCTGGCCGAGAAAGCCACCATCGACCTCAAGCCGTTCGCCACCAACGCGCAGAAAAAAATCGCCGCCGCGATCTCGGAGTTTCAGAAGAACGAGGACGGCGTGCGGGTGACGGCGGAAATCACTGCCTTGCGCCTATCCGACATCGCCTTCGATTCCAAAACGCTGCGCGTGATCGCGCAAGCCGAAGGCGCGATCAACGTTTACGTGACGACCCTGCCGGGGTTGTGACGAGGCAGCGCTTTCCCCTCTTCCCTAAGTAGCAAGCGTCTCAAAGACCTCATCCTGAGGAGCTTGCGAAGCAAGCGTCTCGAAGGATGGACACAACGCACTGACTCGCGGCCATCCTTCGGGACGGCCGCGTTGCGGCCTCCTCAGGATGAGGCATCGGTAGACGACCGTTTCGAATAATCAGGGGACCTGCGTTTAGCGAGTTGTTGAAGTGATGTGATATCGCCAGCAATAAATGCCTGCTTCTTCGCCCGGCTCCAACCCTTGAGCTTCCGCTCAGCTTCAATAGCGTCGGTGATACGATCGAACCACTCGGAAAAGACCAGTTCGACAGGCCGGCGGGATGCGGTATAGCCAGCGAACGTTCCAGCGTTGTGCTGTGCAATTCTGGTCTCGAGAGCCGAACGCGTGGTTCCGATGTAAAAACTGCCATCGCGGCATTTTACGATATAGAGAAAAGCTCCGTCGAGCATTTTGGTCGGCCTCATCCTTCGAGACGCCCGCGAGATTGCGTTCATCAGCATGATAGGATTGCGCGATCTGTCAAGCCGGTGGAGGATGAAGCCCACGCACCTCTTGACCCCGCCATGAAAACTGGCGACGCGGCGTGATTCCTCAACCTGAGGAGGCCGCAACGCGGCCGTCTCGAAGGATGGCCGCGAATCCAAGCGTTACGTCCATCCTTCGAGACGCTTGCTTCGCAAGCTCCTCAGGATGAGGTCTGAGCCTCTTCTTGAGAGGAAAGAAAGAACTAATCCTCAAACTTGAACGAGACCCTGAGCTTGGCGCGATAGGCTTCGACCTTGCCCTTGGCGTCGAGTTGCAGATCAAGCTCGGCGACTTCGGCGACGCGAAGCTCGCGCAGGGTTTTTCCCGCCCGCTCGACCGCGGCGCTGGCGGCCTTTTCCCAGGACTCCTTGCTAGTACCGATCAGTTCGATGACTTTGTAGACGCTCTCCACCATGTCGTCCTCCCCTTCGGTTAAAGCATGATCCAAAATAAAGCATTCCCTCAGGGGACGCCTGAGGGTCGGAACCGGCTCTCGGGACAAACGCGAGGGCGCTGGCCCTAGAGCCTTTTCCGTTCCGATTGAATCGGAACGGAAACTCTATTTCTTTGTTTTGACGCGTTTTCTTGACGCGAACCGAAATCCACTTCGCTGGAAAACGCTCTAGAGATCATGCTCAAACAAAGCAGATGAGATCATGTTCCGATTCATTCCAATCGGATCATGCCAATCGGATCTTGCTCAGGCTGGTCACGGGCCGCGCTGACGGCGCCATCGGCGCGCCGGAGAAGGCCGATCGCTCAAAAGTCGGCTTTGCGGGCGCAGCCGAAGGGCGCTAGTCTGGACGAGAAGCTAAAAAAGCCAGATCGAACAAAATACCAGGGAGAAGAAACCATGAAGCCACTCGCCACTGCGCTCGCCGTCGGACTCGCTTTTGCCGTATCCGGCAGCGCGGCGAACGCACAGATTTCCGACGATGTCGTCAAGATCGGCGTCCTCACCGACATGTCGAGCCTCTATGCCGATGCCACCGGCAAGGGCTCGCTCGCTGCCGTCCAGATGGCGGTTGCGGATTACGGCGGCAAGGTGAAGGGCAAAGCGGTCGAGGTGATCGCCGCCGACCATCAGAACAAGCCCGACGTCGGCGTCAACATCGCCCGCAACTGGTATGACAATGAGAAGGTCGACGCGATCTTCGACGTTCCCACTTCCTCGGTCGCGCTGCCGATCTCGGCGCTGACCCGCGAGAAGAACAAGATCAACATCAATTCCGGGGGCGGCAGCTCGGATATTACCGGCGTCGCCTGCTCGCCCAACACCGTGCACTGGACCTACGACACCTATGCGCTCTCCAATGTCGCGGGCAAGGCGATGGTCAAGCGCGGCGAGGATAGCTGGTTCTTCGTCACCGCCGACTACGCCTTCGGCATGGCGCTGGAGCGCGATGCCGCGAACGTCGTCAAGGAGAGCGGCGGCAAGGTGCTGGGCGACGTCCGCCACCCGCTGAACTCGTCCGACTTCTCCTCCTTCCTGCTGCAGGCGCAAGCCTCCAAGGCCAAGGTGATCGGGCTCGCCAATGCCGGCGGCGACACCACCAACGCGCTCAAGCAGGCGGCGGAATTCGGCATCACCCAAGGCGGCCAGAAGATGATCGCGCTGCTGCTGGAAATCACCGACAGCCATGCGCTCGGCACCAAGGCCACCCAGGGCCTGATCGTCACCGACGCCTTCTATTGGGACATGAACGACGAGACGCGCGCGTTTTCGAAACGCTTCAATGAAAAGGTCGGCCACATGCCGACCATGATTCAGGCGGGGCTTTATTCCGCCACGATGCATTATCTCAAGGCGATCGAGACGATCGGCTCCGATGAAGCCCCGAAGGTGATGGCGCAGATGCGTGCGACACCGATCAACGACTTCTTCGCCCATGACGGCAAAATCCGCATCGACGGCCGCATGGTCCACGACATGTATCTGTTCGAGGTGAAAAAGCCGGAAGAGTCCAAGGGCGAATGGGACCTCTACAAGCTAATCGCCACCGTGCCCGGCGACGACGCCTTCCGTCCGCTCGAAAAAGGCGGCTGCCCGCTGGTGAAGACGAATTGACGACACTGTTCTTCTCCCTCGCCCCGCTTGCGGGGAGAGGGTCGGGGTGAGGGGGACTCTCCACGCATTCGGACCCGTTGAAAGTCTCCCTCACCCGGCGCTTTGCGATAGCCGAAGCTTCGCCTTCGGCGTTCTTTTCTAAGACGGCCGCCGAAGGCGGCCTGTGCTCTCCCCGCAAGCGGGGCGAGGTAAGAAAATAAAAAGCGCGCCCGGTAAAAACCGGACGCGCTTTTCGTCTAATCCATTCAACCCCGATCAGGTCGAATATTTGAACTCCGGCATCGCCTTCAGCTCATCCTTGGTCGTGCTGAACATAGCGTGATCCGGATACCACGGATTGGATTTCGGCGCCGGCGACGTGGCCGGTGCCGTACCCGTATTCGCAGCACCTGTGGTCGACGATGGCGCCGGCCGGTTGCCCGAGGTGTTCGACGCGCCCGTATAAGCGACCGGCTCGTTGACGAATTTGATCTTCTCGAAGGGAATGGCCACCAGGTGCTCGCCGACGCCGAGGAAGCCGCCGACGCCGATCACCACCGCCTTGGTGTTTCCGTTTTTGTCCATCAGCACGTCGTTGATCGTGCCAAGGCTCTCATTGTTGTCGTTGTAGACGCTTAAGCCCACCACTTTCGAGGCGCGCCAGGTGCTACCTTGCAACGACGAACTCGACAGGGTCGCCGATCCGGTGTTGGCCCGGTCGGAGGTTGCCGGATTTTGCGCCAACGCAACCGTCGCAAGCAACGCGGACGCAACCAAACCGGCCGTCATATATTTTGCAAACATGTCGTTTCTCCCTGAGATGAATTGAGCAGGGGAGAAACACGCCACCGGCGCCGCCGTTCCAACGACCGGGTACATTTTCGCCCGACGACGATCGGCGACATGATTGCCATGCGCCAGTACGCCCGCATCATTCGCGCGGGCTACGTCACGGCTTGCGACGTCATCGCGTCGATCGATTCTCCGACTTTGCGAATCGAAAGCTGCGATCAGAAACCGCCCCAATAGGGCGGTACGCCGTAATAACGATGCAGCTCGGCTTCTTGCGAGCGATCGCCCCAATCGAAATCCTTGTCGGCACGGAACGACGGCGCGCGCTTGAGTTCCTCATCGTCGATGTCGAGTTCGTAGGCCTCGAACGTCGTATTGTAGGTGAGGCGTGCCCACGGCAGCGGAAGCAGATTGGCCCCCATGCCGAGGAATCCACCGAAGCTGAGGATAGCGTAGGAAACTTTTCCGGTGACCTTATCGATCATCAGCCGTTCGATGTGGCCAATCTTGTCGCCATTCGGCCTTCGCACCGCGGTGCCTTCGACGCGGTCGCTCGCAACCAATTCGTGCGGCTTTGACATGACATCAATCATCATCATCCTCCCTGAGGTTGATGAGACCAAGTCAACGCTTCACCCGGGGCGGAGTTCCCTTTAGAGCATGATCCAGAAAAGTGGGAACCGGTTTTCCACGCGACAAACGCAAGCGTTTGCGCGCAGATCATGCTCAAGCGAAGAGATGAGATCCTGATGCGATTCCACTTAATCGCGTCAGGATCTAAGCCGCGAGCGGTTGCGAAGCCGACGGTTCCTCGAAAACGGCCACCGCCTCGAAGCAATAATCGCAAGCCCAGCAATGCCAAAGATAGACGATACGGTGTGGCCCCTCTTGCTCGATCCACTCCGGAACGGCGATCAGCTTGCCGCATTGCGCGCAAGGATTCTCACGGGGCACATAACCCAAATCGATCCCTGTCATGGCGCGTCTCCCCTTTTTGTTTTTGTTTCTTGAAACTTGCAGAGAATTGGACAGCTTTGCTGTCGGATATGACCCATCCGTTCTGTCGGGCGGGGACAGTTCGACAGCAATTTGTCATTTGAACGGCAATGGCGGCCAATCGCGGGCCGGGCTGAAGCGTAAGCGAGTCGCCAAACTGGCGGCGCGACGGTGGACCGGGCCACAAGGTGGCGCGACGCGGCAGGATTTGGTCACATCCCTGCCCCCGGCGATTGCAACAATCCGCGGTGTTAGCCGTTCAGTCCGCGCATCGCTCCCGCCCGCGGCATTCGTTCGATGCCGAAATCCTCCGAGGCATGTCAGATGAAACATCTTCCGATGAAACACGCGTTCGCGCTCGTATGGCTCGCCACCCTCGTGGCGCTGTCGTTTCCGCACGCCGCGCTGGCGCAACGCGCCGAATACGACGCGCTGGTCTCAAGCCATGCCAGCGCCAATGGCGTGCCGGAATCGCTGGTGCATCGCGTGATCCTGCGTGAAAGCCGATACCAGCCGCATCTCGTCGGACGTGGCGGCACCATCGGGTTGATGCAGATCAAGCTCGCGACCGCGCGCAGCCTCGGCTACACCGGCGATGCCGCCGGACTGCGCGATCCCAACGCCAACCTCACCTATGCGGTGAAATATCTCGCCGGCGCCTACCGCGCGGCAAACGGCGACTCCAGCCGCGCCGTGGCCTATTACGCCAGCGGGTATTATTACGCCGCCAAACGTCAGCGGCACACACATATCAGGCATCCCGAAACCGCATTCGCCCGCACGCCGTGGTGATGGTGCGGTTCCGAAGCCAGGATCCCGGTTCTGCGGAGCAGCGTCAAGAACGCTGCACCGCGCCCGGGACACGATCACTGGGCGCGATGGACCCACCCCCGGCCGGACGCGTTGACCACCCCGCCCCATCGGCCTACATTAGCCCCGTTCCGAGGGGAGCTCCGACGAGGAGCTGAGAGACCGCAAGCTCGAGTCCTGTTTTGACGCAGGAGGCGAGACCGCGGTGACCCTTTGAACCTGATCCGGGTCATGCCGGCGAAGGGACAGGGATGTACCAGAGTTCAGCAGTTTCGCGGGGGGATTCCCCCGTTTCCGTGATCGGCGCCGGCATCGCCGGCGCATGGCACGCGTTGCTGTTCGCGCAAGCCGGCCGCGCGGTGACGCTGCATGAGCGCAGCGACGCTACGATGACGCAATCGACGAGTTACTGGGCCGGCGGCATGCTGGCGCCTTACTGCGAGGCGGAAGCCTCCGAGCCCGTCATCGTCCGGCTTGGCTTGCGCTCGCTCGATCTTTGGCGCGACCATTTTCCGCAAACGCCCTTCAACGGCTCGCTGGTGGTGGCGCATCCGCGCGACCGCGCCGACTTCGAGCGTTTCGCGCGACTGACGACCGGCCATCGCCGGCTCGATGCCGACGCCGTCACCGAACTCGAACCGGCGCTCGAAGGCCGCTTCCGCGACGGGCTTTTCTACGCCGGCGAAGGCCATGTCGAGCCGCGACGCGTGCTGCCCGAATTGCACGCGCGCTTTGCGGCCGCCGGCGGCGCGATCGAATTCAACAGCCAGGCCACGCCCGACGATCTCGACGGCATCGTGATCGATTGCCGGGGACTGGCCGCGCGCGACGCGCAAGCGGGCTTGCGCGGTGTCAAGGGCGAGATGATTCTGATCGAGACCGATGAGGTCGAGTTGTCGCGCCCGGTGCGGCTGATCCATCCGCGCTGGCCGCTGTACGTGATTCCGCGTGGGCGCAACCGCTTCATGCTCGGCGCCACCACGATCGAGGCCGAAGATACCGGCGTCAGCGTCCGCTCCGCGCTCGAATTGCTCGGCGCGGCCTATGCGGTGCATCCGGCTTTCGCCGAAGCGCGGATCGTCGAATTCGGCTCAGGATTGCGCCCCGCCTTTCCCGACAATCTGCCGCGCATCGCCATTAACAACGAGAAGATCGCGGTGAACGGGCTTTATCGCCACGGCTTTCTCTTGGCCCCGGCGCTCGCCGAATTAACGCTCGGCTACGTGGAGCGCGGCGTGATCGATAACGAGGTGATGCAATGCGCGTGATCGTCAACGGCGAGCATCGCGAGATCGCGGCCTCCAGCGTCGATGCGCTTTTGAGCGAGCTTGACTATGAAGGCACGCATTTCGCGATCGCGCTGAATTTCGACGTGGTGTCCCGCAGCCGCTGGGCCGAGACGCCGCTCAAGCACGGCGACGAGATCGAGATCATCACGCCGCGGCAGGGAGGGTGAGGATGTTCGTGATGTGCGCAACCTCTCTCACCACGTCGTCCCCGCGCACGCGGGGACCCATAACCACCGGCGCTCGTTGGCACGGAAGGTGTCTACCCGAGTGCCCCGTTGAGACGACACGGAGTATGGGTCCCCGCGTGCGCGGGGACGACGATCGATGTGACGGGAAACTACCGCCATGCTGAACTTCTACGGCAAAACCTTCTCCTCCCGTTTGCTGGTCGGCAGTGCGCTGTATCCGTCGCCGGCGATCATGCAAAGCGCGATCCGCAGCTCAGGGGCGCAGATCGTCACGGTGTCGCTACGGCGGGAAGCCGCCGGCGGCAAGACCGGCGACGCGTTCTGGTCGTTGATCCGCGAGCTTGGCGTGACCGTGCTGCCGAACACCGCCGGCTGCCACAGCGTGCGCGAGGCCGTGACCACGGCGAAACTCGCACGCGAATTGTTTGGCACGTCCTGGATCAAGCTTGAAGTGATCGCCGACAACGACACGCTGCAGCCGGACCTAGTCGGCCTCGTCGAGGCGGCGTCCATCCTAATCAAGGACGGCTTCGAGGTGTTTCCCTATTGCACCGAAGACCTCGGCGTCGCCACGCGGCTGGTGGAATCCGGTTGCAAAGTGGTGATGCCATGGGCGGCGCCGATCGGCAGCGCCAAGGGCATCATCAACCGCGACGCGTTGAAATTGCTGCGCGACCGCCTGCCCGACATCACACTCGTCGTCGATGCGGGCCTCGGCGCGCCGTCACATGCCGCGCAAGCGATGGAGCTCGGCTACGACGCGGTGCTCTTGAACACCGCGATCGCCAAAGCCGCCGACCCGGTCGTGATGGCAAACGCGTTTCGCTCCGGCGTCGAGGCCGGCCGCATGGCTTTCGAGGCGGGCTTGATGGAAGCCCGCGACTTCGCTTCCCCTTCCACTCCAGTCATCGGGACCCCGTTTTGGCATGCCGTATCCTGACCGCTTTTATCCTGTAGTGGACAGCGTCGCGTGGGTCGCGCGCCTCGCCGCGCTCGGTGTCGGCACGATTCAGTTGCGCGCCAAGAATCTCGACGAAGCGCAGGCGCTGCGTGTGGTCACGGAGGCGCTCGCGGCGACCCGTGGCACGCAGACCAAACTCGTCGTCAACGATTACTGGCGCGCGGCGATTGCGGCTGGTGCTGCGCATCTGCATCTCGGCCAGGAAGATCTGACCGAACTTTCCGACGCCGACCTCCAAGCGATCCGTGACGCAGGCTTGACGCTCGGCCTTTCCACCCATGACGACCTTGAGCTTGAAACCGCGCTCCGCGCCAAACCGAACTACGTCGCGTTGGGGCCGATTTTCCCAACCACGCTGAAATCGATGCGGTTCGCGCCGCAAGGCATTCCAAAGATCACCGAATGGAAACGCCGCATCGGCGACATCCCGCTGGTCGCGATCGGCGGCATCAAGCTCGAACAGGCCGGCGCGATTTTCGCCGCCGGCGCGGACTCGATCGCGGTGGTCAGCGATGTCACCCAGAACGCCGATCCCGACGCGCGGGTGCGCGCTTGGCTACAACATCAACCAGAATCCGTTTGATTTTAATGCGACCCACAAGGAGGACGCCATGAACATCCGCTCCAATCCCGACACCACGCTTCCCGCCGTCACGACCGGCCCGCTGCCCTCGTCGCGGAAGATCTTCGTCACGCCCGACGAAGCGCCGGATGTGCGCGTGCCGTTGCGCGAAATCATCTTGAGCGAAGGCGCCGGTGAGCCCAATCTTCCTGTCTACGACACCTCCGGGCCCTATACCGATCCGAACGTCGTGATCGACGTCAATGCCGGGTTGCCGCGCAACCGCATCGCCTGGGTGAAAGAACGCGGCGGCGTCGAGGAATATGAGGGCCGCGCGGTGAAGCCGGTCGATAACGGCAACGTCTCCGGCGACAAGGCGGCGAAGACGTTCACGGCATATCACAAGCCGCTGCGCGGGCTCGACGGCCACAAGATCACGCAGCTTGAATTCGCCCGCGCCGGCATCATCACGAAAGAGATGATCTATGTCGCGGCGCGCGAGAATCTCGGCCGCAAGCAACAGCTCGAACGCGCCGAAGCCGCGCTCGCCGACGGCGAAAGCTTCGGCGCTTCCGTTCCGCCGTTCATCACGCCGGAATTCGTGCGCTCTGAGATCGCGCGCGGCCGCGCGATCATCCCCTGCAACATCAACCACGCCGAGTTGGAGCCGATGATCATCGGCCGCAACTTCCTGACCAAGATCAACGCCAATATCGGCAACTCCGCGGTCACTTCATCCGTGGAAGAAGAAGTCGACAAGATGGTGTGGGCGATCCGCTGGGGCGCCGACACCGTGATGGACCTCTCGACGGGGCGCAACATTCACACCACGCGCGAATGGATTTTGCGCAACGCGCCGATCCCGATCGGCACCGTGCCGATCTACCAGGCGCTGGAGAAGGTGAACGGCGATCCGGTGAAGCTCGATTGGGAGGTCTACAAGGACACGCTGATCGAACAATGCGAACAGGGCGTCGATTACTTCACCATCCACGCCGGCGTGCGCCTGCCCTACATCCACCTCACCGCGAATCGCGTCACCGGCATCGTTTCGCGCGGCGGCTCGATCATGGCGAAGTGGTGCCTCGCTCACCACAAAGAGAGCTTCCTCTACACCCGCTTTGACGAGATTTGCGACCTGATGCGCAAATACGATGTTTCGTTTTCATTGGGCGACGGCTTGCGGCCCGGCTCGATCGCAGACGCCAACGACCGCGCGCAATTCGCCGAGCTCGAGACCTTAGGCGAACTCACGAAAATCGCGTGGGACAAAGGCTGCCAGGTGATGATCGAAGGCCCCGGCCACGTGCCGATGCACAAGATCAAGATCAATATGGACAAGCAGCTCAAAGAGTGCGGCGAGGCGCCGTTCTATACGCTCGGACCGCTGACGACCGACATCGCGCCGGGTTACGACCACATCACCTCCGGCATTGGGGCTGCGATGATCGGCTGGTTCGGCTGCGCGATGCTGTGTTATGTGACGCCGAAGGAGCATCTCGGCCTGCCCGACCGCAACGACGTCAAGGTCGGCGTCATCACCTACAAGATCGCGGCGCATGCCTCCGATCTCGCCAAGGGCCACCCCGCCGCGCAACTCCGCGACGACGCGCTCTCTCGCGCCCGCTTCGACTTCCGCTGGATGGATCAGTTCAACCTCGGCCTCGATCCTGAGACCGCGAAACTCTACCACGACGAAACCCTGCCGAAGGAAGCGCACAAGGTCGCGCATTTCTGCTCGATGTGCGGCCCGAAATTCTGCTCGATGAAAATCACGCAGGACGTGCGGGATTATGCCGCGACGCTGAACGATCCGGCAAGCGTCGGGCTGTCGGTGAGCGGCACCATCGAGGATGGCATGGCGCAGATGTCGCAGAAGTTCAAGGAGATGGGAAGCAACGTGTATCTGGATGCGGAGAAGGTGAAGGAGAGTAACAAGGTGTTGTGATGGTGTACTTCATGGTGAGGAGCGCAGCAAAGCTGCGCGTCTCGAACCATGTGGCCGCCCTCTATCCTTCGAGACGCATCGCATAGCGATGCTCCTCAGGATGAGGGCGGATAGTCGTACCCGGGCTTAACCCGGGCATCCATCGGAAAACGAAGGGCCGGGCGAAAACCCGGCCTTTTTGTTGAAAGAAAGTGGCAAATTTGCTTAAGGTACCAACTACCTAAAATACAGATTTCACTAAACTGCGATTTTTAGAGGATACGTATTACAATCTGGCTCGCACTGGTGACCAATGGAAGAATCCGCGAAATTGCTCGCTAGTGTTGCGGCGCTCGTTGGAGCAATAGCTTGGCCCGCAACCGCATTCTTGATCGTCTACCTTTTCCGTACCGAGCTACGGTCGGCGCTGAACAAAGTGCCAATCTTGCTCGATCGACTAAAGAAGGCTTCTCTTCCAGGGTTATCCTTAGAGCTCGATCGCGTCGCCGACGCCGAAGCTGCGAGTGAAGCGAATAAGAGTGGCAATATAACTCCGCGGCAGATCGAGGCCGCTACGCGTATTGCCGTTCAGACGCGAGAGGTTGATCCGCAGACTGTTTTGGAAGAATTGGACAGACTCTGCTTGGAATACGACTCCTTGAGGCGGTCCCTCACGTCAGGCGCAGAACGCACGCGGGCAATGACTCGAGTAATCGTAAAGATGCGGTCTTTGGCACCAAGTCTCTTGGATTATTTGGATACGTACAAAGGCTCGGGGTCGGCTGGCAGCCGACTTGCCGCCATCGCGATGATGCAGATGGTACCCCAATCGGCAGACCTTGATTGGATTCGAGAGCGCTTCTCGACTGAGCATCCGTTCGTTTTCTATCATGCTGCGCTTGCTCTCCAGAACGTTGCAAATATTTGCGATACTCCTGAAAAAAAGAAACACCTACGCGAAGTGGCCCAGCAAGCGCTAGCTAAAGTAAAAGCCTTTGCCGGACCTGCAGATCGAGGAACGGTTGAAGTCCTCGAAATGCTACTTTCTAGCCTTCCCGAAAAGTAAGTTACATTTCCTAGCAAGCGTAGGGTGGGTAAAGGCGCGCTTCGCGCCGTGCCCACCGTTATTCTCGAGGTTTACAAATTGGTGGGCACGCTTCGCTTTGCGCACCCTTGCTCCTACTATCCCATCTTCACCACCTCCCCGCCTTTGCGCTACACTTTCCCGCCTCACACACGAGGTGACCCATGGCCCCCATCAAGCACTTCGCGGCGCCGGCCGGATTGACAACACCGCCGCTCTCGTTCGCGACGCAGGTTGGCGATCTCTTGTTCGTCTCGGGAATGCCCGGCTTTGACGCCGATGGCACGATTCCGGAAAGCTTCGAGGCGCAATTCGGGTTTGTCGTTCGCAACATCAAGCGCGTGCTCGAGGAAGCGGGCGCGAGCTTTCGCGACCTCGTCAAGGTCAACGTGCTGCTGACGCGCGCCTCCGACGTCGCCCCGATGAACGCGCTGTATGCCTCAGCCTTCGGGCCGCCGCCTTATCCCGCGCGCACGACCTGCGTCGTCCACGCGCTGCCCAATCCGGCGATGCTGATCGAGATCGAATGCGTCGCGTCGCTGGCGGGACGCTGACTCTGCTGGCTTCCGTTTTTCGTCATGGCCGGGCTACGTCCCGGCCATCCACGTCTTTCTCACCCGGAAGCTAAGACGTGGATGCCCGGCACAAGGCCGGGCATGACAAGCTTTGCTATTAGCTCGTAGGGCGGCGGACAGATCGGAAATCCACCCTGCTATCCTCTCTGCTACCTCAACGTAATCGCCAGCCCGCTCAAATCCGCGTTCGCCAGCAAGCCGAACTCGTGGCCGGACAATTCCAACACAGCGCCCTTCTGGTTGGTCAGGATGATCGCGCGGGCGCCGCGGCCGATGGCGAGGCCCGCGCCGGCGGCGCCATAGACGCCCGCGACATCCGAGGGCCGGTAGATGTTGCTGACGCGGCCGCGCAGCACCGTCTTCGATCCGCCGAACACCAGGCCGTAATCCAGTCCGCCGGCGGAGAGCGCGTAACTCCGGCCGTGGAAGTTCAGCGTGCCGCCGCCGCCCGAGCCGCCGATGATCCATCCCGCCTTGTAAATCGTGAGCGACACGAAGCCGTCGTCGGCGTAGGCGGCGGAAGATAGCGACGTGCTAAAGGCCGTCAGCGCGAGCAGCGCGACACGAACGGCGGATGACATTTTCATTGGCAAGGTCTCCCCAAAAGAATTTGTGAGCAGCATTGCGGCACGATTGCAGTCCAAGGCGCAAGACGCCTTCCAACCTTAAGCGATTCGCGCCCCACGAGAAGGATTGCAGAAAGACGGCATACTTTCGGGATGCGGCCAAAAGCGGGCGAACCGGCGGCGCATACGTGCCCCGGATGCTGCGCAGCATGCCGTTCTTTAGGCATGATGCGCTGCTGATCCGGGGTCCATTCAACCTGTGAGCAAGCTGCCATGGGTCCCGGTTCAGCAGCACATCATTTCGCGGAGCCTGTCATCGGGCGGCGCTTCGCGCCGATCCGTTGGCTCATGCTGCGCCGCGCCCGGGACACGAGGGGAAATGCAGTCTCATCCAAACCGCAACTTTGAACGCTCTTTTGCTTTCTCGGCTTCGATCTCGCGATCACGCGCCGGAGCATGGGTGTGAAGCGAGACCAACAGCCGCCTCGCCGCCTCGGAGACTTCCGCGACCGCGCGATCGAAGGCCTCGGCATTGGCCTGCGACGGTTTGGCGAAGCCGGAAAGCTTTCGGACAAATTGCAGCGCGGAGGCGTGGATTTCATCCTCCGTCGCGGGCGGCTCGAAATTGAACAGTGTCTTGATGTTGCGGCACATGTGTTTCTCCTTCCGGCTCGCCCGATCCCTCAACCGCGCATAGTGGCCCTGAAATGCGGGGCAGATAGTATTCCGTTCACCCGGCGCGTGGTAGGATTCCGTGCATGCGGGCCGGCAATGCGGTCAAAGAGAAGCCTTTCGGAGGAAGCACCATGAAATCTTCGCGTGCGGCGCTGTCGGCCGCCTTTACTTCAATCTCCTTGGCCTTGATCCCGCTCGCATTGGCCGCGTTCACGGCCATCGCCGCCGACTATCCCGCGCCGAAGCAAGGCGACTTTATCGCGAAGGATTTCAAATTCCACACAGGCGAAACGATGGCTGAGGTGCGGCTTCACTATACGACCGTGGGTGAGCCGAGCGGCCAGCCGGTGTTGGTGCTGCATGGCACGGGCGGCTCGGCGGCCACCATGTTGACGGCTGGTTTCGCAAGCGAGTTGTTCGGACCGGGCCAGCCGCTCGACGCATCGAAATATTACATCATCATCCCGGACGCCCTCGGCCACGGCAAATCGTCCAAGCCTTCCGACGGCATGAAGACCGCGTTTCCGAAATACAATTACGAGGACATGGTCGATGCGCAATATCGCCTGGTGAAGGAAGGGCTCGGCATCAAGCATTTGCGGCTCGTGCTCGGCAATTCGATGGGCGGCATGCACAGCTGGATCTGGGGCGTGAAATATCCGCAAAGCATGGACGTGCTAGTGCCGATGGCGGCGCAGCCGACCGAGATGTCGGCGCGCAACTGGATGCTGCGGCGCATGCTGCTCGAGACCATCCGCAACGATCCCGACTACAATGGCGGCAATTACACGTCGCCGCCGCGCATGATGAAATACGCCGTCGCGGCCTATGGTGTCGCCTCAAGCGGCGGCACGCTCGGATATCAGACCTTGGCGCCGACCGCGGCGAAGGCCGACAAGATGGTGGACGAACGGCTCGCCGCGCCCGTGACGACGGATGCCAACGACTTCATCTACCAGTGGGAGTCCTCGCACGATTATAATCCGTCGCCCGCGCTGGAGCGGATCGAAGCGAGCCTGCTGGTGATCAATGCGGCGGACGACGAACGCAACCCGCCGGAAACCGGCCTGACCGAGGCCGCGCTCAAACGCGTGAAAAACGCCCGCCTCTATCTCATTCCGGCGAGCACGCAAACGCGCGGTCACGCCACCACCGCCAATGCGACGTTCTACAAACAGCCATTGCAGGAATTGCTGCAAAGCGCGCCGCAACGCACGATGTGAGGGCGCGAGCCCGAATTGTGCACCGCAAAAACCACCGTTCGAACCCTCTTTTACCGCTAAATGTGGCGGTTCCGTTCATGGAGCGTTCAAGCGAGGTGTGGAACTCTCGCCAATGACAGAAAGCACTATCCGCTGTCTTCGGTAATGAGAAAGGTAAAGCCATGAGGAAGACATTGATGGCTATCGCAGCCGCCGCAACCCTGGCCGTTTCGGCCGTGGCTGCCCCCGCCCCGGCTCACGCACAACGCGGTCTCGGCGCAGCGGTGGCTGGCGGAATCATTGGCGGCGCCATTATCGGCGGCGCGCTTGCAGGCCCCCGCTATTATGGGTCTGGCTATTACGGACCCGGCTACGGCTATTACGGTCCGGCGGCCTATGGCGGCGACTATGACGACTGCTACTGGCAACGGCAGCGGTTCTGGGACGGGTACGGCTGGCGGATTCGCCGCGTGCGGGTTTGCGGTTGATACCGTTCATGTTCGTTAAAAGGACGTAAGTTCCGTAACAGGCGGTTTTCCGCTACGTCTTTCCATCACCGGCCTGAAAAAACCTTTTTTTCAGGCCACGAGCTTAAAAACGTTTACTTTCGATTGACTGTTTTGCGGTTTTTGGCGAGACGGCCAGTTACGAATACAGCGTGAGTCACCTGAAACCCACAGGCGCTGGCTAAAGGCGCCATCTCCAGGAGAGTCCTAGACATGAAGAAGACATTTGCTGCCTTCGTCGCGGTCGCAACGATCGCCGGTTCGCTCGCCGCGACCCCCGCAAGCGCCCAGCGTGGCCTTGGCGCTGCTGTGGCCGGCGGAATCATCGGCGGCGCCATCGTCGGCGGGGCTATCGCCTCCAGCCGCCCGGCCTATGGCGGCCCGGTCTATGTGGAAGAAGCTCCCCCGCCGCCCTGCCGCTGGGTTCGCCAGCGTTGGTGGGATGGTTACGAATGGCGCTTCCGTCGCGTCGAGGTCTGCGGCTGATCCGATCGGCGGCAAAGCTTCAGGAGTTCAAGAACCCGGCCGACGCTTCGGCCGGGTTTTTCTTTTCGCTACCCTCATCCTGAGAGTCTGACTCAAAAAGCGATCAATGTTTTGTGGTTGCGGCGAGACGTCTGGTCAGCAGTCGTAGATGGGCGACGAGGAGCCAGGCGGCTTCGGTGGCTGCAGATCCTTCGAAGTCCTTGGTGAGGC
>WNFR01000666.1_pt1 | contig 64685 bp, 57 predicted proteins | sample 5400221 | NCBI WGS metagenome assembly WNFR01 (sample SAMN13153357, study PRJNA577476) | soil metagenome | isolation source: 40 cm soil under Madrone tree | place: USA:California | collected 2016-06-14
TGGGAACAGCAAACACTCTGTTGTGGTATGTTCGGTCAAGTGAAGGCCTCGCTTTTGGTTTCAAACCCGCGTCGATAACGGATTTGTACCATAGCGAGGCCTTTCGTGCTTCTGAAATCATGAATTTTTCGGGCTAGGAACAAATCTCGAAATTGCGAAAACGCCGCGCGGCGTTGCTATGCTACATTGGCGCTCGGAGGCGGATAAGTGCGTGACATGCAACGGCCGCCGCCGACTGGGGCAAAGAATTGGCGTCTGCCGAACAATTCGTTGCGCGGTTGACCAGCAATCGAGAAAGGATTCTTCGCTGCATGTGCATCCCTCAATTGCTGGCAGGTCTGCTTCTCTTGGCCCTTTCCCATTACCTGGGCCACACGCATCTTCATCTGATCCGCGAAGGGCTGAGAGCGCCCGGAAGAATCATCGGCTACAAGCAGCAGAATTTCCGCAGTTCCTCCTCCGAATCATTTTCGACGACCGGCTATATGCCCATCGTCGAGTTTCAAGCTAACGATGGCTCTATCCATTTTCAAGATTGGCTGGGAACCTCAATCGCTGGGAGTAAGAATGTTCCCGTGATTGTCTTGTACGATCCCGCCAATCCCTCGGTAGCCATCATTGATCGGCCCGTCTGGAACTGGCTCCCCTGGGCCCCCATCTTTGCCCTCGGTCTATTCCTGGTTCTCGCGGCCATCAATGGTTTTTTCCGGTCGCAACGGCCCGCCGAAAAGTAGGGCCGTGGTTACAGCCCGGCCTCTTTTCCTCGCCTTTGTAGCGGCGAGTTCACCTGCCCATCTTTTTTTTGCCTCTATTCGCCACCCCGGGACAACTTCGTGTGAGACGCGCATCGTTTGCCATTGAACTGGAAAAATAGCGCCCGTTTCCCCTTCCACGAAAAATCCGATACCCTTCTTGAATCATGGCCACGCTGTTCGAAATGGAACCACTCGGTGAAAGCGGGCTAAAACTCAATGACGCGCAGAGACGCGCGATCACCCACGGTGAAGGGCCGCTGCTGGTGATTGCCGGGGCGGGCACGGGAAAGACGCGCGTCATTACGGAGCGGATCCGGCACCTCCTGCAATCGGATGAAAGCCTAGGCGGCGAAAATATTCTCGGGTTGACATTCACCAAGAAGGCCGCCGGTGAGATGAAAGCCCGGGTGGTGAAGGCCGCGGGCGAGCGTGGCAAAGCGGTGACCCTGGCGACGTTTCATTCCTTCTGCGAAATGCTCCTGAAAGAAGTGGAACCAAAGCGCAGGGCGCTGGAGCAAGTGGACCACTGGATCCTGCTCCGACGGAACATGGCGCGGCTGAAGCTGGACAAGTATCGGCGGCTCGCGGAACCCGGACAATTTCTCAGCGACTTCATTCAATTTTTTTCGCGCTGCCAGGATGAGCTGGTGTCGAGCGAGGACTACCAGCGATATGTGGACCGCTTGGCGGCGAAGCTCGAAGCCGAGCGCGCCTTGCTGGATGAAGACACCTTCAAGGAACGCGCCGAGCAGGTGGCGCAACAGCAGGAGATTTCGCGTGTCTATCGCGCCAGCGAAGAACTGCTGCGCGCGAAGAATGCCGTGGCTCTCAATGAGTTGATTGCCGAAGCGGTCGCGCTGCTAAAGAAAGATCCGGACTTGCGGAGAAAACTGCAGGAACTCTACAAGCATATCCTCGTGGATGAATTTCAAGATACCAACATCGCGCAGTTGGAATTGCTGCACCTGCTCTCGGCGGAGCCGCGCAACATCCTGGTCGTGGGCGACAACGATCAGGCCATCTACCGTTTCCGTGGCGCTTCGTTCGGCAGCTTCCAGCTTTTTCTGGAAAGATTCGCCGGGTGGGAGACCGGCGCGGATTCAACCCCCTACCGCGTGACGCTGACGGAGAACTACCGTTCGACGCCAAATATTCTGCGAGTGGCCACGCAGGTCATTGCGCAGAATGAAGTGAGCGCGGACTTCCCGAAAAAGGTGTTGCAGTCGACCAAGCCGGAGGGCGAGCGGATTCGCATCGCGGAGCTGGCCACCGCGGATGACGAAGCGCGCTGGGTTTCGGACGGGCTCGAGCGGCTTCATGCGGCCGGTCTTCGCTGGAAGGATTTTGCGGTGCTCTACCGGCAGCATGCGCACCGCGACAAGATGGTCGAAGAATTATCCCGCCGGAAAATCCCTTTTGTGATTTCGAAACTGTCGATCCTCGAACACCCCTTGGTGCGGGACGTGCTGGCCTATCTGCGGCTCATCGCTGCTCCGTTCAATGACGTCGCCTGCGCTCGCGTCCTGGCGGCGCCGGCCTGGCATCTCGAAGCCGCCGATCTGGTACGGCTGGCGGAGCGCGCCGCGAAGAAGCGCGGCACGGCGCTTTACGACATTCTTCAATCGCCGCAATCGGAGCTGCCGTTCGACGCCTCACACAGTGCGCTCGCCGAGCTGCTCGAGTTCCTTTCGAATCACCGCAAAACGCTGAAGCGCCGGACCGCCCGCGAAATCCTTTCCGATCTCATCGAGTGGCTGGAAGTGCCGCAGCGCGCGGGGAGGCAGGACCGCAAGTACGTCAATCAACTGTCGCAGTTCGTGAAGGACTGGGAACCGAAAAGCGAAACGCGCGGACTGCCGGAGTTCCTCGAATACCTCGAATATTTTGAACAAGCGGGTGGAACGCTCAGCCTCGAAGACGACGCGCCCGGCGACGCCGTTCAGTTAATGACCGTGCACGGCGCGAAGGGACTGGAGTTTCCCCACGTCTTTCTGTTACGCGTGAATCAGGGCGCCTTCCCCGCGAAGAATCGGTCACCGCTTTTTGAATTTCCCACCGCGCTGATGAAAGAAGCCCTGCCGCAAGGAGACTTTCACATTCAGGAAGAGCGGCGGCTTTTTTACGTGGCGCTTACGCGCGCGGAACAGCGTTTGACGATCACCACGCTCAGCGAAAAGAAGGGCAAGGTGCCCACCTTTATCGAAGACATCGTGATGGAGCCCGCGGTGAAACGCCGCGACGTGCTTCAGAGCGCCCCAAAGGTTCGGCCCGCGGAGGAAGCGTCTGCCGGCTCTCCAATAGCAGGGGCGCCAAACGCGTCACTTTTTCCGTCTTCGACCGCACCGCCAAAGATTTTCTCGAGAATCGTAGCCTGGGCGGAGGTATTCCATCCGCCATCGTCCGAACCGCTGCAACTTAGCCCCTCTGCTGTGGACAATTACCGAAAATGCCCCCAGCGGTATTTGTTCGGATATTTGTGGTCACTCAAGGAAGGTCCCAAGGCCACGCTTAGTTTCGGCAGCATCATGCACGGTACGATCAAGCGCTTCCTCGCCGAATTGCGCAAGGGAAACAAGCTGCCGTTCGAAGACGTGCAGCGGCTTTTTGAAATGGAATGGCGGTCCGCCGGTTTTGAGGACGAGTATCAGGAAGCGGAATACAAGAGAGACGGAATCGAACAGCTGCGCGCATTTCACGCGGCGATGATCGAAGCGCCACCGCAAGTCCGGGAGCAGGAGAAGAGCTTTGAACTGCCGCTGGAAAACAATGTGATCATCACCGGCAGGATGGACCTGGTAAATTCTCTCGGCAGCAACGACGTGGAAATCGTCGATTACAAGACGGGCAAACCAAAAAAGGACGCGGATGCCAAGAAAGATCTGCAACTCAGTCTTTATGCGCTTGCGGCAAGAGAGATATTCGAATGGAACCCCGTGCGGTTGGTCTTCCACTACTTACAGAACAATCTGATCCAGGTGACCACCCGCGATGCGCAGCAGCTGGACGAAGCACAGAAAGTTGTGCAGGAAGCCGCCGCGGACATTCGCGCCGGGGAATTTCCCGCGAAACCGGGTTTCGTCTGCCGCAATTGCGCGTACAAGCCGATTTGCCCGGCGCATGAAGAAGCACTTAGCTCTTAGTACGACTCGAATGAACCCTGCGGTCTCCCTAATTTTCAAAAAACAACCGAAGCTTGTTCCATAAATCGAGCTTCGCTGGTTCGTCGCTCAGCACTCTGCTAGAATCGCGCCGGGCATCCCCATCCTGGACCTATGGGGCCTCGATTCCTTTTCCTGATCCTCTTCGCACTACCGCTCGCAGCGCAGGAGCGTGAGCAGCGATACACCATGATTTCGGACGTTCCAAACTGCACTGGTGGAGGAAAGCCTCTGCTCATGGACCTGTTCATTCCAAAACATCGCACCCGCACGCCGACACCCGCAATCTTGTGGATTCACGGCGGCGGCTGGGAGCGCGGCGACAAGAACGGAAATTCAGGCGCCCTGTTGCTGGCCAATGAAGGTTTCGTGACCGCCAGCCTCTTCTACCGCCTAGGCGGTGATTCGCCATTCCCTGCCGATATTGAGGACTGTAAGTGCGCCATTCGCTTTCTCCGCGCGAACGCTTCGAAGTACGGCATCGACCCAGAACGCATTGGCGTGGCCGGAGCATCTGCGGGAGGCCATCTCGCAGAGCTCGTTGCAACAGCCGGGCGGAACGCCGGACTCGAAGGCGATGGCGGCTGGCAAAATGTCTCGAGCAAAGTGCAAGCCGCCGCAGCCTACTACGGGGCCTCGGATTTCACGGTAGGCGCAACGGAGTTCCAGCATCACACCGGCCAAGTCGTCTTGAAGCTCGTTCGGGGCTCCGAAAAAGACAAGCCGGATTTATATCGCCAGGCGAGCCCCCTATTCCACGTGTCGAAAGACAGCCCGCCTTTATTGCTGGCACACGGCGAACAAGACGATCTAGTGCCCTTCGACCAATCCGTCCGCGTGGCAGAAGCCTACCGCCGGCTCGGGCTGCCGGTCGAGTTCATCGCAGTAAAAAACGCAGGACACGATTTCGCGCTGGCGGGCGATGCCCCCGTTTCCCCTTCGGTGGATTTCATCCACCAGAGAACGATTGAATTTTTCAGACGCTGTCTGGTTCCCTGAAGCGGAACAACGAAATCCTCATGGCGGATTTTCGTCAAACGAAAGCGCGAGGAGAGAAGGTCCGATGAAGCCCAAGAACGTGTACTTGCTTCTTTGCGTGCTCGGAGCTGTGCTCCCTTACTCGCAATTCGTTCCGTGGGTTATGGAAAACGGGCTGCAACTCGGCATGCTCGTGGGTCAACTCTTCGCCAACCGCATCAGCGCCTTCTTCGGGCTGGATGTCCTCGTGTCGTCCGCAGTGCTCCTGGTGTTTATGCGCATCGAAGGACGGCTGCTCCGCATGCGGCGCCGCTGGATTCCGATTGCCGCTCTTTGTACAGTGGGAGTTAGCCTGGCGCTGCCGCTGTTTCTCTATCTTCGCGAACGCGCGCTGGAAGGATTACCAGGAGCAGTTGAAGCAGCACCGCCGGCCAGGACCTGATTGAATTGCGTGATCCGTTGTCACGCCCGTACAAGAAAAAAGGCGCCCCGACCTGTGCCAAGGCGCCTGAGCTGCCAAATCCCGTTGGTGCCGTCTTACTTCCCTTTCTTGGGAGACTTTTTCTCGTCCTTCTTGGCCTTTTTCTTCATTCGAATTTCCTCCTCAGATTCAGCGGATGACGGGCGTAACTGCCAGCCACTCGCCTTGACCTGATATACGAGTGGTGCGCGCAGGAGTCAAGACAATTCGCCGTGAAAAAGAAAAAAACGGCTATCTCGGAGTGGCCCCGGCGTAGTAACCCTCGCGGGTCAGGATGGTCAACCCTTCGCGCTTTACGCGAACCTCTATGGAATGATAGTCCGTGCTGCGGTCCGTGCCGCTGGGCGCGTACGCCAGCGTGTACTGGTTGCGGGCCTCTTCCGTGACCCTGGAATACAACTCTTCCATCGCCCGGGTTTTCAAGCCGTAGTAGACGTCGCCACCCGTGTCGTGAGCGTATTTGGCAAGCCGTTCGAATCTCCGGTTGAAGAAAGCGCTGCCCACGCCAACACCGTAGACCGCGATGTTGTAGCGAAGCAGCTCCTGCCGCGTTGTATCGTAATTGTGAGTGTTGAACTTTGGCCCGTTCACGCCATCCGAAATCAGGAAAATAATCTTCCGGCGTTCTCGGTCGCGATCCTTCAACAGTTGCGCTGCGGCATACACCGCATCGTCCAGCGCTTTGGTCGGCTGGCCCTTAATGTTAATAAGCCCTCCCGAGATGTTCGGCGCGTCCCCGATTGCGGAGTGACCGTTGATCGAGGGCCCGTTATCAACTGGTGGGCCCGAAGACGCTACGGAGGGCTGCTCGTCGAGATGCGTGCGCTTCAACTCGGTGACGAGTTTGTCCCGGTCGCCGCTGAAACCCTTGCCCGGGTGGAAGAACTGATCAAAGCGGCATACCCAGGCCTCATCGTTCTGGCTCAGCCCGCCAACAATGGCAATAAGACTTTCCCCGACCTGCTTGGCGTCCTTGGATTTCAGGTCGTTGTCGATCAGCACGACCATGGAAATGGGGACCACATCCGCTCTGAAAAAGGCGATTTTCTGCTCGATGTTGTCTTCGAGAATGCGAAATTCGTCCTGGCGCAGGTCCGGGACGAGCCTCCCAGACACATCCTTTACTGTGACGGGGACAATGACCTGATTCACCGGGATCCTGATCCTCGTCTGCGCGCCGCTCTGTTGCGGGGAGGATGGCGCATCCTGCGCCGTGGAAGCGCTACTAGTGCTTTCTTGAGTCCGCTGCGCCTTCAGCTCAGCGAAAAGCGCGGGCAGGAGTAAGATAGCCACCATCAATACTGTTTTTCGTAGACTTTTCATAGTCCTCAGGCCAAACTTTGTATTGAAATTATCCGCTCGGGCGGCATCGGCCACGCATCCATCGCACGGCTTCGCAGCATCCTACGGATGCAGCAGTACTCCCGTGGGGTTTTCGGCCGGGCAACTCTCGCCAAGGAAAGTATACATGCGTTCGATGCATACGTTTTTGATGCAATGTGTGACCGCAACGGTTACGGTGACTTTAGCCATTCCGGCCATGCCCCAGGAGCCTGCTGGACAGGGTCCGGTCATCAAGTCTCAGGTTAGCCTGGTGAACCTTTTCGCTACCGTGCGCGATAAGAACAAGAAAATCATGGCCAACCTGAAGCAGGAAGACTTCAAGATTTCCGAAGACAATCAGGACCAGAAAATCGCATTCTTCTCAAAAGAAGTGGCCCTGCCGATTACGCTGGCGTTGCTGCTCGACACTTCAGGCAGCGAGCAGGACATGCTAAGTGCTATTCAGGAAGCGGGGAGCGGGTTTATCGGGCGCGTGATTCGCAAGGGCGACGAGGCGCTGATCATGTCCTTCGATTCCAACGTCGATCTGCTGTCGGATTTCACGGACGAGCGCACCCAACTGGAGCGCGCCATTCGAAAGAGCAGGATAAACGTGCCGGATCAGGGGAGTAGGGTGGGAAATCCGGGCCCGATCGGATCGCGGCAAATCACTGGTACCGCTCTCTATGACGCGATCTACCTGGCTTGCAGCGAAAAACTCGCTTCGGAAGCCGGTCGCAAAGCAATTGTCATCGTTACCGACGCCCAGGACGAAGGCAGCAAGGTGAAACTGGACGAAGCGATCGAAGCGGCCCAGCGCACGGATACCGTGATTCACATTCTGTTGGTCGTGGACCCGCGATATGGCGGCAACCCTGGCGTGGCGCACAAACTGGCGGAGGAGACCGGCGGGCGCATGATCTCCGTCCGGTCGGAAAAGAAGCTCGTGGAAGCCTTTGACGAGATTTCCGAAGAGCTGCGCAGCCAGTACACGCTCGGCTACTATCCGGCGAACTCGGCGCGTGACGGAAAATTTCGCAAAATCAAAGTCGAGACTGCCAACCACGACTTGAAGGTACTCTCCCGCAAAGGCTATTACGCACCGAAGGGGTAGTGCCGTCCGCAGACGGCACCCCCCGAAGCAATGCAATAAGAATCGTTCGGTTACCTCGTCGAAGCTGCCTTTTGGCTCGCCAAATTTCCTTGCCCGAGAAAGTTCAGCAGCTCACGGTTGACTTTCTCTGCATGCGTCCAAGTCAGCCCGTGCGGGCCGCCTTCCACCACCACCAGTTTGCTTCCTTTCACAAACTGCGTTGTGCGCTTTCCCGTAGCGGAGAGCGGGAGGATCCGGTCTGAATCGCCATGAATCACCAGCGTTGGCATGTCGATCTTTTTGAGATCGTTTCGGAAGTCGGTCAGCCACGCCGAGACGCAATCAAGTGTGCCCTTGGGCGAGGCGCCCGCGCCGATGTTCCAACTGAGCTGAACGGCCTGGTCGCTGATGAGTTTCCCGCGCAGGACGTCCACGTTGTAGAAATTCGAGAGAAACTCGGTGAGAAACGCCGGCCGGTCCGCGGCAATCCCTTCCTTGATCCCGTCGAAAACGCTTCCGTCCACTCCTTCGGGGTTGTCGGGCGTCTTCAGCAGGAATGGCGGAATTGATGAGATGAAGACCGCTTTGCTCACATGCTTGTTTCCATATTTGCCCAGATAGCGGGCCACTTCGCCGCCACCCATCGAAAATCCCACTAACGTCGCATCCTTAAGATTGAGCGTCGTCACGAGCTTGTGCAGGTCCTCCGCGAAGGTGTCGTAGTCGTAGCCGGTCGTCGGCTTACTCGATTCGCCGAATCCTCGGCGGTCGTAGGTAATCACACGGTGGCCCGCTTCGAGCAGCATCGGCACCTGCTTCTCCCAGGAGGCGCCGCTCAGCGGCCAGCCATGCACCAGGATGACTGGATTACCGCTGCCGTGGTCCTCGTAATAGAGATCGATGTTGCCAGAGTTTTCTTTTCCTACAGTTATGGTTGGCATTGAGACCTTTCGATCTGACTTGATCCAGCAAGTGTCCTGTTCGGGAAACTTGCATCTCGCTCAAGGAGACCGGAACTTTAGCTCCGGCGTAACCCCTTGCGATTCAGTGGACTTTAGCCCCTGGAGTCCGCCTGCGCTTGCGGCTATCCCGGCGAGACAACACCGGTTGCCGAGCACACCCGCACGAGTTCGATGCTCTCTGAGTTCCTAAAGTTTCGTGCTATCCCGGTAACAACTACGTCTGGCACTGGGTCTCGCCAATACCGGTCTCAATCAAGGCGAGCAGTTAGTTCAGATGGCAACTCTTCAAACTTCGTCACACACGATCCGCGTATGGTCAAAATGGAAACGACCGATCACGACTTGAATGTCCAGCGCGCAAAGGCTATTACGCGCCGAAAGGGTGAACCTTTTAAAGTCTTAGGCGGCAACGCCGAAAACTGGCTCCCGCGCCAGCTTCGCGGCGTTCGTGTTGCCGCCCACGCCGTCCGGTGGAGCTTCGAGGCAGCCAGAAAAATTCACGAGCGGCGTTGCTCGCAGCAATCGGCGGCAGAGTTCTAGGCCTTAGCGGGCTGCACGTACCCCGCCTTTGTGTCCACCTGATGCCCTTCGTCGTACTTGTCATGGTGCCGCACCCACGCCATGCCATGCTTCAACCCCTCTTCGTCGCGTCCCTTTGGCGTTAGGTCCAGCCAGTTATACGCCCCGATGAGTATGTCCAGCCCGCGAGAGTAGCTCGAATAGGTGTGGACGATGTTGCCGGCTCCATCCTTGAAGAACACGCTCGTGCCGGGCCGTTCCTCGCTCGGGAATTTCTGCAGGCTGTAGTTGTAATAGACCTGGCCTTTCTCCAACTCATCCTTCGTCATTGATACCTGGTAGTCGTAATTGAAGTCGGTCGGATTCGACGACACCCAATGGAATCGCCAGCCCATGCGCTTCTTGAACGCTTCGATTTCTGCCAGCGGCGCACGCGAAACCACCACCAGCCTCACGTCTCGTGCCGCCAGGTGCACCACGCTGCCGTCGATATGATCCGATATGAACGAGCAGCTCGGGCAACCCTCCTTCCACCCAGGCCCGAGCATGAAGTGATACACAATCAACTGGCTTCTGCCGCCGAAAAGATCGGCCAGGGTCTCCTTGCCGCCAGGCCCATCGAACGCGTACGCCTTCTCTACCTTCTCCCAAGGCATCTCCCGCCGCTGCCGGCTCAGTTCGTCGCGCAGTCGCGAGAATTCCTTCTCTTTCTTCAACAGCTCCTTTCGCGCCTCAAGCCATTTCGCTTGCGACACAACTTTCGAATGTTGCACCGCGCTCTTTGCCATGCCTGATTCTCCTTTCATGATTGTCCACTTTCGCGGAAAGACAGATGACCCCACGAATTCCGTAGCAGGAAGTTCGCTCGGTGAATGCGGAAGCCTCGCCATCCCTTGCCCAAGCAAGCTCCCGCATTCACCGGCTTTCACCGAAAATAGAGCGGGCTTCGAGCCTGGGCTCTAGCCACCCGCGGCCTGCGCCTTGAGTGCTTGCGTTGCCTGTTGCATTTGTGCGAGCACTTTACGAATGGCTGCGTTGGACCCAGGGTTGCGCTTCTCGCGCCAGGATTCGAGGCGATTGCAGTGCTGTTCGAGGTTGCTTAGGAACTTCGGGCTGCTGAACATCGCGCGCCACGCCACGATCACCGGCTTCACTTGTTCCCAGACGCCCCATTGCTCCCCGGTGCTTTCGAAGAAAAAGTCTTCGTCGATAAGGCCGCGGTTTACGATGCTCGCCACCATTTCCCAATAACCGAGCACCATGCGCATGTATGTGTTTTCCCGGCTTCCGGGAGGGCAGATACGCATCAAGTCCTCCTCGTTTTTTGCGCGGAAGTTGACCGAGAACCACTCCCGCGCTTCGCGCAGCCGTGGCTCACGCCGGTCCTCGTACAGACGCAACATCAAATTGACTTGTTCGTTCGTTGCTTCGCCCATGTTTCCTCCTTTGGATTTGGTTTCTGAACTGATTCATTTGCGCCGTTCTTCGCACCCAACTTCATCACCACGAGCGTGGTCAATCCGCCCGCTGACATCAAACTTCCGGCCAGCAGAACTGCGCTGCCGATGCAAAATGGACACATGTCGCCGTTCACCGCAAACGCGACGCCTCCGCCCGCTTCCGAACGCCTTCATGGATATGCTTCCAGCCCCCTGCGACACCTTTTCGGTGGTCTTCCAAAATCAGTCCAAGCGCCGTGTGATGAAAAGCGAGCAGTGTTCCGCCATCTATTTCGCTCAAGCGGTACTGTAGATTCGACACGACGGGATAGGACATGAACAACGGCCCTGTAATCTCAAGCAACGTCGGCCGCTTGATGGCCTGCACCACTCCCCAGAAGTGGCCGTTGTTGCCACCCAGGTCGCGGTACCACCTGCCGCCCGGCCACGCCTCAAGCTTCATAGGCATGGGTTTGTCTTCAGTCGTTTCGTTGAATGGTCCGAGTTGCTCCAACAGCGCCGCAAACGTCGCCTCCAGCGGTGCGCGCACACGGATTTCCTCCGTGATGCCCAGCGTCAAATCCTCAATTCTTGTTGCCGTCGTGATCATTTTTCCTCCTTGAAGTAAAATCCGGTCCCGTATCGTTTGACGGATTGCTCTTCTGCTCGGCGCGTTCCTTGACGCGGCTTAATTGATGACGCCAGTAGCGCTCGAACGTTTCCGTCCATTCGTGAAGCGGCCGGATCGCCTCCGCGTTGGTTCGATACAGCATCCGCCGGCCGTCGCGCCGCACGTTGACAAGGCCCACCTCGAGCAAAACGCGCAGGTGTTTCGAAACCGACGGCTGTTCCAGCCCCAGAGAGTCCACAATCTCCCCCACGGGCCGTTCTTGCATTGCAAGATAGTTCAGGATTGCCCGCCGCCGTGGCTCCGCCACCGCGTTGAAAGCATCCGAAGTTGTCGCCGCCCGTGCCATGAGCCAACAATACATGCCCATATGGGAATATGTCAAGCACTCTTTTCCTCCCACGTCCATCACCCCGCCGCCCCAACACGGTCCCGTTTGCCCTTACTTCGCGGGCACTCCCGTCCGTGCCATAATTGTGCATAATGATGAATGCAGCCGGAGATTGCGTCGTGGACAGTCTACTTTCGAGGATTACCATCACCCCTGGGCTACGATCCGGTCAGCCCCGCATACGCGACTTGCGTATCACCGTCTGGGACATTCTCAAATGGCTCGGAACGGCCGCCTCCCACGAACTACCCGGAGCTCACAGAGGAAGACATCCTCGCCGCACTTCAGTGGGCCGCTTCTTTGAAGGACAATACTGTTTCCTGCCGCCTTTGAGGCCTTACGTTGCGGGGTCACCTAAAGTAAAGTGCAGAAGTGACAAGAATGGCTTGCCAGTGCTCTTTAACTTCTCTTCGAGGCGCGCGGCGCAGTCGCAATCTCCGCAGGCCCAGGGCTCGGAGCCATTCTCGTCACGGCATTTGCGCCGGTCGTGGGCGTCCTGCACCTTAACCAACTCAAAATACTCTTCCCAGTAAGGACGCTCTTCCTGGAGCGGCGTCGGACAGTAACAGACTTCGACCCAGCGAACCGTCTGGTCGGGACAAACCCTCGCGTCGTTCATGTTGCGAAGGTATTCGCCCTCCGCGACCGAGCCTTCGCCGAGCGTCCCGCGCTCGATCGCTTGCACCAGCACCTGCCGGCAACCTGCTTTCACTCGCGCTCGCACCAGGTATCGCATACTTTATGGATGACCTCTCAGGCTTGGTCGTTACACGCCTAAGTCTAACTCGAAGTCTTCACAACACGGCTATCGCGCCGTTTTCGCCGAACCGCTCGGTAAGCAGTCAATCTGACGCAACTCGGGAGTTCAATGGTGTTAGTCCGAATTGTCAATGAGGAGCGACCAATTTGCTTATGAACGGCTGCAGATCGGTTTCGGGCAGAAGGTCATTCTGCAGGTAAGCAGTAACCGCGGGCGTTAAGATCCAGCGAGACCAAGTCGCCTTAGTGGAACGTTTCCGCCAATCTGGGTCGGTCCAATACTCAACCGTCCATCGAAAAGGTTTCCCATTTTTGCTACAGACCTTCAATCGACAGTGATTCGAAAGCCCGAGGAAAAAACACCCGAGCGCTTCCTCCAACGAGTAAAAGTCTTCGTGCCAGCCGCCATAAGTCACGCTGTAATGGTTCTCCCAAATCTGCTCGATGAGCACTTCGAATCCTTCGGGTGAGCCGGGAAGCACGCGAACAGAATCTTCTCCTTGCTCATACTGTGCCAAGGGGCACTTCTCTAAGACTTCGAGGATTTCGCCGATCATGAGGGGCTCCAGTGCTGCTGCTCGCGGAATTCCCACAGTTCGAATGCGCCACAGCAGGAGAGGTTCTGAGATTCTTGGAAGAAAAATACCGCCGGAACCGGTACGCAGCAAGCGCTCCCCATGTGCTGCGCGCTTACCGCTTATTATCCCTCACGGCACATTACGGTGGTCGGGACAAGGCTGGATCCCTTTGCCCCGAACCAATTGACCGCAATCCCCCGACCGTCTACCATTTCGTTTCGCTCCGCGCCCATGCTCAACGAAACCATCGCCCATTACAAAGTCCTCCGCAAACTTGGCAGTGGCGGCATGGGCGTTGTCTACGAAGCCGAAGACACCAAACTCGGCCGCCGCGTCGCCCTGAAATTTCTTCCGGAAGACACGCACCGGGATCCGCAGTCTCTTGAACGGTTCCTCCGCGAAGCCCGCGCCGCTTCCGCGCTCAATCATCCCGGAATTTGCACTATTCACGCCATCGAAGAGCGCGATGGCCGGACGTTCATGGCCATGGAGCTGCTCGAAGGGCAAACCCTCGACAAACTGATCTCCCTCGGTTCCCTTCCGGTTCCGCGCACCATCGACATCGGCATCCAGCTCGCCGATGCCCTCGACGCCGCCCACAAAAAAGGCATCATCCATCGCGACATCAAGCCCGCCAACATTTTCGTCACCGAGCGTAGCGCCGTCAAAATTCTCGATTTTGGCCTCGCCAAGCTCCTCCCCGAGCACCACGCAAACCTCGCCGGTGAAACCCTCGACGATCCCGAGACACTGCTCCTCACCAGCCCCGGCTCCGCCGTCGGCACCATCTCCTACATGTCTCCTGAACAAGCGCGCGGCGAGGAACTCGACCCTCGCAGCGACCTCTTCTCCCTCGGCGGCGTCCTATACCAGTTGACCACCGGCAAACTCCCCTTCCCCGGCAGCACCAGCGCCGTCGTCTTCGACAACATCTTGCACAACGCTCCCGTGGCTCCCGTCACCTTGAATCCCGGGGCGCCCGCCGAACTCGAGCGCATCCTTAACAAGGCCCTCGAAAAAGACCGCGACGTCCGCTACCAGGTCGCCGCGGAATTGCGTGCCGACCTCAAACGCCTGCAGCGTGAGATCGATTCCGGCAAGGTTGGTTCCGTTTCGACTTCTTCTCCAGGTGTCGCCACCCCGGGGCCTCCTCCGCAACCATCGGCTACAACGCCTCAGCCCTCACGTTCGCCCTCGAGCAGTTCCATCCTGATCGCCGCCGCCAGCAAGAACAAGTTCGGCACGGGCCTCGTGCTTGGTGCCGTTTTTCTCTTGCTAGTCGCTGCCGCCTTCGGCATCTACTCCCTCCTGCCCCACAAAAAGGATTTATCAGTCGAAAGAATGTCGGTCGAAAATCTCACCAATAACGGTCACGTCTCCCTGGCCAGAATTTCACCCGACGGAAAATACTTGCTCCACGTCCTCGACGAGAATGGTCTGCAGTCCCTCTGGCTACGTCATATTCCCACTGGCAGCAACACGCAGGTCGTCACCCCCGCTGCCACGCGCTACAGCGGCCTCACCTTTTCTCCCGATGGCAATTACATCTACTTCGTCCGCCGCGAGGACTCCGAGCAATCCATCGCCTCCCTCTACGACGCTCCCATGCTCGGCGGAACCCTGCGCCTGCTCATCAAAGACGTGGACAGTCCCATCTCCTTTTCGCCAGACGGCCAGCGCTTTGCCTACTTGCACCGGCATGACGATTCCGCCGCTACCGACCTCAAGATCGCCAGGCGCGATGGTACTTTCGATCGCGATCTCTTCCATCACAAGGAAGTTCTCACCGATAGCCTGACTCTTGCCTGGTCCCCCGATGGCAAGACCATCGTGATTCCCATCGTCCAGCCCACGCCCAAGGATCTCGGCGGTTTCCTCGTCGTGGACGTCGCCAGCGGGGCCATGAAGCAAGCGGCCATCGCCAAAGACCGCATCTACTTCGAACCCGCTTGGCTTCCGGACATGACCGGCCTGCTCGTCTCCGCCGGCACGGCGGAAACTGGATTTCAGCGCAGGCAAATCGGAATTGTTTCCTTCCCCGACGGCGCATTCCATCTTTTGACCACCGATACTAACGACTATTTTCATCCCAGCCTTGCTGCGGACGGCCAATCCATCGCCGCGAACCAGAGCCAGGCCAAAGACCAGATCGAGATTGCGCCCGCGGGATCGCTCGATAATTTAATTCCCCTGAAATTACCTTCGAACCTGCCTTTTTGGAGTATGGACTGGACCCCCGATTCTCAGCTTCTCGTCGTTCAGGGTCCCGACATCCGCATGGTGAATCCAGCCGGCGGAAACCGCGTCGTCTTCTCCGAACCGAAATTTCCGATGAATCAGGCCGTCTCCTGCGGACAGGGGCGTTACGTTGTTTTTCGAACGCTCGGCCGCTCAGGCGGCGCCGAAGCCAATTTTTGGCGCGTCGATTCGAACGGCACAAACCTGAAACGCCTCACCTTCGGCGTCAACGAAATATTGCCCGCCTGCTCGAATGACGGCAAGTGGTTGTACTACGTCGACATCGCCGAAAACCAATTCCTGAAACGCATTCCCATCGACGGCGGCCCGCCCGAAACAATCATCAAATCTCCCGCCATACCCTACGATCTCTCTCCCGACGGCAAAACCGTCGCGACGTTCGAAGCGCGCGAATCGGATCACACCGCCATGCTGGTGATTTATTCGCTGGAGGACGGAAAAAAATCGGCGTTCGAATTCGATCCGCGCGGGCTGGCCGACATCGCGTTCATGCCTTCCGGAAAGGCGATATTGTATTCTGTGCGAGAAAAAGGCGTGGACAATCTGTGGGTGCAACCGCTGGATGGATCGGCGCGGCGCCAGTTGACGCACTTCACTTCGGAGAGGATTTCGGGATATGCGTATTCAAAGGACGCTGCGCGGCTGGCGGTCGGGCGCGGGCACGCGGATTCTGACGCGGTGCTGCTGCGCAACGTTCCCCGATAGAAAGCCTGAACCGGCCTGCGATCCAAGCGTAGGCGCGAGAGCGCGCTCTCAAAAAAAGACTACTGAATCGTTCCGCCGCCGGGAGAGTTCGGCGTTACCGGCACGTTGGCGTTCGCGCGGGCAAAATAGCCGCGGCGGGCGCGCACCTGATAGCCCTTGTGCTCGGGCACTTCGATGCGGATCTTGTGGTAGCGGCCATCGAGGACGTAGTTCGTCGGCAGATAGGCGATGGAATACTGGTTGCGAAGTTCGTCGCCGATGTCCTGGAACGACTGGTCGAGATCGTCCACGTGATAAGGAAAAAATGCGCGGCCGCCGGTTTCTTCGGCCAGTTCCTGGAGAATCTTGTCACCGTCCGTCAGGTGATATTTGCGGTCGCCCATCTTGTTCGGATCGGTCTGCGAGAGGGAAACCCACTGCGTGCTGGTGCTGATGGTGTAGATGACCACGCTGGTGCGCTGGGCCATTTCGATGGCCTCCGCGCGCGTGTGTGTCGATAAGTTGTCCTCGCCATCGCTGATCAGAATCATGACGCGGCGCACCACGTCCGGCTGATCGCCCGGCGGGCGCGGGGGATGGCTCAGCTCTTTCACGCACGCTTCATAAACCGCGTCGTAGATCGCGGTGCCGCCGCCCGCGCGCGTCTTGGTGATCTGGTCGCGCAGCGCTCCCGCGTCGCCCGTGAATCCCTGGAGGATTTGCGGCTCGTCGTCGAAGGTCATCACAAAAGCTTCATCTTTATTGTGGCGCAGCACGCTGAACAGAAAATTGACCGAAGCATCCTGCTCAAACTTGATGCGGTCGCGGATACTGTTGGAAGTGTCCAGCAGCATCCCGATGCGCAAAGGCAGATCGGTTTGCTTGCTGAAATAACGGATCTCCTGCGGAGCCTTGTCATCCCAAATCTTGAAGTCGCTCTTTGCTAGCTCGGGGACGAGTTTGTTGCGACGGTTTAGCACGGTGAAGAGCACGTCGACAAGGTTTACGACGATCGGGATCACCTGGCCGCTCTGCTGAGGTGGTTCCTGTGCGGAACCGGTGGGTTTTGACGGAGGCGCAGATTGAGGTTTGCTATCCGGTGAGGGTTGCTGCGCCCGGTCGGTAAGCGGAAGGAGCAACAGCGCCAACGCCAAAAAGATCGAAGTGATTGTCCGTCGCATTTGCATCGATTATAGGTACCCCGCCAGCGCAGCGTCAATTCGGCTCTGCGGTTCTCCCGCAGCGTCGCAAAGTTTCTTCAAATAGTCGTGGAGTTCAACCGGTAACACAGCGTGAACTTCGATCCATGCCCCCGTCCGGGGCTGCGCGAAGCCGAGCTTTGCGGCGTGCAAAAAATTACGCTCGAGCGACGGCAGCGTGACCCTTCCTACACTCAGCTCGCCTGCCGCTCCATACAAGGTATCGCCAGCGACCGGATGTTTCAGTGCGGAGAAGTGCACTCGAATCTGATGCGTGCGCCCGGTGTGGAGTTGGACTTCCAGCAGCGTCGTGTTGTCGATCTTGGCGAGAGCTTTCCAGTCCGTGCGGGCCTCGCGCGGATTCGCGATGGCCGCGCCGTGCCATGATTTGCGCTCCGTCGTCATGCGGGTGCGATGGATAGGGTCGCGCCCAATGGCCAGCTCGATGCGGCCGCTCTTCTCTTCAAGAATGCCCTGCACCAGCGCGATGTACGTTTTCTTGACGGCTCGCTGGCGAAAGGCTTCGCCCATCTTGGCGTGAGCCGCGTCATTCTTGGCCACAAGGATCACTCCCGAGGTTTCTTTGTCCAGCCGATGCACGATTCCCGGCCGCAGCGGATCGCCCGCCTGCGCAAGCGCTTGCCCGCGCCCCAGAAGCGCGTTGACGAGCGTGCCGGAGACGTTTCCCGCGCCGGCATGAACGGTCATGCCCGCGGCCTTGTTGATGACGATTACGTCGTCGTCTTCGTAAAGCACATCGAGCGGAATCGATTCGGCTGCAGCGACGATGGGCGGCCGCTCCGTGATTTCGACGGTGATTTTTTGGCCCCTGCGAAGATGCAGCGCGCCTTTGCTTGCTGCTTTCCCATCGATGAGCACCAGGCCGGACTCGATGAGTTCCTGCACGCGCGTCCTGCTGAGTTCGGGGCACTGCGCTGCAACGAAACGGTCGAGACGGGTGCCTGAATCAGTTGCGGAGACGACGAGTTCGCGACGCGTGGCGGAATCGGGCAAAGGCACGGGAAGATTGTAGCAAGGGGAAAGGGGGTAGGGGACAAGTCCATGAAAAGGCTGGAGTTTGAGGGGTTGCGGAGCGCAGTCCAAGGACGGTGATCCGGGCGGGAAAGCGGGACATTTGGAAAAAAAGACGCGCAAAGAAGGTGGAGGGAAAGTAAAACCCGCGCGCTTCAAAAACCGAAGCACGCGACACCAACACCTTGCCTAGCGACTAAGGGCCGGCCGTCCGTATTTTTCATAGAAATTATTGGTGAAGAGTTCGCCGGGATCGTAGGTTTTCTTTGCCGCGAAGAATTCATCGATGCGCGGATAAGCCCTGCGCAGTTGCTCCTTCGAATAAAAAAGCTGATAGGGAAGATAGTACGTGCCGTCCAGATGCAGAGCAAGATCGATGAGATCAGTCGTCGTTTTTCGCAGGATCTGCCCCTCGCGTTCGTTGAATTTCTGATTAAGATACAGGACGTAAGCGAACATATCCTGCTTCGCGTAATTCAGCGTCGTGATGTCATCTTTGTGGACGATTCGAATCGTGACGTTGATCAGGTTGGCCCCGTTGCCCTTCACAATTGTGCGCAACCCCTCCACGAACTGCGGCATCTTGTCCCGTGGGATGAAATATTCCTGAAGAATGTCCGTGTCCTTCAGTCTGTTCTCCAGGTAGTCCATCGAATCGTACATTTCTTGATTGCGGGAAACGAAGCAGCCTTCTTCGCGGCTCATTGCTTCGTTCCGCGAAAGACAATTGTGCAGCCAGGGTTCTCCGTACTTTTCCATTGTCCAGCGAACGCGGCGGCCGAAATCGCCGGTCTTTGAAAGATTGATGATCAAGCGGTCCAGCCACACGTAGCCCGGCACCTTCAGCGGAACAACCGGCACCTCCGTGTGCGTTTTTTCATACGTGTGGATCGCCGTTTCGCTCAAGAAAGTCGAGGGAGACATCGAAAGCCGCCCGTAAGCGAGGCCGATGCCGGGATTGCCATCGACATTTTTCTGATAGTAGGCGGCAAAATCCTTGTAGTCCAGGTAATGCGTTTTCCAGACGTACATCTCGTTCTCGACGACGTCGAGGTCCACATCGAGAATGACGCCCATCAATCCATAGCCGCCGAGTGCGTGATGGAACAGTTCGGAATTTTCCGTCGGGCTGCAATTCTTGATCTCGCCGTCGCTCAGCAGGATTCGAAACGAGCGAACCGTCGGCGCGACTTGCCCCGGATTGTGCGCGATGCCGTGCGCGTTGACGCTGAGCGTTCCGCCAACCGTGAAAATGTTGATGGACTGCATCGCTTTGACGGCCAAGCCGTACGGATCAAGGAAGAACTGCAACTGCTTCCACGTGGCGCCGGTTTGCACGTTGAGGATTTTATGTTCCTTGTCGAGCCGTACCTGGTTGAAGCCGCGCATGTCGAGAACCAGACCGTCCTTGACGAACGTGTGACCGCCCATGCTGTGCCGGGTACCCGCGGCGGTCACTTTAAGTTTGTGGTCGCGGGCGAATTGCACCGCGTTCTGAATGTCTCGGACGGTTGTAACTTTGACAATGCCGTACACCGCGGTCTTGTTCAGGTGGCTGGCGTCATTGATGTAGCCGCCGACCTGTTCGAACGGCAATTGGGCCGCGGGAGGAACTTGCAAGACCAGCGTCGTGGGCTTGGTTTGACCGGCATTCGGCGGATAGACGAAGTCGGATTCCTTTTCCTTGGCGGGCGCGGCGGAATAATCGAAAAACTTTTTTGCGGCCACGAGCAGCAGCGACACCACGAGCAAAAAAGCGGTCTGCCAGCGCCGTCTGCGGGAAGGGGGCGTTGTCTTTTGCATAAAGGAACGAAAGAAGTTGCTTTCCCGGAAAGTATAGAGGGAACTATGCTGAGACACAGCTTCCCGGGGGCTTCGTATGCCTAAACAAATAACGACGATCCAAAAGTGTGCGTGGGGATTTGCGGCGCTATTTCTCGGCGTTTACCTCCTGGATTACGTTCCGGGCATCATGGACGCGAACGGGCTGATGTTCGGCCTGTTCCACATGACGCGGATTGTGGATATCGGGCATCTGGCGGCAGGCGCGCTCGGCGTGATCGGCGCGCTCACTTCGGCGCGCGGCGCGCGGATCTATTTTTATATATTGGGGACGTGGTATTTAATCGACGTAGTCGTTTATTTCATCTCCCATCTGAATCAGATCTCTTTGAAGACGAATTTTCTTGTCAACCTGCCGCACATTCTCATTTTCATCGCGGCATTTTGGATCGCAGCCAAAGTGAGCCGGAATACTGCGGAGGCATGAGCGCGCAATGCGCGAAGGTGTGAAACGCTTCCTGAAGCGAAGAGTCCTGCCGTTTTTCCTGATTTTCCTTACGGCATTCGCCTTTTTCGTTGCGGTTTTTGTGTTGAAGTGTGCCTTTGTCAAGCCTGCAGCCGGCGCGCTTCCTATGAGCACGAGGCAGCCGGGCGCCGCGGGCCCCGATATTGGCGAGAAGAATAGGCGGTCCGTGGAAGATGCCTATTATTCGTATCCGGAGTGGTACATCGTCTGGAGTTACGAAGCGCGAGCGCAGTATCTTCCCACAAATCTGCCCAGCGGCTTTCCTTACTTTGCTTCGATCGGCCAGTATTGGCGCTCGTATTGTTTTATATGCGGGCTGACGCAGAGCCGGCATCAATTCAATTTTGGCGATCACTTGAGTTCGTTCGTCTTGGGCGGAAGCTTCGCGCTCGAATATTCCATTCGCGGAGCGTATGAACAGACGATCGGGCGTCTCAGCGAGTGGACCAGTTCCCACGAACTAGTGGAAGAAGACGCGTACGCCGCGCGCGTGGCGCGCGAATACGCCGACTTTGTTTACATCCGTCCGTTTTACGAATTTCATTTTGCGCACGCGTTGAAAGAGTTTTGGAAAGAGACGCCTCTCTGGGGCAAGCATCCGATCCGCAAGTGGGAGCGGAAATTCATCCTCAGCATGGACTACGGGCTCGAAGCGCTCTATGCCTGGGTTCTGGAAAAGACTTCGCATCTGACCTATGGAGTCGAGAGTGCCGATACCTATACATGGATCGAGAACGCTCCCGAAACTCTGTTCCAGGAATTTCCACGAATCAAGGCAGTGAAAGAAGTCAGTTCTCATTCGTACGTTGTGGCTATCCCGCGCTACCAGGAATTCACCGATTTGGCCATGAAGCTAGCGAAGCACGATGTTCATTTTGCGGAGATCGCCGGGAACGGCGAAATCATGCTGACTATCGTTGCGCCGAAGAAATGGAGTGATGATTTGCCGGCAACCGATGGCACCTTGCTCTTCACGGAAAACTTTTTGACTCAGCCCGGCCTAGAGCGCATTGCGCTCGAATGTCCGGTGCGATCGCTGCACGCTGTCCTCAACAATCTCGCCAGTCGCGGCGCCCAGATAGAACACATCTACGATTACTGATGACGGTGCTGACATTGGGCAACTTCACGCACGGTTCATCGGAGAAGGAGCGGGGAGCGCCCGGCGAGCATGCTGCGCCGAGACCCTTGCCCTGCCACCCGCCAAGGAACCGTCTCTGTGGCATGTCTCTTTGCCAGCGGTTGCCGACCTACGGGACAATTTTTACGCCACATATTGGATCAGCTTTTTTCTCAACTAACACGGTGCAACGTCGGCGAGCACGTCATACTGACCGATCATTGCGTAGAATTCTTCCCACTCTTGAAGTGCGGTGAAAAGCGCGAGCGCTTTCCCATAGGCTGCTATCGCTCCGGTTAGACTGTGAAACTCCGGAGAATCCTTGGCCGTCTCCCGTCTTTGTATGTGCGCATCCGCCGAGAGTTCGAGTATTCGTTCTATGCATTTGTTCGCAAGACCTGCGTTAGGTTTCATCATCGGTTGGCCCTCCTTCTGTAAGTAAGAGTGCAAGCCTCCGGGATTCCGGATAGGGGAAAGCCTCGAATTTGCTGGCGGATTATCATGGAGGAGGAATACGGGTGATTGGCCGGCCCTCGCCGGGTGCTTCGGGTACCGGTTTCGCACCTGGGGCTTTTAACTCTTTCTCCGTCTTTTTGTTCCGTCCTCTTTTCTCGAGATTTTCCTCTTCGCTCAATGAGGCTTCAGTGTGTAGATATTTTAAAGAAACAGTCATTTGTGATTCGTTGTTGTGGTTAGTGAAGCAACAGGTGAATCGCGCTATCGAAAAGGTTCTGCCAAAATCCCGACACCCTGGACACTTTAGAGGAGTCCAACCGCCTGGCGAACTGCGTGTTAGCCCATTTGTCTGCTGCTGCTTCGTTAGTCGCAGACCGCGTATCGTTATGCATGCTTAGCGGTTAACCCGACTCGATAAGTCAACCAAAGTGGCTAATCCACTTTGGACACGTGCGTGCATCGGCTAAGCCGATTCAGAAGCACCGGCTGGTGGCCAGCAGCTTGGCTCAGAAAATGTGCGTGAAGACGTTTTTCCGCCGGACCGTTGTCCAGATGTGGAAGGCAGAGCCGGAATATGCAGGGTCGAGAGTTCAAGGAGAAGATTGTGGCAACGTCGCGTTTGTTAAACAGCCATCTAATTCACCGCACGTCGCTAATATCAAGCGCTGCGGCGCTCTGCCTTTGGTGTCTGGTTGTTCCAGCGTTCGCCCATGGTCAAGATCCGGTTGCTTCCTTGCCGAGTGCGCCTTCTCCCAAGGTGTCTGCCGAGACGCCACCGCCGAACGCGCCTTCTGCCACGGCACCCACCGGGACGCCGCACACGGTAGACCACTCATTGACATTTGGAGAGCGAGTCCATGTTTACCGGCGCTCTGTGTTTAACCCCGAAACCATATTCGGTCCCGCAATCGCTTCCGGCATCAATCAATGGAGAAATCAACCGCCGGGCTTTGGGCAGGGGGCTGAAGGATATGGGGACCGATTTGGTTCAGCTATTGGCAGAGCTGTGATCTCCAAAACAATAACGTTCGGGTTCGCGGCCATTGATAGGGAAGATCCCCGTTATTTCCCCATGAAAAACGGAAGCGGCTGGGTTCGCACCAGACACGCATTCGTCTCGGCCTTCGTGTCATCCACCGCGAGTGGCCGTCATATTCCAGCGTTCTCACACCTTGCCGGGGCCTACAGTGCGGCGTTCATTTCCAACACCTGGTATCCGGACAATCAAGCAACCGCCGCGTTTGCCGCGAGACGGGGCTCGATCTCAATGGGCATGAGTATAGGGTTGAATCTATTGAGAGAATTTGTGCCGCATTTCAATAGTGTCGCGCCTAGATAGCATTCAGATGGCGTGAGACTCCGTGACTTCGAATGGATGGGGGTTTCGGCTCATCGAAAAAATAACAGTCAGCGGCACCCTTTATCATTAGTTCCAATTCTTCCCAAGCGTCGCCCTGCGTAAAAATCGATTCCGTCAGACTCTCCGCGCAATAGCTGCCGTCTAACTATTGTGTTACGCGAAACACCAACTCAGTGCTGTGGTCCATTTTCTGCTCCTGCTACCGCTGCGAAAGCTCGCCGGATGCTACTTTCTTGTTGAATTCGGCTGATTTCTTTTTCGGGATGGTGAGGGTTTGCCATTTTTCGCCAGCGAAGTGACGCGCAAGATAAACAATTTGTCCGACGTGATAGGAGTAGTGGGCGACTTGTCGGTTGATGGCTTGCGTTACGGAATGTGGTTCGGTGCGAATGGTTATTGTCCGCGTTTGATCCGCATCGCTCAGCGGCTCCAGGGCGCCGAAGAGGAGTTTCCACCCGCGTTCCCAGTGCTCCATCAATTCCGCTCGGGTTCTTGGTGGCTCTTCAAATTCGGTGTCGCGATTGCGGTCAGGCTTCTCCCCATCCGTGGTTAGAAAATCAGTCCAACGAGAACGCATATTTCCCGCCATGTGTTTCACGATGACAGCGATCGAATTGGATTCGGTATCGAGGGTCGTGAAGAGCGCTTCGTCCGGGCACTGCGCGATGGCCCGCTCGCCCAGTTTCTTGTAATAGCGGAAAACATCAATAGAATCTTTTAAGTAGGACGTAGTGAATTGGTGCGCCATACCGCCATTTTGTTCAATCTTCGCTGGCTGTCAAGCCCATCCGCGCAGGCGCGCTCCAACGCCGCAAATTTGAGGTGACCACTTGCGGTGTTCGTGCAACTAAGCAGGGCAGAGTTCGCGGGCCGAATGAAGGACTCACGGGTGGTCGAAAAAAACGCTTGACAATTCGCTTTTTGTTCGCCTAATATCAGTGCGCCTGAATCTCGAATTTTCCGCAAGGGAGGAAGTTATGACCATTGGACAGATGATGCTTGGTGAGTTCGACCAGGAGATGCAGAGCACTCGCAAGGCCCTCGAACGCGTTCCCGATGACAAATGGAACTGGAAACCACACGAGAAATCCGGAACCGTCGGCTGGCTGGCCTGCCATGTCGCCACCATGGTGGGATGGCTGCCAGTGACCATCAACACCGAGGAACTCGATTACGCGCCCGTGAATGGCCCAAGCTACCAGCCGCCAAAGATTGAAAACAGAAAACAGCTGCTCGCGGAATTCGACAAGAATGTCGCCGAATCTCGCGCCGCGCTTTCCACCGTGAGCGATGCGGAAATGATGAAGAACTGGAAACTGCTAGCCGGCGGCCAGGAAATTTTAAACATGCCGCGCGTGGCCTGCATTCGGGGGATGGTCCTGAATCACCACATCCATCATCGCGCCCAGCTCACAGTGTATTACCGCCTGCTGGGCGTTTCCGTGCCAGGTCTTTACGGTCCCAGCGCGGACGAAGCCCAGCCAGGCGCGGCGGGAGCGGCCGCGAATTAGTATCGCCCTGCGGGGGCGGACCTTTCCGCCCCCGCAGCTTTTCCCGCCGCAGCCTCCTTCCTTGCATCGCGGTATAATGAAGTTTGTCGCTCCTCCGGAGGCTTACCATGAGTATCGAAACTCCCGTCATTCTCTCCGCCGTCCGCACACCGATCGGAAAATTCCAAGGCGGTCTCGCCGGGTTCTCCGCGCCGGAACTTGGCGGCAAAGCGGTTGCCGAAGCGATTCGCCGTTCGGGCCTTGAGGCCAAGCAGATTGACGAAGCCATTCTCGGCAACGTTGTGCAGGCGGGGCTTGGACAGAATCCCGCGCGGCAGGCGGCGCTCAAGGGCGGCTGCGATGCGCGCGTTGCGGCAATGACCATCAACAAAGTTTGCGGGTCAGGTTTGAAAGCCGTTGCATTGGCCGCGCAGGCGGTGCAGCTTGGCGAATCGGAAATTGTCGTCGCGGGCGGGATGGAGTCCATGTCCAACTGCCCGTATCTGTTGCCGCAGGCGCGCACCGGCTACCGCATCGGCGATGGGAAACTTGTCGACTCGATGATCGCCGACGGTCTCTGGGACGCTTATGAGAATTTTCATATGGGCATGACCGGGGAATTGGTCGCCGAAAAATACCGAATCACGCGCGAAGAGCAGGACAAGTTCGCGTTCGAAAGCCACCAGAAAGCGGTGCGCGCGCGGAAGTCGTGCTTTTTTGAAGCGCAGATTCTGCCGATCGAAGTGCCGCAGAAAAAGGGCGAAGCGATCGTCATCAAGTACGACGAATCGCCGCGCGAAGACACGAGCATGGAAGCACTCGCAAAGTTAAAGCCGGCGTTCAAGAAAGATGGCACAGTTACGGCGGGGAACGCCCCCGGCACCAACGACGGCGCAGCGGCCGTGATTGTCACCAGCGAGCGCAACGCTTCGCGCCTCGGCAAGCAGCCCATCGCCCGCATCGTCGCGCAAGCCGTCAGCGGCGTTGAGCCCAAGTGGGTGATGATGGCGCCGGTGGACGCGGTGGAAAAGCTGCTGGCGAAGACTGGGTGGAACCGCGATAAAGATGTGGATCTTGTCGAACTGAACGAAGCGTTTGCCGTCGCAGCGATCGCTGTGACGCGGCAGTTGAAGCTCAACCCCGAAAAAGTCAACGTCAACGGCGGCGCCGTAGCCCTCGGCCATCCCATCGGGGCGAGCGGTGCGCGGATCCTGGTCACCTTGCTCTACGAATTGCAGCGGCGCAGCCTGAAGCGCGGTATCGCCGCCCTCTGTCTCGGCGGAGGAAACGCTGTCGCCCTTGCCGTCGAGCGTTTCTGAGTAATGTCCGAACAGCTAGGCTAGCTTGAGCTCTGCACCGCTGATACTGCGTCCATATTTGCTTTCAGGTCGTTCCCACAATACGGACAGAACTTGTCGGTTTCGGCGATTTCGCGCTTGCATTGCGGGCAGGAGGGATGCAGGTTGCATTTGCAGCTGGGGCAGAAGTTGAACCGTGCGCCTACCGTGTTTCCGCATTGCGGGCAAGGATACGGCAGCGGCTCACGCATCAGGAAATAAATGATGAACCCGATGGCCATAAACGGCCAGGACAGAATAAGCACCAGCAAGGTCCACAAACCAGACATCATGCCGCGGCGCTTCGCGTCGCGATTCACGTAGGCAATCAAAAAGATATAAGCGGCCAGGAATGCGGAAGCCAGGGTGATGATCGCCATCAAGCCCGCCGTGGATGCCACTGGGTCGTTCCGCAACTCAGGCGCCCACGTATCCCCGCCGGTTGCCAGCATCCTGAGATTGACGAATACCGCTATGAATTGGGCTACGATGAACAGCACTGCGACCAGGGCAATCAACCAGCGCGGCACGAGGCGAAACTCATCGGCAAACCGCGATTTCTCCTTTTTTCTCCGCAGGCGAATTAGTCGCATGCGTTCATTCCACGCGCCGCCTACTTGTTCCGTGCCATTCATGGTTTTTCCCCGCCTTGATCTCTTTGATGCCGCCTACTCCGGTTCACCTGCGCGGCCGTTCCAGATTGCCAGCACCACGCCCGTAGCCAGCAGCGCCGGCACCGCCCACCACATTACGAAGCCCACTTCCCAAATCAATTTTGGCGCGCCGGTCCGGTGTCCCACCCACTCGAACGCGCGCCATACCCAGGGAGCACTCGCGATTCCGAGCGCCCATGAAACGCCTGCGATGGTCCATAAGAGTTTTCGTCCCAGGCCATGTTCGCGCAACTCCTCCGCGCGCAGGCGCACGCGGAATTGTGTGCGGCTGGCGAGCCCACGGGGAAGCGGAATCGCCGCCGTGCGCATCGAGCGAAGCGCTTGATCCGTTTGGCGCGCCAGCTCGGCACAGTGCGCGCAATCTTGCAAATGTGCGGCGAGCCATTCGCGCTCGGCTGGCGAGATGCCTTCGACGCGCTCTTGCGCGATCAGTTGCAGCGCCCGGTCGTGAATGCCGGCGCTCATCCGTAAGTCTCCTCTTGTAGTGGCGCAGCATGCTGCGCCACTATAAGCACGATCGCTTTTGCTCCGAAGGCGTATAAGCTTTTCCTCATGCCACACCTCTCTGGAGCGCTCCGCGAAGTGCTTCGAGTCCGCGGTAGAGGCGCGATTTCACTGTGGAAAGGGGAACGCTGAGCACGCCGGCCATCTCTTCAATTCGCAATTCTTCCTGGAAGCGCAGCACGAGCACTTCGCGATAAATCGCGGGGATTTTCTGCAGCGATGCCTGAACGTTTTCTTCAGTCTCGTGGCTGAGGACCTGGTGCAGTGGCGAAGGCTCATTTTCATTCGCGAGTTGCAGCGGATGATCCCGTTCGGGATCCGTCAGGGTATCGAGGCTCTGGGGTTTCTTTGACCGCTGCCAGTCAATCACGAGGTGCCGGGCGATGGCGAAAAGCCAGGCTTCGAATTTCGACTTGCCATCGTATTGGTGGCCGCGCTCGAGAACGCGGATCCACGTTTCCTGGAAAAAATCTTCGGCGCGCTCTTTGTTTCCCGTGACGTACACCAGGTAGCGGAACAGGCGGTATTGGTACTGCTCGATCAGGCGGTCGAGCAGATCGGGGTCGCGCTTTTGCAAGCCGCGCGCAATGGTTTTCGCCTCATCGCCCATCAGCGTGGAGAAGAACAGGGTTGGTCCCGGCGTGGCCGGGGGCCCGAAGAAACTGGACCGGTGTGGCGTCAAACATGAAATCGTGACGCTCATTCTAACGGGTATACGGAGGAGCAGGGAGAAAAGACGCAGGCAGATCGGTCGAAGGCTACACAAGGAGCTGAGAGTAAGCAGGGGGCACCCCCCATCAAAGTGGATCATTTTCAAAACAAAGGAGTTGCGGGAAGGGCATTTTGTAACTTGCTGAATTGAAAGAGGATGGACGACGGGAGATTTTGTTACTGGTGAAGATTCGGAGAGGCGGCGACACGCGGCGGAATGATTTGAATGGCGGCTAACTATCAAACAGTATGTTACCATACGAGTACAGTACTTGTCAAGGTAAGGTTGAAGGTAAATTTGGGGCGAAAGTGAAGCTGCGGGAGCGGCGGGGAGATTTCTACCCCTCGCCGGCCCAGTTCGGAGTTCGAGATGTAGTAGACTCGGCGCGCTATGTATTGTCCACAATGCAAAGCGGAGTATCGGCAAGGGTTTACTCGATGCGCCGACTGCGACGTGGAACTGGTGCATGAGCCGCCCCCAGCAGCGCAGGGTTATGGCACCGCAGGCGAAACAGGTTCGCACGGCGAAGATTCAGATGATCCTTTTTGCTCCCTTTGGCGGGGTGATGACCCGCGCATTCATGCCGAGCTCTGCGAACTGCTCAATGAAGAGGGTATTCCCCACAAGACAGTCCGGCGCGAGGATCATCTCTTCAACCTGAATTCCAAGAGCGGCTTCCAGATCGGAATTCCATTTTCGCAATTTGAAAAGGCGGAAGCCGTGATCAAAGAGGCTTACGGAACGGAGGAAGAACAGAAGGATGCCGCTCTTCTCCTACCTTATGGAAAGGGCTACTCGCCGGCCGTTCGGGGGGTTTTTCCCTGGCAACCTTCGCCGAAGGCTTTTGCCCGGGCCGACGACGGCCAGGGCGACGAAGCCGAGAGCTTGGAGGCGCCGGCTCTCGAAGAAGACAATGCGGAAGTGGAATCCGGACACAGCTGGGCTGGCTGGGATCCCCCGCATTGGAATCCGGAAGAGGCCACGAGCAAAGTGTGGCATGGCGAGCAATCTTATCCTGGAGAGATGATCGAGATGGCGCTGCGGGAAAATCAGATTCATACGCGCTTCGAAAAAGCGGATGGAAAAAACGCAATCTTCGTTTTGCCGGAAGACGAAGTGCGCGCCAGCGAAATTGCAAGAGAAATCGTCGAAGGCGCACAGCAGGAGTAGGTTGTTCGCAGTGGCTCATTCAAAACAAGCAGCGCTTGGCTTTCGCGCGCATTCCGGCTGGACAGCGCTTGTCGCGGTGTGCGTCGATCGAGGCTCACCTGCCGTGCTCGCACGGCATAGAGTTCACCTCGTTGAAACTTTCACGTATGAATTCCGCCAGCCCTATCACACTGCAAAAAAGATGCCGCCAGATGAAGGCCGCGAATTCATCTCGCGGATGCAGGAAGAGGCAAGGCGACTTGCTTACCGCGCAATCTGCGACCTTCAATCCGACTTGCAAAAACAGGAGCTGAAACTTACGCGATGCGGTCTTCTCCTTGCCTCTGGCAAACCGCTTCCCGATCTGGACAAGATCCTTGCTTCCCATGCGCTGATCCACACCGCGGACGGTGAACTCTTCCGCGAAGCTCTTCTCCATGCCAGCGTTCGTTGTGGCCTCCGCGATTTCAGAATGAAAGAGCGAGAACTCTTGGACCTCGCCGGGCGAGCCTTCCGTCGCAAACCTTCCGATATCATGCCTCGCGTCACCGAATTGGGGCGCTCACTGGGCTCCCCCTGGTCGCAGGACGAAAAGTTCGCCACTCTCGCCGCATGGCTAGCCTTGGCTGCTCGTTCGAAAAACACGCTCAAGGAGCGAGAAAAGTTGCCGGCGGCTTGACGCTTCTGCTTGTCCTGTGATTCCGTTACTTCTGGCGTTTGCTTGGGAGGTTTCTTGAGCCTTGCCGATATTAAGACCGTCGCCGTGCTGGGTGCGGGGACGATGGGGAATGGGATCGCGCATGTGTTTGCGCGGTCGGGCTACAGGGTGATTTTACGCGACGTGGAACGGCGGTTTCTTGACCGCGGGATGGAGACGATCGGGAAGAACCTCGATCGGGAGATAAAGAAGGCGAAGATTGCGGAGACGGAGAAGGGAATTGTTCTTGGGCGGCTGCAGCCTGTGACGGATATGGGGGCAATTGCGGCTGCGGATTTTGTGGTTGAAGCGGTGCCAGAAAAAATAGAGATCAAGCGGGCGGTGCTTGGCGAGGCGGACGGGATTTTGCGGGCTGAAGTGATCATCGCTAGCAACACTTCGTCTATTTCGATGACGGCGCTGGCGGCGCTGACGAAGCGACCGGACCGTTTTGTGGGGATGCACTTCATGAATCCGGTGCCGGTGATGGTGCTGGTGGAAGTGATTCGGGCGCTGCAGACGAGCGACGCGACGTTTGAAACGACGATGAAGCTCGCGGAGAAGCTCGAGAAAAAACCGGTGGCTGTGAACGACGCGCCCGGGTTCGTTTCGAACCGGGTGCTGATGCCGCTGATCAATGAGGCGGCCTACTGCGTCATGGAAGGCGTGGCGACGGCGGAAGCCGTAGACGCTGTTATGAAGACGGGCATGAACCACCCCATGGGGCCGCTGGAGCTGGCGGATTTTATTGGGTTGGATGTTTGCGTGGACATTATGCACGTGCTGCAAGAAGGGCTGGGCGACCCGAAGTATCGCGCGTGTCCGTTGCTCAAGAAATATGTTGCGGCGGGATGGCTTGGGCGGAAATCAGGGCGAGGCTTTTACAGCTATGATCGATGATTTCTTTGGCTTGGATCCGCGGTGAAAGGAAGCTCTAAACTCGGGTTGCGTGGCCCAGTTTCCAGCCACTTCGTGTTGCGTAACCGTGAGATAATCTGATCGATCAGGTTTTGCTGCGGGCGAGTGCCGCGCGAGGTATGGAGCCAATGAAATCCTACGTTTTCAAAGTGGCCATCGAACCCGATAAATTCGAGGATGGCCGGGACGCCTGGCACGCCTCCTGTCCAGCGCTTAAGGGTTGCCACACCTGGGGCCACAGCTATGAGGAAGCACTCGCAAATATCCGCGAGGCCATTGACCTCTACGTTCAAGACCTGCTCGAAGCCGGCCAGGCTATTCCGGTGGATCAAGGCACCATCGAGCTGGCGGAACCTGCCGTTCTTGTTAATGTATGACGCGCGTCCCACGCGGGCTGTCGGCTCGCCGTTTCATCCGGGCTTTGGAGGGTGACGGATTCGCGCTTCAACGAGTACGCGGCAGTCATCGCATTTATCGGCATGCTGACGGGCACCGCGTTGTGGTGGCCTACCACGCTCTGAACGACACATTTCCAATAGGCACACTACGAGCAATGATCGCGGACGCAGGCTGGCAGGATAACGATTTGCTGAGACTTGGCCTTATCGAATAGTTGGCGTGTGCGCGAGGGCTAGGCCTGCAGGCGAACATAAGGCGAAAAATAGTGTTTGCTTTTTGTTCGCCACGGTGGTAGTTTGGGCCTCGCTGTTTTCAACAGGTGCTCCATGCGCGGTTTTTCGAACGGTGTTCTAAGCTGTCTGGAACGTGAGAGACTCGAAGAGGAGCTCTCCGAGGCTCGCATCCGAGGACGGAACCTATCCCGGCTGCGGCAACTGACCTCGCCCGAACGCGCGGCGTTGGATCAGCGCGAGCAGGCGGCTCAGACGCGGCTCAGGGACCACGACGCGGAGCACGGTTGTCAGCGGTAGTTTTGGGGCCGGCAGCATCCGACGTTGAGGTCCTTCGACCCCTATCAGAATCGGGGTCTTAGGATGACAAGTCCGGGTGGTGGCTGGTTGCGAAGGCGGCTTGTAAAAGGGATGGCGCGAAGATGAACCGAGTGGCAAGCTCCACACTTCGTTACGTTCCCAATCGCGGGCGATGCGCTTTCCCGGCGCGGAACCCAGGCCATCGGCTCCGCAGGGCCAAGTTCCTAGTTTCCTCCACCGAGGTGTGACATGACAGACGAAAAAGAAAAATTGCTGGCAGCAGCGATATCGCAGATTGAAAAGGACCATGGTAAGGGTGCGATCATGCGCCTGGGCAGCCGGGACATTCTGGTGCCCGTTAGCGTAATCCCCAGCGGATGCCTCTCGATCGACGCGGCGCTGGGCGTTGGTGGTTTTCCGCGCGGGCGCGTTATCGAGATTTACGGCCCGGAATCCGGCGGCAAGACGACCATGACGCTGCACGTGATCGCCGAAGCGCAGAAGCTCGGCGGGCAGGCGGCTTTTATTGATGCGGAGCATGCGCTCGATCCGGTCTATGCGCGGAAGCTCGGCGTGGACGTGGACAACCTCCTGGTCTCGCAGCCCGATAACGGCGAGCAGGCCCTGGAAATCGCGGAAACGCTGATCCGCTCCGGCGGGGTGGACATCGTTGTGGTGGACTCCGTCGCCGCGCTGGTTCCCAAGGCCGAACTCGAAGGCGACATGGGCGACCCGCAAATGGGTTTGCAGGCGCGGCTGATGTCGCAAGCGCTGCGCAAGCTCACCGGCATCGTTTCGAAATCGCGCACCTGCCTGATTTTCATCAACCAGATTCGCGAAAAGATCGGCGTGATGTTCGGCAACCCGGAGACCACCACGGGCGGCCGCGCGCTGAAGTTCTACGCATCCATGCGCGTCGACATCCGGCGCATTCAGGCCATCAAGGAAGGCGACAAGGTCGTCGGCTCGCGCACGCGCGCGAAAGTGGTGAAGAACAAAGTCGCGGCGCCGTTCCGCGAAGCGGAATTCGACATCGTCTACGGGGAAGGCATCTCGCGCGAAGGCGACCTGATCGATCTGGGCGTCGAAAAGGGCGTGCTCGAAAAGAGCGGCACGTGGATCAGCTTTGGCGGCGAGCGTATGGGCCAGGGCCGCGAAAACGCGCGCATCTTCCTCAAGGAAAACAAGGATATCCGCGACAAGCTGGAGAACACGCTGCGGAAGAAGCTCGAAATCCCGGTGCCGGGCAATTCGAACGCCGCTGCGCCTGGCGCGAACGGCCACGCGGCCGCTTCCGCAAGCAGCGACAAGTCGCCCATAAAGACCTCCGCGGCAGTCGCAGGCGCGGACGCGTCCAAAGCGCGCCCCACTCGCTAGATGCAACTCTCCGATTACGAAGATGGCCCTTCTGCCGACAAGTAGAAGGGCCAAGTCTTTTAAAGCCAAGGGCCTTCAGGCCGCAACCCGCAACCCTGACTGGGCGGAGGTTCAGGCTCCTGACCTGACGGTCAGCTATTCAAAACAAAGCACATAGCCTCGTACTGGCCGACACGGCTATTGCGTGAGAACGGTTTAAAGGTCAACATATGTCTCACACTGAGAGAAAAAGTTTCTCTTAGGTGGATAGGCCTGCCATCCGAGACACCCGTAAGTGGCATCAAATCAGGGTGTGTTTGAGTGGCCAGCGGGATGCAAAAGGCTTCTGCAGCAGGTCCCCTGGCGGCGGGCAGCCGATAGCGGCAACGAACGGTCTTTGTGAATGTTGGTTGACCGCAGGTACGACGTAAGGTAAAACATCTGACCTCAGTGGATTTTTGGTAAGGGGGCAGGCCAGGATTGACCGGTTGCGGTCACCCTGAAAAGGTGGAGAAAGTGAAGCAGTTCGGAAAAGCCGCTCTCGCAATACTGATGTCAGCAGTCTTCGCCTTGCCTCTGCCCGCGGCGCCACGTGCGGGAACGCCGGTTAGGCGCGCTCACGCTCATAAGTCCGCCGCGCGCTATCGAGGAGTCCCTACGTTTGCGGATTCTTCCAGCACCGACGATGGTGCGTACGATGATCCCATTGTTCGCGCCGCCGCGGTTTCCGCTCTTGGCCGCTACAACGGAGCGGTCGTCGCGGTTGATCCGAACACCGGGCGCATCCTCACGGTAGTGAATCAAAAAATCGCGTTTGGCGAAGGCTACATTCCTTGTTCCACGATCAAGCCGACCATCGCAATTGCCGCCCTTGAAGAAAACGTCATCACCCGCGACACCATGCTCAAGGTTGGGCGCCGCAAGTACATGAACTTGACGGAAGCCATGGCGCACTCGAACAACGTGTTTTTTGAGCAGCTTGGGTCGCGTATGGGATTCGAGACGGTTTCCAAGTACGGCCGTCTTCTCGGCCTGGGAGAACTCGCCGGGTACAACTTGCCTGACGAACATCCTGGCTCGTTCCCGACGGTGCCGCCTGCCTTCGGCGGAGTAGCGCGAATGTCCAGCTTTGGCGAAGGGATTCAGGCAACCCCCCTGCAACTTGCAGCACTCTCCGCGGCGTTCGCGAACGGCGGAACTCTCTATTACTTGCAGTACCCCCACAGCCAGGAGGAAGTTGAGAATTTTACCCCGCGCGTGAAGCGCGAATTAAACATCGGCACGATTCTGCCGGAGATCCGCGAAGGCATGCTCGCCGCGGTCCTTTATGGCACCGGCAAATCAAGTTTCGACCGTGGCGGTGACGAGATGCCGCTCGGCAAGACGGGGACTTGCGACGACCGCACGACTCCGTCGAAAATCGGCTGGTTCATCACCTACGCCGATGATGCGCATCCCAAAATCGCTCTGGCCGTTTTACTTCGCGGGAATACCCGCCGCGTGAAGGGTCCGACCGCCGCCGAAGTGGCGGGCCGTATCTACCGCAGGCTCCGTGAACAGAATTATTTTGCGGACTCCGCGCACGCTGTGGCCCTCAACACAGGCAACTAACTCACCTTAAGTTTTTTGGGTATCGTTTTTTTTTCGCGCTGCGGAGATTCTCCGCAGCGCTTTCGGGCCCAAGTCGTCTGGCACTGGTCCCGCGCGCTGCAACGGCGGAACCAGAAGAGTCGGATGCCCTGGGAGCGTTTCGGGCCGCTTGTTGCTCGGTGGATCCCGAGTGCTACGATCCTGCACCCGCGTCCTGCTATGCGCTTCAACGCCAGGTATCTGCGGTAAGAGCCGTATGCAGCAATCCTGATCCGGCTTTGACCGATAGCGGCGCGGCCTGAGTGGAATACTGAATGCGTGCCCCGTCTATTTCAGCCGGTTCATGCAGTTGGACGATTGAGCGCACCCAAAGCGAAACGCGTTTGACGCCAAGCTCAATTTGCGCCAAAAGAATGAGGGGCGTTACTCTGGCAAGGTGAAGGCAAGCACTCGCCCGAGGAAATTCCGCCTAATTCGGGCATGGGCAGCGAGCGGCTTTGGGGGAATCGTGAATCGTCGTTTCTTGTTCTTCGTATTGTTCGTATGCGCCGCTGGAGCGGCAACTCTGGTGTATGTGTTCCAGCGGCGGCTTGCGACCGCGGCGGAATTCGACCATCAGCTGAAGCTGGCAAAGGATGAAGCGGAACGTATCCGCGAGCAAATCATCCTGCCGACCGAAAAGAAAGTTCCTGCGGGGGAGAATTTCACAGCCGCGCTCCAGAAATTCGGCTTGAGCGCCAGTGAAGCAGCCAGCGCCTCGGCTGCCGCTCAGCACGCCTTCAACCTGCGCCAGGTCCGCGCCGGGAATACCATCACGGTGGGGCGTTCCGTCGAAGGAACGCTGCGCGAGATCGATTACAAAATCGACTCTGATCGCATGTTGAAGATCGTGCCGGAAGATAGCGGCTTCATGGCGCAGGTCAAGGAAATTCCTTCGAAAACGGAAGTTGCAGCGGTGACAGGCCGCGTGGACGACTCCCTTTTTAACGCCGTGGAAGACACGGGAGAATCCGCGGAACTGGCCGTGCGTCTCGCGCAGATTTTCGGCTACGATCTCGATTTTTATACCGACCCGCGCAAGGGCGACACGTTTCGCATCGTTCTTGAAAAGAAAAAATATGCCAATGGCGAGACGGCCGGGTACGGAATGATTCTCGCCGCGGAATACGAAAACGCGGGGAGGAAATACCAGGCACTGCTCTTCCACGACCCTGCCGGGCGGCCGGGATACTATTCAACCGATGGAAAGTCATTGCAGAAGGCGTTTCTCCGCTCGCCGCTGAAATTCGGTGCGCCGGTGACGTCTCATTTCAACCGGGCACGCTTTCATCCCATTCTGAAGACCTATCGCCCGCACATGGGTACGGACTACGGCGCTCCCGTCGGCACTCCAGTGCGAACGATTGGGAGCGGCCGGGTGGTATTCGCGGGCCGCAAGGGCGGTGAAGGCAACATGGTGCAGATCACGCATCCCAACGGCTACGAGACGATGTATTTGCATTTGTCGCGCATGTTTGTGCGCAACGGTGAGCACGTGGAGATCGGCAAGACCATCGGCCTAGTCGGCAGCACGGGCCTTTCCACAGGGCCGCACCTCGATTTCCGCATTCTGCAAAAGGGCCAGTACAAAAATTTCGAAAAACTTGGCCTGCCTCCGTCTGATCCCGTTTCAAAGAAAAACCTGCCGGAGTTTGCCGCCGTGCGCGAGAAATGGCTCCCGCTGCTGATAAACCCCGGGTTACTTCAAGCCAGCGGCGCTCCCTCCAGCCCGGCCGAAACGCACTGATTCCCGCCGAAGTCAAATTCTCCGGCCAATACCCAACGTTCCGCGTCGCGGTAGTTAATAAATGATGGGGAGTTTCGAAAAGTCGGAAGATGAGTCGTCGATCACCCGCAGCACGACCAGAGTGCGATCGTCGTGCGGAGCAATTCCTGCCCCACCGTGGCCGTCCGTTGCGGCCATGATTAGTTCCGTGATCTCTCGAGCTGAATCTCGCTGAGAAATAGCGGAAAGAATTTCCTTCAACCGCTCCGGACCAAACTCTTCCTGCGCGGGATTCTCCGATTCCAGGATGCCATCAGAAGCGAAAACAACGACGTCTCCCGGCTGCAAGTCAATGGTCGTTTCATCGTATTGGGTATCGGGAATGAGACCGAGCGGCACGCCTTCCAGGCAGATGGCCTGCACCTGACCTTTGCGGACCAGGAGGGGATACGGCCCGCCGGCGTTGGCGAGCGTGAGTTTCCGAGTCGATGCATCGTAAACGGCGAACAGCATGGCGATGAATCGCGGTAGGGCAGAAAGTCGTAGAAGTCTCCGCCCAACTCGCGTGCGGGAACATACCCGGCTGCCAAATCGAGGCCCGGCACTTCGCGCGCGCCCGTAGGAAGGAGTTGGCGCTGAATCTCTCGCGCGGTATCGAGTTCGCCGCGCATCCGGCGCTCGTTTTCCTTGGCTTCCTCGAAGAGCCGCGCATTCTCGAGTGCGATGGCTACATACGAGCCAAGTGTGGATAGCATCCGCTCGTGTTCCAGAGTGAAGGCATGCGGCGCCGTGCTTTCCAGATCGAGAACTCCGATGAGGCGGTCCTGCATGAGAAGCGGCACGACGAGTTCGGAACGCGCTTCCACCCCGGTCTCACAGCGGATGTAACGCGGATCTTCGGTGACGTCATTGACCCGCAGGACACGGCGCTGTCCGGCGGCAGTGCCTGTGAGGCCCTGGTGAAGAGGGAGGCGAAGGCGCGCCGCAATCGAATCCGTGGCGCACATGGCGAAAGCGCTCTCCAGGAGTTGCGTCCGTTCATTCCAGAGCATGACGCTGAAGACGTCATAGTTCACAATTTTTCTGACGCGTTCGGCGACGCGGCGAAGGAGCTCTTCGCGGTCAAGGATGGATGTGACTTCGCGGCTGACGTCGTAGAGCAGAGCGAGCGTATTGGCCTGTTCCGGGTGAGATTGGAACAGGCTCTGCGGGACGGGGTCAGCGTCACCCAGCAGCGCAAAAGAGCCGATTTTTGAAAAGTCTTCCATCTTGGCTGGGGCCGCCCGGCCAGCGCTTTATTTGATGTAACAGATTGGGTTGCGTTGCACAAATCATTTTTGCGCCGTGCGCTGCCTTGAGAAGGCACTTGCCAAACTGAACGAAAATTAATCAAAAAGGGAATCGCCGGGGCGCGACTTTGGCTTATCATTTTTGTCTGGCAGGCAATTGCCCGGTGAGCACAGTTCCAGAATGAAGCGTACTGCACTTTGCGTCATGGCTGCTTGCCTCGGCGGTAGCCTTCTTTGGCTACCCGATACGGGCCGTTGTATGGCTCTATCCTATTGTGACATCTCATCCGGTACTCGTTTTTCCTCTTCCGGAGAGGATGCGCAGAATGCAGGCTTACGGTCCACATCGGGCATGGTCCTGGATCCTTCCGGTGCTGCCATTGCCGGCGCGGACGTGATTCTTCTCTCCGGAGATGGCAAAGAGCTGTCCAGGATCACGTCAGGCCAAGACGGTAGCTTTCAGTTTGAAAAGCTGGCTGCAGGAACCTACAAGATCCAGGCACAAGCCGCGGGCTTCCGTGACACGATTGTTGAAGTGAAGCTAGGCTCGCGGGCAACATCTCCGCTTCGAGTGGTGCTGCCGATTGCCCAGCAAAATGAAGTTGTGAACGTGGCCGGAAGTGACGTGTCACTCGTGGTGACCACCGATGTGTCCGAAAATCAGAATGCGAATAACCTGGACCGATCGGCGCTGGATCGCGTGCCGGTGTTTGATCGGGACTACATCAGCATGCTTTCGCGTTTTTTGGATGACAGCACCATCGGGACGAATGGCGTCTCGCTGATCGTGAATGGAATTGAGGCAAACGGGCCGGGAGTTACGCCGTCGGCGGTTCAGGAAGTCCGAATCAACCAAAACCCATATTCGTCGAGATTTGCCCGGCCGGGCCGCGCGCGGTTGGAGATCATCACCAAGGGCGGTACGCCTGCGTATCACGGATCGGTGAATTTTCTTTTTCGCGATGCGGTTTTTGACGCCAGAAATACTTTTGCGGCGGGGAAGCCGCCGGAACAGAGGCAGTTTTACGAGGGCTCATTGACTGGGCCGATGGGCGAGAGCAAGAAGGCTTCGTTTCTCTTGTCGCTGGAATGGGACAAGGACAACAACCAGGCCGCGGTGGTGGCCACCGGCCCAAACAACGTGGCCATCAACGAAAATGTACCTCAGGCGATGCGGCACTTTTTTGGCTCTGGGCGGGTCTTTCACGACTTCAACGACAGAGATCACTTCTGGATCGGATACTCCTTCGAGCATCAAAGCAACAATAACGTGGGCGCCGGGGGCAATGTGCTTCCGGAAGCGGCGACGAACACGAGATTCCTGGAGCACGAAATCAACGTTAGTTACCGGCACATTTTCTCGCCGAAGTGGGTGAACCAACTGCAATTTCTTGTCGGCCACTATGACGCGCCCACTTTCAGCCTGAATGAAAATCCGCAAATTGTCGTTTCCGGGTTTTTCACGGGAGGCGGCGCACAGGCCGATGCGCGACGGACGGAATATCACTTCGATGGGACGGAGTTTCTTACCTACGTGAATGGCAATCACCAGTTGCTGTTCGGCGTGGACATTCCGGATATCAGCCGGCGGGGCATGGACGACTTCACGAATATGGCGGGAACCTACACGTTTTCCAGCCTGGTGGATTTTCAAGCCAACAAGCCGGGCACGTTCCTAGTGCAAAATGGGAATGGTCATGTGGTTTTTCTGGAACGAGTGCTGTCCGGGTTTGTCGAGGACACGATTCGCCTAAAGCCAAATTTGTCAGTTTCTCTCGGGCTGCGCTACTACTGGCAGAATTATTTTCACGATGACCCGAACAACCTGGCTCCGCGTTTCGGGTTTGCCTGGGCGCCCACAAAAAATAGCAAGACGGTCCTTCGGGGCGGCGCGGGAGTGTTTTACGACCGCTCGGGCCCGCGGCCGATTGGAGATTTGCTGCACTTCAACGGCGTGAATCTGCTGCGGTTCATCCTTTCGAATCCGCAAAATCCTCCCTTCCTGTTCAGCTATCCGGTGACACCCGCGCAACTGGCAGGAGCACCGACGAGCGTGGTGGTGCTGGATCCGCGGCTGCGAATTCCCTATACGGTTCAATACAGCATGGGAATCGAGCGGCAAGTCACCGCGAAGAGCACGTTCAGCGCAACGTATGTTGGGTCGCGCGGGATTGACCTTTTCCGCTCGCGCGATATCAATGCCCCGCCTCCGCCGAATTTTGTCGTCAGGCCCAATCCAAATCTCGGGCAGGACCGCCAAATCGAATCCGGAGGCTACCAAAAAAGCAATGCGCTGGAGCTGACATTTAGGGGCCGGCCGAGCCGATTTTTCGCCGGCCAGGTGCAATACACGCTCGGAAAAACGTATAACAACACGAGCGGAATTAGCTATTTCCCAGGGAACAGCTATTTTGCGGCGGCGGATTGGGCGCGTTCGGACAACGATCGCCGGCACAAATTCGATCTGCTGGGATCGACGGAGATTGCGAAATATTTCTCGGTCGGCGCGGCACTTTCGCTGTATTCAGGAAAGCCCGTTAACGTTACGACCGGCGCGGACGACAACCACGATGGCATCTACAACGACCGGCCCATTTTGCCGGCCGCGTTTGCGCGCAACACGATGCACGGTCCGGGCTTGATCAATCTCGATCTCAATGTCGAGCATGACTTTTTGCTTGTGAAAGGGAAGAAGGAGGGCCCGGCACTGACGGTGGGTTTGAACTCATTTAACGTGCTGAATCACCAAAACGACGCGACGTATGTCGGAGTTCTTTCTTCCGTTTATTTCGGCAAAGCCGTCTCGGCTCTTCCACCGCGGCGGATGCAACTGAATCTGCAATTCAAGTTTTGAGCGGTTTCCGCTGTTTTCTCTCGTCTTTATGGAACAACGCCTTGCTGCAGCCGCGCAGCGACACCAGCTCCGTCTCGTCCAATCCATAGCGCTCGATGGCCGCCCGGTATCCCGTCCAATTGAAGGGACGATGGCGCTTCGCCATGGTCCTGAAGAAGCGGTCGAAAAAATAGAAGCCGATGCCGAAATTTTTGTCCATGAAGCCTCTGCTGTTTACGCTGCGGTGATGGATGTCGTGCATCCTTCGCGCTTTCAAGAACCACGATTTCAGGAGGGGAACTCGCGTCATCCAGAAATCCTCGATGTGCATCCTGTCGTGCAGGTAGCTGAACATCAGGGTGGGCCAGACGAGCAGGGTGCAAAGCGCCAGCACCTGGTAGACAAGCGGGACTCCCAGTAGCGCCATTATTCCCCAGCAAATCAAAAGGATCATTGCCGAAGGCGCCAGCCATTCGATCCCCACGTTACCGACGGAAAAGCGATTATCGGTAGCGTCCTGGTAGTCCTCTGCCCGCATGGGTTGCCGAGGGCCATAGATCAAAAAGTGATGGATCAGATGGCCGCGGCTGAGGGCTGGGAACATGCCGCTATGCAGAAGCCGGTGCAGCCAGTACCCGGCAAATTCCGCGACGACGACGGAGTCCATGAGCGTCGCGACGACTCCGACGAATGTGGCGTGCAGGCGTTGGTAAAACATGGGTGCTTCTCCTTCCACTTTTCCTGGCGGCCACCGGAGCGAAACACGATACCGCCGCTGAGATGACCCTACGCAGTGCGAACGCGCTGCTCAAGCGACAAAGAACGCCAAGCCGGTATAGTGGAGAGATGTCGCACTATGTCGCGGGAGGCTGTTTCCTGGCGGGTTGAAAGGAAAGCATTTGTGAGAGGAAAACGATCGCAGACAGAGCAGGAGGTTTGCTGGGATCGAGGCTCAGAAAACCATCTTCAGGGCAAAAAAGCGGTGCGCCGAGGGAGCGGAGTATAGGCGCTCCACCATGGTACTAACGAAGCGGTGTTGGGAGGAAGCGGGAAGCTATTTCACTTCCCAGGTGTCGCCCGCGCGAAGGAGCTTGCCGAGATCGCCGCGGCCGCGCTTGGCGATGACGTCTTTGATCTGCTGGTTCATCACGTCTTCGTAGCGTGGCACGTCGCCCCACGCGCGGAAAACCCCGATGGGCGTTGGGAAGTCCGGGCGGTGCTCCATGTGCGAGAGCTGGAAGGCGTATGCCGGACGCGGATGGTGCGCATCGTGAACGATCAGATCAGATTCGGTGATGCCGTTGCCGAGTTGCACGACTTCGATGTCGCCGTCCGGTTTCCGGCGGATACCCTTGTCGCGGTTCTTGCCGAAAACCATGGGCTTGCCGTGTTCGAGCTGGAGGACGTGCTCGCTGCGAGCGTCGCGGTCCGTCAGCGAGAACCACGCGCCGTCGTTAAAGATGTTGCAGTTCTGCAAAATTTCCACGTAGGCCGAACCTTTGTGTGCGGCCGCGTGTTTTAGCGTCTCTTTCAGGTGTCCCTGGAAAACGTCAACGGACCGGGCCACGAACGTAGCCTCGGAACCAATGGCCAGCGAAACGGGATTGAACGGCCGGTCCAACGATCCAAAGGGCGTCGATTTCGCCTTCTTGTTGAGTTCCGAAGTCGGCGAGTATTGCCCCTTGGTCAACCCGTAGATCTTGTTGTTGAAAAGCAGCACCTTGATACCAACATTGCGCCGCAGCATGTGGATGGTGTGATTGCCGCCAATCGAAAGCGCATCTCCATCGCCGGTCGCCACCCAGACTTCCAGGTCGGGACGAATGGCCTTGAGACCTGTCGCCACCGCCGGAGCGCGGCCGTGAATCGTGTGGAAGCCATACGTGTTCATGTAGTACGGAAAACGGCTGGAGCAGCCGATGCCGGAGACGATGACAAAATTCTCCTTCTTGATCCCGAGTTCCGGGAAAACGGCCTGCACCGCCGAGAGAATCGCGTAGTCGCCGCAGCCGGGGCACCAGCGCACTTCCTGGTCGGTCTGAAAATCTTTTTTAGTGAGAGGCGGTGGCAGCGTCGCTGTGCTCATGGTCGATCCCCCTAAAGTTCCAACATCTCTTCGATTTTCTGTTCCAGCTCAGCTTGCTTGAACGGCCGTCCCTGAATCTTGTTGAGACCGACCGCATCCACGAGAAACTTTGCGCGCAGGACCCACAAAAGCTGGCCCATGTTCAGTTCCGGCACCAGAATCTTCTTGTAGCGCTTGAAGATATCGCCCAGATTCGACGGAAGCGGATTGAGGTAGCGCAGGTGCAGGTGGCCGATCTTGCGGCCCTTGGCACGCTGCGCCTTCAGTGCCGCGGTAATCGCTCCGCAGGTCGAGCCCCAGGCGACGATCAGCAAATCGCCTTCCGGATCGCCGGCGGGAAGCATATTGGGAATTTCCTGCGCGACGGCTGCGACCTTCGCCGCCCGGATGCGCACCATATTTTCATGGTTCAACGGCTCATAGTTGATGTTGCCGGTGGGATCCTGCTTTTCCAGGCCGCCGATGCGATGTTCGAGCCCGGGAGTTCCTGGCACTGCCCATGGGCGTGCCAGAGTCTGCGGGTCTCGCTTGTAGGGAAGGAATCCGTTCGGATCGCTCGCAAACTTCACGGGAAAATCCGGAATATCACTCAACTCCGGAATCCTCCACGGCTCTGCACCATTTGCGAGATAGCCATCTGAAAGTATAATGACAGGCACCATGTACTTGATCGCGATGCGGCTCGCTTCGATAGCGACCCAGAAACAATCCGCCGGAGTCGACGCTGCGAGTACTGGAATGGGCGCTTCCGAGTTACGGCCAAAAAGCGCCTGCAACAGGTCGGCTTGCTCCGTCTTTGTTGGCAACCCGGTTGACGGCCCTCCGCGCTGGATGTCGCAAATGACCAGCGGAATCTCGACGGCCACCGCAAGTCCCATCGCTTCCGTCTTCAGCGCCATACCTGGGCCCGACGTCGTGGTAATGGCCAGGGCGCCGGCGTACGCCGCGCCGATCGAGGAAGTAATTGCCGCGATCTCGTCTTCCGCCTGAAAGGTCATCACGCCAAAGTCTTTGTACTGAGAGAGTTCATGCAGAATGTCCGAAGCCGGAGTAATTGGGTAACTGCCTTGAAAAAGCGTCAGCCCCGATTTCTGCGCTGCTGTAACAAATCCCAGTGCCAGCGCCTGGTTACCGCTCATGCTCCGGTAGAGTCCCGGAGTGAGTTGCGCCGGCGGGATCTCGTAACTGATCTGAAAAGCTTCCGTCGCTTCGCAGTAGGAATAGCCGCCTTTGAGCGCGAGCTTGTTCGCTTCCACGAGCAGCGGCTTGTTCTTGAACTTTTCCTCGATCCAGCGGACGGTTGCCTCCATCGAGCGGTTGTAAAGCCAGTAGCACATGCCCAGGGCGAAAAAGTTCTTGCAGCGGTCCATCGACTTGGCATCGAGGCCCAGATGCTCCAGCGAACGCCGCGTCAGGCGCTCCAGTTCAACCGAAAACAACCGGAACTTATCGAGGGAATGATCCTCCAGCGGATTCGAGGTCATCTGCGCTTTGCGCAGATCGTTCTCTTTGAAACTGTCGCTGTTGACGATTAGGATCCCATTAGGCTTCAGGTCAGCAACGTTCACTTTCAGCGCCGCCGGATTCATGGCGATCAACACGTCGATGGCATCGCCAGGCGTGTAAACCTCATTCGAGGAGAAGTGCAGCTGAAAGCCGCTGACACCGGGGATCGTCCCCGCAGGGGCACGAATTTCCGCCGGATAGTCGGGGAACGTCGCAATATCATTGCCGTAGAGCGCCGCGGTATTGGTGAACTGGCTGCCGGTGATCTGCATGCCGTCGCCGGAGTCGCCCGCGAAACGAATGACCGCCTGATCGAGCACTTCGCGCTTGTGTTTTACCGGTGGAACCTCTGCGAGTATAGACATTCTTGTCCCAAGCCTCCGCGGATCGATGAACTCCCCCTATCCCCAAGGGGAGTGCGGCTCAATCATTAGGACGAGGCGGTGCGGTGAAAGGATGGCTCATAAGGTAGCCCGCCAGGAGCCGACACCCTGAGGATATCACACCGGGCCGCGCGCGGACGCGGAAGACATCATCCCACCACGATGTGTCTTATTTGAAAAGACGCAGGGAGTCACCAGGGGATTCCTGCGTGAATCGATGCCCGGATGCTCAGCTTGCCAGGATAGAGACCGGGCGCCGTGCGCGATCAAGGAAATCCTGCGGGCACCGATGGCTGTGAGAAGAAACGGCGAGCGTGCCAACAACTCTTTCTCCGGGATATCTCTGCGTGGCTTTGCGCCGCTGGAGGCGTGCGGTGAAAGTAACGCGAAACGAAAATCGTACTTGACGTTCGCTTTCCTTTCGCCTAAAGTGTCTATGGAAAAGATCGTAAAGGGAGGCGCGCACATGGCTCTGACCAAACGGCAAAAAGAAGTTCTCGATTACCTTGTGGCGTTTGAGACCAAACACGGTTACGCGCCAAGCTTCGAAGAAATTGGCAAGGGCCTCAAGCTCACTTCGCTGGCCACCGTGCACAAGCACATTACCACTCTCGAGAAAAAAGGCTTCATTCGCCGCGGCTACAATCAGAGCCGTTCCATCGAGATTGTCCAATTGCCGAAGTCGGTCAAGGATCAGGTAAACGATCGCAAGATGCAGGAGCTTCCACTGGTGGGAAGGATCGCGGCGGGGCGCCCGTTGGAAGCTGTTGAAGAACGCGAGACGATTTCGCTGGGCGATTTCGCTCGTGGCGGCAATTCCTTTGTTCTGCAGGTCAAAGGGAGTTCCATGATCGAAGATCACATCATGGACGGGGACTTTGTCGTTTGCGAGCAAACCCAGGTCGCCAATGCCGGGGATATCGTTGTTGCGCTGATTGGTGGCGAAGAAGCAACGCTCAAGCGCTTCTATCGCGAAGGCGCGGGCAAGATCCGCCTGCAACCGGCAAATTCCGAAATGGCTCCTATCATGGTGGCCGCGAACGACGTAAAAATTCAGGGCCGTGTCATAGGCGTTCTTCGCAAGTACTAGCCCTGAATCATCTAACTGTTCTCCCCCGCCAACCATCGCCACAGCGTTTTTGGAGTTTCTCGTCTTTTCGTTAGTCAAGTATCATCGCTCTCCCCGCCATCTTTCCGCGGATAAATTGTTGGTGCCAGAATCCAGTTGCGTGCATCAGAAAGATGTCCACGTTATTCTAGTAAAGCCTTGTGAGGCAACGCGGCAGGGAAGATGATGCGGAAGCTGAAGGAAGGCTCGGCGAAAAGTCCGAAGCCACTGAGGTTGTGAACTTGCCCTCGAAACGCCAAAGCATTCTGATTGTGGATCCCGACTCGGCCTCGCGCCGGGTGCTTGAGGAATTGGTGCGTTCGGCCGGCTATGATGTGGCCGTATCGTCCTCCCAGGCTGAAGGATTCAAGTTTGTTCAAGATGCCAGTATCGACCTTCTGCTTCTCTCCGCCGACCTTGCCGACATCCAGTGCTGTGATGCCCTGGCCGAAGTCAAAGGCAATGCGGCCACCGCGGGGACTCGCGTGATTCTCCTCACGCAGGGCGAGGGAGCTGAGCGAGCTCGGGGTCTCGATCTCGGCGCGGACGAGGTACTTACGTCACCGTGGGATCCGGCGGAATTGCTGGCGCGCGTGCGCGTTCAGTTGCGCGAAAAACACGCCTTTGACGAACTGCTGGAGAAAACTCGCATTGCCGATGAAGGCCGCGAAATGGCGCAGACCGCTTTCCAGGCGCTTGCTGTAACCGAAAAGATGACGCGCGATGCTTTTTCCCTGGGAAGGGCTTTGAAAATTGGCGTCTCTGCCCTCTTCGCCGTCGCCATACTCATCGCCGGGATCTTTTTTCTCTATTCCCGGCGTGCCGACAAGGAAGCTAACCGGGCTTTCGCCGTTATCGCCCAGCTCGAGCGTGGCGCTCACCGCCAGGAGCAATTGATGGCGGATGCCCGCAGTGCGCGCGCCGATCTTCAGCAATCCGATGTTCACCAGCAAAAGCAGCAGCTCAAGCAGCAATCGGATGAGTTGCGCCAGAAAATCTCGGGCGCCGGGTCCGGCGACGTGTCCGCACTTCGCACGCAGCTTGAGGAGACGACCACCCGACTCAAACGCGTGGAAGCCGAGTCACAATCCGCAGAAGAAGTAATCCGTGCGTATGCGCCAAGCGTGTGTCTCCTTCATGTATCCGTTTCCTTCGTCGACCGGGCTTCCGGTCGCCCGCTGCGTTACGGCGGGATCAATCCGGATGGCGAGCCACTCCACGACAGTGACGGCAACCCGGTTTATACCTTGGAAGGCCGCGCACCCGAAGTTCGCGCTGATTTCTTCGGCACCGGATTCATCGTCGGCGAAGGCCGCATTCTCACCAATCACCACGTGGCGCAACCCTGGTGGAAGAATGACGAGCTTGCCGCCGTTTTTAGCCAGGGGCTTAATCCCACCATTGCGGAACTGACAGCCTATTTCCCTGACGCGACTGCCGGGGTTCCCGTCCGCATTTCCGAGATTTCCGAGGAGTCGGATCTCGCCGTGGTGAAAGGTGATTTGTCCGGTTTGAAAAAACCCATCCTGAAAATGGATGCGCGCAGGGAGGCGGCGGTCAGTGGCCAGCCTCTGCTCTCCCTCGGCTACGCCACCGGCATCAGCGCCATTCTGGCGCGCGCGGGAGAAGATGCCGTGAACGAAATCGTCAAGAACACGGGCGGAAAACCGACAGAGGTTGTCAACGAACTTCTCCGCCGTAAACTCATCCGGCCCCTGGTTACTCAGGGCCATATTGGCGATGTTCTTCCGGACAAAATTGTCTACGATGCGCAGACCACTTCCGGTGGCTCGGGTGGGCCGCTGATCAATCGCGATGGAGAAGTGATTGGCGTGACATTCGCGGTCGTCAAAGGTTTTGGCGGCTCGAATTTTGGTGTTCCCATTCGCTTTGCCCAGCCGCTCCTCAAGCCATGAAGGCCCGTTTTGTTCTATTCTAAGACATGGAGCCGAAACGGCGTCTTCCGTTGTCACCTGGAATCATGGTTCGCCTGCTTGCCCGCACCCGTGTGATCGTCGTTTGCCTGATCGCCGTTCTGCTGGCGTTGCCGGTCCCAGTTAACGCCTATGCTGTTCTCGCTCATGAAGCCATTATCGATGTAACCTGGGAGATGCATATCAAGCCGCTCCTCCTGAAAAAATTCCCGCAGGCAACCGAGGAGGATCTGAGCAGGGCACAAGCCTACGCCTACGGCGGCGCCATCATTCAAGATCTTGGCTACTACCCATACGGCAGCCCCTTTTTCAGCGACCTCACGCATTACATCCGCAGCGGCGATTTCATCCAAGCGCTGCTGCGAGACGCCAAGGATGTCCACGAGTACGCTTTCGCCCTCGGTGCGCTCGCGCATTACGCTGCGGACAACGACGGTCATCGCCTCGGCACCAACAGAGCCGTTCCGATTCTGTATCCCGGCCTCCGGAAGAAATACGGCGACAGCGTTTCGTTTGAGGACAACCGGCTGGCGCATGTGAAAACTGAATTTGGTTTCGACGTGCTCGAAATCGCGCGGGAACGCTATGCTCCGGACAGCTATCACGACTTCATCGGTTTCGAAGTCTCCCGCCCGGTTTTCGAGCAAGCCTTTCGGGAGACCTATGGCCTTGAGTTGAAAGACGTGCTCGTGAACGAAAACAAAGTTCTCAATTCTTACCGCCACGACGTCAGCAGCCTCATTCCGAAAGCCACTCGCATCGCCTGGCACCTCAAGAAAGACGAGATCAAGGACGACATTCCAAACGCAACGAAGAGAAAGTTTCTGTTCAATCTGTCCCGTTCAAATTATGAACACGAATGGGGCAAGGATTACCGCAAGCCCAGTCCGGGCGAGCGTTTGCTCGCATTCCTCTTCAAGTTAGTCCCCAAGTTCGGCCCGCTCAAGATCCTGCAGTTCAGGACTCCTACACCCCAGACTGAACAGATGTTTGAAGCCAGTTTCAATGCCACGCTCGACCGCTATCGTGAACTCTTGACGGAGGTTCGCGAAAGCCGGCTGGACCTGCCCAATAATAATTTCGATGTCGGCGAGAACACCGGTCCCGGAAAATACCGGTTGAACGATGAAGCCCATGCGCAATTGCTGGATAAGCTGACGGAAAACAAATTCGCGAGCGCTACATCAGAGGTGAAAGCGGAGCTTCTGCACTTTTTTGCCGAACCGGATGCGCCGTATGCGACGAAACGCAACGCCAAGGCTTGGGCGAAGGTTCAAACCCAGCTGCAACAGTTGAAATCGGCAATGGTCACGTCTAATCCCGCCAATTCTGCGCAACGTGCCATGCCCGAGTGACCAATTTCTTCATAGGCGTACATCCCGTGGGGCGTCTCCACACTCGGCTCAGAAAAACAATTGGTTCTTTCAATCGAAAAAACTGCAACTGAGTCGCCTCGTCGCCATGAAACAATGTAGAATTTCGCGCGACGCATTGATCGCCTCTGAGATGAAGAAAACGAAACCGATCCGCAAACTGCTCGCCGCCAATCGCAGCGAAATCGCTATACGCATCTTTCGCGCCGCCAACGAGCTCGGCTTGCGCACCGTGGCCATTTATTCGCAGGAAGACCGGCTCGCCCTGCATCGCTTCAAGGCTGACGAAGCGTATCAGGTCGGCGCCGGCAAGGGCCCCGTGGAAGCCTATCTGGACATCGTGGGAATCGTCGCACTGGCAAAAGAGAAGGGCGTGGACGCCATCCACCCGGGTTACGGTTTTCTTTCCGAGAATCCCGCGTTCGCCCGGGCCTGCGAAAAGGCCAGCATCACCTTCGTTGGTCCGTCGCCGAATCTTCTCGAGTTGCTTGGGGACAAGACGGCCGCCCGAAGACTGGCCGCTTCGGCGGGAGTGCCTGTTCTGCCAGGAACCGAGAATCCGGTCAAGTCGGCGGCGGAGGCGCAAAAGGTCGCTCGGGCGATCGGCTATCCCCTCATTGTGAAAGCAGCGATGGGTGGCGGCGGCCGTGGCATGCGCGTCGTCCATGACGCCACGCAGCTCGATGCCCTTCTGGAAGAAGCCCAGGGTGAAGCGCGCTCCGCCTTCGGGGATGCTTCCGTCTTCCTGGAAAAATACCTGTCTCGCGCCCGGCATCTGGAAGTCCAAATCCTCGCCGATCATCACGGTAACCTGCTGCATCTCTACGAACGCGATTGCTCTGTCCAACGTCGGCACCAAAAGGTCGTCGAAGTCGCTCCCGCCGCGAATCTCCCCGTGAGCATTCGCGGCGAACTCTGCGCCGCGGCGGTGCAACTCGCCCGCAAGGCAAACTATCGCAATGCTGGAACCGTCGAATTTCTCTACGACGTTGATTCGCAGAAGTGGTATTTCATCGAGGTCAATCCCCGTATTCAAGTCGAGCACACCGTGACCGAAATGGTCACGGGTATCGATCTCGTGCGTTCGCAGATTCTCGTCGCGCAAGGTCATAAGCTGCATGAGCCGCCTATGGCGTTGCCGAATCAGGAGAATGTTCCGCTCAATGGCGCCGCTCTCCAGTGTCGCGTGACCACCGAGGACCCGGAGAACAACTTCGCACCCGACTACGGAAAAATTTCCACCTATCGTTCTCCCGCAGGCTTTGGTATCCGTCTCGATGGCGGCACCGCTTATGCCGGCGCGATGCTCGCCGCCTATTACGATTCGCTTCTCGTCAAAGTCACGGCCTGGGGCGCAAATCTTCCCGAAGCTTGTCAGCGTATGGACCGCGCCCTCCGCGAATTCCGCATTCGCGGCGTGAAAACGAATATCCCCTTCGTCGAAAATGTTGTGAACCACCCGAAGTTTCGCGCCGGCGAACTCACGACCTCTTTCCTCGACGAATCTCCCGAGCTTTTCCATTTCCCCAGCCGCGGCGACCGCGCCACTAAGCTGCTTTCCTATCTCGGCGATGTCATCTTAAACGGCAATCCCGAAGTAAAAGGGAAGCAGATCCCCAAAGAATTCGAAGCCGCAGTTGTCCCGGCAACGCCTGCCGGCAAACCCCCGGCCGGCACGCGCCAGCTCCTGCAAAAACTCGGGCCAAAGAAGTTCGCCGCCTGGGCGCGAAAAGAAAAGCGCCTGCTCATTACCGACACGACTTTCCGAGACGCGCACCAGTCGCTCATGGCCACGCGCGTCCGCACATTCGATCTGCTCGCCACCGCCGGCATCCTCGCGCATCGCCTGCCGCATCTTTTCAGTCTCGAGACGTGGGGTGGTGCGACTTTTGATACCGCCATGCGCTTCCTGCACGAAGATCCCTGGCAACGATTGCGCGAGCTGCGCGAGCGCGTTCCCAACATCTGTTTCCAAATGCTCCTCCGCGGCGCCAACGCCGTCGGTTACGCCTCCTATCCCGATAACGTCATCATTGAATTTGTTCGCGAAGCGCACGCCCAGGGCATCGACATTTTCCGCATCTTCGATTCACTCAATTCCATCGAGAACATGCGCGTTTCGATTGATGCCGCACTCGAAACCGGCGCGGTTTGCGAAGCCGCCATTTGCTACACCGGCGACATCCTCGATAAGAGCCGTCCGAAATACTCGCTGAAATACTACGTCGCCATGGCCAAAGAGCTGGAAAAACTGGGCACGCACTTCCTGGCCATAAAAGATATGGCCGGACTGTGCAAACCCTACGCGGCATTCGAATTGGTGAAAACGCTGCGGCAGGAAGTCGGCATTCCGATCCACTTTCACACGCACGACACCAGCGGCATCAACGCGGCCTCCGTGCTGAAAGCGGCCGAAGCGGGAGTCGACGTCGCCGACGGAGCTATCGCCGCCATGAGCGGCGGCACCAGCCAGCCGAATCTCAATTCCATCGTCGAAGCGCTCCGCCACACGCCGCGCGACACGCAGCTCGATGTCGACACCCTCAACGAGTGCTCCGACTATTGGGAAACCGTTCGCACTTACTATCTTCCGTTCGACTCCGGTCCCAAGGCCGGCTCGGCGCGTCTGTACCAGCATGAAATTCCCGGCGGTCAGTACACCAACCTGCGTGAGCAGGCTGCCGCCATGGGCCTCGGTCATCGCTGGCGCGAAGCCGAAAAAATGTACGCGGAGGTAAACCGGCTTTTCGGCGACATCGTCAAAGTCACACCCTCCAGCAAAGTCGTTGGCGACATGACGCTCTTCCTCATGGCTAAGGAAATGCAGCCGGCGGACATTCTCAAGCTCGACGAAAAACACGACGTCTCCTTTCCCAATTCGGTGGTCGAACTGTTTTCCGGCGTCCTGGGCGTGCCGCCCGGCGGCTGGCCAAAGAAGCTGCAAAAGATAATCCTGCGCGGCCAGGCGCCTCTCCGCGGCCGCCCCAGTGCAAACCTGGAAGCAGTGAAATGGGAAGAAGAGCAAAAATCCCTTGAGAAGAATCTCGGTCATGCCGTCCGCCGTGACGATCTGCTGAGTTCTTTGCTTTATCCCGACGTTTTCGCCAAATACGACAAATTTCGCCAGACCTATTCCGACGTCAGCGTCTTGCCCACGCCCGCATTTTTCTATGGTTTGAAATCCGGCGAAGAAATCACCGTGGAGATCGAATCCGGAAAGTCCCTCATCATCAAGTTCTTGACCATCAGTGAACCGCATCCCGATGGCACGCGCACGCTCTTTTTTGAATTGAACGGCCAGCCCCGCGAAGTAAACGTCCGCGACCGCGCGCTGCGGGTGGTCGAGCGCGCTCACCCAAAGGCCGACCCCGCCGATCCCGGCCAGGTAGCCGCTCCGACCGCCGGCGTCATCAGCGGCATCGCCGTGCAAGCGAATCACACGGTGGAACGCGGCGCAAAACTTCTCACTCTCGAAGCCATGAAAATGCAGTCCAATATCTATGCGCCAATTTCGGGGCGCATCCTGAAGCTGCTTGTGACCTCCGGGCAGCACGTTGAAGCGAAAGATCTCCTGGTGACCATCGCGCCGTGAGTTCCGGACAGCTCCGCATACACGAACAATTCCGCTCGCGCTTTCTCCGCAATCAGCGCGACCTCATCGTCTACACGCCGCCCGGATACGCCGACCAGTCCTGGCGCCATTTCCCCGTCCTCTATCTTCATGACGGCCAGAATCTCTTCGATGGCGCCACCTCCTTCATTCCCGGGCAGGACTGGCACGTCGGGCAGACCGCGGATCATTTTATTCAATCTGGGGCGGTCGCCCCTCTGATCATCGTGGGGATGTACAACACGAACGCGCGCATTGGCGAATACACTCCCACCCACATTCCCAAACTCGGCGGCGGCCGCGCCGACCGCTATGCAAAATTTCTGATCGAAGAAGTGAAGCCCTTCGTCGATCGCGAATACCGCACGCTCACCGGCTCGCAACACACTGGCATCGGCGGTTCGTCGCTGGGGGGCCTGGTTTCCCTCTATCTGGGGCTCCAGCATTCGCGCATGTTTGGAAAAATCGCCGCGCTCTCGCCGTCCGTCTGGTGGAATCAGCTCATCATCCACCGTTTTGCCCGGACAGCAACCGTAGAGCCCCGCCCGCGCGTCTGGCTGGACATCGGCACACGCGAAGGCCCGCGCATCGTGCAGGACGTCGAGAAGTTCCGTGACGTGCTCCTCGAAAAAGGCTGGCGCCTAGGCCACGACTTGCACTACGAGCGTGTCGATGGCGCGGAGCACAACGAAGCGGCTTGGGCGCAGCGCGTCGGACCGTTTCTGCAATTCCTGTATCCCGCGCGCGAGACCGCTGTATAATCCGCCCTCTATTCACTTGGTTTCCAGGGGGTGATGAATGTCGGAGCACCGGCCTCTCACCATTCTTTGTGTCAGCTCCTACGAAAAGGGTCATGAGTTCATCCGCACCTGCAAAACGATCGGCTGCCGCGTCCTTCTCCTGACCGTCGAAAAACTTCGCCACGCAGCGTGGCCGTTCGAATGTATCGACGAAGTCTTCACCATGCCGGAAGAGCTTCCGCTGCAGAATCTCCTTTACGCCGTGAGCTATGTTGCCAGGTCGCAGTCCATCGATCGCATCGTCGCGCTCGATGAATTCGACATGGAGAACGTCTCCGCCCTCCGTGAGCATCTGCGCATCAACGGCATGGGCCTCACCGCCGTTCGATATTTTCGCGACAAGCTGGCCATGCGCGAGCGAGCCCGAAAGGAAGGCATCCTCGTCCCCGAATTCGTCCACGTTCTCAACCACGATAATCTTCGCGAATTCATGTCCCGGGTTCCCAGTCCTTGGTTGCTCAAGCCCCGCTCGCAGGCCTCCGGCATCGGCATGAAAAAGATTCATTCACAGGAAGAGCTCTGGCCGTGGCTCGACCGGCTGGGCGATCAGCAATCGTTCTACTTGCTTGAGCAATTCGTTCCCGGCGGGGTCTACCACGTCGACAGCGTAGTTTCCGAGCGCGGTATTGCCTTCGCCGAAGCTCACGCCTATGGCACGCCGCCGCTCGATACCTCGCACCAGGGCGGGGTATTTACGACGCGCACTCTTCCTCGTGAAGCGCAAGAAACCAAATCGCTCCTCGAAATCAATCGCAATTTGATCGAGGGCCTCGGTCTCGTACGCGGAGTGACCCATGCGGAGTTCCTGCGGTCGCACGCCGGCGGCAAATTTTATTTCATCGAAGTCGCCGCCCGCGTCGGCGGCGCCTACATCTCCGATGTCATCGAGGCCGCAACCGGCATCAACCCCTGGCGCGAGTGGGCGCGGCTCGAAATTGGGGCAGGGAATCAACCTTACGAGCTTCCGGCTAAGCGTGGCGATTACGCCGGCGTCATTGTTTCTCTCGCCCGCCAGGAGCATCCCGACACTTCCGCATACACCGATCCCGAAATCACCTACCGCATCGCGAAATATCACCACGCCGGCTTCATCCTCAAGTCCCAAAGCCACAAACGAATCCAGCAGTTGCTCGATTCTTACGCCACGCGTTTTCAAGCCGATTTCGTTGCCACTCAGCCAGTCCCGGACAAACCAAGCGCTTAACTTGATGTTGGGCCTAGCGGACCTCTTTCTTGAGGCGCTCAACTTCGTCTCTCAACTGGGCCACCCTTCGGGCAATTGAAATTTGGTAAAAACAAAACACAGCCCAAACAGCAATCCACGCACCAAGTAAGTATTCGAAATTGTTCACATACGCTCCTTAAGCAACCGATCGTCTATCCAAGTTGCGGGTCTCAATCTCAAGACGCAGATCACCAAGTTCATAACGCAACCGCTCAAGGCGATAGCGATCTAGGAGAAAGAGGATCATGACTCCGAGTTCAGCAATTGCGCACAGGAGCAGAACTTTGCCCATGGTCGGGTTTAGTCCTGAACCAGGACCGCCGAGAATGACCGGAGCTGGGTGCTGAGTCCTCCAGAGACGGTTTGCCAAATAGACCAAAGGGACATCGAGAAACGCAAAAATACCAAAGATTGCGGAGACCCTCGCACGTCGTTCAGGCTCGTCGACTATTGTGCGGAGCAGAAGGTAAGAGACATACAGCAACCACAGAATAAAGGCGGCGGTGAGTTTCGCGTCCCACGTCCACCAAATGCCCCAGATGGGCTTAGCCCACAACGGCCCCGTTATGAGTCCAATCGTGCAGCATGTCACACCAACTTCAACGCTTGCGACGCCGAGCCAATCCCATTTCGGTGAGCGCGTGGTCAAATAGGTGATGTTGCCGATGACCGCGATGAAAAACGCCGTGAACATTGCGATCCAGCTTGGCACATGAAAATAAAAGATGCGCTGCGCCGCATGCATTGTTCGTTCATCTGGCGCGACGAACAGCGCGGCGTATCCTGAAAGGCACATCAGCACCGCGACGAGTAGCGTGCTCGTGACCGTTCGCTTCATACAACCAGAGACTCCGATTTTGAGTTCCAAGCCCGGGGTGAAGCAAAGCGCCAGGGCTCAACTGTTCCCATCGCTCAGATTAGTTCACTGGCCTGCCTTTAAAAGTGAAAAAAACAGAGACTGTTCCGCAAAGGAAACAGGTCGAGCTTCCAACTACCAGCGAATCCTGTGATCACTAGCTGACCCGACTCGGACCGCGCCACACCCCGCTTTACATTTGACCCGGATTCCTTCACTATTTTCCCGGCTGCCCACCAGCCGTGGCACGCCCTGTCCCAAAGTCTAGTAACTGTCTGGAACAGCGTCTTCACACTTAGTTTGCCGCGCACCCTTCCGAGGAATACAGTTTGCAGTACCCCGGCCGGATATCTGCGTGGGGTGGTGCTGTCCCTGGGAGGTCCGATGTGGGGCAATAAAAAACCGGATGCACCGCAAGCAGGGCAACCGGATACAAGAAACTTACAAACGAATCAGCCGCCGAAGCCCGCTCCGGCGACTTGGGAGGATAAACCCGCGATGAGTATAGATCCGATGCGTCCATTGGGTGCAACCGCGGACCGCGCCACGGCGCGGCTCGGGGCCAGCCTGCACGTGAAAGGTGAAATCTCCGGCAACGAAGATCTGTTGATCGATGGCTCGGTCGAAGGACTGATTCAGCTCGATGAGCGAAAGCTGACTGTCGGAGCCTCGGCGAAAGTGACCGCCGACATCATTGCCCGCGAGGTGGTGGTGTACGGCAACGTGAAGGGAAACCTTCGCGCGAAGGATAGAATTGAAATCAAAAAGGATGGTTCGGTCAACGGTGACCTGACTACTTCCCGCATCATGATCGAAGATGGCGCCTACTTCAAAGGCTCCATCGAGATCGACAAGAGTCCAGAAAAGGAATCCGGCGGGAATGCATTTGCCCGCAACTCTTCCGCGCCCGCAGCGGCAACCAAGACCATCTAACGCTCGTCCACATTCAGCATTATTTTCGGCAACGGCGTCCCGACCCGGTCGGGGCGCCGTTCGTTTGGAGTGCGGCGGCTTGCCGCCGCTTTTCTTCCATCCTCAACCTGAACCACACACTCGGTCGTCCCCCAATCCAGATCGGAGCCTAGTTCCCTCGCGTCCACCTGAACGACCGAAGATATAATCGCACCGACATGCGAAATTCGGGTTAGCTACCCGCTGAATTCTCCCTCCAAGTATTCATTAACTTGACAGGTCCCGGATGCGGCGATTCAGGGACTCTCCTCGGAAATCGAGGACGCGGACGAAACGCAACTCCTCTTCGGCCTTTCGAATCGTGGCGTCAGCTTTGTCGATGCTGCCGCGCCGGCAAATTTGTCCTCGACGGCTCCGGCCATCGCTGCCGCGCCGAGCCTTCAGCCACCGGAAGGCCCGCCTGCTGGCGGAACCTCTGTCATCCTTGCCGGCCAAAACTTCACTTCCCCTGCTCAACTGATATTCGGCACTCAATCAGCGCTGAGCGTCACCGCTTCCGGACCTGCTCAAATCCAGGCGAGCTCTCCGCCGAGCGTCACGAGCGGCGTGGTTAACCTGACCGCCTATTTTCAGAACGGCTGGCTGGCCATCGCCCCAGACGCCTTCAGCTACGGGCCGCAAATTCTGCAGCTCCTCCCAAACGCCGGCACGAATAGGGGCGGCGATTCTGTGCAAATCTACGGCTACGGCTTCGGCAGCGATCCAACAAAGATCACCGTAGAGATCGGTGGCGCAAATGCGACCGTGCAAAAAGTGGAGGACGTTACAAGTATCGCTTCGTCTCTCGGTCTCGACGCCGGCTATCCCTTTTCACTCGAGCGCATCACACTGCAGCCCCCCTGGCTCTTCGGGGAAGGCAGACGTTTTCGTTTCGACCCCTGCGGGCTCCACAACGTCTGCCAAATCATTTCAGTACTTGCAGAGTGTTCAATCGCACGCGAAACCTGGTTTCTTCAAGTTCCTGCTGTACGATCAGAAACGGCAGCGTCTCTATTTAACGAACAACGAACACGTCGATATTTTTGATTTTCAACAGAATACATTTCTCGCCCCGCTCCAGCCTCCCGGCGGCCCTCCCCCGAATGCCGGATTGCGCGGGTTGGCTCTGACTCCTGATAGTTCTCAGCTCATCGTCGCCGATTTCGGCGCTCAAAATGTCTATCTCCTCGGTCCGGTAAAAGGAACCGGCACATCCGTGTCTGTCGGCGGAGTTCCCGGCTTCACCAACTCTGGTCCTGCGCGCGTCGCCGCTACAAGCACGCAAACCGTCGTCGTCGCTCTCAGCGGCGAAGGCGGCTCTTCCGGCTCGTGTTCCACATGCCTCGCTCAGATGGACCTCACGGTGAGCCCGCCAACCATTCAGCCGGCTCCGCAGCCGCAGGTTACCAGTCTCACTGGCGCGCCGCTCGTTCAGGGGACGGCCGCGGGCGATCGCGTTTTTGTGGCCTTCGGCGCCGCTCCCGGTGGTCCCGTCGCGGTGTGGAGTGCGAGTGCCCCCCAATCAGTTCGTCACTTCTGCGGCGAATGCCTCCACGACGGATCTCGGAGCCGCGTCCGACGGCACCATGTTTGCCTTCCAGTCAAAAGGCACGACCGAAATACGCGCCGCCGATATTTCTTTCATTTCCGTTCCCACTTCGGCTGAGCTCCAGCAAATCCCGGGACGCGTACTGGTGCCCGGTGTTGCTCTACATCCTTCAGGCGCTTTGATCGATCAGCCTTTCCTCACCGGTGCTTCCGGGCGCGCGGGAGTGAAGGGCGGCATAGACATTCTCGACGCCCATTCGGGCGCGCTCCGTTCACGAATCTTTCTCCCTCAACAGTTCACGACCGATGTCGACGGCCTTCATGGCAGCTTCCTCGCTACGGACGAAAATGGCCAGCGGCTCTTCGCCATCACTTCCTCGGATGGCACACCCCAAAACGCCGCCTTAACCGTTGTGCAACTCGCCGCCGTTCCATTGGGAATCGGCACGATTGCACCTTCCACTGTTGCCGCAACCGGTGGCGCCACTCTCACCGTTCGGGGCAGTGGCTTTCAGAGTGCCACCGCTCTCACCATCAACGGAAAGCTGCCAGCGTTACATTCAAGGATGCCAACACTCTTCTCGTCCTAACTCCCAGCCTCAACCCCGGATCTCAGCAGATCACCATCACAAATCCAGACGGGGAAACAGTGTTGCTGGATGCCGCCTTCCTCGCCAACTAAGCGAGTTCTCGCCTCTTTTCCCTTCTCTGGATGCGTTCTAACCTTTTTTGCGATATGTTCATCCAACATTGGAAGAAAAAAAAACCAGATTCGCTGCGGGAGAAGTCCGCCCGGCGCGCGATTCAAGAAGAGGCTTCGAATGGAAACGCGAAAATTGGGAAACTCAGATATCAAAATTACTCGTGTCGGCTACGGCGCCTGGGCTATCGGCGGGTCAGGCTGGGAATTTGCCTGGGGCGCGCAGGAGGATGCGGATTCCATCGCGGCGATTCATCGTTCGCTCGAACTTGGCGTCAATTGGATCGATACCGCCGCCGTCTACGGCGTGGGCCATTCCGAAGAAGTCGTAGCCCGCGCGCTGAAGGAATGGCGCGGCCCGCGCCCCTATGTGTTCACCAAGTGCGTCCTTCGCTGGGACGAAAAAGGGAACACCAGAAAGGAATTCAGCGCCGCTTCGATCCGCCGCGAATGCCAGGACAGTCTGCGCCGCCTGCAAGCGGACACGATCGATCTTTACCAGATCCATTGGCCGCCGGACGACAACGGTCCCGGTCTCGAAGAAGCATGGCAAACGCTCGCCGCGCTCAAGAAAGAAGGGAAAGTTCGTTGGATCGGTGTTTCGAACTTCAATGCGAAGCAGATTCAGCGCGCCGAAAAGATTGCCCCGGTAACATCCCTTCAGCCTCCTTACTCGCTGATCCGGCGGCAGATCGAAGCGGAAACTCTGCCCTACTGTGAAAAGCAGGGGATCGGCGTGATTGTGTACTCCCCGATGGCCTCCGGCCTGCTCACCGGGGCCATGACTCGCGAGCGCGCCGCCGCACTGCCACCCGATGATTTTCGCGGCCGCAGTCCGGAATTTCGCGAGCCACGCCTGTCGAAAAATATCGAACTCGTCGAGCGCTTGCGCCAGGTGGGCGCACGCCATGGGCGTACCCCCGGTGAAGTCGCCATCGCCTGGACCCTGCGCCATCCCGCTGTCACCGGCGCCATTGTTGGCGCGCGCAACGCCAAGCAAGCCGAAGGCGTCATGCGCGCTGGTGAATTGAGGCTCGCCGCGGGCGAGATCGCCGAAATCGAAGGCGTAGCCGCGGCTGTTGGCGTCCGGTAAGAATTCATGCGAACCTACTAAGAATCTGGAAATGGACCTGAAGATCAAAGGCAAGACGGCGGTTGTGTCCGGATCAACCGCCGGTATTGGCTTCGCCATCGCTGCAGCGCTTGCCGCGGAGGGCGCCAAGGTCATCGTCAACGGACGCACGGAAGCGCGCGTCGACGCCGCCGTCAAAAAGATCCGGACGAGCGTCGAGAAAGCCGACCTTCGAGGCGTTCCCGCGGACCTGGGTACCGCCCACGGCGTTGAGAAATTCCTCCAACAAGTGCCGGACGCGGACATCCTGGTCAACAATCTCGGAATCTTTGAACCCAAACCATTTCTCGAGATTCCCGATTCCGACTGGCTCCGCTTTTTCGAAGTGAACGTCCTGAGCGGCGTTCGCCTTTCGCGCCGCTATTTTCCCGGCATGCTGAAGAAAAACTGGGGCCGCATCATTTTCATCTCCAGCGAATCCGCACAGCACATTCCCGCGGAAATGATCCACTACGGCATGACCAAGACGGCGCAAGTGGCTGTCGCTCGCGGTTTGGCGGAATCCGTTGCCGGTACCGGAGTCACCGTGAATTCCATTCTCGCCGGTCCCACTGCTTCCGAAGGCGTCGGTGACTTTGTCGAAAGCATGGCCAAACAGCAGGGCATCACGAAAGCAGAAATCGAAAAACAGTTTTTTTCAGCTGTCCGCCCCTCTTCGCTCTTGAAACGCTTCGAAACGCCCGAAGAAGTCGCAGCCGTGGTCGCGTTCGTTGCCAGCGCGCAGGCAACTTCGATCAACGGTTCCGCCGTTCGCGCTGAAGGCGGCGTCATTCGCAGCATTTTCTAATCAGGCGTGAAGCTATGCGCGCAGGTAGTCCGGTTTCCAGTTTTTGATGAGCTGCTTGATGGCTTTGCGCTCCGTCAGCTTTTCGTCCAGAACTCTTCCCGCAAGCGCAGGCAATTCCGCATCGCTCGCAAACCGCAGCGACACGATTTGACCGATAGCCAGCTCGCAGCACCTCGCACGTAGATCCGCAGGCAGCATCCGCTCATAGCGCAGCCGTTCTTCCAGTCGAATGACCCGGTCCTGCACCGCCAGCGCAAATAGCCGGGCCTGGAAGACTAGAACAACCAAAGCCGCGGCCAGAATCACTCCAAAGATTCCCTCGAAGGCAATCCCGAGCTGCTTCAGCCGGTATAGCGACCATAGAAAGTTGATCAGGAAAACCGGCACCGCAAAAAAATGATACGAGGGTACAAGCCTTCCATGATTTTTAAAATCCTGTTCGGTCATAGCTCTTCCTCCGTTGTCGCGCCTGATTGTAACAAACCCCCGTCGCCCTTCCCGCAAAGCCCTGCCGGCATCGATTGCTCCGTTTCAATGCGCAGGCTCTTTTTCGTTGGGACGGATTTCTGAGCCGATTCTGCCCGCCTGTGCATCTAAGTGTTAGGGCAAATCCATCTGCCCGTCGATATTCTGATGGAACGCAGTTTTTCTGTGCCGGAGGTGCACAAAAATGGCCAAGGCTTCCTGGGCCGGAAAAGTCATCGCGGAAAGCAACGCCACTGTCGTTGTCGAGGGCAACCGCTATTTCCCGCCCGAAAGTGTCAAACAGGAATTCCTGAAGCCCAGCAATCACACTACGGTTTGTCCGTGGAAGGGCAATGCCCACTATTTCCATGTCGCCATCGACGGCATGCAGAACGAGAACGCAGCTTGGTACTACCCCGAACCGAAACCCGCGGCCGCGCAAATCAAGGGCCGCATCGCTTTTTGGAACGGCGTCCACGTCGAGAACTGACCCTCCCGCGCAGCCCGGCATCTCCTACTTCGCTATCTCATTTTTGAACACCGCCCCGTCGTGCATTACGAACCGCACGTGCTCCAGTTCGCCGGCGTCCTTCAGCGGATCTCCTGATACCGCGATCACTTCCGCGAACGCGCCGGGAGCGATCACCCCGATCTCTCCTTTCATGTCCAGCATCTCCGCCGCTCGCGATGTCGCCGATTGAATCGCGTCCATCGGCGACATCCCCAGCGTCACCATTCTCCGGAACTCTTGCGCCATCGGTTCGGTCCAAGGAATCCCGCCCATATCCGTTCCATAAACAATCTTTAGGTGAGCGTGCAGCGCTTTCTTGAAACTGATTTCATGCACCGCCGCTCGTGCGCGGTCACGCTTTCCCTCCGCAGTGTCCGCCGGCGCCCAATCGTCGTAATACGGCGAAAGAGTCGCGCAATACCACGTCCCCTGGCGCTGCATCTGCGCGATCTGCGCATCCGTAATCTCCAATCCGTGCTCGATCGAATCACATCCGCCGTCCAGCGCCCGCTGCAAACCGATCCCGTTGTAGGCGTGGCACGCCACTTTCCTCTGCCAGCCGTGCGTCTCGTCTACGATCGCCTTCAACTCTTCCACCGTCAACGTCGGCTGCGAAACCAGGTTTCCCTGCTTGTCCACCCACGACCGGTGCGTCATGTACACCTTGATCCAGTCCGCGCCGTGCTCCAGTTGCTGCCGCGCGGCCTTCCTCGCTTCCACCGGCCCATCCACAAGTTGCGCGCCTTTGGGCATTTCCAGTTCCGGCGCGTACCCTTCCAGATTGTATCCGCCCGTCGTCGATATCGCCCGCGTGGCCCCGAAAATTCTCGGCCCGGGAATCGTTCCCTCTTCGATCGCTTGCTTGATTTCTATGTCGCCGTATCCCGCGCCTTCCGTCTCCACATCCCGAAGCGTGGTAAAACCCTGCTCTAGCGCGCGCCGCGCCGCGTACGTTGCCCGTGCCGCTCGCAATGCGATTCCCGCCTTCAGGATATTCGCGTCGTAACCGCCCTTCGCGGGGTCCTCGCCCCACAGAAAAATATGCGTGTGCGCATCGATCAGCCCCGGCAGCACCGTCGCGCTCGAAAGATCAATCACCCTCGTCCCCGCCGGGATCGCCGCCGAACCGTCCGCCACTTTTTCAATGCGCTCCCCGCGCACAAAAATGAGTTGGTTCTTCCGCGGCGCTTCGCTCACCCCGTCAATCAGTGTGCCAGCGCGAACCACCGTCAACGGCGCCGTGCTTGGCACGCCGCTCTGCCCACTCCTTTGTCCTTCGCTCTGACCGAGCGAGACTCCCCCGCTCGTCGCCAGCATCGCAACCGCGCAGAGCATTCGTTTCCGCATCCTTACCCCCATCTATCACCCCCCTTGAGCCGCATAGCTTGCCCCAAAGCCACATGCGATTGCAACCATTTGGCGGAGAGACAAGATTCATGACGGTATCTTCTTGGGATCGGGCGCCGGGATGGAGGAACTGAGTCGGAGTCAGAGGCTGAATCAGAGCCTGTGTCCGGGTCGATGGTGCGGATGCCGGAAAGGGATGCGGAACTAGACCGAGAGAGAGGCAGAGGGCACACCCCGGGGGGTCCCTGGATGTGTGGCAAGCAAAGGACTTGCGGGAGGGTGTTTTTGGAAGTGTGGCAATGATTGGAGTTAGCAGGCGATTTTTCGGATGTGTGGCAAGGAAAGGAGATAAGTGAAGAACGTTGGAATGTTGCAAGGTCTGAAAGTTGGAATGTCGAGGGGGAGGTTAACAGTCCAAAGCTAAGAGCTGGAGGCGACGGGGAAGCCAGGGAGGGGTTGCAATGGCAAATTTGGCGATGGTGGAGTCGAGAATTCAAGACTCACGATACCACGTATTATTATTATTAAATTTGGCAAGTACTAATAAAGTATTTATATCGAGCAAGTTACCGCGTCGTTCGAATGGTCGCGTAAGAGAAAGAAAACAAAAGGGTAGAGTTCACTGGTGGCGGGGAAAATGCTGGACGGCGGAGGGAGGGCACGAGCGGGAGGTGATTTTCAAACTGTGAAGATTTCGGTCGCACACTGCGGGTTGTGAAGCTCGTGCTTGAAAATCCGCATCACCGACCGGTGGAAAAGTTAGAAGCCCCAGGTGCGAACCCCGGCGTCCGGGGCTCCCTGCTGGCTGGCCCATTCCAAAACACTTCGCAAGACAATCGCACTTACAGGCGCCAGGTGCAATCCCGCGCAGGCCAAGGAAACGTAGTGGGTCCGCCTCGATCCAGCGTTCGTGGCGCATTCAGATGGGTTGAAGAGTAGGAATGGGTCTGGCGACGTCTGAGGTGGCTACTGAACGGGGAACGGATGTCACGGCTTTGGAGAAGAGGCCCGTTTTGCTGCTTCGCGGAAATGTGCGAAGCGGGACTGGAATTCAGGGTTTTCGGGGTCGAGTTTCGCAGCTTCCGTCTCAGTAGCCAGGGCTTCCTTGGGATGCCCGTTGAGGAGCAGGGCCTCGGCGAGCGTATCAATGTAGGCAGGTTCGGACTGCGAAGATGACGTAACTGCGTGACGGGCGAGGATGAGGGCCTCGCCCGGATTCCGCAGTTTGGGGTCGTCGGCAGTGACGTAGAGCCACGCGAGGTTATTTTCTACGCTTGGGGAATCGGGCTGAAGTTCCAGCGCGACCTTGAGCTCGTTGATGGCGCCGGCCGTGTCTTTGAGCCGCTCAAGGGCGTAGGCCAGGCTCTGGTGCGTTTCGGGGTCCTTGGGGCTCTTCTCCACTGCCTGCTGGAACTGCTCCCTGGCGGCGCCGAGATCGCCCTTCTGGCCGAGCGCGCCGCCAAGGAAGAACTGACTGTGGGGCTCATCTGGGTTGAGTTCGAGGGCTTGCCGGAGTGCGACCTGTAAAGCTGCTGAAGATGATTGTCTGGAGAGGAGGAACTCGATCAGACCGTGCGTCCCATCGCACGTAGCCTACAAGGCAGAGCGGGGAGGCAACGAACTGTTCTGGAGCCCTTG
>WNFR01000490.1_pt1 | contig 63992 bp, 59 predicted proteins | sample 5400221 | NCBI WGS metagenome assembly WNFR01 (sample SAMN13153357, study PRJNA577476) | soil metagenome | isolation source: 40 cm soil under Madrone tree | place: USA:California | collected 2016-06-14
GCGCTCGAGGCCGGTCGTCGCGCCATCGAAGGCCATCTGCAACGAATCGGCGGACGCGGGCACGTCGCGGTCGATTGGCGAACGCACGCTTATTGGGTGCGGCGCGCCATCGAAGTGCCGCAGAAGATTTCCATCATCACGGCGAGGCGCGATTTGACCGAGCCGCTTGCGCAAAAAACCAACTATCCAAATTTCGAAACTGTGATTGTCGATCTTGGCAGCCAGCCGAATCGTTCTGCGGTATACAACGTCGCCGCGAAGCAAACGGACAGTCCCTGGATTCTGTTTCTCGACCGCAGCGTTGAACCGAGCGAGAGCGATTGGCTTACTTTGATGGCGGAACATGTGCAGCGCCCGGAGGTCGGCGCGGTCGGCGCGCGCTTGATTTCATCGGACAACACAATCGAACACGCCGGTGTGGTTGTTGGTGCTGACGGCGAAGCGCAACCGGCCTTTCGCGGTTTGGCGGCGGAAGACGCGGGCGTTTGCCGGCAGTTGCAGATCACTCGCAATTACAGCGCGGTTTCTAGCGCGTGTCTTTTGACCCGCCGGGAAGTTTTTCAGGAGGTCGGCGGCTTCGATGAAGAGTTGCCGATGGAATCAGCCGAGGTCGATCTTTGCTTAAAAATGCGGCGTGCCGGTTATCTGATTGTTTACTCGCCGTTCGCCAAACTTTGTTGCAATGCTCCCCGGGCCGAGCGCAAGATCGACAATCACTCGGTCGAGATCATGCGTAAGCGTTGGGCGGACGTCCTCGCCCGCGATCCTTACTACAATCCAAATCTTTCTCGCACCCGGGCTGATTTCTCGTTAGGCAACTGACCTGCTTTGACATGAATAAGAAGAATTTGTGGGCTGGGTTGAGCGATGCCGCGCAGAGCGCTCTCACTCCGCGCAATTATAAGACGGGGCCTCCTGCGCGACGTCTCGTGCAAAGCGGAGTCGATGCCGGCGAGCTGGCCGGGCTCGACCGCCGGAAGCCGGACGCGAAGAAGGTCTGGATTCCGGGCGTGGAAATTTTTTCGAGGCAAATCTATCCGCAACGCTATCGCGGGCTTTTCGGCGAATTTGTCCGGCGCGATGAAGGAATGCCGGCGAAGATTGGATTTTGGCCTGCGCAATGGGCGACCGCGCGCATGTTTGGCGGCAGCGCCAAAGGTTTCCATATTCATCCGCCAAGCATTCCTGCCGGCACGACCGCGCAGAAATGGTTGAGGCGCCTGTTTGTGACCGAGACGACAAATTATTCGCTCCGGCGCTATGACGAGGAGCAATGGGACGTGATATTTTTCGTGCAGGGCCGCGCCGAAATGATTTTGCGCGATGTCCGGGCCGGATTGCCGACACGCACGATGCGTTTCTTTGTCGACGGCGATAATCATCGCGGCCCAAACAACGTCGGGATCGTCGTGCCGCCGGGCGTGGCCCACGCCATCCGCGTGGAAGGCTCCGAAGATGTGATCATGATCTACGGGACGAGCACGATCTTCCATCCCGAATTCGAGGGCCGCATCGCGAGCGACATCGAGACGGCGGTGTTGCCGGGAGAATGGCAGAAGTTTCTTTCTTTGTAGCGGCGCTCTATGAGCGTCGCACTTATTGGAAAGAGATTTTTGCGACGGTCATAGACCGCCGCTACAGAAGAGGCGATGCAGAGACAATTCGATCCGGCGCGGCCGGAACTAATGGATCGGCCGCAGCCGGTCTCGGCCGAATTGGAGCGCGATTTGCGCAATCTGCGGCAACTCAACCGTTATTTCGGCAGCTACGCGGTTGTGCTTCGCTTCATGCGGCGATGGGTCAAGCAGGGCGATCGCCTGCGTGTTGTCGATCTTGCCACCGGCTCGGGCGACATCCCGCGGTTGATTGTCGATCTTGCGCGCAAGATCGGCGCGGCCCTTCAGATCGATGCGCTCGATCAACAAGCGTCTACGCTTGAGATCGCGAAAAAATTAAGCGTTGATTACCCGGAGATTTCGTTCTTGCAGGCCAACATTCTCGAATGGCAACCGCCCGCCCGCTACGACATCGTCCTTAATTCACTCGCCCTTCATCATTTCAGTGAGGAAGACGCCGTGCGCTTGCTATGCCATTGCCGTGAGCTTTCGCGAAAATACGTGCTCGTCTCCGATTTGCGTCGCGGCCCTCTCGCTACCGTCGGCGTTTATCTTTTGACCGCGTTAATCTTTCGCGAACCGATGACGCGCGAGGACGGTCGAGCGTCGGCGGCACGGGCTTTTTCGTTTGCGGAGATGCGCCAACTGGCGAAGCGCGCCGGCTGGAAAAACTTCGGGCACGGCAAATTCCATTTCGCGCGACAAGCGATTTGGCTCGATGCCGCGTGACGCTGCACCCGTTTGTTTAATCGAAGCGATTTGCCAGTCCGGCTCGGACCGAGGAATCTCTCAATACTTGTTTCGGTAATGAGAATCATCACAACCGTCGACGGAATTGAATCTGGACAACGCGCGGGCAGGCGCCGCGTCCTTGTGCCGACGATGGGTGCGTTGCACAAAGCGCACGGCGAATTGATCCGGGTGGCGCGCGAGCACGCCGGACAGAATGGCGAAGTGGCGGTGAGCATTTTCGTGAATCCGCTTCAGTTCGAGCCGGGGAGCGATTACGAAAAATATCCGCGACCGGAAAAAGCCGACGAAGATTTCTGCCGGGATGCCGATGTCGATCTTTTGTTCCGGCCGGCGCCAGGCGAAATGTATTCCAAAGATCGTTCAGTGTTTATCGATGAGAGTGCGCTATCGAGTACGCTCGAAGGCAAATCGCGGCCCGGACATTTTCGCGGTGTCTGCACGGTGGTAGCGAAGCTCTTCAACATTCTTTCGCCGGACGCAGCCGTCTTTGGCGAAAAGGATTTTCAACAACTGGCCATCGTCCACCGGATGGTGCGCGATCTTAATTACAAGATCGACATCGTCGGTGTGCCGACTGTTCGCGAGGATGATGGTGTGGCCTTTAGTTCGCGCAACCAATACCTGAATAAAGAAGAACGAAAACAGGCCACGGTTTTGCGAAAAGCCCTGCTCGAAGCGGAAAAATCTGGCAAGAAATCGGCGAAAGAGATTCTCGATCTTGTGCGCGAGATGATCAGCGCCGCGCCCCTCGCGCAAGTCGATTATGTCGATCTTGTCGATGCCGAAACTTTGCAGCAGCTGGAAACGGTGCAGCCAAATTCGTTGCTCGCGCTGGCCGTTTTCTTCGGGAAGACGCGCTTGATCGACAACATCCGATTGCCATGAAACAATACGATTTTGTTGTCATCGGCAGCGGTATTGCCGGACTGAGCTTTGCTTTGAAAGCGGCCAAGCACGGTTCGGTTGCGGTCATGACAAAGCGGAAAGGCGCGGACAGCAACACGGCGTGGGCGCAAGGCGGGATCGCATGCGTGACGAGCGATGAAGACTCGGTCGAGCTGCACGTACGCGACACGCTCGAAGCCGGCGCCGGTTTGTGCGACGAGGCCGTGGTCCGCACAGTTATCACGGAAGGTCCGGAGCGAATCCGGGAACTTGTCGATCTTGGATTGCAATTCGATGAGCGGGAGGTTTCCGGGCATCGCGAATTCGATCTGGGCAAGGAAGGCGGGCATTCGAAGCGGCGTGTTTTGCACGTGCAAGACGTTACGGGAAAGGAAATCGAGGAGACGCTGCTCCGCGAGTTATCTCGCCAATCACATGTCGATCTTTTTGAAAATCACATGGCAGTCGATTTAATCACGTCGGAGAAACTCGGATTCGCCGCCGAGAACCGCTGTCTCGGCATCTATATTCTGGATGAGAAAACCGGCGAGGTGGAAACGATCCGCTCCGATCGGATCGTCCTCGCGACGGGCGGCTGCGGGAAAGTTTATCTCTACACAACCAATCCGGACATCGCGACCGGTGATGGCGTGGCCATGGCTTGGCGGGCCGGCGCCGTGATCGCGAACATGGAATTCATCCAGTTCCATCCCACCTGTTTGTTCCATGCCAAGGCGAAGTCGTTTCTAATTTCGGAAGCGGTGCGCGGTGAAGGCGGAATTTTGCGCAACACGCGCGGCGAAGATTTCATGAAACGTTATGACCCGCGCGGATCGCTCGCGCCGCGAGACATTGTCGCGCGCGCGATCGACGCGGAGATCAAACGCTCGGGCGCGCCATGCGCTTTTCTCGATATCACGCAGCAATCGCCGGAATTCATTCAGGAACGTTTCCCGCACATTTACGAAACGTGTCTGCGTTTCGGGATCGATATGACGAAGCAGCCGATCCCGGTAGTGCCGGCGGCGCATTACCAGTGCGGCGGCATCAAGACCGATGTGAATGGCGCGACGAGTTTGCCCGGGCTTTATGCGATCGGCGAAGTGGGATGCACGGGGTTGCATGGAGCAAACCGCCTGGCCAGCAATTCGTTGCTCGAGGGACTGGTGGTGGCGCGTCGGGCCGGTGAAGCCATGAGTCAGGACAAGTCGATTTCCGGCGCGTCGCGAAAGATCTCTCTGCCCGAATGGGAACCGGGTGATGTACAAGACGTCGACGAGCTGGTGGTGATTTATCACAACTGGGATGAGATCCGGCGTCTCATGTGGGACTACGTCGGAATTGTGCGCACGAACAAACGTCTGCAGCGGGCGAGCGCCCGGCTGCGAAACCTCCAGCGCGAGATCCACGAATTCTATTGGAACTTCAAAGTGTCAGTGGACCTGTTGGAGCTGCGCAATCTGGCGACGGTAGCCGCGTTGATTGTTGATTCCGGGTTGAGCCGAAAAGAGAGCCGCGGCTTGCATTTCACGCTGGATTATCCGGAGCCGAACGATCGACAATTCAAGCATAACACTCAGTTGAGTCGCGGGTGAAAATGGAATGGATAGTGCTTTATAATTTGTAACCGCCAGCGGCACTGGTTTTTCCATAGGGGAAAGGCCTTGCCTAAGCCGGGAACATCGAATACAGAGAGAATTCGGCCTTAGCCCATGAGACCAAGCCTTGCCCTCGTTTTCGTCCTGGCCGCGCTCAGCGTGCGCGCCCAATCCCCTTACGAGAGCAGTGCGGACTTCGCCAAATACGCCATGAAATTGCGCGAGGTGGCGTTGGCGAAAGTGGAGCCGCAAGTGTTTGTACCGACGACTTCGCGTCCCGCCGCGCGGAGGTTCCCGTGGAAAACGAACATCGTTACGACAGTGTTCTGGATCGGCGAACAAGCGGGCGGAAATAATCCGGTACCCAATTTTAAGAGCTCGTGGGACGCAAATTGGACGAGCAGTTACGGTGGTTTTGATACTCCGGATTCGTCCGCGCGACGCAATTACATCCCGGTGGCGTTCATTCCAAAGCAGAACCCATTTTATTTCGCGTTGCCCTACAACGACGTCACCCACGGCCAGTTCAAACCGGAAGCTCCGCTTGTTATTCCCTGGTTTAAACAGGCGTATACAGCGCCGGGGCAGTCCGTCTGCAAAAGTCGCTGGATTGCCGTTCGCAAGGGCAATCGCACCTGCTATGCGCAATGGGAGGATTGCGGTCCGTTTCGAACCGACCACTTTCAATACGTTTTTCAAAACGAACGGCCAAAGCCCAACCTGAACCACGGCGCAGGACTCGACGTTTCTCCGGCCGTGCGCGATTATCTCGGGCTGGCACCGACCGATGTGACCGACTGGCAGTTTGTCGAAGTTCGTGATGTGCCGCCAGGCCCGTGGCGAAGTTACGGAGAGAATAACAATTTCGTTTTGGCAAGACGACAACTCGAACAGCGAGTTGTCCAGAAAGCGCCCGAAGCGCCAAAGAAATAAAGTTTGCGCGGGTTTAGCCGAGCTGCGCCGCAAACTTCTCGAATGTCTTCTGCAGTTCCTCGGCGCGCCGAAGCAATGGTTCGCACGTTTGCCGCTGTGTAACGCAAAACGCAGCCAGCGGAACGAAGGCGGCCGAAACTTCCGTGTAAAAAAGTTCGATGGCATGGGTGAGCTGCTGCTCGATTGTCTTAAGCAGTTCGGAACATTTGGAGGACATTTGCTCACGGTAGGTCTCGATGATTTTCTTTCGCTGCACTAACGCCACCACCGTTCCAATGACGAGGGCCGATGCCGCCAGGATCCCGGTGACATCGGCAACCGCGGCGCTGCTCATCGCGGCGATCACGGCAATAATTCCACCAGCCGCGGCGACCCCGGCTGGAACGCGTAAGCGCGCCGAGGTTTCGCGGAAAAGTTTCGCGAGTTGCTCTTCGACGCTCTTTCCGGAGGCGCGTTCGGCCAGCGCGAGCTGGATCGATTGCAAGAGTTCACGGCGCTGTCGCGCAAAATCCGGAGCCGCCTTCGGCACTTGCGCTCCAAGCTCACCGGCGAGATGGACTTCAATCATATCGCGCAATTGCGGCCACAGCCCGCGCAAATCCGCTTCCAGCAATTTCACCGCATGCTCGATCTCCGGTTCGACCGACCTGCGCAATCTCGTTTCGATTTCCGTTTGAAAATCGCGCTGCCAATGGCCGCGCTGCCAGATGATTCGCCATGTTCGCCAAAACGAGAGTCTTTCCTGGAGCAGTTCTGTTCCTTCGGCCGTAGACTCGCGACAAGCCTTTTCCACTCCGCGCAAGAGACCCGCGATCTGGCGCAATGTTTGTTCTTTGCGCGCATAAAGAAAAAGATCGACCCGCGTAAGCCGCGCTTCGTCCCGCAGAATTGTTTCGAACGATTGCCGGAGATCGCCCTCCATTTCGTTGAGCATGACGCGCGCGGTCTGATTAGCGGAGCGCAGTTTGAGCATGCGTGCGCTCGATTCGGAAACGATTGCGCTGATTTGTTCTTCAAGGGGGCCGAATTCGCTTTCCTTCCAAAGTTCGTCCTTAACCACCGTGGCGGTGCGCGCAAGTAACGCCTTGCGCGCGGAAACAGCGAAGATGGGCGGAACAAATCCCAATTTCTGCATGGCGGTGTCCTGCAAATGTCGCCGGATGATGTCGATCTCGGCTGGTGCGCGCAAGTCCGCCTGTTGCAAGACGAACACGACGTTCTTGAGCCATTTCTTTTGCACGAAGTTCAGAAGATTCCAGGCCGATTGGGTCCACGGATTGGCCACAGAAAACACGAAAACAACGAGATCGGCGCGAGGCACGAAATTCTCGGTCACAGTCTGGTGCTCCACCACCATCGTGTTTGTGCCGGGCGTATCGACCACATTGAAATCGCGCAGAAACGCAATCGGCAGGTAACGCTCGGTCAGTTGCGGCGAGACTTCGACGGACTTCTCCTCCGGGCCATGGCGAAAAATGTAGACCCGATCGGTCGCGGGAAGCACGTCTGCTTTGGCGAACTCATGACGGAAGAGCGCATTGAGCAGCGAAGATTTTCCGGATTTTACTTCGCCGACGACAACAAAGAGCAGAGGCTCTCGAATATCGGAGAGGAGGCCGTGAATAGTATCGAGCACGGTGGACGGCCGCCTCATTTCGGTCCCGAGCTTGAGCAATTCGGCGAGCGCAGTTTCGAGCTCGCTTCGAAGCTGCAGATAATGATCCGCGATCATGCCGGAATAATTACCCGTTGGGCCGCGGCGCAATTGTCGATCTCGGCGAAGGAGAACCGGCTGTCGCGGGAACTGCCGGCGGCTCCTTGTGCGGCTTGGGAGTTTCCGGCACCGCCTTCGCAATCAACTCGGAAACGGTCACGAACTTGAATCCTTTGGCTTCGAGCTGATCGAGAGTTGAAGGCATTGCTTCGATCGTTCCCGGATGAATGTCGTGCGACAGAACAATCGAGCCCGCCCGTGTTCCTTTGATGATGCGATTGCAAACCACAGCCGGCCCGGGCCGTTTCCAATCCAGCGGATCGACATCCCAAAGAATGATCTGGTAGCCGAACTCGTCGTGAATCCATTTCTTTTGCCGGCCGCTGATTGAGCCGTAAGGCGGACGCAACAAGGTCGGTCGCGCCCCGGTTGCGCTCTTGATCGCGTCCTCGGTTTTTTTTAATTCCCGGCGCACCCCTTCATCCGACATCTTTCCAAGATTCGGATGCGACCAGGAATGGTTCCCGATTTCATGCCCTTCCCGGGCAGCGCGCTGCACAATTTCAGGATGCTCCACGACGTTCTGGCCGATTACAAAAAACGTCGCTTTTATATGATGAGTGGCCAGTAAATTGAGCAATCGAGGGGTGAGCTTTTCATTCGGGCCGTCATCGAACGTCATGGCGATGTAAGGTCCATCGACGTGGACGAAGCTGAACGTGATGGTTGGCTCAACCGGCGTCGCGGGCGGGGGCTTTTCCGCCGGCGGAGATGAAACCGTGTCCTCAGCGCGAGCCAGGTTTGTGGCCAAGAGCGTGAGTGCGAGAAGAAACAAGAAACGGTAAACCAACATTCGCAAAGAAAAACGGCAGCGCGGAACTTCGCTGTATCTAGCAGAGGCGGCTCGTAACGCAAGGCGATCGCCCGTTTTTTGCATCTCGATCTTACCCGCGGGGGTAGGATTATTTCTGACGAAGCAACAGGGGGGATTTTGGCAATCATTCTGCTGCCTAAGAGCGAGCGATTCACTCTGTCCCACCCATGACAGACGAACGCATTTCTTCTGTATGAGAATTTTGCTCGTCGAAGATCACACCGAAAGCCGGAAAAATCTCCAGCGCCTGATCGAGCGGCGTGGGCATGAGGTGGTGGCCGTGGCCAGCGCGGAAGAAGCCAAGCAGGAACTCGCGACCCGGGAATTCCCCTTTCTTATTCTCGATTGGATGTTGCCCGGCGAAAGCGGAATCGACCTTTGCCGGGACCTGCGCGGGCGGCCGCGTGGCGATGAGTTCTTCATCCTGCTCGTCACGGCACGCGCCGATACGGCAGACCTCGAGCAGGCGCTCGAAGCCGGCGCGAATGATTATCTGACCAAGCCGCTGGATTTGGGACTTCTCAACGTGCGAATCTCCGTGGCCGAGCGGCAGATTCGAGAATTAGCGGAACGCAATCACGCGCGTGCCGCGCTCCAGGACTCGGCCCGCACGCTCAGCAACATTCTCGAAAATACGACTGATGGATTTTTCGCGGTCGATCCGGAATGGAAATTCACTTATCTCAATTCGGAAGCGGAAAAATTGCTCGACCGTGAACGCGACGATCTTTTCGGCAAAGTGTTGTGGGAGGAATTTCCCGAACTGAGCAATTCGCTATTTGAGCATCATTACCGGCGCGTCATGACGGAGCGGGTGCCGGTGGAATTCGAGGCCAGCGACCACGCCGGCAAGATTTGGTTCGAAGTGCACGCTTATCCAGGAGGCAGCGGCGTCTCCGTCTTCTTCCGCGATACGACCGAGCGCAAACGCAATGAGGAAGAGCGCCTGACCACGAGCAAACTGGAATCGCTCGGAACCCTGGCCGGCGGGATTGCGCACGATCTCAATAATATTCTCACCGTCATTTCGGGAAACATTGGGTTGGCCCAGGTGGAAGCGCCGCCCAATGCGGGCAGTCTTCTATCATCTCTTTCCAAGGCGGATCAGGCCGCACAGCACGCCGCCCATCTCTCCAGTCAACTGCTCACGTTTTCAAAGGGTGGCGCGCCCCTCAAACGTGTGGTTTCGATCTCGGGTGTACTTGGCCATGCGGCGGAGTTTTCGCTTTACGGTTCAAATCTACGCGCCGATATCGATGTCCCAGTTGATCTTTGGAAATCCGAAGTCGATGCCGAACAGATCGAACAAGTTGTTAACGCGCTCCTGCTCAATGCGCGTGAAACGATGCCCCGCGGCGGCACGGTTCGCATTTCGGCCCACAACGTTCTCCTGGAAGAAAAGTCCGGCACGCCGCTCCCCGCCGGACGTTACGTCAAGGTCATGATTGCAGATCGCGGGGAAGGAATTTCCGAGGAGCTGGCCACAAAAATTTTCGATCCGTATTTTACGACCAAGCCCACCGGCAGCGGTCTCGGTTTGTCCATTAGCTATTCGATTTTGAAAAGGCACGGTGGCATCCTGCATCTGGAAAATTCCTCGCCGGAAGGATCGACATTTACTTTTTATCTTCCGGCCACGGACCGCGACGCGACCCCGCTTGAACCACTAGTAACTGAGCGCGCCTTCAATTTTAATCACCAAAAGGTTCTCGTGATGGATGACGACGCGGCCATCCGTGACCTCACTTCGCAATTGCTCGGCACCCTTGGTTACGAAGTGACGGTCGTTCCGGATGGGCTCGAAGCAGTCAAGGTTTACGAGCGGGCCATGCGCAAAGGCGAAAACTTTCAGGCCGTAATCCTCGATGCGACGATTCGCGGCGGCATGGGCGGCCTGGCCACGATCGAGCGTCTGCGCAGTGTCGATGCAAACGTTAACGCCATTATTTGCAGCGGCTATTCGGACGAAGCAGCGCTCTCTCAGTTTCTCGCCTACGGATTTCGCAGCGCCTTACCAAAGCCGTTCACACGGCGCGAGCTGGCCGATGCGCTGCAACGGGCCTTCGAAGCGGCTAAGGCAAATTAGATCGACCCGCTTGGCGGCCGCCGCCGCTCAACCCTTCCGTGCCTTTTCCAGCTCCGCGATGAAAGCGCTTGCGCCATCCGGAAAATAGCCGGGATATTCCCAAACCTTTCGTCCATCGCCGTTGAGCACGACGATGGTCGGAAATCCCGATACCTGATACTGCGAGGCCAGTCCCTGGTTTTGCCGCTTCACCTCCGCCGGCTGCTGCTTGGCGCGCGGAAAATCGATTGTCAGAAGGACCAGATTCTTGCTCGCGTATTGCTTGAACTCAGGCTTGGAGAAAACCTCCTTATCCAGCTTGATGCACCAGCCGCACCAATCGGACCCGGTGAAGTTGAGCAACAAAAGCTTGTGGTCGGCCTTGGCTTCTTCCTGGGCCTTTTTGTAATCGGTCAGCCAGGCCTCTTCCGCGCGTATGGCCGGCGCAACGAGCAAAGCAAAAACGAAAGCAGTAGCGGGTAACAATCGGAAAAGTTTCACGCCATTAATTTCGTGCAGCGCATGGTTGTGCGCAAGCGGGTTGTAGACCTTCGCTCGCGCCGCCGCCGAAGCGCTTTGGCGCGCAGGAGGCTGCGAAGCGCAGTTGTCCGAATCGCACGCCTGTGTCCCGCCGGAGCGGGGACGGCCACAGACGTAGACGAGTAGCCCGGCGCGGGAACGCCGGGCTAAAATCAGAATCCGCGATCTAGTTGATGTGACCCGAAACGAGCTTGGTCATCTCGAACATGCTCACCTGGCTCTTGCCGTTAAATACCGGCCGGAGATTGTCGTCTGCGTTGATTTGCGTTCGGACTTTTTTGTCCTGCAGACCATTCTTCTTGATGTAGTCCCAAAGCTTCTTAGTGAGCTCGGAACGCGGAATTGGTCGTGAACCAACAACAGCGGCTAATTTATCGTCGGGTTGCACCGGTCGCATAAATGCGGGATTCGGTTTGCGCTTGGAAGGAGTCTTTTTGGTTTTCGGCATAAAGGCTGATTAATGCTTCGCTCGTGGGAGGGCAATACTAATTTTGAATGAAATGAAAATAATTTTCCTATTTTTTTCGGCGGATCACCATTGCGGCCAAGTCATCGGGAAGAGAACCGTTGCCTTTTGTCGGCGCCGCTGCATTCAACACATGGGTTAATTGCGCTTCGGCGTTGCGTGCCGCAGGGTCGAGTTTTTCGGCCAATTGGAGCGGCGTAAGGCGTGATTTTGCTCCATCGCTCCCTCCGTAAAGGCCGTCCGTGTAGAGAACAAACGTGTCGCCCTGTGCAAGATTGACAATCGACTTTACAAATTGGTCACGCGCCGCCAGGCCCAAAGGTGGCGCACACGATTCGACCAGTTCCCTGTTGCCGTTGTGTCGTAAAATCAGCAGCGGTGGATGGCCCGCTCCGACAATGCTGGCGCGGCCCGTTTTCGGATCGAGCGCCACGCACATCGCTGTCATAAAGGAACGCGCGCCGAAGATGCTGCGAAAATCCGCGTTCACCGCTTGCATGATTGCGACTGGCGCCTGGTGTTCAACCGCCCCATGATGAAAGAGCAGCTTTGCCAGGGTCGTGAGAAGCGCGGCGGACGCGCCGTGTCCGGTGGCATCCGCAATCCAAAACAAAATCCGCCCATCAATCATGCGCAACCAGCCATAAATGTCGCCACCCACCTGGATGACGGGGCGATAACAAGCAGCCAATTCCCATCCCGGCAGGCGCGGAGCTTTTTGTGGAATTAGCGATTGCTGGGTCAGGCGTGCCGCCGATAAATCGCGCTCCAGGTTCCGTCGCCACGCTTCCAGCTCGTCGTTTTGTTCTTGTAATTGCTCGCGCATGGAGCGCAATCGCAGCTGCGTCTCAATGCGAGCGCGCAGGACCGCGGTGTTAATCGGCTTGGTCACGAAATCATCCGCGCCTGCCTCGAGACAAAGCACTTCGCTTTCTTCGCCACCGTGACCGGTCAACATGATAACGGGAAGCTGGGCAATGGCCGGATCTTTGTCGGAGCGCAGGCGCTCTAGGACTTGGGCGCCGTCGAGCCCGGGCATATCGAAATCGAGGAGCAGCAGCGACGGCTGCTCGGTTCGAATCAGGTCTAATCCTTCGCGGCCGCTCTTCGCCTCGCGACAGTCATAACCGGTGGATGAAAGTGTTCGCGCCAAAACCTTCCGGCTGGTCGCGTCGTCGTCTACTACCAGGATTTTTCCGGCCGGCTTTTTCTGCATTTCTCTTTAGAATCGGAAACGATGGCGCGAACAATCGTATTGGTCATCGCGTTTCTTTTGCGCCTGTGGTAGTTGCACTCGCATGGGAGAACCCCTTCTGAGCACGACCGCCTTCACCTTTGATGGTTATCGCGTGACAAAACATCTCGGCCTGGTCCGCGGGATCATCGTTCGGTCGCGCAGCATTGTTGGGAACATCGGCGCAGCCTTGCAAACATTGGTTGGCGGAAACATCACTATCTACACGGATCTTTGCGAACGCGCGCGTCAGGACGCATATCAATCGCTTTGCGAACATGCCGCCGCGCTCGGCGCCAACGCAATTATTGGGGTCCGTTATGATGCAACCGAGATCGCGCAGGGCGTGACGGAAGTACTTTGCTATGGCACCGCCGTTGTCGTCGAAAAAGTCGGGGCCTGATTGGACAACGTCGATTGTCGATCTTGGAAGTTGTCGATCTTACCGTAACTCGATTTAGCCATTGGCATTGAATGAGAAGGTAGTTAACTTCGTCGTATTCTGAGCTTATGAAATTCTCGCTGTCGCTCTTGCTGCTTGCTGGGTTTTTTCTCGCATCCTGTTCCAACATGGATGAGCCGCCTCAACAGGTGCGCCAGCGCGCCGCAAGATATCCCGAGCAAGGCCAGGCCCAGAATCCGCCGGGACAACAGCCGTTCAATGCCAACGCCGCTCCGTCGCCGGCGAATGCGCCTGCTCAAGAAAGAGAAAGTTCGCCGCCCATCGCCTCGACACCTTCCGCAAAAGTCGCGAAAGGCGACTACCCTTACGGCATTCCAGTTCCGGGCAAACCACATGTGGTGGAGAGTCCTTTCTCGCCCGGCAAATTCATCGATGTGGAAGGATTCCCGCCCGGCACTGAGGTGAAGGATCCTTACACTGGTAAGATCTTTCGAGTTCCGTAAAATCGCCGCGCGATTGGCGGCGCGCACACAACGAAGACGTTCCCGTGCGGTCGAGTTGCTGGACAAGCGCCGCTTATACCGGATGCTGAGAAATCAACTCGCGGCCTGCGCGTTAGTTCGGCAAACGAAATCAAATTGACCCCATGGAATTCCGCGTAAAGCGAGCGCCCCGCATCGAAGCCGAGATTACGGTCCCGGGCGACAAAAGCATTTCGCATCGCGCCGCCATCATCGCGGCGCTCTCTAATGGGCCATGCACGCTGCACGGTTTTCTTTCCAGCGAAGATTGCATGCATACGGTCAACGCATTGCGCGCGCTTGGCATTCAGATCGACCAGCCCGAACCCGACGTCCTTGTCGTTCACGGGAAGAAGCGTCTGCTCACGCCGCCCAAAGAAGAAATCGATTGCGGAAATTCCGGCACGACCATGCGCCTGCTCGCCGGCTTGCTTGCCGGTCAAACATTTGAAAGCCGGCTCGTCGGCGATGCATCGCTCTCCCGTCGTCCCATGGACCGTGTTATCACGCCACTTCGACAGATGGGGGCCGATATCGTGGCGGAAGGTCCCGAGCATACCCCGCCCTTGCGCATCCGTGGAGGATCGTTGCGCGGAATTCACTACACTTCGCCAATTGCTAGCGCGCAGGTTAAGAGCGCCGTGCTTTTCGCCGGTTTGTTTGCCAAAGGCAAAACGACGGTTGATGAACCTTTCACCAGTCGGAATCACACCGAGCTTCTCTTTAATTACTTTCTTGTTCGCACTGCCAAGGATGGCGATGGCGGCATCAGCGTCTTTGGCGATCAGATTCCGGAATCGCGCGACTTTACAATTCCGGGAGATATTTCGTCGGCCGCGTTCTGGCTGGTGGCGGCGGCTTCACAGCCCGGTGGACATCTCTTGGTCCGCGACATTGGATTGAACGATACTCGCACGGCGTTGCTCGGTGTCGTCGTTCGCATGGGCGCGCAAGTGCGCGAAGCAGTCGAAGATGTCGAACAATTGGAGCACCGCGGCATAGTCGAAATCACCGGCGCGCCGCTCAAGGGCACCGTTATTCAAGGAAAGGAAGTTCCCCAGCTCATTGACGAACTTCCGGCCTTGGCTGTGGCCGGCGCGCTCGCCACCGGCACTACTATTATTCGTCACGCCCAGGAATTGCGCGTCAAAGAAACCGATCGCATTGCGGCCATTGCCCACAATTTGCGCATTATGGGCGCGCAAGTTATCGAGATGAACGATGGGCTCGAGATTCACGGGCCAGCGCCATTACGCGGCGCGCGTGTCGCCAGTTTCGGAGATCATCGCATCGCCATGGCCTTCGCCGTCGCTGGTTTGTTCGCGGAAGGCGAAACCACCGTGCAGGATGTCGAATGTGTGCGCGAATCTTATCCCGGATTTGAAGCGGCCCTGGAAGAGTTCATGAGTCCGAAACACTCGCGCGCCAGCACACCCGTCATTGGTTCGATTTCGCCTACCGCGCGGAGCGAAGCGACCGCGGAATAGGTCAGGACGTCGTCATCTCGCTTGCTTTCCGCGCAATTCGCGCGAGAAAATTCGGCGCTGCTCGCGCCCATGCAAGATCGACCTCAATATGATCGACATCATGTCATTGCCATCGATGGTCCCGCCGCTTCGGGCAAGAGCAGTGTCGCGCGCGAGCTCGCCCGACGGCTCGGCTTTGTTTACGTCAATTCCGGGGCCATGTATCGCGCGGTCACTTGGTACGTTCTCGAACACAACGTCGATCCCACCGATAGCGACCGCATTATTGAATTGGTGGAATCGGCGCGCATTACATGTGATCTCCAGAACAACCAGTCACGCATTTTAATCGACGATGTCGATCCCGTCGATCACTTACGCGACGACCGCGTGAACGATGGGGTCTCCGTGGTCAGTCGCGTGCCGCGCGTGCGCGAGATTCTCGTCGCGAAAATGCGCAACTACGCCTGCGACCACGATCTCGTAATGGAGGGACGCGACATTGGCTCGGTCGTATTTCCGGACACGCCTTACAAGTTTTACATCGATGCTGCGCCCGAAGTGCGCTCGCAGCGTCGCGCGCTGCAAGGTGAACGCGATGCCATCGCCATGCGCGATCACGCCGATTCGTCCCGCCGTGCCTCGCCGCTCGTTGTGGCCAAAGATGCCGAGGTCGTCGATACCTCGAACCTCACCGTCGATGGCGTTGTAGATGAAATCATTCGCCGGCTTAAAATAAAGGGCTTTCCGATTTAACGATTCAACGCTTCAACCTTTCCACGGTGAGTCCTTACTACTGGTTCGGTTATCATTTGTCGCGGATCCTGGCGAAAATCTTCTTTCGCTTTCGCATTCTCCACCGCGAACGCATGATCCAGAGTGGTCCCGTCATTCTCGTCTCGAATCATCAGAGCTATTTCGATCCGCCGCTCGCCGGCAACGTTTCCGATCGTGCGATTTATTTTCTCGCGCGCCGCAACTTATTGAACGTGCCCGTGCTTGGCCGGGTCTTGCCCAAGCTCAACGTCATTCCTGTCGATCAGGAAGGCGTTGACCGCAGCGCGCTCAAAGGAATAATCAAGGTCTTAAAACGCGGCGAATGCGCGCTGGTTTTTCCGGAGGGCGAACGCACACTCGATGGCCGGTTGCAGCCGGTGCAGCCCGGACTTGGATTGATTATCGCGCGAACGCTCGCACCCGTCGTGCCGATCCGGATCTTCGGCGCGCACGAAACTCTCCCGCGCGGCGGCGGCTTTCATTTTCATCCCATTACCGTTGTCGTGGGCGAGCCGATTTATTTTTCCGAGGCCGATCTGCAACCGCGCGATAAGAACCTTTACGGGAGGCTCAGCCAGCGCGTCATGGACGCCATCGCAGCCTTGAAATTGGAATAACTGGGCAGCATATTTTATTTCCCTCACCGGGCGACTGCGTTGTCCGTCTCTCCCTGAGGGAGAGGATTGCCTGCCACGCCGAAGCGAAGCGCAGGCGGGAGGTGAGGGTGCCTTCCTCGCGAACGTCTCACTTTTCGTTGCGCGGGCAAAGATCGACATCGATAATTGCGCGTGAATTCGTCCGAATCGCCGTCCGTCTCGAAAGGTGCGCGCAAACTCATGCTCGTGATTCTGGGGGCGTTGCTCTTGTTGTCGCTTTACGCCAATGTGCAGCGCTGGCGCCGCGCCCAGATCGAGAAAGTCATTTTCACGCCGGCAGCCGCGCTCCCGTCTGCTTCGCCCTCGGCTCCCCCGAGATAAAGCTGTTGATGTCGCCACGCGCTCGCGCTTCAATCGAATAACCAGGGAAAATTAGTGTCTAAGCCCAAGATGAAAAAGTTTTGCACCCTTTTCGCAATCATTGTTTTGGCCGGGCTTGTTTCCTGCCAAAAACAACAAACCGAAGAAGAAAGAAAGGCCGAGATCGACCGTCAGGTGGAAGAGCGCCTCGCGGCCGAACGGCAGGCGCAAGAAAAAGAGCAACTCGCGCAGCGGGGAGCCGATCTTGACGCGCGCGAAAAAGCGTTGGCCGACCAGCAGAACGCGGCGGCCACACAGGCCCCTCGCGCAAGATCGACATCGTCAACGAGATCTACGCGGGAAACGCGCGAAAGTTCGGACGAGGGCGGCGACTACAACATTTTTTACACGAAGCTGGAGCCATACGGCGATTGGCGCGAAACATCGGATTACGGATACGTCTGGCAACCGCGCGAAGCGGAACGTTCACGCAATTGGCATCCCTACACGGACGGCCGCTGGGTTTACACCGATGTTGGCTGGACTTGGGTTTCGGAAGAACGGTTCGGCTGGGCCACGTACCATTACGGTCGCTGGACGCGCTTGCGCGGCATCGGCTGGGTTTGGGTGCCTGGTAATGAATGGGCCCCGGCATGGGTCTCATGGCGCAAGAGCGATGAATACGTTGGCTGGGCGCCACTTCCGCCTGAAGCGCGCTTCGATCGCCGCCAAGGCATCCACAATTGGGCCGATAATTATTACGACATCGGTCCGGACCAATATCGCTTTGTGGCAACGCGCGAGTTTGGCAATAGGGAAATGGGTCACACAATTGTCCCGCGCGAGCGTAACGTTACCATCATCAATCAGACCACAAACGTGACGAACATCACTTACAGCAACACAACGGTCGTGAACAACGGGCCGAGTTACGATGAACTGCGCACGCGCAGTCAGCAACCGATCGAGCGTTTGCGCCTTGAGCGAGACGTTAATATCAATCTCAACGTGGAAGTGGGCCGGCCGGTTGTGCGCGGCCAAGTGATTGCGATTCCTGCACCCGTGATTGCAATTGGGCGGCCGGCCGAGCGTCCGCGCACGGTCAAAGCAGCCATCGCGCAAACCGTGGTCGAACACGGTTGGGAAGACATCGGCGATCGACAAGCAGCCGAACAGGCGCGCACCAAAATGAAATCCGAATCCACGCCGCCGCCGGATGCGCCGTCGAAAATATTCGTGAAACCGGCAGTCGCTTCGGAGCAACCAACCGGCGCTGCTTCTGCCGCACCGGCCGAAACCGCTTCGCCTTCAGCAACTGGTAGGGCGGCCTCAACTGTAACCGCAGCACCAACGGTTCGTGCTCAGCGTACTGCCCCGCCGGCAGAGAGCGCGTCACCTTCAGCGACAGCGACTACTGCCACTGCCACCGCTGCGCCGATGGAGTCGGCATCGGTAACTCCGCTGCCACGCACGCCGGCTCGATTGGCGGAAACTCCTGGATCGGCGATGACACCGATGGCAACTCCGGCGGCCACCGCAACTTCACCTGCGCCGTCATCACCGACAACTTCGCCAATAATTTTGCCCACGCGGGGACGACTCCTGACACCACCTCCCCCAGCGCGACGCGCCACGCCGTCTCCGGCATCGACATCTTCCGTCTCTCCGATGGCGTCGCCGGCGTCGTCTCCAAGTCCGACGTCAACGGTTTCCTCAACGCCGCCGGTGCAATCGAGAGACCAACGCGAGGTGCCTGCAGAACAAACTGTCGCACCGCGAGCGATTCCCGCGCCTTCGTCGTCGGCTAGCGCATCGCAAGAAGAGAACTTGGGCGAGCAGAAACGGTTGCGTGGCCTTGAATCGCAGGCAAAGAAATTTCAGCCGCGCCGAATCGAGCCGATGACTTCACCGACATCTACGCCAACAGCGACATCTTCGCCGTCGCCGTCCGGTCCATCCGCTCCATCGGTGTCGCCAGCTGAAAGATTAACGCAGGAAGACAAGAAAAAACAAAAACGCGGTCGTAAAGAAGCGCCTGAATCCGCCGGGAGTATGACACCCTCGCCCTCTCCATCGCCCTAAGGCTTACCGCGATGAACTAGCGTCCGCATGTTGTGCGGCCAATTCGCGAGCGTATGTTAGCGTGTCGATGGCGTCCACGTTTTTGTCGCGCCGGATTGCTTTGATTCGCGGAAAGCGCAACGCCAGACCGCTGGCGTGCCGCGTACTCGGCTGAATCGAATCGAACGCGACCTCGAGCACGATCTCAGGTTTCACTTCGCGATAACGGCCGCGATCGAGAATCGTGTTCTGTTTGAAATGGTCGGTCAGCTCCGCGATCTCGGCGTCGGTTAATCCGCTGTAGGCTTTGCCGATCGGCAAAAGGTCGCCGCTCGTTTCATCGCGCACCGCAAACGTGTAATCGCTCAGGACTTTGTTGCGTTTGCCGTGCCCGAGTTCCGCCGCCACCACCACCACGTCGAGCGTGGCCAGTTCTTTCTTGAGCTTGAACCAAAACATCCCGCGCCGACCCGGCGAATAAAAACTTTCCGGATCCTTCACCATCAAACCTTCGTTTGAACGCGTGCGCGCTTGCTTGAATATCTGCTCGATCTCGGCGGCGGAATGCGCCGGATAAACATTCGCGATTTGAAATTGCGGAGGCACCTTCAGGCCGCGCAGAAGTTCGCGCCGTTCGCGCAACGATGTTTTTAATAACGAGCGTCCGTTTAACCAAAGCAGGTCGAACGCGATAAACGCGACCGGCACATCGGCCGACGCGCCGGCAAACAAATCGGCCCCGTCAGTTTTGCGGCCGAGCCGTTTTTGCAAATCGAAAAACGTCAGTCTGCGCCCTTGCTCGAACGCGACGATCTCGCCGTCGAGGATGAGATCGACATCAAACCTGCGCGCTTGCCCGGCGAGTTCCGGAAATTGATCGGTCATACGCTTGAGATCACGCGAAAAGATTTCCACGCGCTCGACATTGCGATGCAACTGCGCGCGAATACCGTCGAACTTGTCCTCGACAAATACTGTAGCGGTGGCTGTGTCGGCCGCATCGGAATCGATTGTCGATTTTTCATCCACGAACCGTTCCCAGATCGCTTCCGCGGTCGGCTCCGGGCTGGCCAGCATCGATTTAATCGGACGAAAGATCGACAATTCCGCGCGCTGCAAATTCTTTTCCGAAGCGAGCGACGCGGTCGCGCCGATGTCGCCCAAGAGCATATTCGCCTCCTTTACATCATCGACCGGCACGTCGAACGCTTTCGCGATTCCTTCCTCGACCAGGCCTTCGCGCAAGCCGATGCGCAGATCGCCCGTCAAAATCTTGATGACGTATTGACCTTCGCGCGCAGATAAGATCGACAATCGCTTTTGCAGCAGTTCCGTTTTCGCAATCGGTCCGCGCGCTTTTTGCAGGGTCTCGAAAAATTCGCGCGACTGCTCAATCGTAAACGGCTCTGGATTCGTTCGGCCCTCGAGCGCTTCCAACGCTGCCTTGCCGGCATCGCCGTGGCTGTAAGCGATGCGGCGAAATTCCGTTTCGCTCAATTTCGCCGCGCTCATGATGGCGCGATAAATGATCGATCCGCCCACCTGAACCGTGCGCAAGTCGCTTTGCGCAAATGGTTTACCTGTGAAATAAACCGTCGCGACCGGAAGTTGATCGGGATTGAGTGCGCGCAAGTAATCGGAGAGTACCCGGACCTTTTCGAGTTTGGCCGCAGTAGCTGTAATCGTTTCCCCCACGTTCGCGAAAGTTCGAAACTCCGACTGGGGAGCGCGCGCGCCTCGCGTGCTGTTTGCGGTGCCCTCGCCGCAAACCTCAGAGTTAACCGGCGAGGCGCCGGCTGATGCACGCGAGGCGCGTGTGCTCTCCGGAGTTAACAATGCCAATTCCATTTGGTTTTCTTCGGTCAAGGCCCACGCTTCCACGCCGCGATCTCGCAAGTCCTGCGCGAATTGCGCGGCAAACCCATGCAGCGTGAGCACGCGTTTCGGTTGCACAAGATCGACATAACGCAGCAGGTCGTCGTAATCGGCGTGATCGGAAAGCGGGAACGCGGCGTCAACTTGATAGCGATAAATAGCATTCGGCTCCACTGCCCAGCCGCTGATCATGGCCACGCGTTTGCGCGGAATTTTTTCGAGTATGCGCGAGCGATTGGCGCTCGGCGGACAAATCAGAACTTTGCCGGCGACATCGTTCGCGTTGTAGCGCACGTATTTGCAAAAGCTCTGGCCGAACTGTTCGTAGATGCGCGTCATCTGAAAAACGGAGCCGTGCAGCATCGGGGTAAGACCCGCGCCATCGAGCGCGCAAAGAATTTCCTGCGCCTTGCCGAGGGAATAGCCGAGCAGCACCGGCACTTCGCCTTCCTCGATCGCTTCGCGACAGAACGCGACGATTTGATCGACCACTTGTTCGGTGGACGGCAGACGATAGCGCGGCACACCATACGTCGTCTCCATGATCAGCGTGTTGGCCTGACGCCATGCGGCCGGCTCGGCCGATTTGCCGTGGCGCAACTTGAAATCGCCAGTGTAAAGCAGCGAATCGTTTGCTGTTTCCAGGAAGATTTGCGCGGAACCGAAAATATGGCCGGCCGGCAAGAGCATAAGATCGACATCGTGCACAGTACGCATTTCGCCGAAGGGGAGCACGTGTTCGGTGCGCACGCCTGGCAATCGAGCCTGCATCAATCGCGCGGTGCGCTCTGAAACAATAATCTCCTGGTGCAGAGCGATGTGATCGCTGTGGGCGTGCGAGACGAACGCGAACGGCTTCGCGTCCCATGGGTCGAGCCACAAATCCTGGGCAGGCAGGTAAACGCCACGCTCGTATTGCACATTGATCACACCAAGATTTTACGCGGGTCGCCTCGCCCGCCAAACTTTGTAGCGGCACTTGTCCGCCAAACGCTGTAGCCGTTGCCCTATGGCAACGCGACGCGTGCGTGACTAGATTCCCGGGCGCCGCGCTTCGCTTTGGAGCCGCCTCGCTTGGTCGAGGCGCGGCGCTGGCGGATTCACGGCGATCCCGCAGGCGCGGGACCGCGGCTACACTGATTGTCGATCTTGTCGTAGCCAGGTCAGTTTGAACTGACCCACTACCATCTTGTCCCTTGCATTGACACACCGCGTGGGAAGCGTTTTTATCAATAAGATGAAATTTGCGATCGCGTGCCTCGGTCTGGTTTTGCTTTGGACAAGCTTGTTGCGCGCGGCCGACGAACCGCGCGTGCTCTCGAAAGTCACTCCGCTGGCGGTCGCACTTGATCCGGATTTTCAGTTCCGCAAGACGAAGCTCTTTTACCTGAGCGAGACCCCACAGCGAACCGGAGCAAAGCTTTCTTCCCTTTCTCCTTCTTCCAAAGGGGCCACCGTCCAGGACGCATCGATTGCTTTCGAAAGACAGTACCGGCTCCATGGCGCGGTTACGGGGTTGGATCAGCACCAGCGGTTCGGCAATTACTTTGATTTTTTCTGGCGCGCCAAACGCGATGCCAATGTCACGATTCGTCTGGAATACCGGCAGGAGAAATTACACGACCACGTGCAGGCGCAGGAAGTCTCGTATGCAAACGCGCGCGGCGGCCACAAGACCGAGTTCAAAGTGGTAGGGGACGATTACTTCGATGATGGCCGCGTCATCGCCTGGCGCTGCCTGCTCATCGAGAACGGGCGGATCGTGGCGGAGAACCGCTCCTTCGCCTGGGAGTGAGCAAGTTGACAGCGCGCTTGTCGATCCTGTATCTTAACTAACTCATCTGTGCAGTCATCAATCCAAGTCGGGGTAAACGGGCCAGCCGTTTGGGTGAAGGTCGAGGGCAAAGGCAGCTTTCTTAATAGCGGAAACCTGAAAGAATTTGCCCAGGAAATGGTCAACCGCGGATATCGCGAGTTTGTCATCGACCTGGAAAACTGCGCGATGATGGATTCCACCTTCATGGGAACGATGGCCGGCGTAGCCCTGCGCTTAAAGGAACTTGGTCACGGGCATCTTCATGTTGTGCATTGCGGAGCGCGCAGCTACGAACTGCTGACCGGCTTGGGTCTCGATCAAATATTTGATATTCACAGCAACGGTGAGATTGCGCCCGAGTGTGAGCAGCTGAAGGAGGAAGCGAAAATCGCCGCCCAAAAGAAGGCAACGGCGAAAACGATGCTCGAGGCGCACGAAGCGCTTTGCCAGGCTGATCCCGAAAATTTTTTCAGATTCAAAGACGTCCTCGATTATCTAAAACAAGACCTTCATCACGAGACAGCGGCGAAGTAACCTGGCCTGTCCTTCATGTGGCCATATCTTCTCTACGGACTGCTCTTGGCGTTTCTGGTCGGCTGGATTCTTACGTGGCTGCGACAGAATCGTCGCATCAAGCAACTGGAACGTTCGAAGGAAGCGATTCAGGTCGAGGAGAGCCTGGTTTTCGATTTCCTGCACGGTCTCGGTGAAGCCTTTACTGAAACAATCCGGCCCCACGATTTGCATCGCCTGATTGTCGAAGGCGCCACGCGCATTCTCAACGCCAGTGGCGGCGCGCTTTACATGGCCGATCGCACCGGCACAAAACTCGCGCCCGCTTTCATCTCAAAAGGGTGCCCGCCGCTGGTCGGTGTTCCGCCCCACATTTTGAAGCAGGCTGCTTCCACGCCGGTCGCGCTCGAAAGTTTCCTGCGCCTTCACTCTATTCCGCTGGGGGAAGGCGTGGTCGGTCGCGTTTGGCAAACCGGCCAGCCGGTCGTTTTGAACGATCTTTCCGAGGCGCCCGAGCTCTCCAGGTTGCGCGACAGTTCGTTCGGGACTGCTTCCGTGTTGGTGGCGCCGTTGCTCTACGGCAAACAGAACATGGGGATTCTCGCTTTGGGCAACAGTGCAAACGGCACGCCCTTTTCGCAGAGCGATTTCGTTGTCTTTAAGTCCATCTCCGAGCAATCCGCCTTCGCGCTTTACAATGCCATCATCTATTCCGAAGCCACGCGATATTCAGCGCGTTCTGCTCCCGGCCGAACCGCCCATCGTTAAGGGTTTCGAGATCAGCGGACTCAATATCCCGGCGAAACAAGTGAGCGGCGATTATTTCGATTATATCAAAGTGGACGACAAACGGATTGGGGTCGTGATCGCGGATGTCTCCGGCAAAGGCGTGCCCGCTTCGCTCATCATGGCGATTTGCCGCAGCACCTTGCGCAGCCAGGCGGTGGGGAACGCGTCGCCGGCCGACGTTTTATCGAAAGTAAATCGGCAACTTTATCCCGACATCAAAGAGGACATGTTCATCAGCATGGCCTACGTTATTCTCGATCACGCGCACGGCGGCGTGACCATGGCGCGGGCCGGACACGACGCCCCGCTGCTTTACAAAGCAAAAGCGCAAACGCTCGCGCCGTTGAAACCGCCCGGAATGGTCGTGGGCATTGACAGCGGGAATGTGTTCGATAGGCTGACTGGCGATTTCGCCGTCCCGCTCGAGCGCGGTGATTGTCTTGTCCTTTACACCGACGGCGTCACGGAGGCGCTCAACAGTGATGGAAACGAATTCGGACTCGAACGCACCATCCAGGCGGTGCGCGCCAGCGCCGGTGACGGCGCGAACGCGATCGTGAAGAGGGTGATCGACGACGTCCGAAGTTTCGTTGGGTCGCAACCGCAAAATGACGACATTACTTTGATCGCCATCCGAAAAACATGAGCAAGATTCCAGTGACTGACGACGACGCCAAAAAAAGATCGACATCTTCGGCCGAGAACGCCTCGAACGATCAAGGCGATGGCGACGATTCCATGGCCAGCTTGCAGGCCGATCTCGATCGTTTTCGCGATTTGGCCGCGCGCAGTCAGGCCGATTTCGAAAATTACAAGAAGCGTTGCGCGCGCGAAAAAGAGGAAGGAATTAAATACGCCAACACCTCCCTGCTCGAAAAGCTTGTGCCAATTGTCGACAATTTCGAGCTCGGCCTGGCGGCGGCGCGCGGTGATGGCGAGAAGTCGGCCATTTATTCCGGCATGAGTCTTGTCCTAAAACAGCTCCAGGATTTCCTGGCCGACCATGGACTGCAACCGATCGAAGCGGTCGGGCAAAAGTTCGATCCGAACCTGCACGAAGCCATCGCCCACGAAGCGAGTCACACGCCGGAAGGGACCGTCACTCGACAAACGCGCCGCGGTTATCGCTTCAAAGATCGTTTGTTGCGGCCGTCCAGCGTGGCGGTCTCAAGGGGTCCAAGAAAAAGTGACGAGTAATCCCACGGCGTGACGCGTGCTCTATCTCGTCACTCGTCACATGTCACTTCCCCAAATGCCTACGATGGAGAAAACTGTAGACGCGGCCATGCCGGCCGCAATCACTCAAGGAGCGCCGCTCCTTGGAGCATTCGAGAGCAGAAATCTGCGGAAATCTGCGTAATCTGCGGACGAATAAAATGCCTGCGACAAAAAAGCGCGATTATTACGAGGTGCTGAGCGTGTCTCGCCAGGCAACCTCCGACGAAATCAAGCGCTCCTATCGCAAGCTCGCGGTCAAGTTTCATCCCGACAAGAACCCGGACGATCCGCACTCCGAGGAAAAATTCAAAGAGATCGGAGAAGCTTACGACGTCCTCATGGACGACGATAAACGCGCCGCTTACGATCGCTTTGGTCACGGCGCGTTCGCGCAAGGCGGCGGATTTGGGCGCGGCGGTTTCCACGATCCGTTCGACATTTTCCGCGAGGTTTTTGGCGGCGGCGGCGGAATCTTCGAAACATTTTTTGGCGGCGCCACCACCGAGCAAGATCGACAACGTGGTTCCGATCTGCGTTACGACATGCAGATCACGCTCGAAGAAGCCGCCTTCGGCGCCGAGAAAGAGATCGAAATTCGCAAGCTCGACACCTGCGACAAATGCCAGGGCACCGGCGCCGAACCGGGTTCGCGCACGATCAACTGTCCGTCCTGCGGTGGGCGCGGTCAGGTCATCAGCTCGCGCGGATTTTTTCAAGTGTCACAAACTTGTCCGCGCTGTCGCGGCGCCGGCAAAATAATCGACAAACCATGCCGCGCCTGCGATGGCGAAGGCCGTGTCGAGAAAGCGAGCCGCGTGAAGTTGAAAGTTCCGGCGGGAATTTCAACCGGTTCGCGGCTGCGCTCATCACGGCAGGGCGAGGCCGGCATTCGCGGCGGGCCGCAGGGCGATCTTTACGTGGTCGTGCACGTGAAGGAACACAAAATCTTTCAGCGCGACGAAGACAATTTGTATTGCGAAGTGCCGATCTCGTTCACCATGGCCGCGCTTGGCGGTGAAGTGGATGTCCCGACGCTCGAAGGCCGGGCGAATGTGAAAGTGCCGGCCGGAACCCAAAGCGGGCAGGTCTTCCGCTTGCGCGGGAAAGGCATCACCAATGTGAACGGACATGACCGCGGCGATTTGATGGCGCGCTTGATCGTGGAAGTGCCCTCGCACCTCAATTCCGAGCAGCGCCAGAAGCTGGAAGAGTTCGCCTCACTTTGCGGTGAGGAAAACACGCCGATGCGCAGGAGTTTCTTCGAACGCGCCAAAGAATTCTTCCGATAAGTTAGATCCGCAGATTCGGCAGAAGAGCTTTTTTTATAGACGAGGATTTACCGGATTAAGATTTCAATCTGGAAACCAGGAATCCAGGATAAGATTTCTGAATCCCGGAAAGAGACGAATTAGGAAAGCCGGAATGCAGGAAATTCTCTGCCTGAATCCTTCTGCTTTCCTAGCGTCCTGATACAATTCTGCCTCTTCTTCGTGGATTCATGATTTCCAGATTAATCCGTCTTTATCCGCGTAATCCGCGGTTATAATTCTGGTCGTGCACCGTTTCTATATTCCGCCGGAAAATTGGGATCCTGACGACCTCGCTCTTACGAACGCGGAAGCGCATCACGCGCGCGATGTCTTGCGACTGAAGAGCGGCGAGAAGCTCGTTGTTTTCAACGGGCGCGGTCGCGAGATCACGGCGGAGATTGTCGATCCCGTCCGCCACGGGACAGACTCGCCGGGGCGAGCAAAGGACGAGATTCGATTGCGCAAATTGCACGAAGCAGAAACGCCGTCGCTGCGCTGCCGCATCACGCTCGGCCAGGCCATCCCCAAAGGGAAGAACATGGACTTGATCGTGCAGAAAGCAGTCGAGATCGGCGCGGCCGAGATCGCGCCCATCCTTTCCGATCGCACCGTTGTGCATGTCGATCTTGAAAGCGCGGCGCAGAAACAAGCCAAATGGCAACAAGTCGCGATCGAAGCGGCCAAGCAATGCGGGCAAAACTGGCTGCCGCAAGTGCGCGCCCCGCGAAACCTCAAAGATTTTTTTTCTGATGTAGATTCTGTAGCGGCGGTCTCCGACCGTCGCATTAATTCAGCCGACGGTCAGAGAGCGCCGCTACAGGAACTGCGCCTCATCGGCTCGCTTCAATCCGATGCGCGGCATTTAAAAAAAATCCTGGCCGATTATTCGAGCGAGCATGCACGCCTTCCTGCCAGTGTCTTGATGCTCGTCGGACCGGAAGGCGATTTTACGCCGGCGGAATTGGCGCTCGCGCGCAGTCACGGCTGCCAGCCGATCACACTCGGGCCGGTCGTTTTGCGGGTTGAAACGGCCGCGATTTATTGTTTGAGCATTCTTTCCTACGAATTGCTGATGTAGCCACGGTCCTATGGGCCGTTTAGAGAGAAGCTTCGCTTCCTTCTGTTTGATTGATTTTCGGTTGGCTAGCGAAGCTCCAAAAGCCCAAGATCCAAATCCCAAGCAAGCTTCAACGTATCGAGAAATCCCCAAAAGCAACCGCGTGAGTTCTTTTGAAAATTGAGGTTTGGGATTTGTTTGGATGTTGGAGCTTGGAATTTGGAGCTTTTGGATCATCTCAAGGAGCGGCTGGCAACCGCCGAATTGATAAACGGCGCTTACAAAGCGCCGCTCCTTGGCAAATCCGTCTGATTTACGGGCTAAATGCGGCCATCTCGCCTGCCGGCGACGAATCCCAGAATGCTGGGACGCAATGCAGGATGGTTACGGAGTGACAAAGGACTTGGATTTAGTGCGCGATCTGCTCGCGCGCGCGGAGCAGGAGCACCCCTTTTCGACCACCGATCCGAAGACGGTTTATCATATCGGTCTAATGAGGCAGGCCGGATTGGTCCAGGCCATGGTCACGCCAGAGGAATGGCGAGGCCGTTTCACCTTGGGGATTCTGAAGCGCCTGACGCCGGACGGCCGCCAATTCCTCCAGGCGGCGAAGAACGAAACGATCTGGCGCCGGACCAAACAAGATTTCGTCCGGCCGGGTCTTTTCTTCTCGCTACGCCTGGTGTCCGATTATCTCCGGCAAAAGCAAGAGCACGTCGGTTTTGGCGATTTCACCTCGGAGAAATCCTGACCCTCTCGTAAGAACTCCCTCGTATTTCGTCGTTTACGAAAGCGTAACCCGCAGTTCCGCTTTTTTAGGCAGGATTAACAAGATTAACTGGATTTCCATTTTCTTGAACCTGCAAAATCCTGTCCGTCTTCATCCGTCTGAATCCGTGGTTAATAAATGTAGGGCGCGGAAAGCTGAAAGGCGTTGCGCACAATCTCGAGACGCGGCCTGGCATCTTCCGCGATGATGACTTCCACGACGTCGAACCTGAACAAGATCTCGGGATTATCGAGCATGCGCAGCCAGGCCAGTGCGCCGCGCGAGATGCGTTTCTGCTTTTGCTGGTTTACCGCTTCAATGGGCCGGCCGAAATCTTCGTGCGTGCGCGTTTTTACTTCGACAAACACAAGCGTGTCGCGATCGCGGCAAACGACGTCGATCTCGCCGCCGCTGCGCCCTTTGAAGTTGCGATAGAGGATTTTATAACCGTTCCGACGCAGGAACCGGCAGGCCAGCATCTCCCCACTCACGCCGCGCTGAAGATGTCCTGGTTGCGATGAATCCTTCGAGCGCGAGAAGCGGTTGCGCCACCGGTTCAAAAGACCGGCGATGGATCGGGCAAGGGCCGAATTCATGGAGTCTGGAGAGATGCAGTTCGGTGCTGTAGCCTTTGTGCTGGCTGAAACAATATTGCGGGAACTGCCCGCAAAATTCACGCATAATCCGATCGCGCGTGACTTTGGCGATCACGCTCGCGGCCGCGATCGACTTGCTGTAGCAATCCCCGTCGATGATGGCGGTTTGCGGCAGCGGAAACGGAAAGACCGGCAGGCCGTCGATGAGGACGTGCTCCGGCAGCGAACCTAATGCGGCGAGGGCCGCGCGCATGGCCCGGTGTGTCGCGCGCAGAATGTTGATCCGATCTATCTCGGCGTGATCAATTATGCCGATGGCCCAGGCGATCTCGCCATTGCTCGTAAGATCGACATAAACTTCTTCGCGCACTTCCGGGCAGAGCTGCTTGGAATCGTTCAGTTTCCCGTGCCGGAATTTTTCCGGTAAAATCACGGCAGCGGCCACGACCGGGCCGGCGAGCGCACCGCGTCCGGCTTCATCGATCCCGGCGATCCGAACGACACCGATGGCGCGCAGTTTCTTTTCGTAGCGAAATCCGCAGCGCCGGTAGGACATTGAGCGATTTAATGATTTAGTGATTCAGAGATTGAATCAATCGTTAAATCACTAACTCGCTCAATCGTTAAATGGTTCTATTCCTGCACCGCTGTCGCTTCCTTGCCTTGGCGTCCGCGCAGATAATTCAATTTAGCGCGGCGCGCCCTACCTTCTTTTTCCACTTCCACCTTGGCGATGCGCGGCGAGTGCAAAGGGAAAACGCGCTCGACGCCTTCGCCGTAGGAAATGCGGCGAACGGTGAATGTTTCGTTCAGCCCGCGTCCCTTGCGACCGATGACGATGCCGGTGAAGATCTGAATCCGTTCCTTGTCGCCTTCGATCACTCGAGTATGGACGCGCACGCTGTCACCGACTTTGAAGTTTCCCGGCTCGGCTTTCTGTTGCTCTTTTTCGATCGCGTCGATAATGCGGTTCATATTCGTAAAGTATTGCCGCGACTTGATTTCCGATTTGCAAACGCGCCTCGGAGAGGCGCGGCTACAGCCGCGAGCGGATGAGCATTTTCAGTTGGAGTAAGGAAAATTGCAAATTGAAAGTCGAGCGATGGAACAGAAGGACAGGATTAACGGGATTTTGAATCCAAACTTCAAGGAGCGGCGGTTTGCAACCGCCGAATTAATAAACGGCGCTTACAAAGCGCCGCTCCTTGGCCGAATTAGCCTTGCTCGAATCGCTAAATCACTAACTCGCTCAATCTCTCAATACTAACGCTTGGGCGCGCGGACCGTTCCGGTCCTGTCTAGGATTTTTCCGAATTTTTCACATGCGAGAAGAAATCGTCGAACAAGGAGTCGTAAATCTTACCGCGCTCCGGGTGGTATTGCACGGCCAGAGCGAAAGGATGATCGCGCAAGCGCATTTGCTCAATGATGTCGTCGGTCGCGCACCATGATTCAACTTCGCAACCATCGGCCAGCCGGTCGATGGCTTGATGATGCGAGCTGTTCACCATATCGAAGCGATGCGCGGCGGCGCGATCGTTGCGCAGCGGCTGGATGTCGTGATCTTTTTGCTCGGGCAAATTATGGCCCTTGATATCGAGCTTGAGCGTCCCGCCGAGCGCGACGTTGAAAACCTGGAGCCCTTTGCAGATGGCAAAGATGGGCAGGCCGCGTGTGAGCGCTTCCCGCGTCGCCTCAAACTCCCAGGCGTCGCGTGGTAGATCGACATCTTTATCGAGCACTGATGGATCGGGCACGGGCTGGCGGAGAAATTCCTCCGCGATATCGGGGCCGCCGGTCATGAGCAGGCCGTTCATTTCGCCGAGCGAAACTTTTTCGGTGAGCGCGTTCCAAACACGAACGTCGCGATACCTCGCGAAAATGGGCTGGAACCACTTTTCGTCCTTCGCTCGCATCCATGTCGCAATGTTGCGCATCGACGAATGTGCGTTTCGTTGGGCGCGATGTAAAGCTGGAGAAGGTGTAGAGGCGCGTGTCCTCACGCGCAGATCTAAGAATTGCGGCTGAGGACAGCCGCCACTACACCTTACAGTCCCATCAATTCGCGCACGTATTTCACCGGCGGACTGCCGTACGAGATCACGTGATCGTTGTATTTCTTCAGGTTGAACGAGGCGCCGGCTTTCGCCTTTGCCTTTTCGCGAAGCTCGAGATGTTCGCTCACCCCCACAAAGTAAGTGGAAAGTTGCGACGACGTCAGCCGGGCCCGTTTCCATTTCGCAACCGCTTCGCCTTCCTGCTGGTAAGCTTCCTTCATCATCAGCTCCATGGCTTGTTGTTCGCTCATGTTTCCGGCGTGAATGCTTTGATCGAGAATCGCGTTGCAGATCGCGCGCAATCGCATTTTGAGCTGCTGCATTTTTACTTCCGGTCCGCCGTAGCCCGCCTCCGCCATCATTTGTTCGGTGTAAACAGCCCAGCCTTCGACAAACGTGCCGCTCCAAAACACGGCCCGCACCAGAGTGGGTGCTTTGAATTCATTGGCGTGCGCCAATTGCAGGTAATGTCCCGGCATCGCTTCGTGCACGGTTAAATCGCGCACCATGTAGTTGTTGTATTCCCGGAAGAACGATTCCTTGCGTTCCTTCGACCAATTGCTCGGCGTGGGCGAGACGGCGAAGAACGTCTTCCCACTTTTTTCGAGGGGACCAACCGGATCGCAGTAGGCAATTGCAATACCACGTTTGAATTCCGGCATGACAATGACGTCGAGCGGTTTGTCCGGAACGGTCACGAGATTGTGCGACTTGACGAAATCGGTCGCTTCGTTAACCACTCTTTGGCAATAACCGACAATGGTATTGTCGTCCGAGTGTTCTTCCGACAGTTTGTCGAGCACGACTTGGGTAACCTTCTTTTTGTCATCGAACGCCGCCTTATCCGCTTTTGGAAAATATTTTTTGTAGAGCGGCAGCGCCGTCTCGTAGATGGCGGTTTGCGTTTGCTGAAGGTCGGCCTGCGCGCGCTTCATGACTTCTTCCATCGACATGTCGGACGCGAGGGCGAAGCGCAGCTTCTTGCGGAACCTGTCCGCACCGATGCGAAAGTCGCCGTCGGAACGCGGGAGAAGATCTTTCTCCAGCCATTTTTTGTAATCCTCGAGCACTTTGGCGGTCTTTTCCTGGAGGGGCGCGATCTCTTTCTTCATTTGCGGCGCTTGCTCGAGTAGCGGCGCCAAACCTTCTCGCACCAAACTAATGGCGCCCTGCGTTTGCTCGATGGCGGTCTCGGTGTGAACACGCGGCGAATGTTGCAGGTTTTTTTTCGCCTGCTCGATCACCTTCGGAATTGTTTCCATGCGCTTGCGCAGATTCGGGACGCGTTGTTCCGCGGGCGCGAAGTCGCGCGCGACCAAAAGATAAAGGCCGTTGGCCAGGCTTTGATTATAAACGAGCGGATTCCACTCGGCTTCTTTCAACTCCTCGAGGTCGAAGATCTCACTGTCGATGTTGTCTTTTAGAATCCGAACGTCGACTTGATTGGGGCCGGTTAGTTTCGAGATATCGCTGAACTGCTTCAGTCTTTCGCGGAACTGTTTGGCGCGGGCCAACTCTTTCGCCCGTGCTTCCCCGGAATAATCCGTTAACTGGCCGTCAAAACGATGATCGCCCAGTTCGGTGGCGTTCTCAGGGTAAGTTTGCAGCAGCCCATCGATATATTCTCTCGCCGTTTTCTGGAATTCCGCGTCCTGCGTGGCCGCGTGCGCGCACAAGATCGACATCGTTAAAGACACTGCGAGCGTGATTGTGATTGTTTTCATAAAATGATTAGGTGGGCGCGCCGGCGGCCAGAATTGGCTCGGTCGGGTCAACCTGTGATTGCAGGTAGGTCTTCTCCCTGTAGTGGCGCGAAACAAGAACGTAAATGATCGATGTCCCCAGCATCAGAAATGTGAAGAACCGGAAATAGTTCGCGCCTTCGAGATTCCAGCCCATCGATTTGAGTTTCGGAATGAGGAAGCTGATGACCGACGGGATTTGATTTCCGAGCGCGACGGAGAGCAACCACATGGCCATGAGCAAACTCTTCATGCGGTTAGGCGCCTGGGTGTAGGAAAATTCCAAACCCGTAATCGAAACCATCACTTCGCCGGCGGACAAGATGACGTAGGCGATTAGCTGCCAACCGACATTCGGACGACCGCCGTGGTCGATCTGGATTTGAATCCACCAGATGAAGACAAAAGAGAGCGCCGTGAGGAAGAGGCCAATGCCGATTTTGCGCAATGGAGTGAGCGGAAAGAAACGACTGATCGCAGGATAGAGCCAGTAATTGAACAGAGGAATCATTGCGAGGATGAGAATTCCGTTTACGACCTGGACCTGCTCGGGCAGGAATTTAAGACCCAAGAAATTCAAGTCGAGCTTCTGGCATTGAATCGTCCACTCACCACCGCTGCTTTGATCCCAAAGCGCCCAGAAGATCATGGTAAAGATGTAAATCATCCAAACGCGTCCGAGGATGCTCAAACCTTCTCTGCTTTTCAGATCACGGAGAAAACCAAGTCCGCCCGGCGGGATGTGCACCATCTTCTTGCGACCCAGCCAGAAGATAAGCGTCGCGAAAAACATCAGGACGCCCGGCAGGCCGAAGGCGTACTTTGGGCCCCAGTTTGGGTTGCGCAGAAGAATCGGGCACAGCCAGATGGAAAAGGATGAACCGAGGTTGATGGAAAAATAAAACCAACCGAAGACGCGAGACAGCAGATGCTGGTTCGATTCGCCAAACTGATCGCCCACGTTGGCCGAGACGCACGGTTTAATGCCACCCGCGCCGGCCGCGATAAGGATCAAACCCATGGCCAGAACCCATTTTTGCCCGAATCCGATGCCGAAGGATGTATCCATGCAAGCGAGCGTGAAATGGCCGAGGCAGTAAACGATCGATAGGTAAAAGATCGTGCGATATTTACCTAACCAACCATCAGAAAGGAGGGCGCCGAAAAATGGCATCCAGTAAACGGAAGAGACAAATTGGTGGAACCAGCCTTGCGCCTCGTTCTGCGGCATTCCTTCCAGGACGCCGGACTTGTTCACCAGAAACTGCGTCATGAATCCCACCAGGATGGCTCGCATCCCATAAAAGCTGAACCGTTCGGCGCCTTCGTTGCCGATGATGTACGGAACGCCCGGCGGCATTCCCTTAATATTTGGAGGTGATGTCGCGTACTTAGCCATTAGTAACGATTTCGTTAATGAGGTGTGGCTGGAGGAAAAAATTCCGCCGGGGTGGGCGTTGCTTTCATGGCCGGAGTTGCTTTTGATTCTTCCTTCAGCGGGACCGTGTCGTCGACCGCCTTGACAAGCTCGACATGTTCCCTTTGCACTTCCGGCATTTCGCCCAGGCGATGTTTTTCGCAGGAACAAATGAGAATCACTGAGATGCCGGCCAGGATCGCGATGCACTTCGACAAACAGGCTCCCATAAATGCGCAGGCACACTAATCGGCACGTCGCCGGGCGCGCAAGGCGAAAGAGCGATCTTGTAGCCGGTGTCGGTGACGCCGAAAAAACCTTGCTAATGATGTCGGGCGCTACTGCGGCGAGCGCCTCTCGTGTATTAAATTGAAAGGCGCGCTCGCCGCATTACTATCATACGCGGTGGCCCGCAGCGTAAAAAACAGTGCTTGGAACGAGGTCTTCGCCCTCATTTTGCTCGGCGTTGGCACGTTGCTCTTTCTCGCGCTCATTTCCTACAATCCCAAAGATCTTCCTTCTTGGGTGCCGTGGAGTTATCTCTCGCCGCCCAACCGCCCCGCCCAAAATTTCATCGGACCGCTCGGCGCCATCTTCGCCAGCGTTTTTTATTTTTTGATTGGCGCCGCCTCCTATTTGCTCGCGGCCGTATTGCTCGGGTTCGGCGCGGTCAAATTATTTTATTCGCGTCTGCACGTGATGCGGCGGCTTCCCTGGATCATTTTGTTCATTGCTTCGGGCGCATGTTTGTTGCAGTTGCAAACCCAGCATCTCCAAGGTTGGAAACGAGCGTTCAATATTGATGGGCCGGGCGGCTTGGTTGGCTCCTTCTTTGCCAAGACCTTGCTCGTCAATTCCATGGGCAAGGTCGGATCGCTTATTCTGCTCGCCGGAATTTACCTGGCCACGCTTATTCTCATGACCGGTCTCCGCCCGATTCATCTTATCCGCGAAACGGTGGCACTGACAGGACGGCTCGGCGCGCGCTTACACGAATGGCAATTGCGTCGCCAACTGCGCAACTCCGATCTCAAAGGTCGGCTTGAGATAAGTCAGAAGGAACTCTCCAAGCAGAGAAGATCGATTGAGAAACAACTAAAGAAAAAGGGCGCGCCTGTTCCGGAACCCGCGACTTTGGTGGCGCCGGAAGAGTTTGCCGGTCGACCTGATCCAAAGGTGGTGGACACGACGGCACTGCCAAATGAAGTAACGCGCAGGAAACCTTCACTCGCAGAGCTGCGCGGCGGTTCGGAAAGGGCGAAGCCAGCAGCGAGCCCGAGGACATGGAACGCGGCGAACTACACGCTTCCCGGATTGGACCTGCTTGACGAACACGATCCGGAAGGTCGCACCGCGGCCGATCCGGCAGAACTCGAGCGGGTGCAACAAACTTTGATCGACACGCTCGCGCAATTCGGCATCGCCGTTGCCGCGGGCGATATCACGAAAGGCCCGACCATCACGCGCTACGAAGTTTATCCGGCCAAAGGCGTGCGCGTGGACAAGATCGTTAGTCTCGAGCGCGATCTCGCTCGCGCCACACGCGCTGAGCGGATCAACATTCTCGCGCCTATTCCCGGCAAAGATACGGTCGGCATCGAGCTGGCCAATACGCGCAAAGTCACGGTCACGTTGCGCGAGCTGCTCGAGTCGGCCGATTGGGAAGGAGCCAAGGCCAACCCGAAGATCCAAATCCCGCTTGCGCTCGGTAAAGACGTTTACGGCAAAACGATTATTGCCGACCTCGCACAGATGCCGCATTTGCTCGTCGCCGGCACCACTGGCGCAGGCAAGAGCGTCTGCATCAACGCGCTCGTTTCCAGCATGCTCTTCCGTTTCACGCCGGAAGAACTTCAACTCATTATGATCGATCCGAAAGTCGTCGAGCTGCAGGTTTACGGAAATCTTCCGCACCTTCGTTATCCGGTCATTACCGATCCAAAAAAAGTGCTCCTGGTCTTGCGCGGATTGATCGAGGAGATGTTGCAGCGCTACAAGATTTTCGCGCAGACCGGCGTGCGCAACATCGTCGGTTTCAATGCACGCCCACCAAAGAAGAAAAATATCGATCTTAATGTGGAGGGCGCCGCGCCGTCGGCGCCAAACGAAGTCAAAGTTCCGCGCGATGATGAGCTCAAGATTCCGGATAAGATGCCTTACATCATCGTCATCATCGACGAACTGGCTGACTTGATGCAGACCGCGCCGGCGGATGTCGAGAGCGCTATTGCGCGCATCACGCAAATGGCGCGTGCCGCCGGAATTCATATCATCGTGGCGACGCAAACACCACGCGCGGATGTTATCACGGGCGTAATCAAGGCGAACATTCCGAGCCGGATCGCGTTTCAAGTCGCGAGCAAGATCGATAGTCGCGTCATTCTCGATGAGAACGGCGCCGACCGTTTACTTGGTCAGGGCGACATGCTCTATCTTCCGCCGGGCACGTCGCGTTTGATCCGCGCCCAGGGTGTGCTCGTGACCGATCACGAGATTCAACGGTTGGTCGAATTTGTTTCCGCGCAGAGCCCGCCCGCGTTCGACGCCGCCATGCAAGAGAAATTGCAATCCAGCGCCGCGCCCGAAGAGGAAGTGACCGACGAAGACGAAGAGCTGGTGGAGAAGTGCATCGAGATCATTCGCCAGGAAAAACGGGCGTCGACCTCGTTGCTCCAGCGCCGCCTGCGGCTCGGTTACACGCGGGCCGCGCGCATCGTTGATATTCTCGAGCAGCGCGGTATTTTGGGTCCCGGCGAAGGCGCGAAGCCGCGCGAGATACTTGTCGATCTTGACGCCACCGTCTAACCGCATCACACCATGTCCATCGAAGGCCTCGGAAAGAAATTTCAGGAAGCGCGTCTCGCTCGCGGGCTCACCCTCGACGAGGCCGCGCGCATGACCAAGATTCGGCCGTCGCGCCTGGCCGAAATCGAAGCGGACGATTTTTCGAATTTTCCGAGCCTGGCTTACGCAAAAGGCTTTCTGCTCATCTACGGAAAATTTCTCGATGTCGATGTCTCGGAGTTCATGGAGGCGTTTGAGAATTCCGCGCATATGACGGTTGACGGCTACTCGTATTTGCAGGACAACCCGCAGCCCAAGCCGGTTCGGACACCGGTCGCGCGAAGATCGGCAAGCAATCGCACCTCGCTCATGCCGTTTGTGATCGGCGTAGTCATCATCGTCCTCGGGTTTTTCTTCATGAAATTCATCTTGAACATTTTACGCGTGGCCCCGCAAACCAAGCCGCAACCGCAACTGCAAGCGACGGCCCCGCCGGTTCCGACAGTTATTCCAACCGCCACTCCAACTCCGGTAGCGGTGGCAAAACCGCGTCCCGCTGCGTCGGTTGAAAGTACGCCCGCCAGAATTGTCGCAGCTCCGCCCGATGCGCCGTCGCCGGCGGTCGCACCGACAAGCACACTGGCAGCGACGAGTCCGCCGTCCGTCGCGATTGTTTCACCGAGTGCAAAGGAACAAAAAGCAGTGAAAGAGCCGGAGGTTCGCCGGGCCGAGCCGGTGAAACCGGAAGATCTGGCCAAAGCAGGTGCGACCGAAACTTCGTCGGCGGCAGCGTCGGGCGGAGCGAATCGTGTCGCGATCCGGCCGCTGCGGCGAACCTACATTAAAGTGGTGGTCGATCACGAAGAGCGCAACGCGCCATTCGAACGTTGGATTTCGCCAGCCGATGGAACGGTCGAATTCAAGGGGCAGCACATCGATGTGCGCGTACTCGATCGGGAAGCCGTTCAAATCAAGAAGAATGGAAAGACCGTGGCCGCCGACGACGCCGACGTCACCGTTGAGTAGTCACCCGGTCGTGAAATCAGCAGCTAAAACGCCCTCACCTCAATCCTCTCCCTCAGGGAGAGGCGGACGCGAAGCGCCGGGTGAGGGTTTCATCGACAGTCATCGGATGCAACGCACGAAAGTGGGCATGATCAGTCTCGGTTGCGCCAAGAACTTGGTCGACGCCGAAATCATGCTCGGGAGTGTTTTGCAGCGCGGCATGGAAATCACGTCGCGCGCGGAGGAAGCCGACGTGTTGGTCGTGAACACGTGCGCGTTCATCGATTCGGCCAAGGAGGAATCGATCGATGCGATTCTCGATGCGCATCAGCAGCGCGGACTTAGCCAGCGACCAGATCAAAAACTGATCGTGAGCGGCTGTATGTCGCAGCGGTTTTCGCACGAGTTGCGCGAGCAATTGCCGGAGGTCGATGCGTTCATTGGATTGGATCAAGTCAGTCAGTTAGGAGAAATCGTTGAGAAGGTCTTAAGAAAACGTCCAACGCCCAACGCCCAACGCCCAATCTCGAATTCAGATAGTTCGGCGGTCGGCGTTTCTGCAGCTCTCGAAGATGAAGATGTCGATCTTAACTTCGTCACGGCGCGACCGACTTACATCCCGAATTACGACACCCCTCGTTTCCGGCTCACCCCGCCGCACTCCGCGTATCTGAAGATTGCTGAAGGTTGCAATCATCCCTGCAGTTTCTGCGTCATTCCGCAAATGCGCGGGAAACATCGCAGCCGTTCGCCCGCTTCCGTGCTCGCGGAAATTCGCGGTCTCGTGGCCGAAGGCGTCCGCGAAATCAATTTAATCAGTCAGGACACGACCTATTACGGCATGGATCTGTGGCCCGAAAAGGCGGGGCCGCGTCAACCGGTCGATTCATCGCGCGGACCAACTTTGACCGCGCTGTTGCGCGAGATCCAAGAAATCGACGGCGATTTCTGGGTGCGACTGCTCTACACACATCCCGCCCATTGGAGCGACGAGCTGATTGAAACGATTGCCGAATGTGACAAGGTCGCGCGCTACATCGATATCCCGCTGCAACACATCGATGAATCGATGTTGCAACGGATGCGGCGCGAAACCAGCCAGCAACATATTGTCGATCTGACGGCAAAGCTGCGTGCTGGAATTCCAGACCTGGCGATCCGCACGACTTTCATCGTCGGCTTTCCAGGCGAGACCGATGAGGAATTTGAAACGTTGCTCGATTTCATTCGCGTCACGCGTTTCGAGCGTCTTGGCATTTTCAAATACTCGCAGGAAGAAGGATCCCGTGCGGCCAAGATGGAGGGACAAATTCCGACGAAGCTAAAAAACAAGCGCTATCGCGTCGCAATGTCGCTCCAGCAAGAGATCGCGCATGAAATTGCCCGGCAAAAAGTCGGACGCGAATTGAAGTTGCTGGTCGATCAACCGCTCATCGCGCGGACGGAAGCGGATGCTCCCGATATCGATACCCGCGTCATTTTGTCGGAGCCGGCTCCGGTCGGCGAATTCGTGCGGCGAAGAATCACCGGCAGCCGCGGCTACGATCTTCTGGCGTCGTTGTAGCCGTTCCCCGCGACGAGCGCGGTGGATCGGCCGCTCCGTCGGGCGATGCTGAATTATATGCGGCTTCGCCGCCTAATTTTTGACCGTTATGGAGGGACACGTGCCATCGTGTCCTGGCGCTGAGGGCGTAGCGCTCTCGAGCAGATTTTCGTCCCGGGAAGAAATTATCAAGTGACAAGTTTCTGATTTTTCGGCACTTTATTTCTCCACTTGGGAGGTCCAATGGACGATCCGAAGGAACCAAGAAAAGAAACTGTTCGTCCCCCGGCCAACGGCGCGGAGCCGAATCGCCCCGCTTTCGCTGCGCCACCGCCCACCCCGCCTAGTTCTCCTCGTCCCCCTATCTCGCAACCGTCGGCCCCGCCCAAGCCCGTTGCGCCTCCGACATTTTTGCCTCCAATTTCCTCGTCGTCCGCAACTTCAGCGCCGCGACCTTCATTCGCTCCTACGGCTCCCTTCGCCGCCGGCATGCCGGCCACGGAAACGGAATTGGTCTCTCCAGGCCAAAAAAAGGAAGCCGCGCGTATCACCGTCCTGCCCGATTTGCCCAAGACCTCCGGCTCGGTGCAAATGAAAAAGACCCAGTCTTTGATCCGTATGCCCGCGTCCACGGCCCCGGTCACTCCCGTCAACCTAGCGCCGAAGGAGGCGGCCCCAAAGGTTGACGCGATCTCAATGCCCCTCTGCTGGGCGTTGCTCGGCACGTCTGCCGCGATTTTGCTTATTCAAATTTGGAACTATCTTTCCTGACCATGGAAAATTCTGCGACTGTAAATCTGGACGAGACAAATTTTGAAAAAGAAGTAACACACAGCGACAAACCGGTGATTGTCGATTTTTGGGCCGAATGGTGCGGCCCCTGCAAAATGATCGCGCCGTTGCTTGATGAAATCGCGCGCGAAAAAGGCGACACTGTCAAAGTGGCAAAGGTCAACGTCGACGAAAACCAAAGTCTCTCTTTCAAGTACAATATTCGCGCGATTCCGTCCCTCCTCTTTTTCAAGAACGGCCAGCTCCGCGATCAAATCACAGGTATGACGAGCAAGAAGGATTTGCTCGGCCGGATCGAATCGCTCGCGTAGGTTAGTTAGCGATTGAGTGAGTTAGCGAATTCAATCGCTCAATCGTTAATTCGCTGAATGAATTGCGCCCGGCGCGGCTCGAACGCGCAACCTTTGGCTCCGGAGGCCAACGCTCTATCCAGTTGAGCTACGGGCGCGAGAGGATCGATTATATGCGCAGCTTGATTCCCGTCCACAACTCCTGCTCATGCTCGACAGTTGTTGATCTTGTCACTGCGCGAGGCGACATCTACTCGCCGCGATAAACGCAGCGCGCCGTCGGCGTCTCGTGCACGACAATCTGGCAAAGTCCGGGGCATTGTGGTCGTAACTTCTCCCAGAACCACGCCGCCATGTGCTCGATCGTCGGATTGACCAGGCCATCGATGTCGTTGAGATACGAGTGATCGAGCATTTGCAGAAGCGGCTTCATCGCGGTGGAAATCTCGGCGTGATCGTAAACCCATCCGGTCCGTGGATTGACTTCGCCTTCCACTGAAACCTCGATCTTGAAACTGTGCCCATGCATCTTGCGGCACTTGTGCCCTTCCGGCGCGCTCGGCAAAGTTTGCGCCGCTTCAAACGTAAAGTCTTTGGTCAGTTGAGCGCGCATATTTCACGGCAAATTGCACCGCATCTCCTGTGTTGTCATCCCGAACGAACTGGATCGCGACCGGGCGGAGCGCCGACCCCGCAGAGAGTGATCGATCACTCAATCATCCATGCGCATCGTTAGCTTTGATTGTGAGATCCTTCGACTCCGCTCAGGACGACAGATGCGCCATGCGCGCATGCGAAACGAGAATAACACTACTCCCACCGCGTTGTCATCCCGGGGCAGTATTGTAATACAGCCATCCTGGCTGTTCGATCATCGAGGTGAAAGGCCGCTGCTACCAACAGGCTGGCAGCCTGTGTTACGTGATCTTTCTTCACACCCCGCGCTGCGTCGGTGTCCAGATGAACTTGTGCATCTGGAGTTGAAACCGAACATCGAGTTTGTCTTCCAGGATCCATTCCACGATTTGGCGCGGATCGATCCGTCCGAAAATGGGTGAAAACAAAACGGCGTGACAACGCTTCGACAAATCGAATCGCTGCACTTTCTCGCGCGACCATTCGTAATCTTCGCGTGAGCCCATCACGAATTTCACTTCATCACGCGCGGTGAGATGATCGATATTCGACCAAGAGTTCTTTTCGACTTCGCCGCTGCCGGGTGTTTTCAGGTCCATGATCCGATGGACGCGCGCGTCAACTTTGGAAATATCATGCGCGCCGCTGGTTTCGAGCAAGACGGTGTGACCTGCGTCGCATAGCAGCGTCATCAACGGCAGCACATTCTTTTGCAGGAGCGGTTCGCCACCGGTGATCTCGACGAGCGGACACTCAAACTTTCCGACAAGATCGGCAATCTCTTTGAGTGTGTGCTTGTCGCCCTCGTAAAAGGCATATTCGGTGTCGCAGTAGTTACAGCGCAGATCGCAGAAGGTCAGACGCACAAAAACGCACGGGCGCCCGGCCCAGGTGCTTTCGCCCTGAATCGAGTGGTAAATCTCGTTGATTGTCAGCGTTTTCTCGCCTTCAGCCATTTGAAGATTGAATGTTGAACGTTGGACGTTGAACGTTTGCCGCGCAACATCTCAGCTTTGCATGAATCGGATTGATAACTGCTTCGCGCGCTTGCGCTCCGAAAAGGGCAAGGGCTTTGCCCCATACATCTGCGCGGGCGATCCGGGTCTCGAAACGACTGTCGATCTCGCGTGCGCGTTAGAGAAAGCCGGCGCCGACATCATCGAACTAGGCATTCCGTTTTCCGATCCGTTGGCCGACGGAATTGTCAATCAACTCGCGGCCCAACGCGCCCTTGCCGCGGGCGCGACCGTGCGCGGTGTCCTCGAATGTGTCCGCGAGATTCGGCGTAATTCTCAGGTTCCAATCGTTCTCTACACGTATTTGAATCCAATCTTTCAGTTCGGGTTCGATAAATTCCATGGCGACGCCGAAGCCGCCGGCGTGGATGGCTTGCTCATTCTCGACCTTCCCCCGGAAGAAGATGTGACCGCTCGAGAACTTGGCTGTTTAAAGCAGTCAAGTTTCGAGGCCGTCGAGCGCGGGAATGTTGAGAGCGACAACGTGTTTCACATCCGCCTCATCGCACCGACAACCTCGCCGGAACGAATGAAGAACATCGCCGCGAAAGCGAAAGGATTTCTTTATTACGTGTCGCGCGAGGGCGTGACCGGCGAACAAAAAACCATCTCGTCAACTCTCGGTGCGACGGTCACGCAACTGCGGGGTGTTACGTCATTGCCCATCGCAGTTGGCTTTGGGATCTCAAATCCGGAACAAGCTCGTGAAGTAGCGAATCATGCCGACGCGGTCGTTGTCGGTAGCGCGATTGTCGATCTTATCGCGAAACACGGAAAAGGTCCTGAGTTGATCGAGAAAGTCAGCGTGTTTGCGCGGTCAATTGCGGACGCGATTAGGTCGGCTTGATTGGAGGGCATGTCCCTCCAACCAATTCGTAATCACATTCCGCATTTCCGCGTCGCCTCGGCGAAGTTCGAACGTTTTCGCAGGAGCGACGCCAGATAACCGTCCGTCGCCGGCGCGTCATTGATGCGAGACAAATTGGCGGGCATCTGCAATCGCGAAAAGATGGCGTAGGCAATTTTGCCTCGTGGCACTTCTCTTTCGCCGTAGCCCGAGGGAACGTTGCTCGACCAGTACCGAACATATTCAATCCCGGCGCGATTCTCCGTCCCCAGAAAAATGACGGAGTGCCCGCTTTCGCTGCGACCGACACGTTTCGACCAGAAGATTTTCATGAAATCGCCCGGTTGGGCTTCGGCGAAGCTGTCGAAATTGCGGCCGAGGCCGAGCTCATGAAAAAGACGGGCTGTTCCAGGGCCGTTTGCATTCCAGCGGCCCCAAACTCCTTCGCCATCGTGCTGGTCTCGAATGATCAGTTGATTGAGCGTGGCGAAGTCGAGTTGAAGCTGCCCGCGTTCGCGCAGGGCCTCGATAGTGCGAATGAAAACGAGGTAAGTAGCGCCGGAGCAAAAGCTCGGAAAAGGCGCCTTGGGAATGGCGAAGACCTTCCCCGATTCAAAGTGCGCGGCTGATTGCAATCGGATCTTGGCGTAGTGCGAGACGGAATATTTCCCGCCGCTGGGCATTTTCCTGACCTGCTCGAGGATAAGATTATTGAAGTTTTCAGCTGTTGCTGGAATTGCCGCCCCGGCTGCAATCGCGCACGCGCAGACAACTGCGATCCTCTTGAGCATCGACAAAATTAGCAACGAATCCGCGTCCGGCAACGGCTGACAATGGTCCAGCGTTTTAACGCTGGGCTCAAATATGCTCGATATCTTGTTAATCATGCGCGCCCAGCATTAAAATGCTGAGGTATTATCACTGAAGGTGTGTGTCTGCGTCGCAGTTTGCGGCTGAGGACAGCCGCCGCTACAATGGGCAAATGCTGCGTTTCACAAAGATGAATGGCGCGGGCAACGATTTCGTCATGCTCGATAATCGTGGCGGTGACATCGAATTGAGCGCGGAGCAGGTGGCGCGGATCTGCGATCGGCATCGCGGGGTAGGGGCAGATGGAATTTTGTTGCTCGAGAAATCTACGAACGGGGCGGATTTCCGGATGCGCTACTACAACAGCGACGGCGGCGAAGCGGAAATGTGCGGCAACGGCGCGCGTTGTTTTGCGCGCTTTGCCCATGAGGTTGCGCGCGCACCCGAGAAGGTTTCGTTCGAAACGCCGGCCGGAATCATTGGGGCGCAGCTTCATGGCGATTTGGTCACGCTCAACATGAGCGATCCGAGCGACATGCGGCTAAACATGCCGTTACAAGTCGAAGGCGAAGAGACCGTCGTGCATTACATCAACAGCGGCGTTCCTCATGTGGTCGTCCCAGTTTCACGTGTCGATGTCGTCCACGTTTCGACGCAGGGCGCAGCGATTCGCCGGCACAAGGTGTTTTCGCCCAAAGGCGCGAACGTGAATTTTTTGGAAAAGCGGGGTCCGCGGAAAATCGCCATCCGCACTTATGAGCGCGGTGTCGAAAACGAAACGCTCGCCTGTGGAACAGGGGTCGTAGCCAGCGCCCTGATTTTTGGCGCGACGGAAAATGTTGATGGGCCGATCGGAGTGTTGGTCCGTGGTGGAGACGAATTGACTGTCGGCTTCGAACGCAATGGCGAAAGCTTCGCTAATGTCACACTCGCAGGCCCGGCTGAGTTCGTTTTTGAGGGCACGATCGAATTATGAACGCCTTCTTCTGTAGCGGCGGTCTATGACCGTCGCTCGAAATCTCAAAAAGGAAATAATGCGACGGTCATAGACCGCCGCTACAAAAAGAGAAATGTTTCGCGGCACTTTTACTGCGCTGGTCACGCCATTCCGAAATGGAGATGTCGATCTTGCCGCATTTGAAAAACTGATCGAAGCACAGATTAGCGGCGGAGTTGACGGCATCGTCGCGGTTGGCACGACGGGCGAATCGCCCACGCTTTCGCACGAAGAGCGCGAACAAATCATTGGGCTGGCGGTTAAAGCTGCAAAAGGTCGTGGCAAGGTTTTGGCCGGGACCGGCTCCAACTCCACGCAACACGCCGTGGCCGATACGAAAAAAGCGGAGCAACTCGGCGTCGATGGTGCGTTGCTCGTCGCTCCGTATTACAACAAGCCGAGCCAGGAAGGGTTGTTTCGCCATTTTCAAACAATCGCGCAATCCACTTCGCTCCCGATCATGCTCTATAACATTCCCGGTCGTTGCGGCGTCGACATTGGGGCGGACACAGTCGTGCGTCTGGCGGAGGCGTGTCGAAATATCGTCTCGATCAAGGAAGCGAGCGGCAGTGTCGAACGTGTGGGTGAGCTCCGGATTCGTTTGCCGGAAGCGTTTACGATTTTAAGCGGAGACGATTCCCTGACTTTGCCGTTCATGGCCGCCGGCGCGGTCGGTGTGGTGAGTGTCGCGTCGAATTTATTTCCCGCAGAGATTTGCGCTCTGGTCCGCGCCTTTGCCTCAGGCGACGCCACGCGCGCGCGCGAATTGCACGGCAAAATGTTCGGCCTTTTCAAAGATTTGTTCATCGAGCCGAACCCGGTCCCGGCAAAGACGGCGCTGGCGTGGCGCGGAGCGATGTCGGCGGAAGTCCGGTTGCCTTTGTGCGAAATGAACGAGGCAAATCAAGCGCGGCTGCGCAAGACGCTGGACGAATTCGAACGGAACAAATGATTATTATTAAACCCTCACCGCGCGACTTCGTCGTCGTCCTCTCCCTCAGGGAGAGGGTGGGGTGAGGGTACGCCGCAATGAAAAGGTCTCGCGTCCGCGTGCTTCTTGTCGGTTCGGCCGGACGAATGGGGAAGGTGATTGTCGATCTTGCCAAGCCCGAGCCGAATATTGAGATCGCGGCGCAATGCGATCTCGGCGATGACGTCACGGCGGCCATGAAGAACTGCGATGTCGCAATTGATTTCAGTCAGCCGGGCGCGATCGAAGAAATCTGTCGTGCTGCTCGGCAAGTTCGACGCGCACTCGTCATCGGGACAACCGGGCATTCGCCCGAGCAACGCCGCGTCATCGAAGAAACCGCCAAGTCGTTGCCGATTGTTTTCGCTTCGAATTTCAGCGTCGGCGTGAGCGCGCTCTTTGCTCTGACGCGCAAAGCCGCCGAAATCCTCGGCCATGACTTCGATCTCGAAATCATCGAGACGCATCACGTCATGAAGAAAGATGCGCCAAGCGGAACGGCCAAAACCCTGGCCGAGATTCTGAAAAGCGCGCGGAAGATCGACAAGGAGATCCCGATTCAATCCATTCGCGAAGGCGAGGTCGTCGGTGAGCACACTGTGATTTTTGACGGAGCGGGCGAACGTTTGGAATTGGTTCATCGCGCCAGGAGCCGCGAGACTTTTGCCAAAGGCGCGTTGCGCGCGGCTGAGTGGGTGATCGGGAAACCGGCCGGACTTTACACCATGCAGGATGTGCTCGGACTGTAGCGGCGTTCTATGAGCGCCGAAATTAATGCGACGGTCGTAGACCGCCACTACAGCAGATGAGAGTCGGAATCGCGCTTGGATCGAACATCGGGGCGCGGCTGGCTAATTTCCACGCGGCGCGAAAGGCGATTGTCAATTTAGCCGGCGTGAGCGGGCCGATTCTTTCCTCGTCGATTTATGAGACGGAGCCGGTCGATTGCGAACCGGGCGCGGAGAAATTCTTCAATGCGGTGCTGGAAATCGCATACGAAAGCGATCCCCGAAATCTTTTGGTGGAGCTGAAGAAAATTGAAAGGTCACTGGGCCGGCCGGCGGAACATCCGCGCAATGTCTCGCGCCAGATCGACATCGACCTTCTTTATGCCGGCGACAGTAAGATCGAGAACGAACATGTGCACGTACCGCATCCGCGCCTGCATTTGCGCAGGTTTGTGCTAGAACCGCTGGCCGAGATTCGGCCTGACCTGATTTTGCCGAATCAAACGCAGACCGTAGCCCAATTAGTCGGAAATCTGCACGACTCGGCCGCAGTGGTGCGGTTGAAAGACCAATGGTAAGCTTGCGTTCCATGAAGAAATTCCGCGAGATGAAGCGGCGCGGCGAAAAGATCACCGCGTTGACAGCTTACGATTACCCGACGGCGCGGCTGCTCGATGAGAGCGGCATCGACTTTATCCTGGTGGGCGATTCCGTGGGCATGGTCGTGCTTGGCTACGAGGACACGACGAGCGTAACCCTTGACGAAATGAAGCATCACACGCGCGCCGTGGCTCGCGCCGTCAAGCACGCCTTCCTCGTTGTCGATCTTCCGATCCACACTTACGACACGCCGGCGCAAGCCGTCGCCACCGCCAAGCAGCTTGTCGATGTTGGCGCGCAAGGGGTGAAGCTCGAGGGCGGCCTGAGTCATGTGCCGCAGATCGAAGCGATCACGCGCGCGGGTATTCCATTTATGGCACACATCGGGATGCTCCCGCAAAGCGTGCGCGAAGAAGGCGGTTATAAGTTGAAAGGCCGAACCCAAACCGAGGCCGAAGCTTTGATTCGCGATGCGCAGGCGGTGGAAAAAGCCGGCGCGTTTTCCGTTGTCTTGGAGATAGTAGCCAAGGAAACGGCGAAGCAGGTGACAAATGCCGTCAGCATTCCAACGATCGGGATCGGGTCCGGCGAATCTTGCGACGGACAAATTCTTGTGACACACGATCTGATCGGATTGTTCCCGTGGTTCACCCCGAAGTTCGTGTCGCCGGAGGCGCGCGTGGCCGATGAAATTCGCAAGGCGACACGCGTTTTCATAGAACGAACGCGAGCGACCGGGAGGATGTCTAAACCGGGGAAATGAAAACGGAGTACGCAGAATTCGACGACGTCAGCTACAACGCGCTGCTCTCCGGCCGGCAGCAGCGCAACTGGCTCTGGTTTGGATTGTTTATGTCGTTGCTCGTGCACGCGGCGCTTTGCACGTATTTTTATCGGACGCGTTTCCAATCACTCGACGTGGCACTCCTCGCAAATCAGCGGCCGCCTACGTTCAAGGTCAAGAATATCGATCTGAAGGCGCTCGATAAGACAGGGGCTGATTCATTAAATCCGGCGGCGAAACCGTTGCCGGATACGACGGACATACAGCAACCGGATGAGAAGAAATCGTTCGATCAGTTGCTGGAAGAAGTGCACGCGAGCGCGGCCATGCCCGATGACATGAGCAACGCGTTGCCGGACAAACCAAAGGTCGAGCAACCGGATGCAACTTCGGTCTTGAGCGAGATTGAGCATTCCAGCGCGCAAACCCTTTCCAATAATCCGAACGCCACGCACGAACAATCTTTGTTGAATGACAGCGCAGTGTCAGGCCGGCCGCAACCTGCCTTGAGCGGAACGGAACTCGCCTCGAGTACGATCATCAAAAAGCCGAACAGTTTCACGAGCAAGATCCAGGCGGACAGCGCCGGGCCGAACAAGAAGGGCGCGCCCGGTTTCAGCGATCTCGACCAACTTCTTTCGCAGAGAGGTCCGTTGGGTTCGGGCACGAAGATCCGGATGCCGGACGACCAGTTATTTGCGTTCGACAGCGCGGAATTGCAACCGAGCGAAATGCTGCAGAAGCTGGTCACGCTGCTGAAGCGCAATCCCAGAGCGAAATTTACGATCGAGGGTTACACCGATTCAATCGGCTCGCCGGAATACAATTTCGACCTGAGCCAGCGCCGCGCCGAAAGCGTGCGTCAATACCTGGTCGAGATTCTGGGAATCGATCCCGCCCAAATCAGAGCGCAGGGCTACGGCGCGACTAAGTTTTTAGTGCCGCCCCGATGGGTCCCGCTTGCGCCCGGCCTTGAATTGGAAGGCGAGATCGCGCGGCAGCATTTGAATCGGCGCGTCGTTCTGTCAGTGGACGCGAACGAGTAGCAAGGAAGGGCGACTTCCCAGTCGTCCACAGCGGTTTGCAAACCCGCCCCTTGAGTCCGGCGCTCATAGAGCGCCGCTACAGAAGCGCTACCAGTTCTTGATCCACTTGTTTTGATTTCCTGTCGTGTCATCGGCGACACTCCAAAGGTCGAACGTGGGATTGTAGCCGTCAGTCGACGTTGTATTAACGGATTTGAGTGTTGAATAACCGTACGAATTTCCAAATGGGTCGCGAATAAACGTGTTGGGTCCTGTCGGGCTCGGACTGAGCATCTGCGGTTTCAAAGCGCTACTCAAATAGTTCTTTGCATTTGCTGGCGCGGGAGTCGTGGGATCTCCGTCATCGTCGCCGGTGAGTTGCTTGTAAAGAAACCGGCACGCAGGAGAATAATCGGCTGGACTGGTAGTGGTAGCTTTCAGTTGCTCAGTCGTTGCGGGGTCGGTCGGATAAATTCCGTTATCGGCTTTGTAACTCTCGAGCGCGGCGGAAATAGCCGCGATCTCGGCTTCGGCGCGTGAACGCCGGCCTTTCGTAACGACATAGCCGGAGGTGGCGAGGACCAGACCGGCGAGCACGATGATGATGCTGATGACGACGAGGAGTTCGATGAGGGTGAAGGCAGCCCCAAGTATTCGATCCGGGCGTTTTGGGGAGCGCGGGCATTCTGCCCGCTGTTCGTCGCATTCTGCGACGAACTCCCCAGCGCACCCAAAATGGGAACGAACGCCGGAGACCGAGTATAAGATCGACAAGAGCAGATTGTAAGAACTCACTCTCGAATGAGTGGCGCTTCGCGAGAGTTGCTGCGCGGCTTTGTCTTCGGCTACAAGCCGAAGACAGCGGGCAGAATGCCCGCGCTCCCCGTTGATCAATGAGATTGCGACGCCAGGATGCGATTCCACATTCAATTACGTCTGTTGTTGCAACCCGGTGATAATGCTGATGAGCGGCATGAACAGCGCGATCACAATTGTCATCACCACGACCGCGAGAATGATGATCATGATCGGTTCGAGCGCGGCCGTGAGCGCAGCGACCGAGTTGTCCACTTCATCGTCATAAACATCGGCGACTTTGAGGAGCATCTCGGGAAGCTGACCGGTTTCTTCGCCGACATCGATCATGCTAATGACCATGGGCGGAAACGCGCCACTGGTTTCGAGTGGTAGCACGATCGATTCGCCTTCCTTAACGCTGTCGTGCACCTGCGAAATTGCGTTCGCGATGACGGTGTTGCCGGCGGTTTCGCGCGTGATGTTGAGTGCTTGCAAAATGGGGACTCCGCTCGTTACGAGCGTTCCGAGGGTGCGCGAAAAACGCGATACCGAAGTCTTGCGAATGAGACTGCCGAAAAGCGGGAGGCGCAGCTTAATCCGATCGATTGTCGATCTTCCAGCGCGAGTGCGCGCGGCAAATTTGTATGTCGCCAGCAGTGCGACGATGAGGCCGGTCAAAACGAGCCAGTGGTTTTGCACGAACCGGCTCACGCCGATAACGAACAGCGTAATCGTCGGCAGCGGTTTGTCGCCGAGCATATCGTGAAAAATCGCTTCGAACTTCGGCACGATGAAGACGAGCAGGAACGCCATGATGGCGACGGCCAAGACCATGACAATGACCGGATAAACCATGGCGGCAGCGACCTTGTTCTTTATCTTGGCCGCTTTTTCCTGGAACTCAGCCAGCCGGTTGAGCACGACCTCGAGCACACCGCCGAGCTCGCCCGCTTTCACCATATTGACGTAGAGATCGTTGAAGATGACCGGATGTTGCGTTAGGCCGGTCGAAAATGTTTCACCGCCCTGCACTGAATCCGCGAGTTTGAGGATGGTCTTCTTGAGAACAGGATCGCGCTCCTGTTTGGCCAGAACGCTAAGACCGCGGAGCAGGGGCAATCCCGAATCAATGAGCGTGGCGAGTTGACGCGTGAAAATCATCAGGATTTTCGGCTTTACCTTTTTGCGCTGGAAAAGCGTGATCTCTTTGCGCGCCAAGCTCGGCCGGGCTGCGCGCAGAGTGGCTGTCGATCTTTTTGCTGTCTTTTCGCCCGGGCCGCCTTTGCTTTCTTCGTAAACGCTGGTTGGAAAATATCCGGCCTGACGCAGTTGACCGATGGCTTCGTTCGTAGAGGTCGCCTCGACTGAGCCGGTTGATTCCTGGCCGCGCGAATCCAGAGCTACGTAAGAAAAACGTGGCATGACAACAGTTAGCGATTTAACGATTTAGTGACTGAGCGATTGCAGCAAAGTCGGTCTTGGAAAGTTGATTTCATTCGCTAAATCTGTAAATCGATTAGTCGTTAAATGGGTTAAGTGTATTTCAACACTTCCTCGATTGTAGTGTCGCCGGCGAAGATGCTGCGCAAACCGTCCTGCCGTAGCGTGACCATGCCGAGCTCGACCGCTTTTTGCTTCAAGGCGACGGTGGGCGCGCGTTCGTTAATCAGTTCGCGAAGCGGATCGGTGATCCGCATCAGTTCGTAAATTCCCTTTCGGCCTTTGTAGCCGGTCTGATTGCAAGTCTCGCAGCCTTTGCCGTAATAAAAATTCTTGGCGCCGATGTCGCGCCGCAAAAGTTCGAGCTGCGCCAGAAGATCGTCGCTCGCCCGATAATTGGCGCGGCAGTTCGGGCAGATACTGCGCAACAATCGTTGGCCGAGCACCGCTTCGAGCGTTGATGAAATCAGGAAGGGCTCGACCCCCATATCGATCAAACGCGTGACAGCGCCTGGCGCATCGCTCGTGTGCAACGTCGTGAACACCAAGTGGCCGGTAAGCGATGCCTGGATCGCGATTTGCGCCGTTTCCAAGTCGCGCGTTTCACCAACCATGATGCGGTCCGGGTCCTGCCGTAGAAACGAACGCAGCACGCGCGCAAAAGTGAGCCCGACGTTTTCGTTAACCGGCACTTGCACGATTCCTTCGAGGTCGTATTCAACCGGCTCTTCCGCGGTGAGAAGTTTGGAATCGATCGTGTTGATTTTGCGCAAACAGGAATAAAGCGTCGTGGTTTTGCCGGAGCCGGTCGGGCCGGTCGCGATAAAGATCCCGTTGGGCCGATTAATGACCTCAAGAATGTATTGGTGGATGTAGTCGGGCATGCCGAGCATCTCGAGATCGAGATTCACGGTGCTGCGATCGAGCACGCGCAGGACGACGCTCTCCCCAAATTGCGTCGGCAAAGTTGAAACACGAAGATCGACAGTGCGGCCGGCGATGTTCTTTTGAATGCGCCCGTCCTGCGGCAGGCGGCGTTCTGCGATGTTCATGTTCGCCATCACTTTGACGCGAGAAATAACCGGCAACGCGAGGTGACGCGGCGGCGGCGACATTTCGTAAAGCGCGCCGTCCACGCGGTAGCGAATTTTGAATTCGTTTTCGAACGGCTCGAAATGAATGTCGCTCGCGCGGTCCTGGATCGCCTGATACAGGATAAGATCGACAAAGCGAATGATCGGCGTGGCGTTCGCTTCCGCTTCGGCCGCGGCCGCGCCGTTTTCGCCGCGGATTTGCAACAGCTCCCCGGCATCGCCGAGCTGTTTGAGGATGTCCTCCATGCTCGACGTGTCGGTGCCGTAATGTTCCCTGATCCGCTCCTCGATTCGCTCGGTTGGCGCAACGACAACATCGACATCCTTGCCCAATGCGAAGCGGAGATCTTCGGCCGCGCGCGGATCGAGCGGGTCGACCAGGGCCACACGCAGCGTCTTGCCGCTCAACCCGATGGGAAGGGCACGATGCAATCGCGCGAGTCCGCTCGGGATCGATTTCAAGACTGCGGGCGGAATTTCCTCGTCCTTAAGATCGACATATTCGGTGCCGAGCGCATCGGCGATGGTTTGATAAAAGGCGCACTCGTTCACGAATCCGCCATCGACCATGGCCTGCGCGATGGTTTTTCCATTTAAGGTCGCCTCGTTCAAAACGTCGTCCGCTTGCGACGGCTGAAGCACGTTTTGTTCGATGAAAATCTCAGCGACCTGTTTGTTGTTCACGGCGACTATTTAATGAGTTAGCGATTTGGTGATTTAGCGACTTTAGTCAGTTTTCTGTTCGTTCGTTAAATCGCTAAATAGATCAGCTTACGTCCCCCAGCGTGGTTGACATGACTTCGTCCGCCGAAGTGAGACCGGCCAGGACTTTGCGCACGCCGTCTTCGCGCAAGGTGCGCATGCCGAGTTCGCGCGCGCGTTGCCGCAGCGTCAAGGTCGAGCGGCGTTTATTGATCATGTGACGGACTTCGTCGTCGATGATGAAAATCTCAAAGATGCCCATGCGACCTTTGTAGCCGGTCTGCCGGCATTGTTCGCAACCGACCGGCTTCATGATTTGCGCTTCGCGAAGTTGCCCGGGCTCGATGCGCAGCGCGCGCAATTCGGTTTCACTCATTTCGCCGGGTTGTTCGCAGTTTTGGCAAAGTCGCCGCACGAGACGCTGCGCCATAATCGCGCGCACGGATGAGGCGACGAGGAACGGTTGCACGCCGATGTCGATCAGACGCGCGACGGCGGAGGGCGCGTCGTTCGTGTGCAGCGTACTGAAAACAAGGTGGCCGGTGAGACTCGCGTTTGTTGCGATCGTCGCCGTTTCGAGATCGCGAATTTCGCCAATCATAATGATGTTCGGCGCCTGCCGCAGAATGGAACGCAGCACAGCCGGAAAAGTCATGCCGATCTCCGGATTCACCTGCACCTGGTTAATGCCGTTCATCTGATACTCGATCGGCTCTTCCACCGTGATGATTTTGCGGTCCGGTTTGTTGATGTAATTCAGGCAGGCGTAGAGCGTGCTCGTTTTGCCCGAACCGGTCGGGCCGGTGACAAGAAGGATGCCCTCGGGAAGTTGAATGAGACGCTCGAAAATTTCCTGATCGTCGGTGAGGAAGCCAAGTTCGGGCAATCCGAGCACGAGGCTTGATTTGTCGAGCACGCGTATGACCACGCTCTCGCCATGGTTTGTCGGAATCGTGGAGACGCGAAGATCGATCGGTTTCTTTTTGATCTTTACCTGGATGCGGCCGTCCTGCGGGAGACGCTTTTCCGCAATGCTCATCGAGCCGGTCATGATCTTGATGCGGCTGACGATGGCGGACTGCAAACGTTTGGGCGGCGCCTGCATCTCCTGAAGCACGCCATCGATGCGAAAGCGCACCCGAAATTTTTTGTCGAGCGGCTCGAGGTGAATGTCGCTCGCGCCGGCGCGATGCGCTTCGATCAAGAGCATCGAGACCATGCGAATGATCGGCGCGTCGGCTTCGTCGGTTTCCGTGAGAGCTGTGCCATCACCAATCTCCAGGCCAAGATCGACATCTTCTCCCAGTTTCCGTTGAAGGATGTCGGCGGCCTCATCGGCGGTGCCGTAATACTTAATAAGGGCTTCACGAATTTTTTCGGGACTGGTGCAAACGAGCTCGATTTCGCGCTGCAAGAGAAAGCTCAGGCTGTCGATTGTATCGATGTCGAGCGGATCGCTTACTGCCACGATCAATCCGGTCTCACCAAAGCCGACGGGAATGGCTTTGAAACGGCACGCGTCTTCCACGCGAATTTGTTTGATGACCTCCGGGGGAATGACGCGGGTGGAGATGTCGATCCAATCCATGTGCGCCTGCGTCGCGAGCGTACGCGAGAGGTCGGTCTCGGAAACCACGCCGTCTTTGACGAGAAGGTCGACAACGTTACTCGCGCCATTCAAACGCGGTCGTGCGCTCTCAATTTGTTTGCGCGTCACAAGGCCCACGTCTTGCAGGACTTTGAGCACGTAATCTTCGTTCTGTTGCACGGGGGAAATTTATTGTAGCCGCATCGCTGAGCGAAGCGCAACCACTGAGGTGACCGTGGCGGGGCCCGAGGCGAAAAATCACTCAACCGTGACGCTCTTGGCGAGATTGCGCGGCTTGTCCACGTCGCGGCCGAGCGCGACGGCGAGATGGTAGGCGAGGAGTTGAAGAGGAATGACGGTGAGAATTGGACTGACCGGATCGGGGACACTCGGAACTTCAATGATGTCGTTGGCGAGTCCCTTGAGCTGTTTGGCGCCGTTGCCGCTGGTGAGCGCAATGATCGGGCCTTTGCGCGCTTTAACTTGCTCGATGTTGTTAAGGTTTTTCGAGAAGACGGCGTCCTCCGGGGCGATGAAGATGGAGGGAAGGTCAGGCCGCACGAGCGCGATGATGCCGTGTTTGAGCTCGGCGCTGGGGTGACCCTCGGCGAAGAGATAAGTGATCTCTTTCATTTTGAGTGCGCCTTCGAGGGCGATGGGGAAGTTGAATTGGCGCCCGAAGAAAAGCATCCCGTTAATCTCGGCGTATTTCTCTGCGATCTCTTTGATCTGATCGCTCAACTCCAGAACTTTTTCGACCTGCTCCGGTAAAGCTTCGAGCGCTTCGATGATACGGCTTCCTTCCGCGGTGGAAAGATGTCGCATCCGGCCGAGAAGCAGACCGATCAGCGTGAGGATGACAAGTTGCGAAGTAAACGATTTCGTGGCTGCGACTCCGATTTCCGGACCGGCGTGCATGTAAACGCCGCCATCGCTTTCGCGCGCGATTGTGCTCGCGACATTGTTGCAAATACCCAGGGTGCGATAGCCTTTGCGCCGGCTCTCGCGCAAGGCGCCGAGAGTATCGGCCGTTTCGCCACTCTGACTGATGGCGAAGACGAGCGTGTTGGACGTCATCGGCGTGTTGCGATGGCGAAACTCGCTCGCGTATTCGACTTCGGTTGGAATGGTGGCGAGCTGCTCGATCAAGTATTCGCCCACCATGCCGGCGTGTAGCGCAGTGCCGCAACCGGTGAGAACCACGCGCGCGACGTCGCGCAGCTCGGCCGGCGTCATGTTCAATCCGCCCAGCTTGGCCGTACATTCTTCCACCGTAAGCCGGCCGCGCATGGCATCGCGCACGGTGTCGGGTTGCTCAAAGATTTCTTTGAGCATGTAGTGCGCATAGTCACCCTTCTTGATGTCCTCCTGCGTGAACTCGACTTTGCTGATTTCGTGATCTCCTGCTTCGCCGGCAAGCGAGCTGATTTCGAATTTGTCGCGCTCGATCGCGACGACATCGAAATCGTTCAGGTAAACGGCATCGCGTGTGTAAGCGACGATGGCGCTGACATCGCTGGCTAAAAAGTTTTCGTCCTTGCCAACACCGAGGACGAGCGGACTGCCACGGCGCGCTCCGACCATGAAATCAGGAATGTCGCTGTGCACAACGGCGATGCCGTACGTTCCTACGACTTGCTTCAGAGCGGCGCGCACCGCGTTGACCAGACGCGCCTTGGAATCCTTGCCATCTAACTGTTGATAAATTTTGCCGATCAAATGGGCGAGCACCTCGGTATCGGTCTGTGAGACAAAGTGATTATCGCCATCAACCACGAGCTGATCTTTGAGCGCCTGATAATTTTCGATCACGCCATTATGGATGAGCGCGATTTTGCCGCTGGCATCGAAATGCGGGTGGGCGTTGTCGTCAGTGACTTTGCCATGCGTAGCCCAACGCGTGTGACCGATTCCGTAGGAACCGGTCGGCGGTTTCTCCGCCATCAATTTTGCCAATGACGCAATGCGGCCGGCGCATTTCCGCGTTTCGAGGTGATGCCCATCGACAATGGCAACTCCGGCGGAATCGTAGCCGCGATATTCGAGCCGACGCAGGCCGTCGAGCAAGATAGGCGCCGCTTCGGAGCGGCCAACATAACCGACAATTCCGCACATATTTGAGAGTGTAGTGGTGGCTGTCCTCAGCCGCAAGAATCGCACCGTGTTTCCCGCCTGGCGCAAGATCGACATATAGTTGTAGCGGCGGTTGTGCCAACCCGCCGAATTCAAAAACAGGCGCTCGCCGCGGCGAGCGCCTCTACAACTCTCGGGTTGCCGGGAGGCGCTGACGCTGAGTTATTAGACCGTGGCACCGCAAAACCGATCCAGACAGGAATCTTTGGCCGCGACTTCTATCGGGAACACGCCGGCGCTGCCCCCGGGCACAACGCAACGAACGCTAGCCATCGTGTTGGGCGGCGGCGCGGGCACGCGTTTGTTTCCATTGACGAAAGACCGCGCCAAACCGGCCGTGCCTCTGGGCGGAAAATATCGCCTGGTCGATATTCCGATCAGCAATTGTCTGAACTCGGGCCTGCGCTCGATCTATGTGCTCACGCAGTTCAACAGCCTTTCGTTACATCGACATATTCAAGCCAGCTACAAGTTCGACAATTTCTCGCGCAGTTTCATCGACATCCTGGCGGCGCAGCAAACGCCGGAAGGTTCGCAATGGTATCAGGGGACGGCCGACGCGGTACGCCAAAATATGCGGTATTTCCTCGAAGGTCCGTTCGATTATTTCCTGATCCTGAGTGGCGACCAGCTTTACCGGATGGATTTTCGCGCGCTGCTGCATCAGCACATCCGTTCCGGAGCGGACATCACGCTTGCAACCAAGCCGGTGGGTCGAGAGCAAGTGGCGGAGTTCGGAATCATGCAAAGCGCGGCGGATCGCCGCATCACGCGGTTTGTCGAGAAGCCCAAGGATCCCAGTATTCTCGAAGAAATGAAAATGAGCCGGGAGCTGATGGCGGAGATTGGGTCGGAAAAGGAGGTGGAATTGTTCCAAGCCTCCATGGGCATTTATCTCTTCAACCGCGATGTGTTAATCGAATGCCTGAGGAACGATTTGGCCGATTTCGGCAAGCATGTTATTCCGCAATCGATTGAGCGATATAATGTTAGGACTTATATCTTCCAGGGATACTGGGAAGACATCGGAACGGTGCGCGCTTTTTACGAGGCGAACCTCGATCTGACGGACATCGTACCTGAGTACAGTTTCTTCGACGCGAACGCGCCGATCTACACGCACCCGCGCTTTTTGCCGGGCAGTAAAGTGAATGGCGCGAGTCTGCGCCAGGCAATCATCTCCGACGGTTGCATTATTTCAGACGCGCATTTGGAACGTTGTGTGATCGGTGTGCGCAGCATCATCCAGAGTGGTGCCACGATTCGCGACAGTATTGTGATGGGCGCTGATTACTTCGAACAAGATCGACAGGTTAATGAGAAGCAACCCGCCATCGGGATCGGACGCAATTGCGTGATCGACCGCGCGATCATCGATAAGAATGCGCAAATCGCCGACGGCGTGGTCATCACGCCAGAAGGAAAACCGGCGGATTTCGATGGCGATAATTATTTCATCCGCGACGGGATTGTGATCGTTCCGAAAAACGCAGTCATTCCTGCCGGGTTTTGGATTTAAAGAGCCGCGATCGACAAGCGGATGGCGATCTTAGCGGTGCTCATTCATCCGGGCCAATTGCGGGTCACCGAGTTCCCAGGATTCCTGCTTGTTCCAGGGCATGGTGGATTCGCGTTTGTCGCTCGGATCTTGAACCAGACCAGTGTTCTTCTCGGCCGCACAGGAAGCTAACGCTCCGGTTACGGTCACGAGCAATAATGCGTTCGCAATCGGTTTTTTAAGCTCAGGAATTACCCGCATAAATAACAATGTCTCCAGGTTGCACTTCGACGCCACGTGCCAAACTGCCGGTAATGATATCGCCGATAGCGGTAGAAGGTTCAACTGAAGAAATGCGGATTTTCCCAATCAGCGATCCCCCTCGCACAACGAGCATCTCCGCGTTCGGCTCCACCCCGTGGCGGCCGCCGAGATTGAGGACGACGAAGTTGTAAGCCTGATTTACGGCGAGCACAGTTCCACGAACACCCGCTTTCGCAGCTGCCGTCACACGGCGTTTTTTGTCTTCCTCGAGCTGAGAAGAACGGTCCTGGGTGTCCCGGATTTTGTCCGACAACAATATTTTTTCGCGTTCTGCCGCGTCGAGTTGGTTGCGGGCGTCCTCCAATTGTGCTTGTAACTCGACTGTCGATGGAGCTCCAGGATTAACGGATGATTTTGCTGGGCCTTCCTCCACGCGAGTCTGCAACGCGACGATCTCAGCTTCCTTCGCTTGCAATCTCGTCTGCAAATCAGCATTTTCGGCCTGGATTTTGATAAGCTCAGCTTCCGCTTTGGCCGTTTTGCTTTCCGTTCCCGAAGATCTGGCACTGGCCTCAGCCACATTGGTTTCGCGAGTCTTCAATTCTTTTTCTTGAGCGGCGCGGCGCCGCTCGGCCGTATCCCGCTCGGCCATGGCACTGGCAGCGCTCAGGCGGAGCGACTTCACCTTCTGATTATTGAGAACGCCAAAGATCACCGATAGCGCCAGGAACACGGTGGAAATGGCGATCAGATTCCTGGGGGTAATCACGAATGTCATGACGTAACGAGCTGAGCCGACAGGAATTTTGTAACCGCGTTCGACCTGGAAATGCAATCCGATTGTTAGGATTAGAGCCAAAATCCTACCTGTCTCGATTGTGCATTGCGTTAAACGCCCTGCCCATCTATAGAGGCATTCATGGGTCAGCAACATCGAGTTCGAGTGAAACGTAAACGACGAAAGGCATACTTGAAGCGCAAACGAGTTGCTTTCAGAGGAACGCGCCGCGATCCGGCCAAGCCCAAGGCGAAGAAACAGCTGGCTGCGAAAGAATAGACGCGCCTTCCGTCCCGCGGCACGTTGGCAGAATTACCGATGCGTGCGCGCTATTTGATCGTAGATGGACACAGCGTCATTTTCGCGTGGCCGGAACTTCGGGCTCTTCACGAAAGGCGCTTATCGCTTGGGCGCGAAGCTTTGATCAAACAACTTCGGCATTATCAGGATTGGACTGGGGTTCACGTGGTTGTCGTATTTGATGGTCGCGGTTCGAAGGTCAGTGAACTGTCCGATCCGGGCGAGATACAGATATTCTATTCGCGTGCGGGGCAGACAGCCGACGCCGTCATCGAGCGGCTGGCCGCAAAATACGCGGCGGATTCTGATCTGATCGTGGCAACATCAGATTCCATGGAACGCCAAACGGTTATGGCTCTGGGCGCGGAATGCGTTTCGCCGGAAGGGCTGCGCGACCTCTTGAATGAGCCTCGCTGATCCGAGAATCGATTTTCGCTCAGGCCGCTCCGAGAAGAGCAGGATCTTCCCGATTCGCCTGAATCTGGGGGGACTGATGAGAATTTGTGAGCACCCGTGAAAGCACGCAGTAAAGCTGTTCGATCGGCAGGTTCTTGCTCACGTAACCGTTTGCACCTGCGCTGAGTGCGGCATCCATTTTCTCGTCGTTGTAACCCAATCCGGTGAAAACGATAATCGGTAGGCGTGAGTTGATCTCGCGGATAAAGGAAATAAGAGTGACCCCATCAACTTTGGGCATTTTTAGATCGATAATCGCGACGTCGCAATCGTGGTGGGCCAGCCAGGCGGCGGTTTGAAAACCGTCCGTGAGTGAATGGCAAGTGTGCCCCTGTTGGCGGAGATAAGTAACGAGGAAATTTGCGATGGCCGGATCATCATCGACGATGAGAAACTGAAAGGAATCGCGGGCGACCATCTCCATACACTCTATAATTTCTATAATCCTAAAAGCACTATCCTTGCCACCCTACCTTCCTTCTTCTTTTCCCTCGCAAAACTACGCTTTTCCCCATGCTAAGCCGTCAACCTCGCAACTTTGAATCGCATTGCCTTGCCGAATTCCTATAGGCGAAGCTTTTTCTCGATCGCTTTGACGCGCTCAATGAGCTTGCCGAGCCGGTGCACCCAGGCGGTGTGTTGTTTTGCCGCGGCCAGCGGAACGATCGGGGTCGACCACCAGGTGCCGCCGGAAATGCTCTTCGTGACCCCGGCTTGGGCGCCAACGATCGTGCCATCGCCGATTTCGATGTGACCGGCGACTCCAACCTGACCGCCCATTAAGACACCCTCGCCAACGCGGGTGCTGCCCGAGATTCCAGTCTGCGCCGCAATGACGGTGTGCTTTCCGATGACGACGTTGTGGGCCACCTGAACGAGATTGTCGATCTTGACCCCTTCTTGAATCCAAGTTCGTCCAAAGCGGGCCCGATCGATCGTAGTGTTCGCACCAATCTCGACATCATCATCGATTTGGACGATCCCCAGCTGCGGCACTTTTTCGTAGCGGCCGTGCGCCGGTTCGAAGCCGAAACCATCGGCGCCGATGACCGCGCCGCTGTGAATGACAACTCGGGCCCCAATGCGAGTGCGCTCACGAATCGTGACATGCGCGTAAATCGTGCAGCCAGCGCCGATGGTCGTTTCGTGGCCAATGTAGCAGCTAGCCCCGATCACCGAGTTGTCGCCAATGTTGACGCCCGGTTGGATGACGGCGTTTGGCTGGATGGAAACGTCTTTCCCGAGTCTTGCGCTGGGATCGACAATCGCGCTTCGATGAACACCGGGCGCGAACTCGATCGGTTTCGGCGCGAATTTCAGAACAATTTGCTCAAAGGCCTTGGCCGGATTGGAAACACGAATCCGGGCGGTTGAGATCTCTTCCGAAAAATCGAGCGGAACGAAAACAGCAGAGGCACGCGTCTTGCGCAGCTGGGCTGCGTATCTGGGATTAGCGAAGAAACTAATTTCTCCTGGGGTTGCTTCCGCCAGGGAAGCGGCGCCCGTAATTTTCTGTTTGGGATCCCCGCGAAGTTCGCCTCCGGACAATTTTTCGAGTTCCTGAAGCGTGAAGCTCATTTGATTCCGGAGGCCGGGCGGATTTCCGCCAAATGAAGATTCGATCCTACGATTTCACACTCGCGCGGACAGCGTCCAGTTGTCCGGCGGAACCAAGCTTCCCGTTCTTGTGCGCGATGAAGTTCGCATATTCCTCAACGAAGATCTTTCCCGGCGGCCGAAAATCGAATTGCTCGGGATGATCGCGGAAGAACTCGCGATGGACGCGCGTCCAGACCAGGCGTCCATCGGTGTCGATATTAACTTTGGTGACGCCAAGTTTTGCGGCGGGCAGATACTCTTCTTCGTTTACGCCTCGGGCGGAAGGATCGAGTTTGCCGCCGGCCGCATTGATGCGCTCGACTTCGGATTTCGGGACGCTGGACGAACCATGCATGACGATTGGCGTTGGCGGCAATCCGGCTTTCTTTAAGTTGTCGCGAATTCCTTCGATCACATCGAAGTGCAATGATTGCTGACCTTTGAATTTGTATGCGCCGTGGCTGGTGCCAATGGCTGCGGCAAGTGAATCGCACTTGGTTTTTTTGATGAACTCAACTGCTTCCTCGGGATTGGTGAGGGAAGCGTGGCCTTCATCGACCTTGATGTCCTCTTCCACGCCGCCCAGCATTCCCAGCTCGGCTTCCACGCTAATGCCCTTGGCGTGGGCGCGATCGACCACACGCTTTGTGATTTCGACATTTTTATCGAAAGGCTCGTGCGATGCATCGATCATGACAGAGCTGTAGAAACCGGATTCAATGCAATCGTAGCAAGTCTCCTCGTCGCCATGATCGAGATGCACGGCAAAAATGGTTTCGGGAAATATTTGCTCGGCCGTGCGCAGCATCGCCTCGAGCATGCGTTTATCGGCGTATTTCCGAGCGCCCTTGGAGAGTTGCACGATGAAGGGCGCCTTGCTTTGCACGTTGCCGCGGAACAGACCGAGAATCTGTTCCATATTGTTAATGTTATAGGCGCCGACGGCGAATTTTCCGTATGCGACTTTGTAGAGTTGAGCAGTGGTGACGATCATAAAATGACGATGCCGATCTTAGGGTGAAATCGAAAAACCCCGACGAATCTAACGATGAAATCGGATAATGCCACTCCGGCTCGGAGCGAACTTCGAAATTTCGTTAGCTCTTGGAGCTGGCCGGCAAGATAATGCTTACGAGTGTGCCGCGAGAGGTGGAATCGATATCGACCCGGCCGTTGTGATCGAAGACGGTGCGTTTCACGATGGGGAGGCCAAGCCCCATGCCGCGCGGCTTGGTCGTGCAGAACGGCGAAAAAACCTTGTCTCGTAATTCGGCGTCGATGCCTCTCCCGTTGTCTTGGACGGTAACGACAACGGCCCCGCTCTTTTTGCCTTGGCGAAGCGGTTTCGCCGCCAGGGTGATGCGGGGCTTGTTCTTACCCGATGAAGCCTCGGCCGCATTCACCACCAAATGGGCGAATGCTTCGGCCAGGGCGGTTTCGTCGCCGAGCACTTTGGGCAAGTCATTTGGAAGCGACGTCTCAACCGCCACGCCACCATTCACTCCGAAGCGTGAACGGGCGATTTCGATTCCCTTTTTCACCGGCGACCGAACATCAATCGGCTTAAGTGTCAGGTCCGGCGGATGAGCGAAATCACTAATCTGCGTGATGATTTTATCAAGACGATCGACTTCGCCGACAACGATCTCATTGAATTCTTTCCGGAAATCGGCGTCGTCGAAGCGTTCCGGAAGCAACTGGGCAAAGGTCTTGATCGCCACGAGCGGATTCCGAATTTCGTGGGACATACTCGCGGCCAGATCGGCCCAGAAAGCCGCTCGATCGACGAGGTCCTGCTTTTGGCGCAACTTCTCTTCGACGGTGAGATCCTGCACGACCGCGACTGCACCGAGTGGCGTATCGTGATCCAACAAGCGTCGTGTTTCTACGGAAAGCGAGCGGCGCGTCTTCTTGTCAATCCACAGACGCGCCGGCAGATTGCTGGTCGTCTCGAGTGCATCGCGCAAAAAAGCGGCCAGTGTTCCGCCCGCCGCTTCGACCGGCTTGTTCAAAACCTCGGAACCGGACAAACCTAGGATTTTTTCGGCCGTGGCATTGAACGTTCGGATGATTCCGTCCTCATCGATCGCGACAATTCCCGGCGGAATCGATTTGAGGAGAGTCTCGGCTAAAGTTTTTTGCACCGCCGTTTCCTCATAAAGGAGAGCATTCTCGAGAACCGTCGAAACGTGCTCGGCCAGGATGGTGAGACCCTCGAGATCGGGATACTCGAATCGCTGACCGGTTAAACGGTGACCGAAAAAGAGCCATCCGATAATTCGTCCGTGCGCGTAGAGAGGAACAATTACCTCCGCGCCGAAGGTATCGAGGGCACGGCGTAATAGAGCACGCTCCCCTTGCTCGGATGTTTGCGCGAGACTGGCGCGCGAAATCAAGTGCGCATGCAATTCGAACCAACGCACCAAGGCGTCGCGTTCGTCAAATTCTACCTCGTCTGTCTCCGGCAAACAGCGCAAGCCGGCACGCAACCGAT